>Ga0209723_1000102_pt1 | contig 163124 bp, 136 predicted proteins | sample BiotimSIPDNA_2_FD_185750 | JGI IMG/M metagenome (GOLD analysis project Ga0209723, IMG submission 185750) | Anaerobic biogas reactor microbial communites from Washington, USA - Biogas_R2 time_0 SIP DNA (SPAdes) (version 2) | ecosystem: Engineered > Bioreactor > Anaerobic > Unclassified | place...
TTTGCTCGTGGCCCGTATTTTCATATCAAAAAAAATTCGATTTGTGGAAAGATATGAAGAAGTTTTGAAAACTATATTCTTTGTCAGACTACTTCATATGACTGATTTGCTTGGGCTTGCAGATAACTTGTTTATGTGTAAACCAAAGGTATGTATATTTTGCTGAAATGGGTGTTATTGTGGAGTGGCGGGTGATTGTTATATGCAGAGAATGGAAGAGAATTGATAAACACCTTTCATATAAGCAGTAAAAACCAGTTCAATAAATTGCTCTTTTCGCATTGCAGTGCCTCCTGTAAAAATCCCATGGGTAAATACCGGAAATCTCGGTTCGTTCATAATAATTCCAAAACTACCAGATACGGACAGTGATCAGAGGCTACTGAGTCCTTAACTACCTCCGAACTGATAACCCTCCACCGATCCTTAGGATAATACATGACGTAATCAATCTTCTTTGAAGGTGCACCCGACGGATAGGTGGGCGCGGGCACCACCTTGTCATACGCACTGCCCCAATAATCTTCAAGAATCATTATCGGAACACTGCCGGGAACAGCATTCAGATCACCCGCCAAAATAACCGGATAACACGCACCATTTAAAATATCGTTGACCCTCTTCGCCTGAAGAACCCGGTCCGTCTCATTACTGGTATGATCAAAATGCGTCCCGATGAATACTATCGTGTCTCCTGACGGCAAAACCGTCATTACCTCAATAGCTGCCCTCGGCTCATTATTCCCTGTGAAGGGAAGAGGAATGTTTCGCGTAGCAATAAAACTGTAACGCGACAAGATACCTTCACCATACTCGCCTCCATCATAGGACATCGCCCTTCCAAAAAGCGATGCCCTCCCAGTCCTCCAACCAAGTTCGGTGGCAAGATCATAACCCTGCGCCCTCCTCGTCTTGAAATCCACCTCCTGCAATGCAACCAGGTCAGGATCAGTAGCATTAATCACTCCGGCAATCAGATCGAGATCGAAATCACCCTTCATCGTGGCACCATGGTAAATATTAAAGGATAAAACACGAACCGTCCTGCTGCTGTCGGATACTGACTGAGAATGCGTTATTAAAGAAAGAGATACAGTTAAAAATATTATTGCTGACAACCTGGGATTCATAGCTTTTGATTTAATGAATTACAAAAGTGTGAGTTTTTCTTGATGACAAGGGTATAAATCTCTGTGATCTTGCTTCTCTTGCGCCCGGGTAACTCCCGGATGTACCGGAGAGCTCTCCGGATTTCACGCAGATGAGTTGCAAACGGATGCCTCAGTTCTTGAAGGGGAATAACCTTCCTTATGCCTGAAACGGCCAGAAGAGAATTGTGAAAATTCATGACGCACCATGTCTATTGAAAACCACATATGTTTGTTTTTTTTACCTGACTGCATCTGCAGTGACTGTACAAATGTATGGTTCTTAAGTTACCATCTATGTAGTGATCTCAAAGACTACATATTATTCATCGCTCCCTGAAACTCCGTTACTTAAAATGTTCACAGATCATCAAACGGACTGCGGATCTTCTGGATGCTCTTCTCAGTGACATGAGTGTAAATCTCCGTCGTCTTGCTGCTCTTGTGCCCAAGCAATTCCTGAATATAACGCAGATCAGTCCCTGCCTCCAGCAGATGAGTTGCATACGAATGCCTCAGCCCATGAAGGGTAATCTCCTTCCGTATGCCAGCACGGATACATGCAATACCAAATATCTTCTCCACACTGGTGGCACTGTAGGGAGTACCCTGTCTCTGCCCCTCAAATACGTAAGTTGCAGGTTTATATCTTTTGAGATATGTATCAATAATCTCAACCAGCTTCGGCGAGACTGGTACAAGCCTGTCCTTGAATCCCTTTGATTGCCTGACAATCAGGAGTAAGCGGTCACGATCAATGTCACCAAGCTCAAGCATTATTGCTTCGCTGCGCCTGAGACCACAACCGTAAATCACACTCAATAATACCCTGTGCTTCTCATTCATGGGCGCTGACAAAATCCTCCTTACTTCTTCCTTGCTCAGAACATTGGGTAACCTGTGCCGAACACGCGGACGGGTGAATTCTCCCGGATCAATCACATCACTATATATCTCCCTGTAAAACTTCTTTACCGCACTGATAAGCTGATTCTGATATGAATAACTCAGACCATTCGGCAGAATGTAATCATTAACCATCCGGACCAGGTCACCGGCATTACAGTCTGCCGCCTCCCGGGGAGCTACAAACTTTAAAAAGGCCTCCATCATCATAGTGTAGGTTCGAACAGTGGTCTCAGGAAACCTGCGTGCCTCCAGCCAGCTGCGAAACCTGTCAAGGTCAGCACGCGCAACCGGACTGAGGATAACCTCCCTGAGAGAGGTTTTCTTTGCAGGCGCACCGGACTTCGTCTCGGGAGGAGGAGGGAAGGTGCCGGCAGTTTCAGCGCCAGGGCCTTCTGAATCCATCGCTTCACCGTTGAGATCAGGATGAAGTGACCCCTGCGCCACTTGTCCCGATACTGCTTCGGTGAATTCCGGGGGGATCGAAAAGGGCTGACCCGAAACTTTCCTTATGACCTTTTCTGTCTTCCCGCCGCTGCGATCCCTGCTTGCTGAATTCGTTTTCCTGAATGCAGTGTAATCAATGTATGCATACGGACTGAAGTTCTTAAAGAGCAAGGAGACAACATCCGGGGCATCCGGTATATGCCAGCAGTTTAACCTGTCGCTCCACCTGGCTCCGGGTAACATTCTTACTTTTTCGGTTAATTCCCTGTCTAACGGGAACCTGAGGGTGACACGAATTCCACCGTCGTGCAAAACCCTTTCGGCTGTGATTGTAATCATGATATGCAGCGATTTTTATTGTGCTCACAGATAAGTCTTTACATTGATTTGATTGCCGGTCATCCGGCTGATTGTACATAAAACATTATTCCAGACCGGAACTTAGCGCAAATGAGGAATCTTCAGTATAGTATCTGCTCTCGACGGTCAGAAGAAGAGGGGCCCGCCTACCCGGGGAAAGATTTCATGGCCTGTGCCAGGGTGAGCCACTACTAGTAATTACCGAAAGAAGTTTGAACATATATAACAGGATAACAATAAGTCTCCGCATTCAGAAGAAGGCTGGTGCCTGTCTCGGGATTGGCTTCATGACCTGCGCCGAAGAGAAGATTGGAGCATCATTCACTGCCAAATGTCCTGCGGCTTGCAGAAAAGCGGAAACATCATGTCCTGCGGCTTGCAGAAAAGCGGAAACATCATATCCTGCGGCTTGCATGAAAACCGGAAACATCATATCCTGCGGCTTGCATGAAAACCGGAAACATCCTGGTTAACGCCTTAGTGAATCTGAGTCGGATTCGCGCATACTATCAGAAGAACCATCCCTGAGCGACTCGGAACCACCTTCACGAAGCGACTCAGAACTACCTTCACGCATTCCCTCCGAAGTGCTTCCACGCATCGCATCTGAATCAGCCTCGCGCTGCTCTTCCGAGGAACCATCACGCAAGCTGCCCGAGTCAGCCTCACGCATAGTACCTGAGTCACCATCACGAAGAGAATCCGAATCTGCTACCTGGCTCATACTCTTTAATCCTGATATGCGGTCATCTCCTGCTTAACGGCTTCCTGCGGTTGATGATGCAACAACCGCAGTCGTCACACTAGCTATGATTGCCGCCTGAACCTGCGAAATGGTTTGCGCCAGAACATCTGAAACAGGACTCTCACTGACAAGCAGCTTCAGCCGTTCCTTGATCCGTTTGAACTCATCCCTATCATCAGCAAGAATTCTTTGCATATTACATGCTCTCACCAGGCTGGCCAACGCATTGATTTCGCCTGAAGCACACCTGCCTGCAAGAATCTCTCCCTTTAGTTCCCGAACCAGGTTGGCACGGGTGTAACTTTCATTAAAGAATGACAGCCGGTAGGGTATCAGCCCGAGAAACTTTCTAGTTTCAATCCGGAGAATTCTCTTGTCAGCCAATTCTTTAAGAATCTGCCACTTGTAGGTTCTGAACCGGTTTGCCAACCTCCTGATCCAGTAATCTGTCCTGCGGGCTTTGGGCGACTGCATCATAAAAGAAACCGCATCATTCAACGCCTGTGAGTGAAAGGCCCTTCCTGGTTTCAGTATCAGTTTTTTGTCGGTAATGGTTATAAGCCCCCGTTGTGTCAGATCCAGAAGGAGAGAGCCGGCCAGACCATGCTGAATATAAACGTGCGATAGCAGGAACCCACCCCTTGAAGGATGATGAGCAATAATCAGGAACTTCTCTGATATGGAAAAACTCTTTTCAGTCATAATTCTGTTGTTTGCGACTAGCATTCTGCTTCACCAGGGTATAGTGAGGAGAAGATGTCGATACCAAGTTACAAAATCAGGCAGGATGATGGTTAATGAGGTGAAAATTTGTTTCCCTTGATTTTGCCATATCTCGCTTTCGCGAAAAAAGATTGACAGGAGATTGTGTCTGCGAAGAGGTGCTCATGGTTAGCCCAGGGCAGAGCCTCTTTTCTTTCTGTCCTGATAAACTCGATATCACTCCTTTCCGCTGATTTACCAGTCATTTAAATCTTTGCGAGCCAATAATTTGACAAATATTTATTAACAGGCAAAATACTCCGTTTGGTCAGTCACACTGGAAGTATATTAGAAAGTTGATTTACAACGACTTTCACGCGACTGACAATAGATGACTTAGACAACACGAAATTTAGGATTTTATTTCGATTAAAACAAGAAATTTGACGGAAATTCACATTGCTCGGGAGACTCAATTATTCAGAGGGGAGATTTTTCTTTACTATATTAAGTTCGGGGGGGGAATTAGATGCTTGATGTTTCAGTTTTGTGGCTGGGTAAAAATCTGTCTTCACATTATGCGAAACCGTACAGTCACAGGTCAGAAGTATAATAACCTTCAATGATAGCTTGCTTGCTAATGCATCTGATTGCATTTGGTGGGAACTGGTCCATGTCTGCAAATCGGCCCGTGCCGGAACAGGTACAGGTACAAGTGGTGGCGGTTGGTTGTATTGACTGTTTCTGGTAGATCAGAGAAACTGTGTGACGCCCGCAAGGACTGGGGAGATAAAGCCGGCAGTGGTCAGTATTTATTCTCTCTGGCTGAGCATACCAGCCCCACAATGCAGCTTATGGCGGTAGAGCTGTGTGGGGCTGTTGTGGTCAGTGAGTGCTTGCAGCAGATCAGGCCAGCCGGGTGACGCCCGTCAGGATCGGGGCAGGGATACCTCATGATGCTTTTGATGAATTGTCGTGACGATTCAGATAACACGGAGAAGGAATGATGGGTTCCGGGAGGAGACAGCTGTAGCTGCGTATGCAGAATTCTTCTGGCAGAACAGACCGGTGCCCGGCAACCGCATCCGGGCCGGAACAGACCGGTGCCCGGCGATTCGCATCCGGGCCGGAACAGACCGGCGCCTGGCGACGTGCATCCGGGCCGGGGCGGAAGAATTTGTAGCTGCTTGTGTGGGATCCTTCTGGCAGAACAGACCGGTGCCCGGCGATTCGCATCCGGGCTGGAACAGACCGGCGCCTGGCGACAACCTCCAGGGCGGGGGGAGATGGTGGTGGTCAATGCGTGCTATTTGCGGATCAGATCTACCCGGCGGGCTAATTAAGGGCGGGGACCAACGGATGACAGCCATCGCCCCCGAATGCTTATGACAAATCCGGCCCGCCTGAGAAAATCCATGATGGCCATAGAGATAATGCCGGTAGTGGTGAGTAAGGTATTAAGGCGGATCATAGGAACCCGGTGGCACCCATTAATGCATGGGCAGAAAATACTGAACCGACCTCTGGCGAATTCTCCATACTGATCAGACCAGCCCCGCAAAACCCATGAAGGCCAGGGCAAGAATGCCGGCCGTCACAAGCGCTATCGGCGCCCCCTTCATCCCTGACGGAATATCAGCAAGCTCCAACTGCTCCCTGATGCCGGCAAGAATAACCAGCGCCAGACCAAAACCAATTGCCGTGGCAGCACTGTAAACAATGCCCTCAACAAGATTGTAATCCTTCTTGATAACCAGGATGGCAACACCCAACACCGCACAGTTAGTGGTAATAAGAGGAAGAAAAATCCCAAGTGCCTGGTATAGCGGCTGACTGATCTTCTTTAAAATAATCTCTACCATCTGAACCAGCGAGGCAATAACCAGGATATATGCAATTGTCTGCATGAAACCCAACCCGAGCGGAATGAGAACATACACGTAAATCAGATACGTCACCATCGTGGCCAGTACCATCACAAAGGTTACGGCACCGGCCATCCCCACAGAGGTGCTCACCTTGTTGGAAACACCCAGGAAGGGACAGACACCAAGAAACTGGGCAAGAACAATATTATTGACCAGTATCGCTGAAATGATAAGCAGAATGTATTCCATGACTTTCCTCCCTAAGCTTTGTTGATCTTGTTAACCACGGCAATCAGATACCCGAGGGCAATGAAAGCACCCGGCGCAAGTATAAAGACCAGAATGCCATCGCCCTCAATGAATTTGAATCCGGCAATGGCGCCACTACCGAGAATCTCGCGGATGGCACCCAGCACACCAAGTGCAGCCGTGAACCCAAGCCCCATCCCGGCCCCGTCAACCACCGATGACCATACCGTGTTCTTGCTGGCAAAAGCCTCGGCACGTCCGAGCACAATGCAGTTCACAACAATCAGCGGAATAAATATTCCAAGGGTCTCGTACAACGAAGGAACATAAGCCTGCATCACCAGGTCAACTATCGTCACGAACGTCGCAATAACCACAATAAAGGCAGGAATACGAACCTTGTCAGGGATCACATTCTTCATCATCGAAATAACCGTGTTGGAGCCGAGCAACACAAAGGTGGTGGCCAGACCCATCCCGATGCCGTTCACCATCGACGATGTCGTGGCCAGAGTGGGACAGGCTCCGAGGATCATTACCAGTATCGGGTTCTCCTTCAGGAATCCCTTGGTGAAATTCTGCATCTGATTCATTTCCGGCCTCCTTTCATAATGTACTTGATATGGCTCGTTTTCAGACTTCCTTTCATAACTTTCTTCGGCTGACTCATTTCAGGCCTCCTTTCTCAAATGTGTTGTATGCCCTCTGCACGCCGTCGCAGAAAGCTCTTGAACTGATTGTTGCGGCGGTGATGGCATCAACCTGGCCACCATCCTTCCTCACCTTCAGCGTGAATTCAACGGGGTTCTTCCCCTTGAACTGATCCTTGAACTCGGGTTTCTCAGGGGTGCCGTCGGGAACCATCTTCGTTCCCAGCCCCGGGGTCTCCTTGTGCTCCAGGACGTTGATATTATATATCGCGCCGTCAGGCGTAAATCCTACCATAAATCCTATGAATCCGCTGAACCCGTTGTTGGTATATGACCTGATTGCATACCCAACAATCTCATCGCCATTTTTGGCAGGATAAACCTCAAGCGAATCGCCCTCGCCGGTGGGAAGCATGAACATCTCATCATTCGGATTATTGTTAAACTCCGGCACCACCTGCTTGATGGCGTCAAGCTTCTTGTTCAGGGCCGTAACAGATATCGGATCCTTCGTCATCTCGTAAACAAAACCGAGAGCTGCTGATGCTCCCACTGATATAAGCGTCAGGGAAAGCACCATGTTCCTGAGTGACGACTGCATCTTAGCCATGCTTCACCTCCTTTCCGAACCTCTTTGGTTTGATGTACATGTTGAGCAACGGTACGAAGGCGTTCATGATAAGTATCGCAAATGACACGCCCTCGGGATAAGCTCCCCAGGTCCTGATAAGTACGGTAATTACCCCGATGCCGATACCATATATTACCATCCCCTTCGCCGTCATAGGCGAAGTAACATAATCGGTTGCCATAAATATCGCGCCAAGCATAATCCCGCCGGTCAGGAGGTGGAAACCCGGATCGGCATATTTCGTGGGATCAACAACCCAGAGTATGCCGGTGAAGATGGCCACAGTAAGCAGGATTGTGACAGGAATGTGCCAGGTGATGATCTTCCTGTAAATCATGTAAAGACCACCCAGGATGAGTGCCAGTGCGGCAATCTCACCCATCGAGCCTCCCATGTACCCGTAGAAGAGCTGCATGTGCGAGGGTACCTTCTCCATCAGGGCGGCAACTGTCTCGCCATTCTTGATGCCCTCACTCATAATACCAAGAGGAGTGGCCCCCGTAACAGCATCAAGATAGCCTGTCTTGAAACCCGTAGGCACAGGCCAGCTGGTCATCTGCACCGGGAAAGAGATGAGCAGGAAAACCCTCCCCACAAGCGCCGGGTTGAACGGGTTGTTGCCCAGCCCGCCGAAGGTCATCTTAGCCACCCCGATTGAAACAATGGCACCGATTATAATTATATATACCGGCAGGTTCGAGGGTACGTTGAAGGCCAGCAAAAGTCCCGTGACCACCGCTGATCCATCAGATACCGACGGCTTCATCTTAAGAATAAATTTCTGGATGAGATACTCCGTTGCCACGCACGCGAGCACCGATACCAGCGTAACAATTATCGCACCTGTACCGAAGAAGTAAACCGATGCCGCGAGAGCAGGGGCCAGGGCGATCACCACTCCGAACATCAGCTTGCGCGTGGTCTCTGCGCCCTGCTGGTGAGGTGATGGGGATACATTAAGAAGATTGTTCATATGTCAGGTTTGCTATTTCGTAATACGTTCACGTGCCATGCGGATCACTGTGGCCTTGCCCAGCCTGATGTAATCAAGCAGCGGCCTCTTGGCCGGACAGGTGTATGCACAGGCGCCACACTCCATGCAATCAGTAATCCTTTCCTTTTCAGCCTTTTCATACATGCCTTTCTGTGCCAGCACGGATATGAGCCACGGCTCAAGACCCATGGCACAGGCTGAGGAACACTTGCCACACCTGATGCACGGAAGGACCTCTGCACGCTTCGATGCGTCTGCGGGAAACATGATGATCCCTGATGTACCTTTGGTGACCGGCACATCTGTCATTGCCAGTGCCTTACCCATCATCGGTCCACCATTGACAACCTTGCCGGTGTCGTCAGGCATACCGCCGGCCGCCTCAATCAGGGCAGTGACAGGTGTGCCTATGCGAACCAGGAAATTGCCCGGGTTCTTCACAGACTTGCCGGTAACGGTAACAACCCTCTCAATAAGTGGCTTGTTCTTCTGCACGGCTTCATAGACAGCAAACGACGTTCCTACATTCTGGACAACTACACCTACATCCAGGGGAAGACCGCCGGAAGGTACCTCACGTCCGGTGCAGGCTTTGATGAGCTGCTTCTCACCTCCCTGCGGGTACTTCACCTTCAACGGCTGAATGGTGATCCCTTTGAAATCCTTTGCCAGCTCCGTAAGATTACTAATGGCATCAGGCTTGTTTGCCTCAATGCCTATTACAGCCCTGTCAACACCGAGTGCTTTCATAATGATAGAGACACCTGTCAGCACTTCAGCGCCCTTCTCAAGCATCAGCCTGTGATCAGAGGTAAGATAAGGCTCACATTCTACGCCGTTGATTATCAACATATCACACTTTTTGCCGGCGGGAACGGTCAGCTTAATATGGGTTGGGAAAGTGGCGCCACCCATACCCACAAGACCACACAACTGGCACCGCTCGATAATTTGCTCGCGGGTCATGGCAACATCCTTTGCCAGGCTGTCAGTGCGGTCAATTGTCTCAAGCCACTCGTCGCCCTCCACATCAATGATCACTGCTGTCTGTTTGTATCCGGTAGTGTCAACAACAGTGTCAATTTTGTTCACTTTTCCTGAGACTGGTGAATGGATATTGGCTGATACAAAGCCTTTTGCCTGTGCAATTATCTGTCCGGTCTTCACTGGAGTGCCCTTTTCAACAACGGGAACGGCCGGCGCACCTATGTGCTGCGAGACGGGAACAGTTACCTGCACCGGAACCGGCAGGATGACTATCGGCCTTTCAGCTGTCAGCTTGTTCTCTGGCGGATGAATGCCGCCCTTTGGAAATGTCTTTAACACGTTTATCGTTCTTTTCGGGTTATTCAATAATCAGTTTGCTGTCAGGTGTACGTTTTTTCGCTTTGCGCATTCGCGATAACATTTTTCGTGCCGCCGCGATCAGTTCACCGCAGCATCGGCGGGTTCAGCCGGCTTTGCCTCCTTTACCGGAAATCCAATCTCCAGTATGGCACCGGTAGGACACTCAGTCACACACTTGCGGCACAGCTTGCACTTGAAGGAATCAATAAAGGCCAGATTGTTTTCCATGGTTATAGCCTCGTAAGGACATACTTTCACGCACTTGCCACAACCGATGCATGCCACCTGGCAGGCTTTGCGCGCCGGGCCACCCTTATCCTTGTTGACACATGAAACAAATATTTTCCTGTCTTTCTTGTTACGCTTGCGAAGCTCTATGATATTTCGCGGACAGGCCTTTACGCAGGCCCCGCATGCCACACACTTGTAGTCAATAATCACAGGCAGTTGCGTAACCGGATCCATGTACATGGCATCAAACTTACATGCCTCCACACAGTCGCCACAACCCAGGCATCCATACTGACAGGCAGTCTGGCCTCCATAGAGAGCATGTGCAACACGGCAGCTGACAGCTCCGTCATAAAAGGAGGTGCGGATGGCATGATCCGGTGAGCCGTTGCAACGTACCACCGCAACCCTGGGTTCCACAGCCACCGGCTGCCGGTCAAGGATAACAGCTATCTTAGCCATTGTGTCTGCCCCGCCAACAGGACAATTGAGACCCTCAAAGGATTCTGATTTTACGAGTGTTTCGGCAAAGGCACGGCACCCGGTGTATCCACATCCCCCGCAGTTTGCGCCGGGAAGAGCTTCATTCACAGTGTCAATGCGGGGATCTTCAACCACCTTGAACTTTTGCGCCACGAAATAGAGTATGACCGCGGCGAGCAACCCCAGGGCGCTTAACATCGCGATAGTAAATAGAACAGTGGAACTCATCTGTCAGACCTTTATAGTGAATTCAAATTTTTCTCCTATCCTGCCTCTCAATAACCAGATGACAAGATAATAACCGCCGATGGCGGCAAATGACAACAACGCTGAAAACAATTCACCTGCACCCGATGCAACAGCTGCGGCAAAAACTGCAATAAGGACAACAAAGGGAATAATGTAACCAATGGCCAGCGCCCTGAATCCCTGTGAGAGCTTCATCTCAACCGTAACCCGGTCACCCGGCTGAACAGGGGATTTGCTTCTCGCTGTGATCACCTTGGTATCCGATTTGCCTGCTGAACAGACTGACCTGGCATGACAGCCTCCACAGGCCTCTGCAACAAGGATTTCAACCTCTGCAGTGCCATCCCCGGGCACACTCAATACCCGTCCTTCATGTGTGATTGTCTCTGCCTGCGGCATCAGTCAATTCTGAAAAGGCAATTTTACGGAATTAAGGGGGAAAATTATATAACAACCGTCATATTTTTGAAGGGTCTGAAGGGGGAGAGGTCTAAGGGTCTGAATATCTGAAGGTCTGGCCGCCTTTGGCGGCGGTCGTGCGGTCGTGCAGTCGTGCGGTCGTGCTGTCGTGCGGTCGTGCAGTCGTGCGGTCTTGTTGGAGCGAAGCGGAAATCCCGACCGGGAGGTCGGGACGGTCTTGCTGTCTTGCGGTCTTGCTGTCTTGCGGTCTTGCTGTCTTGCGGTCTTGCTGTCTTGCGGTCTTGCTGTCTTGCGGTCTTGCTGTTTTGCGGTCTTGCGGTCAAGTGGTCTTGTTGGAGCGAAGCGGAAATCCCGACCGGGAGGTCGGGACAGTCATGTATTCAATTATCTGATCTGACAACTGCCTGTTACCTGGTCTGAATTCAACTTATCTCACTCCAGGTGAATTTCTTACCAAACAGCCTCCTTAAACCGGCTCTCAGAATATTGTTCTCCGGCCGGGCCAGCTCCGGATCATCAGCCAGAATCTCAGCGGCACGTGAACGCGCCAGATTGAGTATCTGCCCATCCTTACCCAGATCAGCTATCTTCAGATCAAAGGGAATGCCGCTCTGCTGAGTCCCCTCAAGATCACCCGGCCCCCGCATGCGCAGATCAGCCTCAGCTATCTCAAAACCATCGTTGGTGGCAATCATTGTATTGATCCGCTCCGTGGCATCGGCTGACAACTTGTGCGATGTCATCAGTATGCAATATGACTGGTCTGCACCTCTGCCTACCCTGCCCCGCAACTGATGCAGCTGAGACAAACCAAATCGCTCGGCGCTCTCTATAACCATCACACTGGCATTTGAGACGTCAACCCCCACCTCAATAACAGTTGTGGCAACCATGATATGAGCCTGACCACGACGGAAAAGATTCATCGAAATTTCCTTGTCTTTGGTGGTCATCCGTCCATGTACCACACTGATGCAATACTCAGGCGCGGGAAAAGCCCTGGCAATGCTCTCAAGACCATCCTCAAGATCCTTGTAATCAAGTGATTCAGATTCCTTTATGAGAGGGTATACCACATAGATCTGCCTCCCATCCTCTATCTGCCTTCGCATGAAACCAAATACTTTCTCCCGCTCGGCATCAGTGAACGCCATCGTCTTTATCGGCTTGCGCCCCGGAGGCATCTCATCAATGACCGAGACATCAAGGTCACCGTAGAGAGTCATCGCCAGCGTGCGAGGTATAGGTGTGGCTGTCATCACCAGCACATGAGGCGGACAATCACTCTTCTGCCAGAGCTTTGCACGCTGGGCCACACCAAACCGGTGCTGCTCGTCAATAATTACAAGCCCGAGGTTACTGTATCTCACATTCTCCTCAATCAATGCATGCGTCCCGATCAATATGTCAATGCTTCCGTCAAGCAACCCCTTTTCAATCCTCGCCCGTTCACTGCGCTTCGTGGATCCGGTCAGCAGGGCTACACTGGCATCAATGCCCTCCACAAACCGGCTCACAGAGTTGTAATGCTGAATGGCCAGCACCTCGGTGGGCGCCATCAGGCAGCTCTGATAACCGTTGTCGGCCCCAATCAGCATACTCATAAGCGCTACCATCGTCTTACCACTCCCCACGTCGCCCTGCAATAACCTGTTCATCTGGCGGCCGCTGCCCAGATCGGCCCGTATCTCCCGTATAACCCTCTTCTGCGCTTCGGTGAGCGCGAAGGGAAGATTATTGGCGTAAAACGAATTTAACCTCTCGCCAACTACTGAAAAGAGGAAGCCGTGAGTGCTCTTCGCCCTGTTACCCTTGTATCTCAGCAGGTTAAGCTGGATGTAAAAGAGCTCCTCAAACTTGAGCCTGAAACGGGCTTTTTCAATGTCTGCGTTGGAGTCAGGAAAATGGATATGGTACAGAGCGTCGGCAAGACTCATCAATTTCATGGGTGAAGTGACAGATGGAGGAAGACTCTCCGGAAAACGGAGTCCGGGCATGGTGAATACTGTTGCCAATAACCTGGCTACAGCCTTTGAATGAAGAAAATGATCCTTCATCTTTTCAGTAGTGCCGTACTGCGCCTCCAACGCTGAGGCAATGCGTGTTTCACGCTTCTCAACCTCCTCAATCTCAGGATGGACAATATTGAATGCCCCGCTGAACAGCGTTGGTTTCCCGAAGATAATATATTCTTTTTCAGGCTTATAGGTATTTATAACCCATTTGTGGCCCTTGAACCAGACCAGTTTGACCACTCCTGTTGCATCATAGAAGTCTGCCGTAAGCCTTTTGCCACGACCGCCGCCCTCGGCGGAGAAGCGACTGATCTTACCCCTGATCTGAACATACTGCATGTCGGTGTCAAGCTCCCTGATCTTATAGAATCGGGTCTTGTCAACATATTTATAGGGGAAATACCAGATCAGGTCCCTGAAAGTATAAATGCCTGCCTCAGCCTGCAGTAATTCAGCCCGTTTCGGTCCTACGCCGGGAAGGAATTTGATCTCACTGTCAAGCAATTCAGACATCTGGGGCAATGAAAATGATTATCACCGAAATTAATTATTTTTGGACGGGTTACAAATAAACTGCCTGTAGAAATGAATCTCCATGCGGCCGGCGCATACGTATTGCATCTCTTAAAATCTCGAGGCACAGCAGGTCACGGACTGCATAGTCCTTTTATGTTCAGCTTTGTCACTGAAGTGATCGGGGGCAGGAGGGACAGTCACATCTGTGATGAGATTGAAAACCTGAGACACGAGATGATGGCGGAGAGGCGAAGGGTAAGGGTGCATGACCTGGGGGCCGGATCTGCAGTAATAAGGGGAGAAGAGAGGAGTGTCCGGCAGATTGCCTCCGCAGCAGCCCTGCCTGCAAGAAATGCAGCACTGCTGGCGAGGATAGCCGGCAACCTTGATCACATCCTGTCACGCGATGCGGGACAGGAAGCAGGGATGAACGGTGACGCTGACCCTGTCCTGTCACGCGATGCGGGACAGGAGGGAAGAATGAGGGGTGACGCTGACCCTGAGATAACTGCTGACGCATCACCCGGCAGGCAGGGTGCAGAGCCCATTCCGGAGAACCGGCAGGGAAAGCCGGTCATCCTGGAGCTGGGAACCTCCCTTGGCATAAGCACACTGGCGCTGGCACTGGGAGCGCCACACAGAAGAGTGATAACCGTGGAGGGATGCCCTGAGCTGGCAGCCATCGCCCGCGATAACCTGCAGAGACACGGCGCCATCAATACCGAAGTCATTTGCGGGGAGTTCAGTGATGCCCTTAGCCTGCTCAGAAAAAGAGACACAAAGATCGGGATGGCATTCATTGACGGTAACCACCGGGGACCGGCTCTTGCAGGGTACGTAAAGAAGATAAGGGAGATGGGTGATGAGATGATAATAGTGGCGGATGATATCCGCTTGAACAGAGAGATGATCCGGGCCTGGGAGTTGCTGACAGCAGATACAACAGCTGCCCTGAATGCCACAGCTTCACTCGAAACCTTCCGCTTCGGGATACTGTTCTTCCTCCCGAACCTCACCCCCGGCCGTTACCGGATAAGGTATTAACAAAAAATAACACCTCCTTAACGTGAATAATAGAGTTATTTCAACTAATTTCGGGGCTTTAATGCAAAAGGAATGGACAAAGTCATTGAGATCAAGGATATTGTTAAGAATTACCAGGTGGGATCTGTTATTGTCAGAGCCCTTCGCACGGTGACCCTTGACATTCACAGGAATGAATATGTAGCTATTATGGGCCCGTCAGGATCAGGGAAGTCAACCCTCATGAATATCCTGGGCTGCCTCGACACACCTACCAAAGGAACATATATCCTTAATGGTACTGACGTCAGCAAGATGGAGGACGACAGACTGGCGGAGATACGCAACAAGGAGATCGGATTCGTTTTCCAGACCTTTAACCTGCTGCCAAGATATACCGCCCTTGAGAATGTGACACTGCCGCTCATCTATGCAGGCATACCACACCATGAGAGAGATGAACACGCGGTCAAGACCCTTGACCTGGTTGGTCTGGGCGACCGTATGACTCATAAACCCAATGAACTCTCCGGAGGACAGCGTCAGAGGGTGGCAATAGCAAGAGCACTTATCAATAATCCGTCAATCATACTCGCCGACGAGCCGACCGGTAACCTCGACAGCAAAACCTCGTATGATATCATGGGCCTGCTTGATAAGATCCATGAGGACGGTAATACGGTCATAGTGGTGACACATGAGGAGGATATCGCCCGCCATGCCCACCGGATCATCAAACTGATGGACGGAGAGGTGTCAGCTGACTATATCAATGAAAACAGGATAGAGGTCAGAAAGAAATAGCCTGATGAAATAAACTGCACTCTAATCATACACCAGACAGGAATCCATTGAACTGTCTCCAGCCAGGAATCCTGATGAAGATATATACAAAAACCGGCGATAAAGGCGAGACATCAGTGATAGGCGGTGTAAGACTGCCCAAACACCACCCCCGCATAGAAGCCTATGGCACCATGGATGAGCTTATCGCCTGGATAGGTATGATTCGTTCCTATGAACAATTCTGCGTTCCGGCTGATGAACTAATAACTATCCAGTCGTCTCTCATGGCATGCTGCACCATTATTGCCACTCATCCAGGGGCAAAAGTGCCAAAAGATATAGCCGTTGATGATACAGCTTCGCTCGAAAACGCCATTGACCGGATGGAGGCACGCCTGCCAAAACTGGAGTCATTTATCCTTCCCGGAGGAAACCATCCCGCCGCTTCGAGCAACATCGCACGATGCGTCTGCCGCCGCGCCGAAAGAACCCTCCTTCGCCTTGATGAACAGGAAAAAACCGATCCAAATGTCTTAAAATACCTCAACCGACTCTCGGATTACTTATTCGTACTGACAAGGTGCTTGACTTATGAGCTTGGAACAGAGGAAGTTAAATGGCTTCCAGGCAAAAAATCAAAATAATCTGCTTAAAAATCGCCCCAACTCTTTTTTTATTCTAAATAATTTTATATTTGCGGACTCTTAGAAGGGTAATAAATAACTATTTTTTTTATTATGTATTGGACACTTGAATTAGCATCAAAACTTGAAGATGCACCATGGCCCGCCACCAAGGACGAGCTTATTGATTACGCCATCAGGTCAGGTGCTCCTATGGAAGTCATAGAGAATCTGCAGGAGATTGAGGATGAGGGAGATATCTATGAAAGCATAGAAGATATCTGGCCTGACTACCCGTCAAAGGACGACTTCTTCTTTAACGAAGACGAATACTAGCAATCATTTTTGATAAGAATTGGAAGTGCCTGGGGGCTGTTGTATAACACCCTTCAGGCACTTCGGCTTTACAGGGTCCGGATTGCAGGAGGATGTTTCTGTGCCAGGGAATGCGAGCCTGTCATCCGGGTCTTCTTCCTGGGGAGGTTGTTACAAAAATCGGGTGGTGTTCACTTCCGCAGATTCCTGCAACTCAACGGGAACCTTCTCTTCAGGTAGCTGCTGCAACTCAACGGGAAGCTTCTCTTCAGGTAGCTGCTGCAACTCAACGGGAACCTTCTCTTCAGGTAGCTGCTGCAACTCAACGGGAACATCCCCTTCGGGTAGGTTCGGTAGCTCATCCGCTGATGCCTCAGGGAGACCGGGGAATAACTCTGCAATACCCATACTGACCCGGTCAGGCCGCAGATCCGGATGCCACCTGAAACCCTCCAGCCTCATCTCAGTGTCAGGCAGCTGCAACGGCGGATTGAGGGTGCCGTCAGGACTCTGATTCTGGTATATTTCCACTATCTTGCTGTCCTCAAAGAAGATCTCAATAGTGGCGCTGCGGGCTCGGTTGACACCCACCAGCTCATTTCCGTCAACAACATAATAGATTGCTTCACCATTACCCACAACCTCTATCCTGTAAAGCTTATTGTCAATAAAAAAGCCGGACAGATTCTTCCCGCTGATCTGGTCATAACGGGCTGTGTCAACCGAGCTGACAACAAAAGCCCTGTTGTACATCTCCATGTGGTCAGCCTTGCTTTTCACAGTGAAAAGGGCAATGGAGTCAGCCGTCATCTGGTTCTCCCTTGACCAGACAATGGGGTCATCATATAGCCTTATCACCGAATCCTGAAACGAGTAGGCCAGAGAATCACACTTGCCCTGCATCTCCCGGCTGAAGATGGTACAACTATAATATGCCTTCAGTAACCTGTGATTGACACCGGCAGTGTCCTGCACAGGTATTGCCCTGAGAGTGTCAGCCCTGAGAGTCAGCGTGTCATCGTCAGCAAACAATGAGAACCATGGCGTACCGGTAAAGAGCAGCCGTTCGGGACGCTTTTCATACCAGGCATAGTTGCCGCCGCCCGTAATATTGTCAGATGTGTCTGTAACAGTCACATGCCCGAACGCTTCGCCCTGACCTTTCCTTTCATCATACCAGAGAGTGTCACCTGTGATACGTTGTTCACGGTTGTCAAGCACAGCATTCTTCATCAGCTGCGAGACGTCATTGCGAGTATCACTCCATCCGTTTTCGCAGTAGAGATAGATGCTGTCACCCACAACCTCAGAAGGTCCTGCAAACCAGGCAATCTCCCTGCTGGTGTCATACCGCATTGTGTCAGCCGTCATAACATAATCCGGGTTGACAATGCGGACACTGTCACGGAAATGGAGCATCTTCTGGTCAGAGTAGTATATTCCAACTATGCTTGTAAGGGTGTTGTCGCCGCTCAGAATTCGCCCGCCGTTGTCATAAACTGCTACCTGGGTGTTCACATCATAGTCAATCTCATCGGTGAAGAGTCGCATCTCCTTGTCAGTCAGTTCCACGCTGTCAGTAAGCACTGCTTTCCTTGTATCACCGTTATAGGTAAGAAACTGTCCACGGATGTGAATCGTATCTCCCTGCCAGATGTGAATGTTGTTGTATGCAAGAACCTGGTTGGTGTCATCATAGTACCAGGCGCTGTCACAGTTCATGTATAGGTCATTGTGCATCAGCCTCACGTTACCGTTGAGCCTGTTTCGCGTACGGCCGTCAAGGCGCTCATACTTCATTGAGTCAGAATGAAGTATCTCAACCCTCCTGCGTCCCTGCGTCTCCTGTGCCTGCAGCTTGCAGGGCTGGAGCATTATGGCAAGCGTCATTAACAGGAAGGCGGCTGCCCGCATAAAATAAGGTACAATCGCTATTTTGACTATTCGAGCCATCCGGAATAGTGGAACTTGCATCCCCTGAAGTCGTCACTGATACGGATGTATGTCCTTTTGATCTTATCAATGATCCACTCCTCGTACTTCCTGGCCTGCTTGTCTCTTAGCGCCAGTTCAGCAAGATAATTATAATCATCCTTCAGGTTGGCCCGGTGAGCAGGTATCTCATCATCAAGCCTGATGATGCAGTAGACGCTGTTGCCTTTAGAATCGGTTGTGCGGAAGGGTTCAGAGATCTCACCAAGCCTCATGTCACGGACAACCAGGTTGATTTCCCGTGACAGTTCGTCAAGAGTGAGCCAGTTGACCCTTTCAGAAGGATTCTCGCTGACCATCTTGCCACCATTGGCTATGGTGTTCCTGTCAGCTGAATATCTCATTGCTGCCTGTGAGAAAGTGAGGCTGTCAGAACGCACCAGGTAGGCAATGCTGTCAAGCTTGAGAATGGCCCACTCAGTCTGCTCCGAGGTCAGCCTGGGCTTCATGAGTATATGGCGTGAGTTGACCATGTCACCTTTCCTGTCAATGAGCTGAATGATATGGAATCCGAATTCCGTCTCCACAATCTTGGAGACCACACCCTGCTTCAGACTCCAGGCTGCCTCAGCATACGGCTTGGCAAGCTCGCCCCTCATGTTGTACCCCAGCTCTCCTCCCCTTGGCGCTGAACCCGGATCTTCGGAATAGAGTATGGCCAGGGTGCTGAAACTCTCACCGTTAATAATCCGGCTGCGCAGATCCAAAAGCCTCTGGCGCACTTCGGCCTTGCTGGCTTCCATATCAGGGGGCTCAACCGTAATAATGCTCAGCTGCACCTTTCTGGGCATGAGCGGCAACGAATCAACAGGCATGGAGTTGTGAAACTTCTTTACCTCCTCCGGAGTGACCGTGATGCCCTGGGCAATGGTTCCCTGCGTCTCCTGCACAATATACTGGTTGGTAAGCATCTCACGCAGGTCCTTCCTTATCTCAGTCATGCTCTTGTTGAAGTATGACTCCAGCGCCTGCTCTGAGCCGGCACGCCTGATATAGTCTGAAAGCCTGCTGTTGAGATCTGACTCCACATTCTCCGGAGAGACCTCTATGGAGTCAATCCTGGCCTGGTCAAGAAAAAGCTTCTGTATAAGCTGATCCTCAAAAATACGACAACGGAGCTGCTCCACCGGGGTGGGGTCACGCTCAGCCTTCAACTGCACTACCTGTCCCTCTATCTCTGAAAGATATATGACTTCATTGCCCACAACGGCAACAACAGACTCAACCACCTGCTGGCCTGCCGCTTCATGAACGGCGAAAAATGCCATCAGGCATACAATTATGATATTCCTTTTCATCCTTTTCACTCGCTTCTAAAAAAGCTTCAGCGTGTTGTTGCTGACAGCCTCATTGAATATTCCGTCTTCAAGCTTTTGCAGGAAGTCTTTCCTGCGGTTATTTATAATGATTGTCCTGATCTGTCCCTGTATATACTCAAACGGCGCAACGCTGTTTCTCAACCTGTATTCCCTGATTGCAATGAAATATGAGTATCTGTCATCCCTCAGCTCAACAGCCCTGTTCCTGGCAAGCCACTGCTCCTGGTTGTCTGATTCAAGAGGCACCTCCAGGAGCAAATGGGTAAAGGGGATCCAATCATCATTATAATCATCATAGCGCAAATTGTACTGCAGGCACAGCTCCTCCAACTCCCTCATGTCAGCTGATTCCTGTGATCTGTACAGCTTTCTTACCCTGTCTATCTCAGGCATGGATGCAGGCACTTTGATGTACAGGGCCTTTATGAGATTGGTTGTCAGGGTGAAGGTGCTCAGGTTGCTGACGTAATAGTCCTGCAACTCATTGTCAGATACTGCAGTATCCATCTTCTGAATGATCATCTGCTGCTGATACTGGTAAATGAGGAGGTTATTACGCATTTCATTCAGTTGCCGGTTCACCTCTGCCTTGTATTCGGGAGTCAGGTTCTCTTCGGCCCGCAGGGCCAGGAGCTCCTTTCGCGCCCACTGCCTGATGAAGCTCTGTACAGCCGAGGTGCTGTCAGCCCTGCTCATCCCTTCAGATACCAGTCCTGACGGTATCTGGTCAAGATAAAGGACCCTGTCACCTGCACAGGCCACTATCTGCCTCTCAGGGTTGGTGGCGGAATGCCGGCAGCCTGTGGCAAGGATGATTATGATGAGTACAAGTGCCCTGGTCATGATCAGTATTCATTCACCTTTCTGCTGTAGTTGGGGGCTTCACGCGTGATGGTCACGTCATGGGGGTGACTCTCGGTCACGCCGGCGCTGGTGACCCTGACAAACCTGCCTTCTCTCTTGAGAGTGGGTATGTCACGGGCGCCACAGTAACCCATCCCTGAGCGCAATCCGCCAAGGAACTGGTAAACCACCTCACCGAGTGTGCCCTTATATGGCACCCGGGCTGTAATGCCTTCCGGAACGAGCTTGTGGATATCATCTTCCATATCCTGGAAGTACCTGTCTTTTGATCCGAGCTGCATAGCCTCCACAGAGCCCATCCCGCGGTATGTCTTGAATTTTCTTCCGTTGTAGATGATCGTCTCTCCGGGCGACTCCTCCACGCCGGCGAACAGAGAACCGGCCATGATGCAGTCAGCACCTGCAGCGATGGCCTTGACAATGTCACCTGAATAGCGGATGCCCCCGTCAGCGATCACCGGCACACCACTGCCCTCAATGGCATGCGCTACATTGTAAATTGCCGAAAGTTGCGGTACACCGACACCCGCAACCACCCTCGTTGTACAGATTGAGCCGGGCCCTATACCCACCTTGACGGCGTCAGCACCCTCCTCAACCAGCTTGGCAGCAGCCTCCGCAGTTCCTATATTGCCAACCACTACCTCGGTGCCGGGGAAGATCTTTTTTACCTCCCTGAGTATCTCAATGACACTCCTTGTGTGACCGTGAGCAGTATCAATGGCGATGGCATCAACACCGGCACCAACAAGGGCCTCCACCCTTGAGAGAGTGTTAGGTGCAATGCCCACAGCAGCAGCAACCCTCAGACGACCCTTGTCATCCTTGCAGGCATTGGGCCTGTCCTTGGCCTTGGTGATGTCCTTGTAGGTGACCAGCCCTTTAAGCCTTCCCTTGTCATCAACTATCGGCAGCTTCTCAATCTTATGCTTCTGAAGTATCTCCGCTGCGGCCGCCAGATCAGTCTGGTGACTGAGAGTGACAAGACGCTCCAGGGGAGTCATTATCTCACATATGCGCCGCGAATAGTCAGTCTCAAAACGCAGGTCGCGGTTAGTGACAATACCTGCCAGAGCCCCGTCTTCATGGATCACGGGTATGCCCCCGATCCTGAACTCCTTCATCAGTGCCATGGCATCAGCCACAGTGGCATTATCAGCAATGGTTACCGGGTCAAAGATCATTACACTCTCAGCCCTTTTTACCTTTCTTACCTGTGCCGCCTGCTGGCCTACAGACATGTTCTTGTGTATCACTCCAATACCCCCTTCACGGGCAATGGCAATGGCCAGCTCGGCATCAGTGACGGTGTCCATGGCGGCAGACACAATGGGTGTGTTGATGATGATGTTCCTGGTGAACTTCGTCCTCAGGTCAACATCACGGGGCATTATCTCCGAATAGGCCGGCAAAAGCAGCACATCATCGAAGGTCAGTCCTTCAAATAGCAGTTTATCTTCAGAGAATGACATCGGGCAAGGTTTCTTAACTGGGGCGAAAATTACAAAAAAATGATACGCACCGGCATATCTTAAATGTCAATAAAAGGTTAAATGTTGGATTGAGTTATTAAATTTGTATTAAACAGCCTGCTAAACCATGCTGCCGGACATCTACAGGGAAACTCTTGCACGCTACTGGGGATTCACCTCCTTCAGACCATTACAGGAGGAGATCATTGAGTCTGTGATCTCCGGAAAGGATGTTGTGGGCCTGCTCCCTACCGGGGGAGGGAAGTCGGTGACATACCAGGTACCTCCCCTGGCTGCTGACGGCCTCTGCCTCGTAATAACCCCCCTTATTGCCCTGATGAAGGACCAGGTGGCAAAACTGAAAAAGATGAATATAAGGGCTATGGCTGTTCATAGCGGCATGGCCAGGGAAGAGGTGGAGATAGCGCTCGATAATGTTCTGTATGGCGACTACCGGCTGCTCTACGTGAGCCCGGAACGGCTCAGCACAACCCTCTTCAGGACTCGGCTGCCACGGTTCAACTTTACCCTCGTGGCAGTTGATGAGGCCCACTGTATTTCACAGTGGGGATATGACTTCAGGCCTTCATACCTCCATATAGCAGATATAAGGGAAATGATCAGTGAGGAGATCCCCTTCCTTGCCCTTACGGCTACAGCCACCCCTCGCGTGGTGGAGGATATCATCTCCAGACTCCGGATGAAGAATCCCAGCGTCCTGAAAACGAGCTTCCGCAGACCAAACATAACCTACTTCGTCAGAGAGGTGGAAGACAAAAGCGCCTACGTGCTTCGCAGCCTCAAAAAAGAAAAAGGATGTGGAATCATCTATGTCAACAGCCGTAAGAGATCAAAAGAGGTGGCTGAGCTGCTTGTGGCAAACGGAATCAGGGCTGACTTCTACCATGCCGGCCTGCCACAGGAGATGCGTGACAGAAAACAGACCTCGTGGAGCACCGGCGAAACACGAATCATTGTGGCTACAAACGCCTTCGGGATGGGAATAGACAAACCGGACGTAAGATTTGTCATTCACTGGGACTGCCCCGACTCCATAGAGGCATACTACCAGGAATCAGGCCGCGCCGGCCGAGATGGTAAACCATCTTTCGCAGTACTGCTCTGGTCACAGGATGAAAAACGAAAACTGGCCGACTCGGTCCGCATAAAATTTCCTCCGGTAGAGAAGATAAAGGATGTATATGAGGCTATTGGTAACTTCTACCAGCTGCCTGTGGGCGCAGGAAGAAACAGCGTTCATGACTTTGACCTCTGGAAGTTTGTCACCGCATTCCGCTTCTCGGTGACGGAAACATATAACAGCCTCAACTTCCTGCAGAAGGAGGGTTACCTCGAGTTTACTGATGAGATCAATAACCCTTCAAGAGTGCACTTCATAGTGAACCGCGACGACCTCTACAAATTCCAGGTTGCCAATGAGGAGTATGACAGGTTCATAAAACTTCTCCTCCGAACTTATAGCGGCATGTTCTCTGAGTTTACCCCGATCAATGAGGAGGCCCTTTCCGCCAGGTCCGGACTGCCCCGCGAAGTAATATACCAGTTCCTCCTCCGCCTCTCTTCACAGGGAATAATCCACTTCATCCCGGGCAAGAAAAGCCCCATGGTTATCTTTACCGAGGAGAGACTTGACCGAAGCCACCTCCGTATATCACCCGAACTCTACCTGAAGGTCAAGGAAAACTATATTGAAAGAGTTGAAAGGATCACCGAATATGCTGACAATAAGACAAGATGCAGGCCTGCCTTCCTGACTGCCTACTTCGGAGAAGAAACCGGCAGATGCGGCCTCTGTGATACCTGCCAGGAAAGAAATGAACTGGAACTGAGCAAGTATGAGTTCGATATTATTATTGATAAAATTAAGAAACTAGTGGGTGAAAACCCCATGAGACCGGAAGAGCTGGAGGCCCGGATGGACCTTCCGGGTGAAAAAAGCATAAAGGTGATCCGCTGGCTCCTTGACCATGAGAAACTGGTCTATGATAACCAGCACAGACTCACCTGGAAACGGTGACCCTCCTCCTTTTATCAACATTTCCCCGGTTTTCAGACTGAAATGAATATTTTTGTCGGGTAATTTTGTGATGATGGAACAAGAGGAAAAGGTGATCTACTCACGTCAGGTGGTTGAATTTGCAGCCTCTGCCAATGAGTACTGCAAGTACCTGGAGGGTACCGGCGAAATAAATGGCATTGAGATACTTAAAGTGATGCAAAGACTGCTCCCTTTCATCTATCTCAGAGCCTCGCTGCTTCCACTGCTCGATCCGGTGCTGGAAGAACCCAATGAGAAGACAGTTACTGAATTTGACTGGACAAGAATGCATGACAACCTCCTCTCAAAGATGGGCAACAATGACCCCTTCCCGGTAATAGTCTCACTGGGTGATCCGGCTGACGGACTGTATACCGGCAGCATCTCTGAGAACCTTACTGACATATACCAGGATCTGAAGGACTTTATTATAAGCTATAAGAGCGGTAAAGAGGAGGTGATGAATGATGCCGTATGGGAGGTGCTGATGAACTTTGAGGAGTTCTGGGGAAAAAAACTGTTGAATGTGCTCTTGGCACTGCATGACGTCCTCTACTCCGAAGTTGATGGGAGCGCTGATAATGAATTGAATGACAATGATTAAACAATATAATGAAACCATATCGGATGAGGAACTGAGAAAACTGCCGGTCCTGCAGTTCAATGGCAGGGTGACCCTGGTGGATACAATGGACAAATTCTACAGGGTGATAAATGATATCGGCCGTTCCGGATTATTGGGCTTTGATACTGAAACAAGACCCTCTTTCAGGAAGGGCAGAAGATACAATGTCTCTCTTCTCCAACTGGCTAACGCCGACCATGCATGGCTCTTCAGGCTGAATATGACAGGCCTGCCGCCTGAACTTACACGCCTGCTGGCCGACAAAAACATAATTAAAGCCGGAGTGGCTATACGCGATGATATTAAGGCGCTCAAATCACTTACCCATTTCGAACCGCACGGATTCATTGACCTGCAGAACATAGTGGCTGACCACGGGATAAAGGAACTGGGACTGAAGAAACTTTCTGCCATCGTACTGGGATATTCAATCTCGAAATCACAGCAGGTGTCAAACTGGGAGGCGCCCATCCTGACCGACCACCAGCAGTTGTATGCCGCTACCGATGCCTGGGTGTGCCGGCGTATCTACCTCGCACTGAATGGCAGAGAGGGATATTGTAACCATCATCCGTAGACCTTGCCGCAACAATCACATATGACAACTAAGCCGGCTTCCATGACCAGTGTCACCAGAACCATCAGAATCACCCTCAGAAAAGGCAAGGAACAGTCGGTGAAACGGTTCCACCCCTGGATATTCTCGGGAGCCGTGGCCTCTGTCTCCGGAGAACCGGTGGAAGGCGATGTGGCGGAGGTATTTGCTTCAGACAACACTTACCTTGCTACAGGCCACTGGGCCCCGGGTTCAATAGCCGTACGCATATTCTCATTTTCAAGATGCACCCCTGACCGTGAGTTCTTCAGAAAGAAACTCATGGATGCTATGAATTACCGTATCAGCGCCGGCATTGCCGGAAAGAGCGATACAAATGCCTGGCGACTGGTGCATGGCGAGGGAGACGGACTGCCAGGACTTGTAATTGATCTTTATGGTAATGTCGCTGTATTACAGGCACACACTGCCGGCTTCTGGCATATTCGTGAAATGATTGCCGGCCTTCTACCGGAGGTTACCGGAGGCCTGGTACATTCAGTATATGACAAAAGTGAAGGAACCCTCCCGTTCATGGCAAAACTAAATCCTTCCAACGGCTATATCATGGGCGCCAACGGTGAAACAGGAACGGTGGTTTCGGAGAACGGATTCCGGTTCAGGGTCGACTGGGAAAAAGGTCAAAAGACGGGATTCTTTATCGACCAGCGTGACAGCCGGAGCCTGCTGAGGCAATACTGCAACGGAAGGAGTGTTCTGAACATGTTCGGATATACCGGCGGATTCTCTGTCTATGCCATGAGCAACGCAGCCCTCGTTCATACAGTTGACAGCTCCGCCACAGCCACCGCCACGGCTGATGAGAACGTATATCTCAATTTCGGCAGTGACCCGCGCCATCGCTCGTTCGCTACTGATGCCTTCAGCTTCCTCTCCTCCATGGAGAGCGAATATGACCTGATAATTCTTGATCCTCCCGCCTTCGCGAAACACCATAACGCCCTGAACCAGGCACTTCAGGGCTACAGGAGGCTGAACGCCCTGGCCCTGAAAAAGATAAAACCCGGAGGACTGCTCTTTACCTTCTCCTGCTCACAGGTGGTGAGCCGTGATGATTTCCGCCGCTCGGTTTTCGTGGCGGCTGCAAACACCGGACGCAATGTGCGGATACTGCACCAGACAGGCCAGCCGCCTGATCACCCCGTCAGCATCTATCACCCGGAAAGTGAGTACCTGAAAGGACTGATGCTGTATGTAGAATAGAGACCATGGATCCTTCAATACACATAAAAACAATTGCGCGTAAGCTTCAGCTCCACGACTGGCAGGTGGAGAACACACTCAGGCTGCTTGATGACGGGGCCACAATTCCTTTCATCAGCCGTTACCGCAAGGAGGTGACCGGCAGCCTTAATGAAGTGCAACTGGCGGAGATACGTGACGAATATGAAAGACTGAAAGAACTCGATAAACGTCGCGAAGCCATCATCAAATCTGTGGAAGAGCAGGAAAAGATGACTCCTGAACTGCTGGCTAAGATCAACGCAGCGCTGACTATGTCTCAATTGGAGGATCTCTACCTGCCATACAGACCCAAACGCAAGACACGCGCTTCTGTGGCCAGGGAAAAAGGATTGGAACCACTTGCACTCTGGCTGCTGGACCAGAAACCCGGTGATCCGGTAATGGAGGCTGAGAAATATGTCGCTGACGAGGTGGAGACCGTAGATGCAGCACTGGCCGGCGCACGCGATATCATTGCAGAAATGGTCAGCGAGAACGAACTCGTGCGGGGTTCACTCAGACGCCTCTATGAACGTGATGCGGTTATCACATCACGCGGAGTGAAGGGAAAGGAACAGGAGGGAGCCAAGTTCAGCGACTATTTCGAATGGTCCGAGCCACTGCGGCGCTGCCCCTCGCACAGGCTGCTGGCCATGCGCAGGGGAGAGGATGAGGGATTCCTCAGACTGATAATAATGCCACCTGAGGACCAGGCTGTTGAAACAATTGAAAAACAATTGATTAAGGCTGATAACTCAGCTGCCGTAGAAGTTCGTGAAGCTGTCACTGACTGCTGGAACAGGCTGCTGGCACCATCAATGGAGACGGAGTTCAGGAAGTCGTCAAAGGAAAAAGCAGATGAGGAAGCCATACGCGTTTTTGCCGAAAACCTCAGGCAACTGCTTCTGGCCCCGCCTCTCGGCGAAAAAAACGTTATGGGCATAGATCCCGGATTCAGAACTGGCTGCAAGGTGGTCTGTCTCAACAGACAGGGGGCCTTGCTGCATGATGATGTGATCTACCCACATCCGCCTCAGAATGAGACTGCACGCAGCGTGAGCAAGCTGCTGTCACTGATAGAGAGATTTGAGACAGAGGCTATAGCTATAGGCAACGGTACCGCCAGCCGTGAGACCGAGCAGTTCGTGCGGACATACCTGGCAGCGGACTCCGGGGTGAAGGTGTTCGTGGTGAGCGAGGCCGGCGCCTCTGTCTACTCTGCTTCCAAAACAGCACGCGACGAATTTCCTGATCATGATGTGACTGTTCGTGGCGCGGTCTCCATCGGCCGACGGCTGATGGACCCGCTGGCTGAACTGGTGAAAATTGACCCCAAATCTATCGGCGTGGGACAGTACCAGCACGACGTTGACCAGGCCCGGTTGCAGGCCAGCCTTGACGAGGTGGTGATGTCATGCGTCAACGCCGTGGGCGTGGAGGTGAACACGGCCAGCCCCCACCTGCTCACATATGTCTCCGGCATAGGACCTAAGATGGCCCAGAATATTATTGACCACCGTACGGAGAACGGACCGTTCCGCTCACGCGCTGACCTGATGAAGGTTAAACGTATGGGTGAGAAAGCTTATGAACAGGCCGCCGGCTTCCTCAGGATACGAGACGCCGCCAACCCGCTCGATGCCTCGGCAGTACACCCCGAGAGCTATCATATCGTTGAAAAAATGGCTGTGGATGTCGGTTGTACCGTCGCTGAACTGATCCGCGATGAGACAAAAAGAAAAATGATAAGCATTGAAAAATATGTCACACCTGAAGCAGGCCTGCCAACCCTGAAGGATATCATGCAGGAACTGGCCAGACCAGGACGTGACCCCAGATCGGCATTGAAGGAGTTCAGCTTTGCCGATATCCATTCAATTGAAGATGTGAAGGAGGGAATGGTTGTGCCCGGAATTGTCACTAATATTACAAAGTTCGGTGCCTTCGTGGATATAGGCGTCAAACAGGACGGACTCGTGCACGTGTCACAGATGGCTGACCGATATGTTGATGACCCGGCAAAGGTCGTTAAACTGCATCAGCACATCACCGTCCGCATACTCAACGTTGACCTGGCAAGAAAGAGAATACAGCTCTCCATGAAAGGAGTCAGCAGTCAGCAGTCGGCAGCCGGCAGTCAGGACCGAAACCTGGATGCCTTGAAAAATCCCCGTAGGGGATAAAGAATTGTAACAGATCCCCGTAGGGGATAAAGAATTGTAACAGATCCCCGTAGGGGATAAAGAATTGTAACAGATCCCCGTAGGGGATTAAGAATTGTAGCAGATCCCCGTAGGGGATAAAGAATTGTAGCAGATCCCCGTAGGGGATTAAGAATTGTACAGATCCCCGTAGGGGATTAAGAATTGTAGCAGATCCCCGTAGGGGATTAAGAATTGTAGCAGATCCCCGTAGGGGATTAAGAATTGTACAGATCCCCGTAGGGGATTAAGAATTGTACAGATCCCCGTAGGGGATTAAGAATTGTAGAGAGTATATAATATAAAAAGTTGGTCGTAGACCAACAAGAATTGTAACAGACATGACCAACCCACCCGCCCCTCCAGGTTTTCGGACACAGGCGTATACAGTTCTTAATGCCCTACAGGCATTAATTGACTATGCAGGAAAGCCGGATAAATTGGAAGTTGGTCATAGACCAACAAGAATTGTAACACAAATCATTCATTTATGAAACAGACAATTTTCCTACTCACCGCCGCCGTGGCCCTCGCCATCACATCATGCGGCAAGAAACCCCAGCCCCCCGTGGCTGAAAAAATCCCCTACGTTGTTGAAAGCAACGGCAACGAACGGTTAGACAACTACTTCTGGATGCGCCTCAGCGATGAGCAGAAAAACGCTGAAACACCGGATTCGCAGACAGTTAAGGTGCTGGCATACCTCAATGCTGAAAACAATTATGCTGACGCCCTGATGAAAAAGACAGAACCTCTGCAGGAAAAACTCTTTGAGGAGATCAAGGGACGTATCAAGCAGGACGATGAGACCGTTCCTTATCTTGACAACGGATACTGGTACCATACCAAATACCTTCCGGGCAAGGAATACCCTGTACTCTACAGGAGAAAGGATGGCACTGACAATCCCGAGGTGATGCTAGATATTAACCTCCTGGCTGAAGGTCATGACTATACAGGTGTGGGCGGTGCATCAGTTTCAACTGATAACAATATCCTGGCTTATGGCATTGACCATGTCAGCCGCCGGCAATATACGATGCAGTTCAAGGATCTGAACACAGGTGAACTTCTTCCTGACAACATCCTCAATACCACCGGTCAGAGTGTCTGGGCTGCCGATAACAAAACAATCTTCTATGTTAGCAAAGACCCCGAGACACTCAGGGCTGCAACTGTTATGAAACATGTGCTGGGGACTCCCGCCTCTGAAGATAAAGCAGTCTTCAATGAGGATGACGAGACCTTCTCTGTCTATCTCGGTAAAACCAAAAGCAAGGAGTATATCATACTAACCTCAAGCCAGACCCTCACAACTGAGGTACGGTTGATTGAGGCAGCTAATCCTGATGGCAAAATAATGGTATTCGAGCCGCGCAAGGTGGGTCATGAATATTCAATTGACCATCTTAACGGAACATTCTACATCAGGACCAATGCTGACGATGCAAAGAATTTCAAGCTTATGTCATGCCTGGAAAGCAGGACAGGAATGAGCACCTGGAAAGAGGTTATCCCTCACCGTGATGATGTGCTCTTTGAGAATTTTGAAGTATTTGACAATTACCTTGTTGCTGATGAGCGTATCAAAGGCCTTACAAACCTGAGGATCATCAACCTGGCAGACAAATCAGAGCACTTCCTTGATTTCGGCGAGGAGACATATACAGCCGGGATAAACGTTAATCCACAGGCAAATACGACTATGCTGAGATACAGCTATTCCTCACTGACAACTCCCAACTCGGTGTACGACTATGATATGGCAGCACGCACAAAGACACTGCTCAAGCAGGACAGCGTGCTGGGCGGATTTGATAAAAACAACTATGAGTCGAAGCGCCTCTGGGCAACCGCCACAGACGGTACCCTGGTTCCGGTATCGCTGGTATACCGTAAGGGATTCACGCAGGACGGCACCGCACCGATGCTTCTTTATGCCTATGGCTCTTACGGTTCATCAACTGATCCCTGGTTCCGCTCATCAATCTTAAGTCTGCTTGACAGGGGCTTCGTTTATGCCATAGCGCACATAAGGGGCGGCAGCGAGATGGGTCGACAGTGGTACGAGGACGGTAAGCTGCTGAAGAAGATCAACACCTTTACCGACTTCAATGACTGCGCACGGTTCCTCATCAATGAGAAATACACCTCGGCTGATAACCTCTACGCTATGGGCGGCAGCGCCGGCGGCCTGCTCATGGGTGCTATAGCCAATATGGAGCCTGCCCTTTACAATGGTATCATTGCACAGGTGCCATTCGTGGATGTGGTCAGCACAATGCTTGATGCCACTATCCCCCTTACTACCTTCGAATGGGACGAATGGGGTGATCCCCGCAAACAGGAGTACTATGACTACATGCTTTCCTACTCTCCCTATGACCAGGTAAAGGCACAGGATTATCCCAACATGCTGGTTACAACCGGTTACTGGGATTCGCAGGTGCAGTACTGGGAGCCGGCCAAATGGGTTGCCAAACTGCGCGACATGAAGACCGATGACAATATCCTCATCATGGATGTAAATATGGTAGCTGGACACGGTGGCGCTTCAGGCAGGTTTGAAAGACTTAAGACTACCGCCCTGGAGTATGCATTCATGCTTGATCTTGAGCGGATTACGGAATAATCCGGCGGCAGAGGGGAGATCATCCCTGCAGCTGAGGGCCATGGCCCTGGCACAGAAGTGGTCATAACCCCGGAATAACGGGGGCGATGACCCCGGCCGCATAGGGTGATCGCCCCGGATTCAATAAAACAAGAGAGGCTGACCTTTTTTACCGGTCAGCCTCTGCTTTTTCAAACAGAATAGAAAAACATTAAGTTATGAAGCCTGCCCGGCGGCTATTGTTCCGGAAGCCTGCTGAAACTCTGTCGCTGCATCAGAACCATTGCACTGACAGCTGAATCACTGATCCCGGAACCCGAAGGGAGGCATCGGAGACCAGTATCCGGGAGTAGGCCCCGCAGCCCGGAACCCGAAGGGAGGCATCGGAGATCAGAACCCGAAGGGCGATCTCTGTTGCGTTGATTTCATCTCAGGCTTGCGGGGAAGAAGCTGGTCACTGGTGGCAGCATTCCACGCCAGCCATGCTGTTATTATTGCATTGTGCCTCAGATCAGGTACAAGCAGACGCTCCCGGGTGTCAGCCAGCGTGTGGTAACCGCGACCATATTCTATGTCATCCTGAATGAACTGGAACCCCGGCAGACCAACGCCGTCAAAACTCTGGTGGTCAGTGCCGCCGGTATTCCTGATGGCTATGGTGCTGAAACCCATGTCCCTGACAGGTTCCATCCACTTCTCAAACAACGGCCTCACAAGGTTGTTCTCCTGGAGGTAGATGCCGCGGTAACGGCCGGTACCGTTGTCCATGTTGAAATAAACAGAGAATCTGTCAAACCCCGGCTTCTTTTCGTTCTTCTCCCTGTCAAACAGGTATTTTGATACATAACCCCTTGATCCGATCAGACCCTGCTCTTCACCGCCCCATAGTGCCACACGGATGGTCCTGCGTGGTTTGGCGTCAATAGCCTTGAGTATGCGCAGTGCCTCCATCATGACCATACATCCTGAAGCATTGTCAGCAGCGCCTGTTCCACCGTGCCATGAGTCGATGTGCGCTCCCAGCAACACTACCTGGTCCTTCAGTTTCGGATCGGTACCGGGGATCTCGGCAATGACATTATAAACCTTCTTGCCAGGAGTGAATTCAGCCTTGATCTCAGCCTCCACCTCCACCTTCTCACCGTTGCGGATAAGCCTCTCCATTCGGCCATAAACCTCCATTGGCACACTTATCTCTGTCACCGGAGGCGTACTCTTGCCATCATATGATGATCCTGAAGATCTGGGTATGTTGAAGGCATTGCCCTGCGTCATTATCATAAGGACATCCTCACCCATTATGAATTCATTTATCCTGTTCCTCATCTCCCTCATAGCCATATAGTCGCCCATGTACCTGCGCGACGGCCTGCCGGAAACATCTGTCATTGCAAGACGTTCCAGATCATCGTCTGTAAGCCTCTTTGCCAACGGCTCAAAACTGACTTCGTACTGGCTGCCTGAAGGAGCCATTATGATCTTGCCTTTCAGCTTACCTCGATACTTCTCTATGTCTTCAATCGTCCTGATGTCCACCAGGATCACCTCACCACGGATAATGCCGTCAGTGCCGGATGTCCAGGCCACCGGCGTAACAGAAAAATTGTTGTAGTAGGGAACAACCATTGCGGCGTATGCCTTTGAATAATCCCATCCACCACGACTGAAGTCGCCGACCTCCTCAATACGGACATTGGAGAGACCATATTCGGCCAGCCTGGCCCTGGCAATCTCATTGGCCCGGTCAAGGCCGGCTGAGCCCGTTAAACGGGGTCCTGCAAGATCAGTCATAATATAGGCCAGACGCTCAATGTCAGAGTTGCGCTGACCCTCCTGCCTGATCTTGTAAACCATCTCCAGATCAACAGTAACCTCCTGGGCTGAAGCCGGAATGACAAACACGAACAGGAGCGATGCCACCAGTATCATCCTGAACTTTTCTAAACGGATTCTCATGTTTATTCGATTATGATGGAATAAATATATAGTCATAAATTATAAGGCTGTGTGGCATTAACATTAATTAACTTTACTTTTGTGCTGAGATGACCACCAGATGATCTATCCGGATACATACGAATCAAAAATCGGCTTTGATCGCATCAGGGAACAGCTGACTGCCAATTGCCTTAGCACGGCTGGCATCCGGAAGGTTACTGCAATGCAGGCAGCCTTCAGTGCAGAAGAGGTAAGGGAGATAGTCTCCCGTACAGCTGAGTTCCAGCAGATCCTTGTCAATGGTGAGCAGTTTCCGTCAGAGAACTACAATGACCCCTATGAAACGCTGGAAAAGCTCAGGGTAGAGGGTACATTCCCGGAGCTTGAGGAAGTGGTTGCACTGCGTGGTTCGCTGGATACCATAAGACGGATCATTGGTTTCTTTAAGAACAGGAAGGATGGCCGTTATCCGCTGCTGACAGAACTGGCCGGGAAGGTAGTCTACTATCCATTTGTTGCTGAGGCTATTGACCGTATTATCGATAAGGAGGGTAAGGTCCGTGACGGCGCCTCTCCGGCCCTGAAGACCATTCGCGCCGGGCTGGCATCAAAAACCCTTGCAGCAGTGAGAAAACTGCATGCAGTGCTACACCAGGCCCAGGCTGACGGCATAGTGGAACGCGACATAACTGTGGCTGTTCGCAATGGAAGGGGTGTGATCCCCGTAAGTGCATCCAACAAGAGAGGCATAAAAGGATTTGTACATGATGAATCAGCAACCGGGAAAACGGTATTCATAGAGCCGGCAGAAGTGGTTGAACTGAATAACGAGATCACAGAGCTGGAACACCAGGAGAAACGTGAGATAGTACGCATACTCACAGCTCTTGCTGATACATTACGGCCTTACATAGATGACCTTGAGGAGAACTGCAGATTTCTGGCAGAGATAGACTTTATCAGGGCCAAAGCCCTTTTTGGCAACAGGCTGAGGTGCATCATGCCCTCCATTGCCACAACACCACACCTGCGCTGGGTAAATGCCCGGCATCCACTGCTCACCCTCGCCTTTGCACGTACCCCCGGCAGGGAGGTGGTGCCGTTGACTATCACCATCGACAGTAAGGAGCGGATAGTCGTCATCTCAGGACCCAATGCAGGAGGTAAGTCAGTGTGCCTCAAAACGGTAGCACTCATACAGTACATGCTTCAGTGCGGCATGACCATCCCTGTTGGCGAAGGCACCGAGACAGGTATATTCGGCCGGTTTTTTATTGATATAGGCGACGAACAGAGCCTGGAGAATGATCTCAGCACCTACAGCTCACACCTTATCAATATGAAACAGATGCTCAGATACGCCGATGATCTGTCGCTGGTGATGATTGACGAGTTTGGCACCGGGACGGAGCCAGTCATCGGAGGGGCACTGGCGGAAGCAATACTGGCTGAACTGAACAGGAGAGGAGCCTATGGGGTGATAACAACCCATTATACCAACCTTAAGCACTTCGCAACATCACAGGAGGGCATCAGTAACGGAGCCATGGCTTTTGATAACCAGCTGATGCAGCCACTCTTCCGCCTTGATCAGGGAAAGCCGGGAAGCTCGTTCGCCTTCGAGATAGCAAACAAGATCGGGCTGCCTAAAGAGATACTTGCAGACGCTGCTGCAAGGGCGGGAGAGGGGAATGTCGACTTCGACCGCAACCTGAGGGAGATTGCAAGAGACAAACGCTACTGGGAGAAGAAACGCGAGGCAGTGCGCCGCCACGAGAAGAGACTTGAGGAGCTCATATCCACCTATGAGACCCAGTTGGGGGATATAAAAACCCAAAAGAAGGAGATCATCAGCCAGGCGAAGACTAAAGCGGAAGAGATGCTTCGCGATACCAACAGGATGATTGAAAACACCATTCGCACCATCCGCGAGGCGCAGGCAGAGAAGGAGAAGACAAAGGAGGTGCGGGAGGAGCTCGACACTTTCCGTGAACACCTCGAAAAGGAGGACAAACATGCTGAAATCCCCCTCGTGGCAAAACGCAGGATAGATACCCCAGCGGCAAGCATTGTCAAAAGAATAACTGCAAATAAGGAGACGCCGCATCCGGTTAAAAAGAAAAAGGGATCCCTGGCTCCGGGCGACTACGTAAAGATCACCGGTACCGATACGGTAGCCCAGGTGACTGAGATACGCGGCAGGAAAATACAGGTCATCTCCGGAAGCCTTAAGATGAATGTCGATATCAGCATGACCGAACCGGTCACCGTAGAGGAGCAGAGAAAGGCCGCATCAGCCGGCATCAGGCAGCAGAAGGTCGACTGGTCACTTACTGCCCGCCGCAACCAGTTCAAACCGGAGATAGACGTGCGTGGTATGCGTACCGATGAAGCATTGCAGATGGTGCAGGAGTTCATTGACACCGCACTCATGATCCAGTACCGGAACCTGCGCATACTGCACGGCAAGGGGAACGGGATACTGAGACAAATGATCAGGCAGTACCTCGGGTCAACCGGGGCTGTAAAAAACGTCATGGATGAGCATGTTGACCGCGGCGGCGCCGGAATTACGCTGGTGGAGCTGGATATCTGACTGCTGTATGCTGAAACCGAACCCCGGGGTACCCGACAGAGGCATGGCTGACCGGGAAATCTGGCACAGCCGTCCTGACCGCAAGACCGTCCCGACCTCCCGTTCGGGATTTCCGCTCCGCTCCAACAAGACCGCAAGACCGTCCCGACCTCCCGGTCGGGTTTTCCGCTCCGCTCCAACAAGACCGCAAGACAATTATGATAAGACCCGTCATTCTCGCAAAACTGCTTTATATCATTTTCTTCGCAGACCGAAATGAATAGATTTGCATAACGAAAACCTGAATCATGAAGAACCTTACCCTGCTATTTACCGCCCTGATGATGCTGATGATGCTTCCGGCTACGGGGCAGACAAATGATTTTTACGATGATGAGCCCACGATGCAGCTTAAGGGCACAAAAAAGATCCTTGTTACCGGCGAGGTGCTGAAGGATATGACCATTGACATAACCCGCCTGCCGAAACACAGCATCACCGTCAAGGAGACCTGCCTGAATGATGGTAATGTAGGTTTTACCGGTGCCTATCGTTATGACGGCTATTCGGTCTATGACATCCTTAACAGGATTGTGCTGAAGAAGAAGAACGACGCTGAATTTCCGCCGATCATTGACCTGTATGTTGAGATAACCAATGACCGTGGAGAGACCGCGCTCTTCTCGTGGGGAGAGATATATTACCCGAACAACCGGCACAGGCTGCTTATAGCCACCTCAGTGGCCCGCATTGTTCCTTCCAAGTCAAAAGATCTGTGGCCAATGCCAACCGGGACAAAGATTGTTGCCGGAAATGATCTGGTCACTTCACGCAATATCAGCAACCCTGTAAAGATCACTGTCAGGTCACTTGACAGCCGTTATCCGATCAAACAGGGAATGTCTCCCATGTTTTCAGAGACAATGCGGCTCTGTGTCAACGGCAGGCAGCGTGATATACTGACGGAGTTGCCTGAAGGGATGGACAGTCAGACATATCATACAGTGTTCTACGGCCGCGGCAGGGGTATCCATGGCACTACACCCTTTGCCGGAGCCATGCTTAATGAACTGATCAGGGATTACTACAAGCTTACTCCTGAGGTGCTGCAGAAGGGCATGGTGGTTATTGCCGGGCTTGACGGTTACCGTGCAGCCTTTACCCTAAGTGAGATAGTTAACCGTAATGACCAGCAGGAGGTCTTGATTATTGACAAGGACAATTATGAGGGTGCCGGCCGGTTTTCAATATTCCCGGCATGCGACTATTTCTCTGATCGCGCCATCAAGGCTGTCATGGAGATAGATTTGTTGCTGCCGTCCGCAGGAGCTCCATGGGCTATTGTGGTGCATGGCGGCGCCGGCACCATAACACGTGAGCGCATGTCTGCCGAGGCAGAGGCGGAATACAGGAGGGTGCTTCAGGCAGTCATTGACAGCGGCGCCGCCGTGCTCAGCGCCGGCGGCTCAGCCCTTGACGCCGTGGAGCGGGCTGTCAGAATGATGGAAGACTCGCCTCTCTTCAACGCGGGCAAAGGCGCAGTCTTTACCCACGAGGGCCGCAATGAGCTCGACGCCTCTGTCATGGATGGCAGCAGCCTCGCCGCCGGCGCCGTGGCAGGAGTAACTGACATACGTAACCCCATAACCGCCGCACGGGCTGTAATGGAGCAATCTTCACATGTCATGCTCACCGGGAAGGGAGCATCTGAGTTTGCAGCAGAGAAAGGACTGGAGATAGTTGATCCATCTTACTTCAGGGAGGAGTCGCGATTCAGGGAGCTGCAGCGCGTGCTGGAAAGAGAAAAGCACGGAACGGTCGGATGCGTGGCCCTTGACAAGAACGGCAATCTGGCAGCAGGAACCTCCACCGGCGGGATGACCAACAAACGGTATAACCGCATCGGCGATGCCCCGGTGATAGGAGCAGGGACATACGCCAACAACGCTACATGCGCCGTGTCAGCCACAGGCCACGGGGAGTTTTTTATAAGATATACGGTGGCACATGATATCTCTGCACTGATGGAATATAAAGGACTGACTCTTGATGAGGCAGCCAGGGAGGTCGTCAATAAGAAGCTCGTAAAAGCAGGAGGCACGGGAGGCGTCATCTCGGTAGACGGCACAGGGAATATCAGCATGCCCTTCAACACTGAAGGCATGTACCGCGGCTACAGGACTGCCGATGGAAAAACAGGGGTCTTCATCTATTCAGATGAGCCTGACAGGCACTGACAGCTGAACTTTTCCGCCACCGGCGCGGCAGGAGGTGACAAATGAAATCTGTCAATAAAAAGTATGCGGCGCTCCATACAGGGGCGCCGCATACTTTATTACTTTTCGCTGACGGTCAGGCTGCGCCGGGGAATCAGCCCGCGAACCTTCCAGGTAAACCGGAGGATCAGTCTATCCTGACTGAACCGTATGATGTGTTGATGACCACTTCTGACCGCGGATTGGCACAGTTGCCCACCCTGCCGGCCATCTCGGTGGATGTGTTGCCCTGTATCCTCCTGTCAGGAGCAAAATTACTGTCATCCATCTTCAGACTCCCGTAAGAGGTTCTGGCATCAAGCCTGTAGCATGCACCCGGAGCAATACCCAGCTTCACTGCGCAGTAGCCTGCCTTGACATTAACAGATTCAAATTCCGCGGGGATTACGTCAACGGTGAGGTTGCCATACTTTGTTTCCACCTCAAGCTTCCTGTTCACCCTTTTGAATTTAAAATCAGTGTAACCGCCCATGGCTACAATGTTATTGGCTGCACCCACGGAATAACCGTCATACTTGCTGTCTGTCACAAGTGAGCTCACCTCGCCTACCGATACCTTTGAGTACTTGCTGTCAAGCAGCAGGGCCTGCGCTCTTTCAATGCTGAGCATACCCACATACCTGGCATTGATCTCAGCCCAGCCCAGCTCATATGCCGTGGCTTTGCCGTATGCCAGAATGATAGTGTTGAGTGGCTTGTTATTGCCTCTGGTAAGCTTGTTGACTGTCAGGTCACCATACTTGACATTCACCACTGTATAGCCGGAATGCTCATCAAGAACTATGTTCCCGTACCTGTTGCTTACGTCAAGGTTAACCCGGGCAGGCATCTTAATAATGTAACTGATGCTGAAGTTGTTGCTTGATCCTTTCCAGCTTATTGATGAAAAATCCTTGCTGAAAACGGTTTCGGCTTTCAGGTTGCCTCCTGCCTCGGTGAATTCAACAGTTATCATTTCCAGGAGTTTCCTCGCGCGGTCAGCAGAAGGATGCTCGATCTTCACGGTGACATCAATGACGATATTGTTTCTGTCCCATGTCTCGGTAACCACCGATCCGAACTTATTAATGACCGTAAGCGTGGAGTTATCCGTGGGAACCATCTCACGGTGATACTCCTTCTTTACCTCTTCTGCCGAGGCGGACAGGGTGATTGCGCAGAGCAATGCTGCGAACAGGGTCACCCGCTGGTTAGTAAACAACGTTTTCATGGCTGACTGGATTTGCGGTTTCTGCTTTTATCTCTTTGAGCTGGTCAAGTATATAACTCATTACTTCAAGTTTTGTCTGGTAGTGTTTTATCATTGCGTCAATAATGCGCTGGTCATTGGGATTAGCCCTGAGCTCCTTCTGCAGATCCCTGTAGACGGAGTCCATTGATGCCATCTCCTGCAACAGGGCCTCTTGCTGCTCCGGATTGGAGAGGTCAAGTGATGAGAATTCATTTTCCATCAGGTTGACCTGCTGCACATAGTACCTTTCCACCTCCCGGTACTCCGGAGAGACTTCGCTGAGTGTCATCGTCCGCTTCAGGTTGGGCCTCACGAAGTGATCAAAGGTCCAGAGTGATGAAAGGGTGATCAGCAGTGTCACCACGGCAGCCTTGAGCAGATGCGGTATTATGCTTCTCTTGACTGCACCTGAGTGAAGCCTTGTGGCAAGCTTAAAGCTGAATCTCTCGAAGTGTCCGTCTGACGGCTCCCTGTCGTCAAATTCACTCCTGCCTCTTTTGATTATATCTTCAATCCTGTTCATACTTCAAAAGTTTTTCTGTTCTTAAGTTCACTCACCAGTTTCTGCTTTGCCCTCGAGAGCTGTGATCTTGAGGTGCTGCTTGAAATGCTGAGCATCTCTGCTATCTCATCGTGGTCATAACCCTCAATGAGATAGAGAGAGAGTATCACACGGTATCCTTCGGGAAGCCGGTTGATGGCGGCCTTGACCTCTTCAACGCGGGCATCCACATCTTCCCTGTGTGCCTCGTCGTCAGTGCTGTCGTCCCTGATCCCTACATGACTTTCAATATCTTCAAAGATCGCCTTCCTTTTCCCCAGGGCGTCAAGTGATCTGTTTACCACTATTCGCTTCAGCCATGCGCCGAAGCTGACGGTGCCCGAGTAGGTGTTTATCTTCTCGAAGGCTGAGAGGAACGCTTCCTGCATTACATCCTCAGCCTCCATGTCATCGTTCACTATACGCAGGCTGGTGTTGTACATCGCTTTGTAATAAAGCTTGTAAACCTGGAACTGTGCCCGCTGGTCTCCTGCACGACACCCGTCGATCAGGTCCTGGTGGATGTTTTTGAATGCTGCTTCAACATTTTCCATCTTTGTCCAAAGATCCGGTTTAAGTATGTTTGACGCCGCACCCACGTATTTGAACTCTTCAATTCAATGACGACACTGGTGGGTGAATGCTGCATCCAAGGTAAAAAAAAGCAGGAATTGTAAGAAAATTTTTTTATCCCTGTGTTACCACACCTGTGGCATAATCAAGCTCTGAGCCGAAAAGACTGTGTGGGATGGAGTAAACCAGCAGCAGTATAACAGCCGCAACAATAGTATATACCGGCCTCTGGCGCCTGTGATTCATTACAACTGCTGCAATCCAGAAAATTCCTGCAATAAGTGTTTTATTATCAGTCAGATCCCATCCAAAGGGTATGCCGGTCCATAGATCCCCGAAAGCATATTTCTGTACAAGTGGGCCCAGCACCATCCCTCCGGCAAGGAGCAACCAGAGTGCCAGCTGACCGTATCTTCTCTGTTTATCTGAACCTGCTGCCGCGGTTATGCCTGCAAGGTTGGAGAGCAGCATGGCAAAAAACATAATCAGGATATGGGGGATCATTATCACCGCAGGCACGTTACCCTTGAACCTTATAACCACTGGTTTTTCCTTCATTACAGCAATCTCAGCGCCTGAAGGATCACGGAGAAGTATATAATACTCAAGTTTGCCGGCAGCAGGCTGGGAGGGAAGTCCACCCGCCAGAACAGTGCCGTCATGCTTCATCTCCACTGCCGTCCATTCTTCATTAACCCTGAAACGCCGGTATTGAAGAGTGCCGGAATAATCCCGGGGTACCTCAAGCTTTATCAGACAGGGATGGGTGTTCGTCTGGCTGCGCTTAAGCGCGAAGGAGTAGTCCGTTCCGCCAACAGTTACAGTTGCCCTGAGCGGATAGGTGGGGCCGGTCATCCTCTGGTACATGGCGGCAGCGATGGTAATTATGACGGCTATGGTCCAGAAAAGAAAAGTCCTCATGGGTATTATAATAAAGTGGTTACAATTGAATCAACAGCAGCTCCCTCTCACCGTTGCGCATCACCTCCACGGTTACTCTCTGGCCAGGTTTCAACTGGCTGAGCCTGAACATGTAGTCTTCGATGTTGCCTACCGGTTTTTCGTCTATTGCCACTATAATGTCGCCCTTCAGCATCCCACCAAGGGCTGCCGGTTTGCCAGGGGTTACGAAGTCAGCCCTTAGCCCGTCACGGACGTTCCCCGCAAAATCAGGCATGATACCCAGGGTGATTCCCCTTCTCCTGGTCATGGGACCTGCAGGTCCCTTAGGTCCGGCCTCGGTGAACGCGAGCCTTGCAGGTGCGTCTGCCGCAGATATAACAATGCTGAAAAGAAGATCACCTGTCTTTACCATACCTTCATAATTGAGCTTGTCAGGTGTATCAAAAGGTGTATGATAGTCGAGGTGTGCACCTGTTGTCAATGAGAGCACAGGGATATCCTTTCCGTAGAAAGATGAATGGTCTGAGGGGCCATATCCCTCGGAAGTGAAGGAAAGGCTGACAGCGGTGGTATCAGCGTAAGCCATTACCGTGTCACGGAGTCCGGCTGCCGTTCCCACGCCTGCAACCTGAAGGCCGTTTCCCTCCTTCATCCGTCCTACCATGTCAAGATTGATCATCAGGTTGACGGCAGAGGGATCGATGCCTGTGTTCTCAACGAAGTGCTTTGATCCCAGCAGCCCCATCTCCTCACCGGAGAACGCCACAAATAGAATAGTGCGGGCAGGCCTCTCACGCAAGGCTGCCAGCTTTTCTGCCAGTTCAATCATCAGAGCCACGCCCGAGGCATTGTCGTCAGCACCGTAATGAACAGCCACCGTGTCAGGATTCCTGCTTGAAGAACCGGGACCACCCAAACCCAGGTGATCATAATGTGCTCCAATTATAACATACTCTCCGGCGATTGATTCACCACTGATCATCATGACCACATTCGATGTAAAAGCCTCTTTCTTTACCACCTCTGCTTCAGCAGACACCGATGCAGCGGTAATGAAACCCTTATGGATTTTTGGCTGTGCTGCCTTCTCTTCCAGCTCAGCCAGCACCCCTGATGAGCCTTTCAGGATGTCGTCAGCAAGACTCCTCTTTACCTTAATCACGGGGATACCGGCGGATGACTCATTCCGTGAGGGCTTATCAAGGTTATCAGCCACATCCCATTTTTCACCAGATACCAGAAAGACACCCCCAGCGCCATTCTCCCTGGCGTTCAGTACTTTCAATCTGTCAGAGCTTAGCAGTGCATAGCCTTCTGATTCCGGGTCAGACTCAGGATAACCGCGGAGGATCAGTGCCCATTTGCCAGACAGATCCACACCGGCGAAGTCATTGCGGTGAAGTGTGTCACCTGATGGCAGCAGCCCATAGCCGCAGAAGACCACAGGTGCCTCTAGAGAGGAGTTTGATGTCAGCGCCAGCGGCATGAAGTCAATTCCCATTGAGTACTCTGTACCATCAATTGACAGCCGGTTGCGTGCCCCCGCTTCTGCCGCTACGTTCACAACAAAGGCCTGAAATCCTGTGCCAGTGAATGGTTCAACACCGGCTTTCTGAAACTCCTTCGCTATATAAAGGGCCGCAAGCGAATCACCGCCTGTCCCGGTACCTCTTCCGGAAAACCTGTCTGATGCCAGCTCTCCCGTGATCTTTGTCAGCTCCTCAGCCGTGATGGCTGCCTTGTTGCCAGTACAGGCACAGGCGGTAATAGAAATGGCAAGAGATATGATTAAAACAGTTCTCATAGTGTCACTTATCGTGCCGACAAAAATAGCAATCTTTTGATACGCAGATGTGTGATATTTGTAACGAAGATGTTCCATGGAAGGGCATTCATAAAACAACCTGCCGGGAAAGCAGCGATACTGCCACCCCGGCAGGGATTTAATCATTCGGATAAGATTCAGCCTGTCTGTCAGTTGAACTGCAGGATAGCCTTCTTAATCAGCGAGATTGCATCACGCAGTTGCTCTTCAGTTATGACAAGGGGAGGGGCAAAGCGGATGATATGTCCGTGGGTTGGCTTGGCCAGCACGCCAAGATCCTTCATGGCCAGACATACATCCCACGCCTCCTTGCCGTTTTTCGGCCTGATGACAATGGCGTTCAGCAATCCCTTGCCACGTACAAGCTCTATCATGTCTGATTTTATTGCCTTCATCTCCTCACGGAAGATCTTTCCGAGCTTTTCGGCTTTTTCTGCCAGCTTCTCATCTTTGATCACCTCAAGGGCAGCAATTGCTACTTTGCATGCCAGCGGATTGCCGCCGAAGGTAGAGCCATGTTCGCCGGGTTTGATGGTCAGCATAATATCATCATCAGCCAGTACGGCGGATACAGGGAGTACGCCACCGGAGAGGGCCTTGCCCAGGATAAGTATGTCAGGCCTTACACCCTCATGGTCACAGGCCAGGAGCTTGCCGGTACGGGCCAGGCCCGTCTGTACCTCGTCGGCAATGAAGAGTACATTATGCTTTTTGCACAGATCGTATGCCTTCTTAATGTATCCTTCATCCGGAACAAAGACACCTGCTTCGCCCTGGATGGGCTCAACCAGAAATCCTGCCACATCGGGATCCTTCAAAACCGTTTCAAGTGCCGCGATATCATTATAGGGTATGGTGATGAAACCGGGTGTGAAAGGACCGTAATCCTTTCGTGCATCCGGGTCAGTGGACATGGAGACGATGGTTATTGTGCGGCCATGGAAGTTGCCGTCGCAGACAATGATCTTCGCCTGGTTTTCCTTTATTCCCTTCACCAGGTAGGCCCATTTGCGGCAGAGCTTGAGAGCGGTCTCATCGCCCTCTGCACCACTGTTCATCGGGAGCACCTTGTCATACCCGAAGTACCTGGTAATATACTCTTCGTACTCACCGAGGACCGAATTGAAAAAAGCCCTAGAGGTTAGTGTGAGTTTCGCAGCCTGGTTGGTTAGTGCTCCGATTATCTTCGGGTGGCAGTGACCCTGGTTTACTGCAGAGTATGCAGAGAGAAAGTCATAATACCGTTTGCCCTCAACATCCCACACGAAAGGTCCTTCACCCCTGTCAAGCACTACAGGCAGGGGGTGATAGTTATGCGCTCCGTATTTCTCTTCTCTTTCAATGTAATCATGAGTTTTCATTGCTCAGTATTTTATAGTTATCGTTTATATCCGGGGATGGCAATGATACAAACCTTTTTCGACAAAAAGAAAAGCAGGTATCAGCTTTCTTCATCACCCAGCAGATCAGGCCTTCTTTCACGGGTTCTGAGTAGCGATTGCTCAAAACGCCACTTCTCTATCTCCGGTGTGTTGCCTCCAAGGAGTATCTCCGGTACCTTCCAGCCCATGAATTCGGCTGGCCTGGTATATTGCGGCGGCGCCAGCAAACCGTCCTGGAAAGAGTCTGATAGAGCAGACTCGGCATCGGACATGGCCCCGGGTAAAAGCCTGACCACTGCATCAGTAATGATTGCAGCCGGCAATTCGCCACCGGTAAGCACATAATCCCCCACGGAAATCTCACGGGTGACAAGATGATCCCGGATGCGCTGGTCTATGCCCTTGTAGTGACCGGCAAGGATAATGATGTTCTCTTTCATTGAGAGCTCATTTGCCATTGACTGGTTAAAGCGCTGCCCGTCAGGAGAGGTGTAGATGATTTCGTCATACTTCCTCTGTGAAGTGAGATGAGTGATGCAGTTGTACACAGGCTCCACCATCATCACCATCCCGGCTCCGCCTCCGAAAGGATAATCATCAATGCTCCTGTGCCTGTCAGTTGAATAATCGCGCAGGTTGATCAGGTTTATTTCGACAATGCCCTTCTTGCGCGCCCGCCTGATGATCGAATTATCAAACGGTCCGTGCAGAAGGTCGGGAAGTACTGTGATTATGTCAATTCTCATAAAATTGGCGTTTAGTAAATCTAATATAGTTTTTTTGTATATTTGGAAACGACAAGTCGAAATTAACCAACAAATAAAATTTTAGAACATGGGAAAATTTGTAATCTCAAAAAGGAAGAACGGTGAGTTTCAGTTCAATCTTCTTGCCGGCAATGGCCAGGTTATTCTTACCAGCGAAGGCTATTCATCAAAACCTTCATGCATGAACGGTGTCAAGTCAGTCATGAAGAATGCAGCCGATGCCAAAAGGTTTGACGCCAAGGTTGCCAAGAATGGCAAGTTTCATTTTAACCTGAAAGCCGGCAACGGCCAGGTGATAGGCAAAAGCGAAATGTACGAATCACAGAGCAGCTGTGACAACGGTATTGCTTCAGTGAAGAAGAACGCTCCCGGCGCAACCATTGATGACCAGACCAAGGCATAACTATTTCAGTCTTTCGTAGACAATTTTACCGTCTGCGATAGTATAATCTGCTTTAACTGACATAATCATCTCCTCAGGGGTATCGAAGATATTTTCTGAGAGGATGGTTATGTCTGCCAGATAGCCCTTCCTGATCATTCCTTTTCTCTCTTCCATGAACTGTGCATAGGCTGAGCCGAGGGTGTAGAATTCTATAGCCTTTCCCATTGAGATCTTCTCCATGGGGAACCAGCCCTCTCCCTCTTCTCCGCCCCGATCCTTGCGCGTTACCGATGCGTATAATCCCTCCATGGGATTCAGGGGCTCCACCGAGTAATCTGTTCCAAACGCCAGCTGCGCACCGTTGTCAGCCAGACTCTTCCATGCATACGCCCAACGGCTTCGTTCACTGCCTATACGCTTCTCGGCAAATCTTTTGTCAGTAATGCAGTGTGTAGGCTGCATTGAGGCAATAACACCCAGCGCACCAAAGCGTGGTATATCCTCTTCAATGAGTATCTGTGCATGCTCGGACCTGTGACGGCTGTCACGCACGCCGTTCACCTCACGGGCTTTCGCGTATGCATTCAGTATCCAGTTGTTGGCCTTGGGACCGATGGCATGGATGCCTATCTGAAAACCCCTTCTGTCAGCCTCCAGGACCCTGGCCTCCAGCTCCTCGTAGCTCATCTGCGGCAGGCCGGTCTTATCAGGTTCATCAGCAAACGGTTCAAACATCATGGCTGTGGCTGAACCCAGCGTTCCGTCCATGAAATCCTTAAGGTAACCGAACCTGATCCAGTCACCTGACGAAGGATACTTCTGCCTCAGCTCTTCGTACCTGTCAAGACGGGCAGGATCAGCTGTCAGCTCACCTCCTATATCAATACGGCAGGTCAGCTTCCCCAGAGCCATGATGGAATCATACATCTCAAAATCAGCATTGCCGGGAATCTGTATGCTTGTAATGCCATATGATGCTGCCTGTTCCAGTGCAAGAATGTAACCGCGCCACTCTCTCTCCCTTTCCTCTTCTGCGCTCCTGTCTGCCTGCAGTGCTCCTGTTCTGATAAGTGACATGGCGCTTTCCTTAAGAATGCCGGTGGGGTCACCCGTCACCGGGTCACGCATTATCTCACCACCGAAAGGATCAGGTGTGTTCCGGGTGATCCCTGACTGCTTCAGAACATAACTGTTGACCAGTGCACTGTGACCGTCAGTTCGCCTGAGCACAACAGGATTGTCAGGTGAAACGGCATCAATAAGCTCCTTCGTTGGCCACTCACGGGAGGTGAACATCTCATGCTCCCAGTGACCACCATAGATAAGCTGTCCCTTCTGTGACCGTGAAACCTGCTCCTTCACCCTGTGAGTGATTACTGCCGGATCAGTGATATACCTTAATTCTATATAGTCCGGATCAACAGGCCCGAAATGAGCATGGGCATCATTGAATCCCGGAAGCACAGTTCTCCCGGCTGCATCAATGACCTTTGTTGTGGCCGGGTCAATATACCTGCTGATCTCTTTATCTGTGCCAACAGCTATGATCCTGTTGCCCTTTATTGCTACTGCGGCAGCCTCGGGTTCAGACTCATCCACAGTGAATACCTTTCCGCCGGATATGACAAGATCAGCTATTTCTGACTGCCTGCACCCGAAAGTACACACTGTCATAAGAGCAAAAAACATCAATATTGTATTTTTCATAACAACGATTTTCATAAAACAGGCGAAAGATAAAAAAATAGACATTACTTTAGATGCTCATTAACCTGTGAACAGAAACTCCAATAGGTACACCCATGAAAAATAAGGTAATTCCCGCCGGGTATCTCTATTCAAAGGGATACACCAACTACGTTTTCATTCTTCTCTTCCTGCTCTATATGTTTGACTACATAGACAGGATGATAGTCACATCAATGTTCGTGCACATTGAGCAGGACCTGGGTATCACTCACACACAGAGTGGATTGCTCGTCTCGGCTGTCTACTGGGCCATAGTGCTGCTCACATTCCCCGTTTCCATTCTGGTTGACCGCTGGAACCGCACCAAGACCATCGGTATCATGGCTGTCATATGGAGTCTTGCAACAGCCCTTTGCGCACTGACAGGAAACTTTGTTCAACTTGTGCTGGCCAGGGCACTGATTGGAATAGGAGAGGCCGGTTATGCCCCTGGAGGAAGTGCAGTCATATCAGGACTCTACCCTGAGGGCAAAAGGTCAAAGATGATGGGCCTTTGGAATGCGTCAATACCTCTTGGAACTGCGATAGGTGTTCTTTTGGGAGGAATAATAGCCACCAGGCTTGGATGGAAGCATGCTTTCGGGATAGTGGCATTACCGGGACTGATAGTAGCCATACTCTTCTTCTTCGTCAAAGACTATAAAACCGTTGATCTCTCATTTACTGACAGCAATAACGTCAAGGTCAGGATGAAGAAGAAGGACATGCTCAGGGAGTTCATCTCCAGACCTTCTCTGATCTTTACCTATTTCGGTTTTGCAGCCGTGGTTTTTGTTACCACCTCACTGATAACATGGCTCTCCACTTACTTTCACGTCACCCGTGGTATACCGGCTGAAAAGGCAGGCTCAATGGCCAGCGCGGTCATGGTTCTGGCAATAGTGGGAGCACCTGTGGGCGGAATAATTACTGACCGGTGGCGGAAATCGAATATCAGGGCACGATTGCTCTTCCCTACAATCACCTCGGTGCTCGCGGCCATATTCCTGCTGATAGCCCTCTGGCTGACTACCGGTACAATGCAATATGTCTTCTTCCTGCTCATGGGGGTCACTGTTACGGCCTTTGTCCCGGCAGCTGCCGCTGTTACCCAGGATGTAATCCACGCGGGTATGAGGGCTATGTCATACGCAGTAGCTGTGGTGGTGCAGAACCTGCTGGGGGCTTCCACCGCACCCCTTGTTATAGGCAGGTTGTATGATCTCTATGATATAAAGACTGCCATGGCACTCCTGCCATTCATGCTGCTGCTTGGAGCCATACTTTTCTATGCCGGTTCAAGGTATTACGTGAGAGATCTTGACAGGACAGCAAAAATACAGCTTGAGGCAGAAAAGCAGGAATGATGACATTACCGGCCTGACCTCGCCGTATTGAACGGCGGTAATCAAACGATGCAGCCCGGAGAGGCCGGAAAATTTCATCTGATTGCACAGGGTAGCCGGTAACGGCAGCAATTTTGAATTTATTATAGTAGATTTGCACTCCGAAAAGAATGAAAGATGAAAGAACTTCTGCAGAATAAATACTTTAAGTTTGGCGTGGCAGGCCTCCTCTATGTTCTCTGGGTCATCTGGGTGGGCAACTACTGGTTACTGCTCGGCCTCCCGGTGGTGTTTGACATATACGTCAGCAAAAAGGTCAACTGGGCGTTCTGGAAGAAAAGGAACCGAAAGAACAGCACACTGATAGAATGGCTTGATGCATTGATCTTTGCCGTGATTGCCGTGACACTTATAAATATCTTCCTGTTTCAGAATTACCGCATTCCCACCCCCTCAATGGAAAAGACCCTGCTGGTGGGTGATCATCTTGCCGTAAGCAAGGTGGCATACGGACCCAGAATGCCCAATACCCCCATTGCCTTCCCATTCACCTCACATACTTTGCCGCTTACCGGTGGTAAAGGCAAATCGTGGTCTGACCTTGTTCACTGGAAATACAAAAGACTCAAGGGATTCGGACATGTAAAGAATGATGATATCGTTGTCTTTAATTTTCCTGCAGGCGATACTGTCTGTCTTGAACAGCAGGCTATAAGCTACTATGAAATTCTCCGTGACCGCATTGAACTGCTTACCCGGGAAGATATCAGGGCCGGAAGACCGTTGAAGAGCAAAGATGAATATTACAGCCAGGCAAGGCAGATGATATGGAATGAGTATACGGTTATCTACAGGCCTGTTGACAGACGTGATAACTATGTTAAAAGATGCGTGGGCATTCCGGGAGACACTGTCAGGATCATCGACGGAACATTGTATGTCAACGGAACAGAAGCCCCGGTACATGATTCGCAACAGACTTCATACTACGTCCGTACCAACGGTACCCGCATCAACCCGAAAGCCTTTGAAAGAATGGGCGTATCAAAATCTGATCAGTCACTGATGCTGTCAGGAACAGTATACAGGCTCCCTCTGACCGCGAAAAACGCCGAGCTTATTTCAGGCTTTGCCAATGTCACAGGTATTGAGGCCGACTACCGAAGACCGGGTGAATACTCCCCTGCGGTCTTTCCCCATGATCCTCAATACAAGTGGAACGAGGACCACTTCGGACCGCTGTGGATCCCGAAAAAGGGAATCACGGTGAAACTGGATATGACCAACATCAGCTTCTATACCTCCGTGATAGATATCTATGAGGAGAATGACCTGGAGATTCGTGACTCGGTGATCTATATCAATGGTGCACCGGCAGACAGCTATACATTCAAGATGGATTACTACTGGATGATGGGCGATAACCGCCATGATTCGGCAGACTCACGTTTCTGGGGCTTTGTGCCTGAAGATCACATAGTGGGCCGACCGGTGCTTATCTGGCTCTCTGTTGACAAGGAGGCACAGGGCTTCAAAAAGATAAGGTTCAAAAGATTCTTCAAAGGAGCGAAGAGATAAAAAAAAAGCGGGCCGCAGCCCGCTTTTCTTTTATTCCTTGACTTTATCCACTATCGCCTTGAAGGCTTCGGGGTGGTTCATTGCAAGATCAGCCAGGGTCTTGCGGTTAAGGGATATACCCTTCTTCTCAAGCCCGCCGATAAACTGTGAGTAACTCATTCCGTGAAGACGTGCCCCGGCGTTGATCCTCTGGATCCACAGCGCGCGGAACTGCCCCTTCTTGTCCTTGCGGTCACGGTATGAGTAGGCAAGACCCTTCTCGAGAACATTCTTGGCCACGGTATATACATTGGCATTGTTGCCAAAGTATCCCCTGGTCTGTTTTAAGATCTTCTTTCTTCTTGCCTTCGATGCTGGTGCGTTTGTTGCTCTTGGCATTTTCTTTTCTCTTTTTCGGATGTAAGCGCCTCTGCAGGTCTTTTAAGCTTCACATCCCGGTTAATAAATCTGTTGATTAACTCCCTGACAGGCGGTAAACACTACTTCAGTCCGAGCAGAAGCTTTACGTTCTTCTCATCAGCCTTGCTCACCTGTCCGTCATACGTAAGATTCCTCTTGCGCTTGGTCGACTTCTTGGTAAGGATATGGCTCTTGTAAGCATGCTTACGCTTGATCTTACCTGTACCGGTCAAAGAAAATCTCTTCTTTGCACCCGGATTTGTTTTCACTTTTGGCATTTTGTATATATGTATAAAAACTATTTCTTCTTTTTGGGCGAAAGGATGATGATCATCCTCTTGCCTTCCAGCCTTGGCGTCTGGTCTACCTTTCCATACTCCTCGAGATCATTCACAAACCTTGCCAGCAGCTTCTCTCCCTGTTCCTTGAAGAGTATTGACCTTCCTTTGAAAAAGACATACGCCCTTACCTTGGCTCCTTCTTCCAGGAAGTTGATCGCATGCTTCAGCTTGAAGTTGTAATCATGATCATCGGTATTCGGCCCGAAACGGATCTCTTTGACTACTATCTTGGCCGCATTGGCCTTGATCTCTTTCTGTTTCTTTTTCTGGTGATAAAGAAACTTCTGATAATCAACAATTTTGCAGACCGGCGGGTCAGCGTTTGGTGAAATCTCAACAAGATCAAGTTCCATCTCGTCAGCAAGCCGCAGAGCATCACCTATGCTCATGATCTTTGCTTCTATGTTATCTCCCACAACCCTTACTGTCCTGGCTGTGATCCTGTTGTTTATCCGGTGTTCCGGTTCGGGTTTCCTTCCCGGCCTGGGCCTGAAATAAGTCGGTCCTGCTATTGTCTTGTCCTCCAGTTAAGTTAATAATATCCTGTAAATCAATCTTTTAATTGCCAATCTCTTTTTCTGTCTCCTTCTTCACCAAACTGATGAATTCTTCGGTTTTCATGACTCCCCTGTCACCCTCGCCCTGCTTCCTGACAGAGACAGTGCCTGCGGCAACCTCTTTTTCGCCTATCACTAGAAGGTAGGGAATCCTCTTTAACTCATTATCCCTTATCTTTTTACCTATCTTTTCGTTCCTGTCGTCAATCAGGGTGCGAATATCGGAATTATTAAGGAGATTTGAAACAGTTTTTGCATAATCATTGAATTTTTCACTGATTGGCAGTATTACGGCCTGGTCAGGAGTGAGCCAGATTGGGAAGCGTCCTGCAGTATTTTCAATGAGTACGGCCACGAAACGTTCCATTGATCCGAAGATGGCCCTGTGGATCATAACAGGCTGATGCTTCTGGTTATCACTGCCGGTGTATTCCAGTCCAAAACGCTCCGGAAGGTTGTAGTCAACCTGTATTGTTCCCAGCTGCCATTTGCGGCCGATGGCGTCCCTGACCATGAAGTCGAGCTTGGGACCGTAGAAAGCAGCTTCGCCTACGGCAACGGTGGTCACCAGGTTCTTTTCCCCGGCGGCCTCTATAATGGCCTGCTCTGCCTTCTCCCAGTTATCGTCTGACCCTATGTACTTCTCCCTGTTTTCCGGGTCTCTGAGTGATATCTGGGCGGTGAATTCACTGAAGCCGGCTATTTTAAAGATATACTGTACCAGGTCAATAATGCTCTTGAACTCCTCCTTGAGCTGGTCAGGGCGGCAGAAGTGATGGGCGTCATCCTGTGTGAAGCTGCGTACGCGTGTCAGTCCGTGCAGTTCACCGCTCTGCTCGTAGCGGTAAACGGTGCCGAATTCGGCCATTCGCACAGGCAGGTCACGGTAGGAGTGGGGTGTGGCGTTAAAGATCTCGCAGTGATGAGGGCAGTTCATGGGTTTGAGCATGAATACCTCGCCCTCCTGCGGTGTGGTAATGGGCCTGAAGGAGTCTGCCCCGTATTTCTCAAAGTGTCCGGAGGTCTTGTAAAGATCGACGTTGCCTATATGAGGCGTGGAGACCATGGTATAACCTCTTTCCTTCAGCACACCGGTCATGAAGTCAATAAGTCTCTGCTTCATATCCGCTCCGCGGGGAAGCCACAGCGGCAGGCCCATGCCTACCCTGGGTGAAAAGGCAAAGAGCTCCAGTTCCCTGCCTATACGGCGATGATCACGCTTGCGCGCCTCCTCAAGCATCACCATGTACTCATCCAGCATCTTCTGCTTCGGGAAGGTGATGCCGTATATGCGTGTCATCATCTTCCTCTTCTCATCACCCCGCCAGTAGGCGCCAGCAAGACTGAGCACCTTTATGGCCTTAATGGATGAGGTGTCAGGCAGATGCGGACCACGGCAGAGATCGGTGAAGTTGCCCTGCCGGTAGATTGTTATGGTCCCGTCCTCAAGCTCGGAGATGAGCTCCGTCTTATATTCATCACCTTTGGCGGTGAAGAGATCCATTGCTTCCTGTTTTGTAACTTCGGTGCGGATGATAGGACTGTTCTTTGCTGCCAGCTCCCTCATCTTGTCCTCTATCAGGGGCAGGTCAGCATCGGTGATGACCTTGCCTTCACCCGGATCAACATCATAGTAAAAGCCGTTTTCAATGGCAGGGCCGATACCGAATTTTGTTCCCGGCCACAACGCCTCCAGTGCCTCTGCCATCAGATGGGCCGATGAATGCCAGAAAGCATGCTTCGCCTCTGCGTCATCCCACTTGTGAAATCTTATAGTTGAGTCTGTGTTCACAGGCCTCGACAGATCCCATAGTTCCCCGTTGACCGTGGCTGCGTAAATATCTGCAGCCAGCCCGGAACTGATTGAACGCGCTATCTCATGGCTGGTAACGCCATTGTTGTACTCCCTGACTGACCCGTCAGGAAAGGTTATATTAATCATAGAATATTCAATTTTATAGTCTGCAAAGATAATATTTTTTACTCTACGGAATGACTGCAATATAACGCTCACGGAGAGTATAGTTCTTTGAAAATATCAATTGGCACAGATTTTGGATTTAACAAAAGGAACAAATTACGGGAATCATGAAAAGAATATTAATCTTAACGGCAGCAGCAGTGATGATACTGAGCTCTTGTGAAATACAGCCCGAATCATACTTCTTCTCAGACAAGATCAAGGTTGAGGTGGGTGAAAATGTATTCTTCTACAACAACTCACACAATGCTACTGATTATGAATGGGACTTTGGCGATGGCACATGGTCCGATGCTTTTGAACCTGTTCACTCCTTTGACGGTTCGGGAATTTTTACCGTGGTCCTCAGTGCCTACTCAAGGAACGGAAACGTTGACAGGTCATATCTTGACATCGAGGTGGTCTCAAAGACAATGCTGGAGGTTGAGGTATTAGAATATTATGACCAGTATCCCGTGGAAGGCGCGAGCGTGATTTTATACCCTACCGAGAGCGACTGGGATAATGAGACCAACGCCATAGTGGAAGGGTTCACCAACGCCTCCGGCAAGGTGGTCTTTACCAACCTGCAGGCCCGGGTCTATTATGTTGACGTATGGCATGTGTCCCATAATAACTACACTCTCAGAAACGAGGATGTGGGATTTATCAGGACTGACCAGCTTTACGGCAATGAGCTGAACCAGTTCGTGGCATGGGTTGATTATACCGGCACCAAGGGGGCCGCAACCCGCGACAGGAAACAGCTTGTTCCGCTGAAGAGCAGAACGGTTGCATCCACTGTAAAAAAGTAAAAAATCATATCACAAAAATAAACTGGCGCGAAGGAGTCCATTTGATAAATTTCTTTAAGTTTGTGAGTTCACAAACCTAATCGAAAGAAACTCATGGATACAAAATTTGCGCTTCAGGGAATAGACTACCTGGTTATGGCAGTCTATTTCGTTTTTGTGCTGGGTATAGGTTGGGCCCTCAGAAAATATATGAAGAACGCCTCGGCTTTTCTTGAGGCGGGGAGGTCAATCCCGGCCTGGGTTGCCGGGCTTGCCTTTATCTCTACCAATCTTGGCGCACTGGAGGTGATGGGTATGACAGGCTCAGGCCTGAAGTACGGTATGCTGACGACGCACTTTTACTGGATAGGAGCCATTCCGGCTATGGTTTTCCTGGCTCTTTTCATGATGCGGTTCTATTATGGCTCCAAAGCACGCTCGGTGCCTGAATATCTCAAGCTCAGGTTCAATGAAAAAACACGGGCGCTGAATGCCTTCCTGTTTGCACTGATGACGGTGCTGGCCTCAGGCATCTCCATGTACGCACTGGCTATCCTGCTTGAAAATGTCCTCGGGTGGAACTTCAACGTCTCACTGCTGGCTTCGGCAGCCATTGTGCTTGCCTATACGTACCTGGGCGGACTCTCATCAGCTATCTACAATGAGGTTCTTCAGTTCTTTATAATAATCATAGGCCTGCTGCCAATGGCTATCCTGGTGATGGTTGACGTTGGCGGATGGGGTGGCATGCAGGCCAGCCTGGGGCCCATAGTGGAAGGGAAGGGTTTTGCCCCGGATGCATGGACCACAACCTGGAAATATACTGCTACAGCAGGCGCCAACCCGATGGGAGTGGAGTGGTATGGTATACTTGCAGGCCTGGGCTTCGTGCTCTCCTTCGGATACTGGTGCACAAACTTCCTCATTGTGCAGAGAGCGATGGCTGCCGAATCAATGACAGCTGCCCGCAAGGTACCTCTCATTGGCGCAATCCCAAAGATGTTCATACCCTTCCTGATAATCATTCCGGGTGTGGCTGCCCTGGTGCTTCTCAATGATCCGCTGAAAGGATTTGCATTGCCGGTAAACGATGCCGGACAACCCATATATGACTATACTATCATCATGCTGCTTAAACAGTACCTCCCCGCAGGGGTACTCGGCCTTGGCATTACTGCCCTGCTCGCCTCTTTCATGTCAGGCATGGCAGGCAATGTATCGGCATTCAACACAGTCTGGACCTATGATATCTACCAGAGTTACCTCAGGCCTGCCACAGGTGACCACGATGCCGACGAAAACCATTACCTTAAAGTGGGGAGGATCACTACGGTAGTGGGTGTGCTTGTAAGTATCGCGGCAGCGTACATAGCCAGTAAGTTCGGCAATATCATGGACTTCCTTCAGACAGTCTTCTCAATGATCAACGCACCTCTCTTCGCGGTGATTTTCCTGGGTATGTTCTGGAAACGCTCAACCGGAAACGCAGCCTTCACCGGCCTGCTGGTGGGATTTCTCATTGCCCTGCTGCATCACGGACTTACAATGCCTGCCGGCGCGGATACACTGGTCAAAGGAGGATGGTTGGGAGTGGTGCATACCTATCCGGTAGAGATGGCACAGAACTTCTGGACAGCTATATTTGCATTCTCGTCAGCAGCATTACTCACCGTTATAATCTCCCTGCTGTCAAAACGCGAGAAAAGCGACGCGGAACTCAACGGACTTGTTTACTCCATGACTCCAAAGCTTGACGACAGCGATGTTAAATGGTACCAGAGACCCTGGTTCCTGGCTGCCATTGTTGGTGTAATTATGATTGTGCTCTCAATTTTGTTCTGGTAATCAAAAAAACTAAATACCATGCTGGATATAAGATTTCCAATAGGCCTGATGTTCTCAATAGTAGGACTCATAATACTGATCTACGGGCTGGCCACCATGGGACATGACCCCATGTACGCCAGGTCTCTTAATGTGAATATTAACCTCATATCAGGAATTGGCACACTTGCTTTCGGACTGCTGATGCTGCTCTTCTCTGATCCGGTGAGAAAACGCAGGAAAAAACAATAACAAGTGAAAAAGAAGCTGCAGGGATGCAGCTTTTTTTTGGTCTGAAGGTCCCGACACTTCGTGTGCGGGATTGAGTCGCAAAGCTCCTCAATCTGAAGGTCTGGAATTACTCTTCAGAAAAGAGCGATTCGGGGAGTGAACGCATGTTATACCTCGATGCCATTACCTCACCGTATGCCCCGGCGGAACGTATAGCTATCAGGTCACCTCGCCGCGTCTCGGGCAATGCAATGAATTTGCCGAAAGTGTCAGTGGACTCACATATAGGCCCTACTACCGTGTACTTCTTTTCAGGTCCCTCTGAGGTGAGATTCTCAATGCGGTGATAGGCATGGTAGAGAGCCGGTCTCATCAACTCGGTCATGCCGGCGTCAAGGATCACAAAGGTCTCTGACGCTCCTGGCTTGACATATAAAACTTTGGTTATCAATGATCCGCAGTTGGCCGTAAGGGATCTGCCCAGCTCGAATGAGATGGTACTATGAATATTGCTGTCGAGATGATTTTTAAAGATATCAAAGTAGTCAGCAAAAGGCGGGAACTGGTCCGGATCATCGTAGTTCACCCCAAGGCCTCCGCCAACATTTATATCCTCCGGCTCAAAACCTCTGTCTGTCAGCCATTGCCATAACTCATTAATCCGTGTACAGAGGTTGCGGAAGACATGAAGGTCAGTGATCTGTGACCCGATGTGAAAATGAATGCCCCGGTAATGAACGTTCTCCATCTCCTTCATCAGCTCCAGTACTGCGTCAAGCTCTGTTATCCTGATCCCGAACTTGTTCTCATCAGTACCGGTGGTGATGTGCCTGATTGTATGTGCTTCCACATTGGGGTTAATGCGAAGGGCCACTGAGGCTTTCTTGCCCATTCGTCCTGCTATGCTGTCAATAACCTCAAGCTCTTCTGCAGATTCAACGTTGAAACACTTGATCCCGATTTTCAGGGCTGTCTCAATTTCACGGTCACTCTTGCCTACTCCGGCAAATACCGTTTCATGTGGCGGAAAACCACAGGCAATTGCATGCTCTACCTCATTGCAGCTCACACAGTCGGCTCCCAGTCCGTATCCGGCAATAATCCTCATTATCACCGGATTAAAATTGGCCTTAACCGCATAATGAACATTGTAGCCCCTGTTGGCTGCCTCACCTGATGCCACTGACAACGTCTCCTTAAGCATTTCCAGATCGTAATAATAGAAGGGGGTCTCCCGGCTCCCCAGCTTTTCTTTAGTCTCCCGTGTAAACATCTTTATTAATCAAATAACTTTTCCCCGAGTGATCTTAGAGCTGTTATCTTATCACTCGTGTTTATTAATATTGACATGCTGTTCTCACTGCCGCCGTATGATATCATCTTTACCGGTATATCATTGAGGGCCTCGAAGATCTCGGGGGCTGAACCTACCCTGTCCGGACGGAAGTCGCCCACCACGCAGATAATTGTCTGGTCATGCTCAACCTCAACCATGCCTATTGAGCTCAGCATTTTTACAATATCTTCAAGATTAGACGGATCTTCAATAGTAAGTGAAACAGATACCTCTGATGTGGTGATCATGTCTATCGGGGTCTTGTACGCTTCAAAAGCCTCGAATATCCTTCTCATGAATCCATACGCCATGAGCATTCTGTCAGAACGTATCCTGATTGCGGTGATACCGTCCTTGGCCGCTACGGCTGTATAATCCTTAAGGGCAGAGGCGGAGGTTATCAGCGTGCCTTCATCGTCCGGCTCCAGAGTATTCTTAAGTCTTACCGGTATGTTTTTCATCCTGGCAGGATTGATGCTTGACGGATGCAGGATCTTTGCCCCGAAAAAGGCCAGTTCGGCCGCCTCACTGAAGGAGAGGTTCCTGATGACCTTCGTGTTACTGACATACCTCGGATCATTATTGTGCATACCGCTTATATCTGTCCATATCTGAACCTCTTCTGCTGTCAGCGCTGCTCCTATTATCGTTGCACTGTAGTCGCTGCCGCCTCTGCGCAGATTGTCTGTCTCACCAAAGACATTGCGACAGATAAAACCCTGTGTAATGATCAGTGTCTCATCCTTCACCGCGGCAAGCTCACGCTTCAGATTCTCCCTGATATAGAAATAATCTGGCTCACCGTCCTTATCTATTCTCATGAAGTTAAGGGCGGGGACAAGCAGTGAGGATATGCCGCACTCTGACAGCAGGAAGTGGAACATAGCCGTTGACAGAAGCTCTCCTCGCGCAAGAATTCTTTTCTCATTGTGCCGGCTGAACTCCCTCGAAAAAAGAGCAATGATGTAATTGAAATGCTCGTCAACCAGATCATGGGCTTTTTCTCCCCAGGTGGAGGAGGAGTAAAGCTCGTCAGCAATGGCATGATATCTTGCACGAAGCTGCTCCGCCCTGCCGGCCGCACCCTCCCTGTCACCGGAAGAAAAGAGGCCGGATATCTCTGCCAGCTCATTTGTTGTACCCGCCATTGCAGAAAGTACAACTATCTTGAGCTCACCGTCACTGATCAGAGGAATCAGAGCCCTGAGGCGTTCAGGACTGCCGACTGATGTGCCACCGAATTTATATACTTTCATCGTCCCTGGTAATAATAATTGTGCTCCATACAGTCAGATCAATAGTCTGCATGAATGTTGCTCAATCTGATAATAGTGACCGGGCTTGCCGTGGCTGCTGTCATATTGAATGCTATTGGCAGACTATTTGCTATTTTTAAGCTGTCAAATATAGATAAAAGTGCAACTGAAGATAATTGAACAACCGTTTTTTTCAGGTAATAACGCTGTAGCTTAAAAGAAAAGAAATGAAGAAACAAATGTACTTGGCCTTAATGGTACTGCTCCTGCCAGCATGCGCTCTCTTCTCGCCCCGTCAGGCAGGTGACGAAGGGGATGTCCTGATCCAACATGAGTCTGACAGCACTGAATATGACCTGGTGGTAATGGATCAGGGATTTGATTCATGGTTCCTGATGCAACCGACTCATCAGCATTCCCTTGAATACTATAAAAACAAGAATGCCATCCACGTAAGAGAATGGAACTACCGGTATGCTCATCCGAGACGATATGGAGACCTTTACTCGAGCTATATCGACTACGATCCATACAAGCACTACGGCCTGGAGTTTGAACGCAAGCTCTACTATTATTTCAGGTACTTCGAGACAGTAAATGGAGTAAGACTTGATCCGGGCTTCTAAGAACACAAATATTTTTCGTCATTTTAGTATTCGGGATATTTGATTAAGAAAAATTCTTTATTTTTGCACCCGCGTTAATGGATAAATAGAGGCAGGCGTCATACGGATGATTTTCCTGCTTTATCCTGGAAGCGGCCCAGATGGCGAAATTGGTAGACGCGCTAGTTTCAGGGACTAGTGTCAGCAATGATGTGCAGGTTCGAGTCCTGTTCTGGGCACCACCAACAACGCCCAGGTGGTGAAATTGGTAGACACGCCAGCTTGAGGGGCTGGTGCCGGTTACGGTGTGCAAGTTCGAGTCTTGTCCTGGGCACACAGAAAGGAAGCTGCGAAAGCAGCTTCCTTTATTTGTGATTTACGATTTACGATTTGCGAGTTAATTGACAATTGCCCATCACTAATCGAACATCGCAAATCGAAAATCAATCAATCCTTGAATCATACACCGCCTGAAGTATCCTGCCCCTGATGGAGAGATCTGACAACCTGTTGTTGTTCCGTGTGGGGTAAACCCTGTTGCTCAGGAATACATAAGAAATCTCCTCATCAGGGTCAACCCAGATGAAGGTGCCTGTGAACCCTGAATGCCCAAAGCTTGACGGGGATGCTGACGGACAGGGATATGCCTCTTCCGGGGGTATAGTATCATTCCCCAGCAGGGGCTTGTCAAACCCCATCGCCCTGCGGTTATCATTTTCCGGATACTGCACCCGCGTATACTCTTTAAGGATATCACTGCTCAGTACCCGCACTCCACCGTATTCACCACCCCTGCGGTACATCTCAACCAGCTTGAGCAAATCATTGCCCGTGGCGAAAAGACCGGCATGTCCGGAGATTCCCCCCAGCATGGCCGTACCCTCGTCATGCACCGTGCCCCGGAGAAGCTGATGCCTGAACAAAGAGTCATATTCAGTGGGCACTATACGGTCACGCGGGTATTTCCCCAGTGGGTTATAGGTTATGTTGAATGCTCCTATCGGTCTGTAGATATTTGCCGGGGCAAACCTGTCAATGGTACTGTCAGTCAGAGTCTCAATTATTTCTGCCGCAAGGATGAAGGTGAGATCAGAATATACATATTTTTTATCCCCGGTGGGACTGTCACGTATCTCCCGGAACATCTCCCTGAGATGCCGCCTGCTCATATACATTGAGTCCGTTACCGGGAGCGCAAATTTTCTGTTGGTATAGTCACTGAAGATACCTTTCCTGAAGGTGGAATCGTTCTCCATGGTATTTCTCCAGAAGGGTATCCATGACCGCAGACCGGCCTGGTGGGCAAGCATCTCCCTCAGCAGCATGTTGCCTTTGTCAGAGAAACGGTACCAGGGAAGGTAGTAACCCAGTGTCCTGTCCGGATCAAATACTCCCCGGTCATTAAGCAACATCAGTGAGGGAGTGGCAGCAGATACCTTGGTTACCGATGCAAGATCCCAAAGATCATGCTCACTGACAGCCTCAGTGCTGTCATAAAGATGGAACCCGTAACATTTGTTGAGCACCACCACGCCCCTGCGGGCTATTAGTACATGGCATCCCGGATATGCCAGAGTATCAAGCCCTTCTTTTACAATTGAGTCAACTTTGCTGAAGAGCCTGACTGATGATAGCCCGGCGTTCTCAGGATAGCCGAACTGAAGCCTCAGATTGCCGGCTGTCTTTATGCCAGTACCTGCCGGATAGGTCTCATTGACCGTAACCGGAAGCTTCCCTGAGGCAGGTATTGCGCCGAACAGCACCTGTGCCGCCACCTGCTGCGTGTAACTGTTGTCCTGATAGGCTACCAGCATGGCTGTCGGTTTCCTGCTCATATCCAGCCTGTCTATACCATAAGGGTTACCGAACCATATGACAGCTGACCTTTCAAGGGCGGCAATCTGGCTGAAGATGTTTTTCAGCTCCGCAGTGACGCCATACTGGCCCGTGGGTCTCTGATCCATGCCGCAGAAGCCGGCAATGATCAGATCGTAATCCTTGAGCTGAGAGATGATATAACGGGTTCCCTGCTCATTGGAAGGATCAATAAAATAGTGCTCAGAATTGACATATCTCTCTGTCATCCTCTGGAATTCTGTCAGCGCCAGCCTGTTGACTGCTACTGTGGCAATCCTCATCCGGTCAAGCCTTCCCAGTGGGAGAAGGTTGTCATTATTCTCTATCAGGGTCATGGCGCTGGCATACAGCTCATGTATCAGCGCCGGGTGTTCCTCCTCAGAGATGCCCGTGCCGGCTCCACACACGTCAGATCCGTTGCCTTTCATACTCTCAAGCCATAGTTTCGCTTCCAGCAACCTCCTGCACCTGTCAGTAACCTCACTGACAGCTATCTCACCCTTCTCAACCCTCATGGCAATCTCATCAATGGCACGAACAGGGTCAGTTGAATACTCAATGATGTCATTGCCTGCCATGAAGGCCTCAGCATCAGCTATCCCCGAGGGATAGGTCAAGGTGGCTCCGGCCATATTCATTGCATCGGTGAGGATCAGCCCCCTGAAGCGCGCCTCATCTCTCAGGAAACCCTTAACGACCTTTTCTGAAAAGGTGGCTGGGAGACCTGATTCATCAAGGTCCGGCACACTGATATGAGCAGTCATCACTGCCCCTATCCCCTCATCAGTCAGTCGCCTGAAGGGTACAAGCTCCACCCTGTCAAACCTGGTACGGTCACCCCTGATCACAGGCATACCTGTGTGCGAATCAACATTCGTGTCACCATGACCGGGGAAATGTTTCGCACATGCAATAATACCATTATCCTGCATTCCCTTCATGTACATGACGGCTTTCTCTGCCACCCTGACGGGATCCTCTCCGAATGAACGGTGATTGATGACCGGATTGAGCGGGTTGTTGTTCACATCGGCCACAGGGGCAAGGTTAAGGTTGACGCCTATGTCACGGCATTGCCATGCAACAGCGGCTCCCATGCGGTATATGAGTGAATCGTTCTGCAAGGCTCCAAGGGTTATCTGGTAAGGGAAGTCATCAACTTCCCTCAGTCTCATCCCTGTACCCCATTCGGCATCCTGTGCAATGATAAGCGGAAGCCTGGATACCTCACTGATGCGTCTTGTATAATCAACCTGCAGGTCGCGCGAGCCTTCAAAAAAGATCACTCCGCCAACCCCGTACTTCGAAACGAGCTCTTCAACCTGCCTGTAGTTCCCTCCCCGCTCATCAGCCCAAGCCGGCACCCAGATCAGCTGTGCAATCATCTCCCTGACAGTCATTGTATTAAGGATGCTGTCCACTCTGCTGTCACCGGTATATTTTTTCCAGGGGACATTATTCTCGGCAGGTCGTGATCCGGATACGGTAAGCAATAAGAGCGCCACAGCGGCAAATGATGTCAGAATTGAGTTTTTCATTGGATGGGATGATTATGAACGGAATCAAAAATAGCATTTTTCTTTGTGATTCTTTTCCCGGTTCATTGGCATCAATTTGCTATTTTTACCGGATCAATAGACAAATATGGCAACAACAAAGAGTCGCGGAAAGAGCGCCGGCAAGTCAGCACGTCTGATGTCTCTTGACGTATTCAGGGGCATGACTGTGGCATTCATGATTATAGTGAACACTCCAGGCACATGGAGTCATGTCTATGCTCCGCTGAGGCATGCCTCGTGGCATGGCTGTACTCCCACAGATCTTGTCTTCCCTTCATTCCTGTTTATCTCCGGGGTCGCAATGTTCTATTCGCTTCGCAAATATAACTTCGCATTCTCAGGCCCTTCGTTCGTAAGGATTATAAGAAGGGTACTGCTCATCTTTGCGGCAGGACTGTTCCTGAACATCTTTCCCCTCTTTGCCCGTGACTACAGTACCCTGAGGATTATGGGCGTGTTGCAGCGGATTGCCCTGGCGTGGGGACTGGGTGCAATGATAGTTTTGCTTGTTAGGCGTAACTATATCTGGATAGCAGCCTCTGTCATCCTGTTCGGATACTGGGCATTGATGTACTTTATGGGAGGCCCTGATCCCTATGCACTTGAGGGCAACTACGCACGTACGGTAGATATAGCCCTGCTGGGAGAGAATCATCTCTATAAAGGCTTCGGCGTGCCATTTGACCCGGAAGGACTGCTCAGCACACTGCCTGCCACTGCCACGGTGCTGCTTGGATTCATGGCCGGAGGGCTCACAGGCACCAGCGGCAAGACATGGAAGACCCCGGGCTGGCTCACCTTTACCGGAATACTGCTGATAGGGGCGGGACTCCTCTGGGGACAATACTTCCCCATCAACAAGCCGTTGTGGACCAGCTCTTACGTGCTTTATGCCAGTGGCATCGGGATGGTGATACTGGCACTCCTCTTCATTGTAATTGATATGTGGAACCTGAAAGGTTGGACAGGGTTCTTCAATACTTTCGGAACAAATGCCCTCTTTACCTATCTTCTGGCAGGGATATGGACTAAGACGATGCTGAATATCAAGATTGGCGATTCAACACTCTATAAGTGGATCTTTAACAATATTTGCAGCCCCCTGTTTGAGGAGCAGAAACTGGCCAGCCTGCTGTTTGCTATAATTCAGGTACTGATAGTCTGGGCATTCGGCTACATTCTCTACAGGAAAAAGATAATCATCAAATTCTGAAATGGATATACGAACACAGATAGAAAAGGCGTTCGGGCACTGGAAGGGCTCCCCTCCCGAGATTATTACACGCCTGCCCCAGTCAGGGTCTGACAGGATTTACTTCAGGCTCATATGCCGTGAGGACCAGGTCATAGGCGCATGGAATCCCAGCAGGGAGGAGAACGAAGCCTTCGTGGGATTCTCCAACCACTTCAGGTCAAAGGGCCTGCCGGTACCGGAGGTGTATGTCTATTATCCGGAAGATAAGATATATTTCATTGAGGACCTTGGCGATACGAACCTCTTTACCTGGCTCGCACGCCGACCGGAAGAGGAACGGTTCAATGAGGAGACGGAAAACCTCTTCCTGACCATTGCTGCTGACCTCGTAAGATTACAGACCGAGGGTATCAAAGGACTGGATCTTTCGCTTTGCTATCCTCACCGGAGCTTTGACAGGCAGAGTATAGTGTGGGACATGAACTACTATAAGTACATGTTCCTCAAGCTGATAGGCGCACCATTCAATGAGACCAGACTGGAGCGTGATTTTGAGATACTTACCCGCTTTCTTCTGGATGCGGGCCAGGAGTACTTTCTCTTCCGCGACTTCCAGACGGCCAACATAATGCTCCGCGACGGGAAGCCGTGGTACATTGATTACCAGGGAGGCAGGCTGGGAGCGCCACAGTATGATATTGCCTCGCTTGTTTATGATGCCAAGGCATATATCCCTGAAAAGATCAGGACAATTACCATTGACCGGCATCTTGATCTCTTTGCGGCCGCAACAGGTAAGCCCAGGGAGTCCATTGAGATGTATCAGGGTGCCTTCACTCTCATCAGGCTGATGCAGGCTCTTGGAGCATTTGGCTTCAGGGGATTGCATGAAAACAAGCCCACCTTCAATGAGAGCATAGTGCCGGCAGTGGAACTGATGAACGAGCTGCTCGAAAGCGGCGCCGTGCAGACAGACCTTCCCGAACTCAGGAAAGCCTCCCTGGCTGTGCCGCTGCAGCGTAAATATCGCATCCTGGAACACTACCAGGACCTGGTAAGGATAAACCTTGAAAGCTTCTCATATGTCAGGGGAAGATCAGTAAACTATGACAGTGGCAGTGGATTTGTCTTCGACTGTCGCGGACTGAGAAACCCAGTTACGGTGGCCGAACTGAGTGAGCTTACGGGACTGGATTCTGAAGTGACAGAGTTTTTCAATAATGATGATGAGGCAGTGGCCTTTGCAGGCGACTGTACCAACATCGTAAGGAATTCGCTGCCAATGATGAGAAGAAAAGGGATTCTTGACATTCACGTTGCCTTTGGTTGCGTGGGCGGACAGCACCGCTCGGTATGGTGCGCTGAAAGAGTGGCATCAATGCTCTCTTCAATGCCGGGTGTTGAGGTGACAGTAAAACATACAGCATTCTGACCATGAAGGCCATGATCTTTGCTGCCGGCCTGGGTACCAGGCTTGGTGAGCTTACCCGTACAAAGCCCAAGGCGCTGGCTGACATCAACGGCAGAACCATGCTTGAACTGACAGCTGAAAAGCTTGTCAGGGCAGGATTTGATGACCTGCTGGTAAATATACATCACCACCCCGAACAGATGCTTGATGAGATAGAAAGACTGCGTACCGCTGGATACAGGATCACTGTCTCGGATGAACGCGATGAACTGCTTGACACCGCAGGCGGGCTCTTTAAGGCCCGCGGCTTCTTTGATGAAAAGCCTTTCCTTGCCCATAACGTGGATGAGTTTACCGATCTCGACCTTGAAGGCATGTATGGCAGGCATCTTGAAACAGGCGCGCTGGCCACACTGGCCGTCAGGCACAGACCCGGAAACAGGATGCTCCTGGTTGACCCCTCCGGCCGAATGCGCGGATGGCGCAATAACGCCACCAAAGAGCAGATCATCACCGTTGAGAGCAGCAGAAAGCTCGAAGAGGTTGGGTTTTCAGGCATACAGGTGCTCTCTCCATCCATCTTCAACCTTATGCAGGAGGGCATCTATTCGCTGACTTCGCTCTATCTCATGCTGGCAAAGGAACATCTTGTTATGACTTACCTGCATGATTACGGTTACTGGTTTGATTGTGGCACACCCCGTAATCTTGACAGTATCAGGGCTCACCTGGGCGGCCCTGACCATGGCTCCGCAGGGTGAAAGGGCAGATCAGACCCTGTTGGCGTCAAGCACCCGGCTCAGTTCTTCCAGAATGACCTGGTAAAGAGAGCCAAAATGGTAAAGATCTCAAGACGGCCCGTTACCATCAGTGCCGCCATAATCATCTTCGCGCTCCCGGTAAAAGCGTTATAATGACCAAAGTTGCCGGATGCACCCAGCCCAGGCCCCACGTTACTGATAGCGCTGGCACTGGCTCCCACAGCCTCAATCAGCGGAACACCGGTGAAGTGAATGGCAAGCATGCCTATAAAGGCGATGGCCAGGTAGAGAAGGATGAATGAGAGAATGGTAATATTCAGGTTGTCAGGAATAATCCTGTCATTCAGTTTAATAGGTATCACAGCATGATGATGCTGAAATCTCCTGAAGACTACCTTCAGATTACGCAGGGCTATAAGATGCCTCGCCATCTTCATGCCTCCCGTGGTTGAACCGGTGCATCCTCCGGCGGGCATGAGAAGAATCATCAGGAACCAGCCTGCCTGTGGCCACAGCATGTAGTCCGTGGTGGCAAAACCGGTACCCGTCATCTGGGAGATCACCTGAAAAAAACCGTGCCTGAAGGAAAGGGCAAGATTGCGTTCTGTCCCCGTATAAAGAATTAATGTCACTACAGCCACCGCAGCGGTCACAAAAAAGAAATAAAACCACACCTCTTCAAATGTTGCAATCTTCCTGAACTCCCGTTTCACCAGTAAATAATAGACTATATAGCTGATGCCTCCCAGGAACATAAAAATTGCAATAACATACTGAATATAAGGAGAATATTCTGAGATGCTGGTATTCCTGGTTGAGAAACCGGCGGTGGCTACCGTGGCAAAAGTGTGGCATATGCTGTCAAACAGGTTCATATCTCCCAGACACAACAGTCCCACCTCAAGAATGGTCATAGAAAGATAAATGATAAGTATAGTTGAAGCTATCGATCTTGTCTTCGGAAGTATCTTCTGTTTCATGGATGACTCCAGGGTGAAGAGGTGGTATCCGCCCGATTTCATGTTCGGAAGAATCACAATCACGAGCAGTATAACCCCAACGCCTCCAATCCAGTGGGTAAGACTACGCCAGAAGAGAATAGACCTGGGTAAAATCTCAATGTTACCAATAACTGTAGCCCCCGTGGTGGTGAACCCTGACATTGATTCAAAGAAAGCATTGATAAATCCTGACACGGATTCGCTGAAGAGATAGGGGAGAGTACCAATCAGTGCCAGCAGGACCCATGAGATAGCTACATTGAGGTAACCCTCCTTCGTGCTTATCTTGTCCCTGACAGACCCCGGAGTGAACTTAAACAGGAGCAGGCCCGGCAGGCATGCTGCCAGCGCAGAAAAGACAAAGGGACTGATGCTCTCTGAATATAGCAATGCAACTGGGACACATAACAGGAAAGAGCAGCCGATTATGATCATAATCAAGCCTGACAGCTTAATTATTGAATTCAGGTTTATACTTGTCATCTCGGCGATGGCTATCGGGTGGGCTCTGCTACATCCATTTCATCCTTCTGAGCAGCAACACACCCAGGAATGACAGGATCAGTGAACCCCCGAGGATAAGCCAGAATGCCATCATGTTGTTCTCAAGCATGTTTGGGACATTCATTCCATAGAAACTGGCAACCAGCGTAGGCACCATGAGGATAATGGTAACAATGGTGAGAGACTTCATCACTATGCTCAGATTGTTGGATATCACAGAAGCAAATGCATCCATCATCCCGCTCTGAATGTCACTGTATATCTTGGCCATCTCAATAGCCTGCCTGTTTTCGATTGTGGCTTCCTCAAGCAGATCAGATGAGAATTCATAATCACGTATCCATTTGGAGTTCTTGAGCTTGAGCATCATCATCTCGTTTGACCGCAATGACGTGGTGAAGTATACCAGGCACTTCTCCATCTTCAGAAGCCTGTGCAGCTCCTGGTTACGGGTCGATTTCTCAAGGTCCTGCTCAATCATTGCCGTCTGATTGTTTATCTGCTTCAGGTAACGGTGGTAAAACATGGTTGTCCTCAGGAAGAGGTGGAGTATAAGGTCAATCTTCGTCTCTATGGTGATGCCCTTCCCGCTGCGGCTGAAAAAATCTTCAAGTACCTCATTGTTCCTTTGACAGATGATCACCAGGCTGTTCTTGTCAAGCACCAGACCAAGGGGAATGGTTGTAAAAGGGATGCCATTAGACTGGTTCTGATAGGGGATACGATAGATCATCAGCAGCGTGTCATCCTCTACCTCCATGCGAGATCGCTCGTCAACGTCAAGAATATCAGCAAGAAAGTCCTCAGGAACCTTCAGGGTGGTTTTCAGGATGCCCAGCTCGGCGGGAGTGGGGTCCGTGACGTTTACAATGCAACCTTTTTCAAATGAGTTTAACGGAAGGAGACCGTTTGGGATCATCTGCCAGTAAGTAATCATTCTAGTACCTCCTCTTTTGTGTTCCACAGAGGTACCGGTTCAGGCTCTCCTCAGCAGAACGAAATTAATAATCGGCTCGCGTGATAATCGTCCATAAAAGACAACTGTATTGATACGAGTGCAAAAATATAACTTTTACTTAAACAGCTGTCCGGGGGCTTAAAAAAATGTCCGAAAAAATTACCTTTGCAAATAACCTAAAATATAGCTGATGGGAAAAGTGTTAGTTGTAGGTGCAGGTGGCGTCGCTACAGTTGCAGTGATCAAAATGGCAGCCATGCCTGAAGTGTTCACGGAGATAATGGTTGCCAGCCGCACTAAATCAAAATGTGATGCCATCGCTGAACGGATCGGCGGAAACCGGATACAGACAGCAAGGGTTGATGCAGACAATGTCAATGAGATGATCTCGCTCATCAGTTCCTTCAGACCTGACCTTGTAGTCAATCTTGCCCTCCCTTACCAGGACCTTCATATTATGGAAGCCTGTCTTAAAACCGGCGTGGCTTACCTTGACACCGCCAACTATGAGCCGCCTGAAGAAGCCAGGTATGAATATTCATGGCAGTGGGCCTATCATGAGCGCTTCCGCGAAGCATCACTGACAGCAATACTTGGCTGCGGCTTTGACCCCGGCGTAACGGGTGTCTTCACGGCTCACGCCGCGAAGCATCACTTCAGTGAGATACACTATCTGGATATAGTTGATTGCAACGCCGGTGACCACGGTAAACCATTTGCCACAAACTTCAATCCCGAAATAAATATCCGCGAGGTGACCCAGAAAGGCAAATACTGGGAGAATGGTAAATGGATCTACACCGAGCCTCACGAGATACACAAACCATTGACCTATCCGGGGATAGGTCCAAGAGAGTCATATCTTATTTACCATGAAGAACTGGAGTCACTGGTCAAAAATTTCCCCACCATCCGCCGTGCCCGCTTCTGGATGACCTTCGGCCAGGAGTATCTTACCCACCTGCGTGTCATACAGAATATAGGTATGGCTCGCATTGACCCGGTGATGTATAACGGCGTTGAGATAATACCAATTCAGTTCCTGAAAGCTGTTCTCCCCAACCCGGGAGAGCTTGGGGAGAACTATAAGGGATGGACATCAATCGGGTGCCGCATAAGGGGTCTCGACAAGCAGGGTAAGGAGCGGACATACTATATATGGAACAACTGCAGCCATGAGGAGGCCTATCGTGAGACAGGAACACAGGCCGTAAGCTATACAACAGGCGTTCCGGCTGCCACGGGTGCCATGATGTATATGAAGGAACTATGGAAGAAACCCGGCGTTTGGAACGTTGAACAGTTCGATCCTGATCCCTTCCTTGAAGAACTGGCCCTCCTCGGCCTGCCATGGCATGAGAAGTTTGATATAGACCTCGAACTCTGATATGATTGACTACACCAAGGTTCCCTCTCCATGCTATGTCATTGACGAGGAGAGGCTGAGGCGGAATCTCCTCCTCATCAAAAATGTGGCACAGGCATCGGGCGCTGAAATCATCCTGGCATTCAAGGGTTTCGCGATGTGGTCGGTATTTCCAGTTGTGCGTGAATATGTCTCAGGCGCGGCTGCCAGCTCTATCCATGAGGCCAGGCTCTGCTATGAGGAGATGGGCGTGCCGGCTCATAACTATGCACCCGTCTTCCGCCGTGAAGAGTTCGGAACCATCCTTCGCTACAGCTCCCACATCACTTTTAACTCCCTTGCGCAGTACAGGAAATTTGCCCCGGCGCTGCAGCGCGAGGGAAAACATATCTCACCCGGCCTGCGCATCAATCCTGAGTATTCTGAGATTGCCCATGGCATATACAATCCCTGCTCTCCGGGTTCGCGACTGGGGATTACCGCAGACGAACTGTCTGACGGACTGCCGGACGGAATTGAAGGATTGCACTTCCATGTATTGTTCGAATCAGATTCCTATACACTTGAAAAGGTACTGCATGTGGTTGAACAGAGGTTCGGACACCTCCTGCCGGAACTGAAATGGCTCAATATGGGTGGTGGTCATCTGATGACACGGAAAGATTATGACACTGACCATCTCATCAGCCTGCTGAAAAGATTCAGGGAGAAGTATGGAATCCATATCATCCTCGAGCCGGGAAGCGCATTTGCCTGGGAGACGGGTGAACTGGTGGCTACCGTGGAGGACATAATTATACGTGACGGAATACAGACCGCCATGCTTGATGTTTCATTCACGGCACACATGCCTGACTGCCTCGAGATGCCCTACAAACCCGTAATTATGGGAGCCTTTGACCCTGTGCCGGGAAAACCAACATACCGTATGGGAGGTAACTCATGCCTCTCCGGCGACTTCATGGGCGACTGGTCATTCCATCGTGAGTTGAAACCGGGTGACAGGATAATCTTCTGGGACATGATACACTACACCATGGTCAAGACCACAACCTTCAACGGCGTGCCTCATCCTCATATAGGAATCTGGACAGCGGATCAGAAGTTCAGGCTCGTGAGGGAGTTCGGGTACACTGACTATCGCGACAGGCTTTCTTAAACAGGTAATAATGAAATTATTGTAAATCACGCCCATCCTTACCGGATCAATCCCATCACTACTGCCTGCTGCTTACTGCTGACTGCCAACAAGGAAACAGGCGGATCTCTCCGCCTGCTCCTTAAACAATAATTCCTTCATACATCAGAAAGCATACCCTATGGCCAGAGTGGCGCTGGGCACTATGCCGTCAATTCCGTCTTCACTGTCCCCTCCTTTGGCAATTGTATACATTGGCCCGATACCCAGGTCAAGGACAAAACCACTTTCCCAGACCCACTGGTAACCCAGCTCGGCACCGAATCCGATTGTGCTTGCTGAATAGTTGCCTTCCGTGTCATCGTTCACTTTACCAAATGAAAACGCTGCCTGCGGATTAATGTAAAAACCTCCGGGAACAGGTTTCTTTGCATGCGTAAAGTAGTACCTGTAACCCAGGCCTGCACCGGCAAGGCTGACATCTACACCAAGCAGCTTGTACATGTACTGCCCTCTGATCAGTAGTGAAGAGGATGAGCCAAATACTCTCTCATAGGTGGCATTGAAGCTTCCGAAAGCCAGAGCCAGAGGATTGGTTTTGATTACATTGCTCTGTGCGTTCATGGTAAACGCGAAAGCAACAAAGACTAAGGAAAGGATCAGTTTCTTCATGGTACTTTTTTTTTTGATAATGACAATTAGTAATAACTTCAGTAAATAACAATTATTGTTTAAGTAAGTTCTCTGTCCGTCGCACTTATTTATCTATGGGTCCTGAACCCAGCAGCTCTTCACCGTCATACCATGCCGCAAACTGCCCCGGGGTGATGCCGCGCTGTGCCTTTTCAAAGACTACGTAATAACCTTCCTCATGCGCATATATTCGGGCATGCTGTAACGGCTGGCGGTAGCGGATACGTACCTGGTAGTCACGTTGTTCCCCGTTGACCATAGCCAGATCTTCTCTTATCCAGTGCGTCTGGCCGGCTTTGATAAAGAGACCCTTGCGGTACAATCCCCTGTGCATCTGTCCCTCACCTGCATATACTATATTGTTGACCGTATCAGTGCCAATGACAAAGAGAGGTTCCCTGTAACCCCCAAGGTTGAGTCCCTTCCTCTGCCCCACGGTAAAGAAATGAGCTCCATTATGCACTCCGGCGGTTACCCCTGCACCGGGATCAAGATGGTGGGGACAAACCATTTCAGCCAGCTCACTGGCGGAGATGCCTTCATCCGGCAATCCGTCAGGCCAGCTTCTGAAGGCTTCGCTGTCAGGTACATATATTATCCTTCCCTTCTTTGCCTCAAGCTGTTGCTGCAGAAAGACCGGCAGATCTACCTTGCCCACAAAACATATGCCCTGTGAATCCTTCCTTACTGCTGTGGCCAGACCCAGATCGGATGCAATCCTGCGCACCTCCGGCTTGGCTAGTGTACCCAACGGGAACAGTACATTGTCAAGCTGCCTCTGGCTTACCTGGCAGAGAAAATAACTCTGGTCCTTGTTGCGGTCAATGCCGGCCAGGAGCCGGTTCACCCTGCCGCTCGCTGTCTCAGCCTGCTCATTCCTGCAGTAGTGACCGGTGGCAATGTAATCTGCTCCGTGCTTCAGCGCCTCACGCACAAACGAGTCAAACTTGATCTCACGGTTACAGAGCACATCAGGATTGGGAGTACGACCGGCGGCATACTCGCTGAACATGTAGTCCACAACCCTGTTGCGGTACTCCTCGCTCAGATCCACGGTGCGAAGCCTGATGCCCAGCCTCCTGGCAACCATCTCCGCAAAGGTGATATCCTCATCATACGGACAATCACCCTTGAGCAAACCACGACTGTCATGCCAGTTGATCATGAAAATCCCTTCCACCTCATACCCCTGGTCCTTCAGGATCCACGCCGCAACACTGGAGTCTACTCCTCCTGATAATCCAACTATGACTTTCTTCTTCACGTGGCAAAGGTAGTTCTTTACTTCAATATGTTGAAAACTACTTGTAACCTGCATCGGTTCATGGCTCTTTTTTTACTACTTTTCAGAAAATGAACTCGCCAGGTAAGTTATTGAAATACAGTGCATCGGCAGGGTCGGGCAAGACCCATGCCCTGACTGCATTCTACCTTTCCAGGGTGTTGCATGACCCCGGGGCTTACCGCCGCATCCTCGCGGTCACCTTTACAAATGCAGCTGCAGCCGAGATGAAGCGCCGGATTCTTAAGAGACTGCACCTTCTGGGCCTGGAGAACGAAAGAGGCGACAAGGAGAGAATCGAATTCACAGAATACCTTTGCGGCTTCTTTCCTGAACTGTGGCCTGACCGCGATGATGCACTGGTCATGGTACGAAAAAATGCGCCGGTGGCGCTGGGTAATATTCTGCAGGATTACTCCCGGTTTACGGTAGGTACAATTGACTCATTCTTCCAGAGAGTCATAAGGGCATTTGCCCGTGAGATGGATATACCCGCCGGATATGAAATTGAACTCGAACACCAGGCACTGCTCTCGGATGCGGTTGACAACCTGCTCGCAGGAGTGGCAGCTGACAGAAAGCTCCTTGACTGGATCTCCTCATATGTGGCTTCCCGCCTTGATGACAGCAAGGGATGGGACATAAGGCAGGAAATCCTTGGCGTGGCTGACCAGATCTTCCGCGAGAATTTCAGGCAGCTGACCGCTGAGGATAAAAAGAAAATAAGTGATTACGGAGTGATGGCAAAGTATGCTTCAGGAGTATATGCTATCAGGAAAAGATTTGAAAATGAGCTCAAAAGACTTGCCGTGGAGGGGGTCCGGATTTTCACTGAATGCGGGATCACTGCTGACGATTTCCTCTCAAAAAGCAGGGGAGGGGTGGGCGACGGCCTACGTAAGTATGCTGAAGGAGATACCCGTAAGCCGGGATCTGCCTGGAAAAAGGCAACAGAGGAGGGTAAGTACTATGCCAATACAGCCGGCCCGGAGCTGATGCAGGCATTTGGAAAGGCAATGACAATGGGGCTCGGTGATATTGTGTCATCAATATCCGGATGGTTTGAGAGGGAATATCCTCTCTATGTCGCAGCCCTTGCACAGGTTAGAACTATACACGTCATAGGCATCCTGGGCGCTATCAGCGAGAGAGTGCGCGAACAGGCCCATGAACAGAATCTCTTTCTCCTGTCTGACTCCGGAGAGCTGATCAGCAGGCTGATAGCAGATGATGACACCCCGTTCATATATGAAAAAATAGGTTCAGTATATGATCATTATATCATAGATGAATTTCAGGATACCTCCCGCATCCAGTGGAACAACTTCAGACCCCTGATTGCCGAGGCTCTTTCACGCGGCAATGATAACCTGGTGGTGGGCGATGTCAAACAGTCAATCTATCGCTGGCGAAACAGTGACTGGCGCATAATACACAGTGAGGCATCCCGTGCATATGGTGATGAGGCTGTAAGAACTATCCCGCTGAACACAAACTACCGCAGCAGGGAAAATATTATTACATTCAATAACTGCATCTTTGGTCCTGATGCTCTGCCGGCACTCTGCGACAGCAGGCTGGCTTTTGATGGACTGAAGCTGAGCGAGGTCTATGCCGGCTCGCTTCAGGAAGGAACCGAACGGATGAAGGGAGGATTCGTACAGGTAAGCCTCTATCCGAAAAACGATGAGGAGGGATGGAAGGAGAAGGTGCTCCGGGATCTTCCTTCATTGGTTGAGAAGATTCAGGACCATGGCTACAGCGCTGACGAGATACTGTTCCTCTGCCGGACCAATGATGAGGGTAAGCAGATCATCAGCCGTATACTTGAACACAGCGCTTCATGCACCCCTGACCATCGCCTGAGATACAATTATGAGATTACCTCAGGTGAGTCATTGCTCCTTGAACGTAATCCTGCTGTAACCCTTATAATAGCCTGCCTGAGGCACCTGACTGACCCCTCCAGCCGCATCAACCGCAGCCAGATGGTACGTTCGTATATCCTCGCTACGGGAGGCGATGAACAGCAGATATACAGCGGCGACTTATCGGAAAGTAGTTCTGAAACTCTTCCGGAAGGATGGGAGGAGATGCTCAACTCTTTTCGCAACAACTCTCTCTTCAGCGCCACGGAGAACATGATCCGTTTCTTCCGGCTAGGAGAGAACAAGGATAATATAGCCTATGTCAGCTCATTCCAGGACGCCGTCCTCGAATGGTCCGGCAGACACAGTTCGGATATCTCCGGCTTCGTCAGATGGTGGGACGATGAAGGCTGTAAAGCCACGCTGAGCCAGTCAGACATGCAGGAGGCCATGCGCGTGATGACTATACATAAGGCCAAGGGTCTGCAGGGCAGGGTGGTGATTGTCCCCTTTGCATCATGGGATTTCTCAAAGGGAGGGTTCAACAGGTCTCTTCTCTGGGTCACCAACGTGCCTCCTCCGTTTAAACCCATGCCTGTGGTGCTGCCGGAGATGAGCAGGAGCCTTGAGGAATCACTGTTTGCCGCTGAGGCACGCATGGAAAGAGCGTCCGACTGGCTTGACGGGATCAACCTGCTTTATGTTGCTTTCACAAGGGCTGTGGACGCACTCTATGTGATGGCTCCTGAGGTTACCGGAACATCAGGTGGCAGCGGCAACTCCGGCAGCCTGCTCAATGAAGCCCTTGCAGATTTGCCCGAGACCTTCATACGCAGGGAAGAAGCGTCACTTAAGATCATTGAGTTCGGTGAGCTGCCTGCGGTGGTCAGGGAACAGCGCGAGCAGCCGATAGAGATGGATCAGTATGCTGTCAGCGAACCCCGGGGCTCACTCAGGCTGAGAACGGGCGGCGCCCTCCCGCAGGATGACCTGAAGCTGGAGGAAACAAGCGGAAGAGCCTACGGTATCATGATGCACGAACTGCTCAGCCGCATAACTACAACTGAAGATATTGCTGAGGCCGTTGACCATGCCTGCGCCACCGGCATGCTGCCGCTGACCAGGCGTGATGAGATAACCAGCCGCCTCCGCCATATCCTAACATCGGAAAAAATAGGTGACTGGTTCAACGGCTCACGCAAAGTAATGACCGAAGCATCCATCATTCTCCCCACGGGCGCCGCCCGCCGCCCTGACAGGATCATGATCGGCGATGATGAGGTGACCGTAGTGGATTATAAATTCGGGGAGCAATCACCACGCCACAGGCAACAGGCGGCAACATATCGCGATCTGCTGACCCGGATGGGATTTGCAAACGTAAGGTCATACCTGTGGTATGTCATGAAAGAGATCATAGAAGAGGTATGAACAGGGAAACGATATATGAATGGGGTACCACCCGCAGGTATAACTCCTACGCTGACTGGTTCACCACTCTCTTTGGCCGGAGAGTGCAGAAGGTGAGCGTTAACGCCGGCTTCACCTGCCCTAACCGCGACGGAACCCTGGGGTACGGAGGATGCACCTATTGCAATAACGAGGCATTCATCCCAGGCTACTGCACTCCCGATAAAAGCATTACGTCACAAATAGAACAGGGAATTGAATTCCACCGCCGCAGGTATCGTCGTGCTGACAGATATATAGCATATTTCCAGGCATATACAAATACATATGCCGGAATTGACAGACTCACAAAGCTTTATGATGAAGCCCTGAACCACCCTGCTGTTACCGGAATAGTAATTGGCACCCGCCCCGATTGCGTGAGCGCTGAACTGCTAGACAGGCTGGCAATGATGGCCCGAAAGTATTTCATTTTTATTGAATACGGAATAGAATCCGTCAATGATGACACACTGAAAAGGATTAACAGGGGGCACGATTTTACAGCTTCAGCAAAAGCACTGCGTGAGACTGCTGAACGGGGCCTGAATGCCGGGGCACACCTGATCTTCGGCCTGCCAGGTGAGAGCCGGACCCAACTGGCAGAAAGTGCCGGAATAATATCAGACCTGCCATTGAAATCGATTAAAATAAGACAGTTACAGCTTATCAAGGGGACTGTGATGGCAGCAGAATACAGAAAAGACCCTTCAGCATTCGACCTGTATTCTCTTGAGGATTATCTTGACCTGGTGATCAATTTTACTGAAAGACTATCACCCGGTATCATGATTGACCGTATCAGCGGCGAGGCACCGAATCGTCTGCTTGACGACCCGCGTGAGTGGCACATACGCAGCAATGAAATCTTCAGACTCTTCGAAAAGCGTCTGGAAGAGCTTGATACATGGCAGGGTAGACTGTATAAAAAGGAGTAAACAGAATGGATTTCCTTGACAGGGTGGCATACAGGCTCCGTGAACGCTACGGAGATGAAATGGAGAAGCAGACAGTGGTTCTGCCAAGCCGGAGGGCAGGGCTGTGGCTTACCCGTTCACTGGCCCGACTGACCGACAAACCTCTCTGGTCACCCTCATTACTTACCGTCAGCGAGCTCTTCCGGACATTCACCGGCCTGTTACCTGCAGACTCAGACACACAGATATTTGAACTCTATAACGTCTTCCGCAAACTGTTCGGTGAGGAGATGAGCTTTGACGACTTCTGGCCATGGGGTGAGGTGATAATCAATGACTTCAATGATATTGACCTCTACATGGCTGACGCCGGCAAGCTCTATAGCAATATCTCCGACCTGAAGGAGATAGATGCTGTCTTCGGGGGGCTTACTGATGAGCAGGTAGAAATAATCCGCGGATTCTGGAAATCGTTCAATCCCTCAACATCAGCCAGTGAAGCCCGCTTAAGGTTCTGTTCTGTCTGGCAGAAGATGGCCCCGCTATACACAGCCTTCAGGGAATCGATGAAGGCAAAAGGTATGGCCGGCGACGGTATGCTTTGCCGCGAGGTGGCAGAGAAAGCACTCTCGGGCCAATTGCAGGTGCCTGAAGGACGAAGGTGGCATATAGTGGGACTGAATGCCCTGAACAACTGTGAGAAGACTCTCTTCAGATACCTGAAGCAAATGGGCGTGGCTGAATTCTATTGGGATGATGACCACTTCTTCATGGATGACACGGAGCATAAGGCCTCCCTGTTTATCAGGGAGAACAGGCGCATCTTCGGCAATGCTGTCGGGAAACCTGACACCAGCCTTCATGATCCTCCCGGCGGCCTGTGGCAGATAATTGACGCTCCCACAGACACCTCCCAGGCACGCATGGTGGCACAGTTACTTGAAGATGAAGAGATAACAGGAGAAGATGATCCCACATCAACAGCAGTCATTCTTGCCGACGAGAAACTGCTGATGCCTGTGCTGGGATCACTGCCACCATCGGTGGAGGATGTGAATGTCACTATGGGCCATCCTTTCAGGCTTACTTCCCTCTACTCATTCCTGAAGCAGCTGATGGCACTCATCCGCTCTGCAAGAAAAAGTGACGGCTACATCTCATTCCGCAGCGACGATGTTCTTTCACTGCTGAGACACCAGTATTTCAGGCTGCTTGCCGGGACGGAGGGAGACATAGTGGTGCGTGAGATCATCAAAGCCAATATGATCAGGGTGAACGCCTCAGTGCTTGGTGAGCGTTTCGGCCTGAAACAGCTCTTCACCGTACCGGAAGGAGGACCGGAGATACCTGAACACCTGGTTGCGGTAATGGAGAACCTCGAGGAGGCTACTTTCACTGCAGAAACAGATGGGCCGTCACTGAGCGTTGACCGCGAATACCTTCGAATGGCGATACACAGTACAGTAAGGCTGGCTAACCTGATCAGGAGCTATAGCCTTGATATCAAGCCTGATACATGCCTCAGGCTGCTTGACAGGGTCTTCAGGAAGATGATCGTGCCCTTCTCGGGCGAACCGTTGCGGGGCATCCAGGTGATGGGCGTCCTTGAAACCAGGGCGCTTGAATTCAGGAACATTATATTCCTTTCCCTCAATGAAGGCATCTTCCCGCGGATGTCTTATGACAATACCTACATTCCGTATAACATCAGAAGAGCATTCGGATTGCCCACGGTGAACGAACATGAGTCTATCTATTCCTATTATTTCTTCAGGCTGCTGCGCAAACCGGCAAGGGGCTGGTTCTTGTACAACTCCACCTCAGGCGGGCTGAACACCGGGGAGATGAGTCGTTACCTGGTACGCATGAGCTACAGCCCTCTATTTACTCCCAGACACAGAACGGTACATATAAATGTCGGACGAAGCCGGCTGATGGCAGAATCACTTTCCAGGGAACAGGAACACAACATGATTCTCCTTAGCCGCTATGGGAAGAACAGTGAGGCAAATAAGTTCCTGTCACCCAGCGCAGTAAATACGTGGCTGAATTGTCGCATGCGCTTCTATTACAGGTATGTTTGCGGAATGCCTGAGGAAGAGATGCTGGAGAAAGAGATCGACCAGCGCAGGTTCGGCAATATCATGCATGAAGCACTCAGAAGATTGTACAGCACTGTGAAAGGGTCAGCTGATGCAGTAAAAGAAGTATCGAAGATGGCTGGAGAGAGGGAGCAGATTCGCGAGACAATCATCGCAACTGCGATGGATGAGATGCATTGGGACAGGCCGGAACTGCTCTCAGGTAAGGGGGTGATAATCATTGATGTACTGGAAAGGTATGCCAGGGAGCTGCTGTTGTATGACAGCAGACACAGTGATCTCAGGCTGCTTCACCTGGAAGAAGACTTTACCGGTACCTTTACCGTAGCCTCCGCAGGAGCCAGGACAGAAGTAATGGTAGGAGGAAGGGCTGACAGAATTGACATGACCGATGGGGCGGTGAGGGTTGTTGATTACAAGACAGGGGCCCCGAAGAGGGATGCCATCACCATTGAGGGACTGTTTGATGAAGAGAAGGACAAACGGAATGATGCCGTTTTGCAGGCTCTCTTCTACTGCGCCCTTATCAGGCAGATCCACCGCGGCCGGCTGGTGCTGCCAACCATCTACTGGATTCAGCAGTTGTCTTCTGCTGATTTTACCCCATATACCCGGGCGCCCGGGCTGGAGGGCCCGGAAGCCCTTTATGAAGAGTGGAAAACCATCATGTCAGATTTCCAGATGCACCTTGAGCTGACACTTAACAAGATATTTGCGGATAATGAGGATTTTACAATGACCTCATTCAGGCGAAGATGTGCCTGCTGCCCCTACAGAACCCTCTGCAGGAGATAGGATAATGAGACGCAAATGCCCCTGAGAACATGCCGTCATCTGTAAAAAAAAGTAAACAGCTGATTATTTCTCCATAAGCCTCTGCAGTGCTGCCATCCTGATGGCTGTCACTGCCGCCTCATCACCCTTGTTGCCATGTATGCCGCCGGCCCTGTCAAGAGCCTGTTGCAGGTTCCGGGTGGTAAGCACGCCGAAGATAAACGGAATATTGTAATCAAGGTTGAGCTGGGTGATACCCTGTGTCACTCCCTCGCAGATATAAGTAAAATGAGGTGTCTCTCCCTGAATCACGCATCCGAGGCATATCACCCCGTCAAGATCTTCGTATTCGGCCATCCACTGCGCACCCAGAGTAAGCTCAAAGGTGCCTGGCACATGCCTGACAATTATGTCATTTTCGGCAACGCCGTGACGCATCAGGGTCTTTTCTGCACCGATCAGCAAGGCATGGGTCACCTCACTGTTCCAGTCGGCCACCACAATGCCGAACCTCATCCCTGAGGCATCGGGTATTCTTGATGGATCGTAGTCAGAAAGATCGCGTGTTGCCACCTGTCAGTCGATATGCATTTTGACCCTGGCAATGTACTTATCTATGCTCCTGCCCTCATTGCTCTCGGGATACTTCTTCTTTATTTGTTCATAGAGTCTGAGTGCCTCAGCATAACTGCCATCACTCTCGTAGAGCATGCCAGCCTTCATCAGGTAAATGGGACTATGGAATGAGTTTTCTGCCATCTCTGCTGCCTCAAGGTAGTTTTTTATACCGGCACTATAGTTGCCCAGTTCAACCCTCGCATCTCCTATCAGGCCTTTTGCTTGCGGGGCCAGAACCTCATCATCAAGATTGTATTTATTTAGGTAGCTTACTGCCTCCTCATACTGACCGAGATGCATGAGACAGGCTCCTGCGTAAAAGTTGGCCAGCCTGCCTGACTTTGTTCTCTTGTATTCCTGTGCTATATCTATGAAGCCAAGATTATTTCCGTCACCATAAAGGGCAAGTTTGAGCGAGTCCTCACCGAAATACTGCTCAGCCATAAACATCTGACTGAGAGCCTCCTCATTCTGTTTGTGGGTATACATCCTCAGAAGCCATACTATCCCCACCAGCACCACGGCCACTACAAGTACATATAAGAGAGGCTTATAATTCTGTTCCAGAAACTGTTCGGTTTTGGTCAGTGTCTGTTCAACATTCTCGATCCCTTTTGCGGTCTCCTTTTTCTTGCTCATATCAATCTTCTCTGTTACAGATCAAAAAATAACTCCGCAAAAGTAGTATTTCTGACATTATTTAAAAACAAAAGGTTAAAAAAATGAACTCCTCAACTCAGCATGCCGGCAGTGCTTCAACCTTGCTTGTGGCTGCCGTTTCTTTTAGTAACTTTGCTACTCTGACAATCGCTGACTGAGATGATGCACCTGGCAAGGCTGGAAATGACAAATTTCAAGAACTATGAGGAGGCAGCACTGGACTTCTCCCCCGGGTTCAATTGCTTTGTGGGCAACAATGGAGTGGGTAAGACCAATATCCTGGATGCAGTCCACTACCTGTCAATGACCAAGAGTTTCTTCAACAGCTCAGACACGCTGAGTATCAGGCATGGTGAGGATTATTTCATGATCAGGGGAACGTTTGTCACTGATGACAATAGCGATGAACTCCACTGTGCTTTCCAGAAGCAGAAGCAGAAAGTCTTCAGGCTAAACGGGAAAGAATATCAGCGTATGTCAGACCATGTGGGAAAGTTCCCCGTGGTCATGCTCTCACCGGCAGACAGCACTCTCATTACCGGCAGCAGTGAGGAGCGCCGCCGCTTCCTGAATATGATAATCAGTCAGTATGATCCTAGCTACCTGGAAGCTCACGTCCGCTACAACAAGGCGCTGATGCAGCGTAACAGAATACTGCGGGAGGGAGGCTCTAATGCCGGCCTGCTGGAGATTTATGATGAACAGATGGCACAGGAGGCTGAGCTGATATACCAGTCACGACGAAAGCTGACAGAAAACCTGCTGCCACTGTTCCGTTCCTACTATGAGAAGATATCAGGAGGAGTAGAGAAGGTGTCAATACGCTATCGTTCACACCTGGGCGGGGGCGATTACCTTCAACAGCTGGCTTCCTCCAGGGAGAGGGATTATGCTTTGCAGTATACAACAACAGGCATACACCGTGATGACCTGGCCTTCGAGATAGAAGGACACTCGGCAAGAACCACTGCCAGCCAGGGACAGCAGAAGTCATTTATTGTGGCGCTTAAGCTTGCCAAGTTCGGACTGATCAGCAGTATGAACGGGTTTGCTCCGGCATTGCTGCTCGACGACATCTTTGACAAGTTTGACCAGACCAGGGTTGAAGAGATCATTCGCCTTGTAGGCTCGGGTGAGTTCGGACAGGTCTTTATCACAGACACCCAGCAGGAGCGTATCCACCGTATCCTTGACAATACCGGGGTTGATTTCAGGCTCTACCGCATAGGCAGGAAAGGAGTAGTGGAGGAAGAGATCACTAACGGAGTGAAGTGAATTATGCGAAGGAATAAGACCATAACTCTTGGAGAGGCACTTGATGACCTGGTAAAGGAGTACCGGCTCGGTGCCGGACTGAGGGAGGCCGGGGTGATCAATATCTGGGAGAGCCTGGCCGGCAAGGTCATCACCACCCGCACCAAAAGAGTTTACCTGAAAGACGGGGTGCTGCATATCTGGCTTACATCATCAGTTGTACGCAATGAGCTGATGATGCTTCGCCATGCCCTGAAGACTCAGATCAACAGCAGGGCAGGAGAAGAGGTTGTCAGCGAGATAGCATTGCACTGATCACTCTGCGATGAAAGAGCCTTTTCCAATCAATATCTTTTTGTTGTGACCCTTGGCGGTGACAAAACTGAAATGCTGCCCTTCATGCTCAAGTATTGCATGATCATCAAGGAGTGATATTGCCACCTCTGCTCCCGGGTCATTGAAGAGCAGCACGTTGGCCATGAGAAAAGCCTTTTCGGCCCCATCGCCCCTCCTGAAGTTCCATACCTCATCAGGCTGGGCCATCCGCCCCGAGTCATATATTGATTTGTTTTTCAGTTTGTTGATAATATGATAGATCTCATCGGCACTCCTGCCGGCCAGAGCGTCATGAGAGACGGGATTCCTTTCAATGGCTGCTTTGATGAACGGCCTCCAGTCAGTCCGCTCCATATCACGAAAGGCATAAAGGGCAAGCAGCGCCATTTCTGATTCGGTGGAGAGATCTGTGATCTTTCCAATGATCTCGTCGCGACTGTCGGTAACTGATATCCGGGGATGGATTACCTTCCTGAAACTCCTTTCTACTGATGGCAGCCTGGGTTCGGTTAGGATGAAACTGCCAATATCACTGAACATCCGCTTCACACAATCAGTGTGTTCAGTCGGGAATTCCCTGGCGAAAATCTCTTCAAGCATCTTCAGGTCACTGTTGAGATGGTTTTTCAGAAACTCTTCCACATCATTCAGTGTGATTTTACCGGGAATGGGGTCATAATGGAATTCTTCGGGGTCAACCTCGGCAAGCAGCTTGCTTCGTGTCTCTTCATTCATGCCGGCCCTGGAAGAGTGCTCATATTCAAAGAGCTTTTCCAGGGGTATGTAATGACTTGCCCCGGTGCGGAGATGATGATACTGGAAGAGGCACTTGTACTCCGGTTTAAATCTCAGGAAGTTGACGAACACGGCCGGTGTAAGCTGTGTTCTCACGAAGTCTCTCAGCTTGCCGGTAAAAGTGATATAGGCATCCCGGTCAATCGTGGCTTCCTCATACACCGTATGAATGTGTCCTGTGATGTGTGAGACGATGGTTACCTTTTCATTCTCAAGGGCTCTGCGTGCTTTCCCCGACAGGGCCGTGCCGTTGAACCACATGTTCTTTGTCATGATCCTCCGGTTGTTGGTCATAAGCCCCTCCTTCACGTCTATGTAGTTCTGGGAATGGAGAGGAGTGGCCATCATAAAGATCTTTTCGAGCGGTATTTCCCCCACAATAAACATGGCCGCAGCGTAGAGAGCAGCAAGGCTCACACACTCACCGGCACCGGTAGTATAGTGTTCCCTGTGTCTGAAGGCGTCCATGGCCTCTGCTGTCTCTGTCTTCCAGTAAGGGATAACAGATGAATTATACTTATCAAGTCCGAAATGACGACGGATGTCAATGCTGAAATAATATCTGTCTCCCTCGTATCCGAATAGAGCATTTGACTGCTTCAATAGTTCAGTATCAAAGAAATCACTGAAACGGGCAGTCTCCTTTTCCTTATCCGTCAATCCCCACGTCTCAAGATCAAGATTGAAGATATAGTTGTCAATAATGTATTGCTTGATTCTGTTGGCCCTGCTGATGAAGTTTTTCCGGTGCATGTCTTTGAACCATGGATCATCACGCCACCGCCAGATAATCGGTGACATGATGTTGGAGAGCACCAGCGGGTAAAATAGATCGGGAAAGATAAAAATCTCCATATCGGAGAGGGTATAGGCAGAGGAGTACTTTTCTAGCGTCTTCTTATCCGAAAAGTCAGGTGAAAAGGTTTTAGTCATCTTGGTTTTTTACCAGAACAAGGAAAGAGGGTATTTGTTTTTTTTCAGAATATTTCAATGGCAGAAAAGAAGTATGAGGCCTCTTTGAAAGCATTCTCAGCAGAGTCTGATCCATGAACTGCGTTTCTCTGCACGGTGGTTCCATATTCGGCCCTGATGGTTCCGGGTGCAGCCTTTGCAGGATCAGTGGTGCCAATGAGACTGCGAAACCTTTCCACGGCATCCGGATGCCTGAGCACCATAACCATCACCGGGCCGGTTGACATGAACTCCACCAGTCCTTCGAAAAATGGCCTTTCCCGGTGCACAGCGTAAAATCCTTCGGCCTGTGCCCTGGTCATGTGAATCATCTTCAGTGCCGCAATGGTGAAACCGGCTTCAGCTATCCTGAAGAGAATCCTTGCAGCATCACCCCTGGAAAAGGCATCGGGCTTGATAATGGAAAATGTAATATCGTCACTCATAACAGTGTGAGAATGGGTTAATTTAACTCTTTTTCAAAACTTTATTATTTTCTTATCTTTGTCGCCTTAAAAGGCTAAGAAAGTGCCAGAATTCGGTAAATATACAAAAGAATTAAAGAAGCTGATAAGTGAGGCAGAACACATTCTGCTTATCTGCCATATAAACCCTGACGGTGATGCCATAGGCGCAATGCTGGCGATGAGAAGATGGATCATGTCACAGGACAAGGAAGCCACAATGATATCACCAAACGCCCTGCAGAAATTCCTGCTCTGGATGAAGGATGTGGATAAGGTCCTTGATTTTCATCATAGTCCGGGAGAAGGCGCCAGGCTGATAAATGAAGCAGACCTCATTATCATGGTCGATTTCAATACCAGCTCCAGGATGGGTAAGGCAGAGCAGTTGGTTATCAGCTCAGGTGCCAGGAAGGTGATGATAGACCATCATCCTGATCCGGGGAATTTTGCTGACCTGATCATCTCAGACGTGAGCCGTAGTTCAACCTCCGAACTGGTCTATTTCCTGGTTAACGGAATGGAGGGTACAGAGTTCAGTGACAGCGACTTCATCACTGCAGTATATGTGGGCATCATCACCGATACCGGTAATTTTGAACACGGCTACTATACCGGTGACACCATGCGCACGGTGGGCCACCTGCTCGACATGGGCGTTGACAAGGAGAGGATACATGATCATATCTTCAGTAATTTCTCCGCTGACAGGATAAGGCTTAAGGGATTTGCACTGCACAGCAGGATGGTGGTTCATCCTGAACTGCACACGGCCTACATCTGGCTTACAAAGGAAGATCTTGAAAGATTCCGGCACGTGAAGGGCGACACGGAAGGATTTGCCAATGTTCTGCTTACCATGCAGGGTATTGTGCTATCTGTACTCTTTGTTGAGCGCACGGGATTTGTGAAGATGTCACTTCGCTCAAAGGGAAGCTTCAACGCCAACGAGCTTTCGCGCAAATGTTTCAACGGTGGTGGTCACCGCAACGCTGCCGGCGGAGAAATGAAAGGCACCATCCACGAGGTAGTGAACCACTTTGAGAATACCCTGCCTTCATTTCGCAGCGAACTGGAGGAGGCTGCAAAAGAGATGATAAGATGAGAACAGCATTAATGGTATTATTGGTTATCCTTGTTTCCGGCTGCCAGAACAAGCCTGACAGCAGAAGCAAAGCTACACCCCGTACCGAGGCGGAACTCATTGAGATCAACCGCTCGATGCTCACTCAGGACCGCGAACAGATAACAAGCTATATCAGCACAACAGACCGACAGTTCACCGAAACCAAAACCGGACTGTGGTACAGCGTGCTGGCAGACGGAACCGGACCAGCAGTCAAAACAGGAGATAATGTAAGCTTTGACTATGAATGCACCCTTCTTAACGGAGATCCCTGTTACAGCGGCACACAAACAATAAGGGTGGGTTATACCGATACCGGCAGCGGCGTCACTGAAGGCCTTCAGCTCATGCAGGAAGGCAGTGACTACCTGTTCATTGTGCCTCCTTACCTGGCCTACGGCCTGACAGGTGACGGGGCTAAAATTCCGGGAAGAGCCATTCTGATCTACAGGATAAGAATAAAGGATATTATTTAAATTGGAACGATATTTGAGGGAAATGGGGGAAACATTAATAACCATGCGAAAGAGATTCAGCGTTGCCCTGACGGCACTGTTGGCCCTGGTGATTGTTGCCTGTAATCCGGCCAAGAAGTATGAAGAGGAGGAAAAAAGCCTTATCGAAGACTATGTTGCAGATAATAATATTACCGTTGCACCAGATGCAAACGGCATCTATTATATGGAAGAATATCCCGGCACCGGTGAGTTGATACAGGTAGGTGACTCGGTGGGGGTGAGGTATTCCGGCACGTTCCTCAGCGGAAAGGCTTTTAATGATAACCTTGATGCACCAACCCCCTACAGGTTCAGGGTGGGTACGCCGGACCTCATTGAGGGGTGGTCACTGGCACTTGTTAAAATGAAACTGGGAACCAAAGCCAAAGTATTGCTGCCATCAAAGGTCGCATACGGCTCAATGGGCTTCGGCACCTATGATATCTACGGATACTATTATACGGTGATACCGGGTTATACGCCACTCCTCTTTGAGATGGAAGTGGAGGAACTGACCAGGAAAGCAAAGAAATAAATGAAATGCGCCGTCAACCGGCGCATTTTTTATCTCATTATCACCGCATCACCGCGAAGAGTAACCTCCTTGAGCTTTGTCACGTATCTTGACCAGCTGCCTTCGGTCAGCGCTTTTATCAGTCTCTGCGCCTCACCCAGCGCATCCTCCGCATCCTTCACAGCCTTTCCTTCCTGTTCCGTGAGAGGACCTGTTGCAGTAAGCAATACCCTGTAACCGCCAATACGTGTAGAGAGTCCTTCCTGACGTTCCCGGAATGCCTTGTCCATGCCCTCAAGCTCCTCTTTGACAGCCTTGTGCGTATCTGAGATGGCTGCTGCGAAGTCCGGGTTATGAACAAACAGCTTCTCGCTATTCGCAATAGCTTCCCGCACACGGATGAGGATTTTTAGTTTCTCATTGAGGGAATCGATCCTGGACCCGAAGGCAACAGCCATCTCATGATTGCCTTTTATGGCGTCGGTATCCATGGTTGGCATCCTGGGGTCCGGATTGACCCTTGCAATGGTTATTGCATTCTCACTGCCAATGCTTAGCCTGACAGTGTAGGTCCCGGGACAGACCATGCCCCTGAATCCCCTGTAGTACCTTGAGCGTGAATCCTGCTGCTGGTCGCGGTCAGAAGGGTAGGTGACCTGCGGGAGAGGATTGCGGTCGAGGTTCCAGGTGAAGCGGTTGAATCCCCTGGCAGCGTTGATCTCCATTGTCCTGACCACACTCCCGTTCTGGTCAGATATTTCGGCTGACACCTTACCGGAATCAGCAGCTGTATAGAATGTGATCATGGCGCCGTGTTCCCTGTTCTGCCCGCGGTACATGGCATCACCGTAGAAGTAATAGCCCGGCAGGTTCTTTCTTGAAGCCAGGTATGCCTCGGGCACCTCAAAGACTTTCAGGCCATTGGTCAGCAGATTCCTGCCTGACGATGCCAGTGACCTCAGCGGCCTGATGTCATCAATTATCCATACAGCCCGCCCGAAGGTACCAATCACCAGGTCATGCTCACGGGGATGAATAACCATGTCATATGTTGAGACAGTAGGGTATCCGCTCTCCCATTTGTTCCATGTGTCACCCTCGTCAAATGAGACGTAGAGACCATATTCAGTCCCGGCAAACATGAGCTTGGATTCTTCCGGGTCCTGTACAAAACACAACACATAACCCCATACATCAGTATCATCAATAATACGCTGCCAGCTGCGGCCGTAATCCTTTGTACGGTACAGGTACGCTGCATTGTCGCCCTGCCTGTAGTCGTTTACCACGGCAAAGGCTTGAGCAGGGTCATGTACCGAGGCAGTGATCTGGGGTACCCACCCGTTGCGTGGCATTCCTTTGATGTTCCCGGAGGTGTTTTTCCAGTTTTTTCCTCCGTCCTCGGTGACCTGTATCATACCGTCATCAGTGCCTGCCCAGATAAGCCCTTTTCTTAGTGGGCTGGGTGCGATGGTGATAACCGTGCAGTGGGTCTCGGCACCGGTGACATCTCTGGTTATGCCCCCGCTCTGATCCTGCTTCTGCTTCTCAGGGTCATTGGTGGTCAGGTCAGGGGAAATTCTGGTCCAGGTGTCACCCCTGTCACTGCTCATGTGTACAAACTGACTACCGAAGTAGATGGTGTTGTTGTCAAAAGGGTCCTGGGCCAGTGCCGCGTTCCAGTTGAATCGGAGCCGTTCGCCCTCTTCAGCGGCAGGCCTTATACTCTTGTTCCAGCCGGTCATCAGATCAAACCTGCGTAGTGATCCTCCCTGTGACTGGGCATAGCAGTATCGGGTGTCTCCCTGAACAGGCATGGCATCAAAACCATCACCACCCATGAGAAAGTCATACATCTCATTTATAAGGGGTCCGTTGTACCATGAGTATGCCGGCCCGCGCCATGAGCCGTTATCTTGCAAACCCCCGTAGATATTGTAAGGCAGCTCATTGTCCACATTGATGTGATAGAACTGCCCCAGGGGCAGATTCTCAATGTGGCGCCATGTGGCTCCCCTGTCATATGTTATCCCCATCCCGCCGTCGTTGCCGTCAAGCATGCGGTCAGGATTGACCGGATCAATATACCATGCATGATGATCCAGGTGCACAGACTCGGCAGTCCGCCTGTCAAAAGTGAGTGCACCATCCTCACTCACATTGACGCCTGAAAAGAGAGTGTAAACACGGTTTTCATTCTGCGGATCAACATAAATCTCAGCATAATAGAAAGGCCTGTTTCCAATATTCCTTTCACCTCTCTTCTCCCAGGTCACCCCGCCATCGGTGGAACGATAGATAGCTGAAGGCCTTGACTCAACATATGCATAAATATAATCAGGATCAGACCGTGCAATGGCCAGACCTATTCGTCCCACCTCTTCAGGTAATCCTCCTCCTGCTTTTTCAAAGGTGTCACCTCCATCACGGGTGATCCACAGTCCTGAACCGGCAGGTGAGGAGCTGAAGAACCAGGGCCAGCGACGGTGATCCCACATGGCAACGAGGAGCTTACCCGGATTGGTCGGGTCCATGACCATGTCAGCCACCCCGGATGTCTCGCTGGTAAAGAGAAGCCTGCTCCAGGAGCGGCCACCGTCAGAAGAACGGAACAGACCCCTCTCTGTATGAGGAGCCCACGGGTTGCCAATCGCGCCTGCATAGATAACATCAGGATTGACCGGATCAATTATGATGCGGTGGATGTACCTTGTCAGCTCCAGTCCCATGCATTTCCATGTGAGGCCTCCGTCAGTGCTTCTGAAGATGCCGTACCCCCCTGTAACACTGTTACGGGGATTGCCTTCACCCGTACCGGCCCATATGATGTCAGGCCTCTGCGGATCAATGGCAAGCGCTCCAATCGAGGCTACAGGCTGATCATCAAAGAGAGGTCTGAAAGTAGTGCCTGCATTCACCGTCTTCCATAATCCGCCGGAGGCGGTGCCTATATAAAAAATATTCTCATTTCGGGGATCAACGGCAAACGCCGTGACCCTGCCACTCATGCCGCCGGGACCTATATTCCTGGGCCTGATGCCCTGGAAAAGAGACATATCTGTCTTCTGGCCTGCCAACAGTGCCGGAATCATCAGCACACATACGGTAAAGAAGGATCTTATGGTCATTGGTCTTTCTTTTATGGACACAATTTAACCATTTAAATCAATCACTGCCGGGTCAGGGAATGTGTTCTGCAATATCCTGACAGTTGCTGTACTGCATGAACCTGCTCTCAACGCAGGATCCCCGATGGCTGCTATTCAAGGCCTGTTAATGTTGCAAAAAATCCTTAATTACTAGACTGAGAGGCAAGTATGAGGAAGACGGCAGGCCTTTTATCCAGCACAGGAACCTGTTTGCGCCATTCGGCCACACTCATGGTCCGTATCTCCTCCCCGGCAAGGGTGATATCGGCAGCAATGCACAGCCTTGTTGAGGGCATGCAGACGGAGAGTATCTCTTCAAACATTTTTGCATTGCGGAACGGAGTCTCCATGAAGATCTGAGTCTGCCCGACTGATGAATGTCTCTCGAGTTCCTTGATAGCCTTCTTCCTGCCAGCCGAATCAACGGGCAGATACCCGTGAAACGCAAATGACTGACCGTTGAGCCCTGAGGCAACCAGGGCAAGCATAACGGAGGAGGGTCCGGTGAGGGGGATGACCCTGATACCCCGGCGGTGAGCCTCGGCAGCAATGATACTACCGGGATCAGCCAGGCCGGGCATGCCGGCCTCACTCATGACTCCGGCATCAGCTCCCCGAGAAACCCGGTCCAGGATCTCAAAGGGATTTGACGGATCAGCATGCTTCCCTATCGGGAAAAAGAGGGTGCTGTCAATTGGAAAGGATCTGTCAAGACACCTTAACCATCGGCGGGCAGATCTGATATCCTCAACGGCAAAAAGCCTCAGCGAAAGGGTTATTTCCCTCGTGCCCCGGGGAATGGTCAACTCAGGGTCGGTATCACCCAGCGTGACAGGGATCATATAGACAGTTCCACTCATAAGCTTAACAATCTGGACTGTAAAGATACCCATTTAGCCTCATGGAAACCAAAGTGATCACTGATATTGTTCTTCTCTCATTTTCGGGTTATGTTTGCAGTGAAATAGATTAAAGTGAAATTTACCTTTCTCGGTACCGGAACATCTCAGGGCGTGCCCGTGATAGCATGTGAATGTGCTGTCTGTACTTCCGCAGACCCGAAGGACAACAGGCTGAGGACCTCCCTGCTCGTTGAAACAGCACTGAATACAATAGTAATTGATGCCGGTCCTGACTTCAGGCAGCAGATGCTCAATGAGAAGGTGAAAAAGCTTGATGCCATACTTCTTACTCACGAACACAAGGATCATATTGCAGGCATGGATGACCTGAGGGCTTTCAATTACAAATCACAATCTGCCATTGACATCTATGCCGAGGAAAGAGTACAGGCAGCCGTAAGAAAAGAGTATGCATATGTCTTCTCAGAATACCAGTACCCCGGCGTCCCGAAAATGGAACTGCATACAATAGACAACTACAGTTTCACTATTAACGGAGACACAATCATCCCCCTGCGGGTTTTCCATTACAGACTTCCAATATTCGGCTTCAGAATAGGCGATATGGCATATATCACTGACGCAAACTACATTTCCGAGGAAACAAAAGAAAAGCTGTTTGGGGTGAAGTACCTGATAGTCAATGCACTCAGGAAAGAGAAGCATATATCACACTTCAGCCTGGGTGAGGCGCTTGACCTTATACGTGAGATTTCACCACGGAAAGCCTACATCACCCATATCGGCCATCAGATGGGCAAGCATGCCGAGGTGAACAGTGAACTGCCGGTCAACGTGACTCTTGCATGGGACGGCCTGAAGGTCACCTGTGAGGAGTAAGTTTTTTCAGAGTTGACAGGAGAGTGATTGACAAAGACTGTTTTTACGGCAGCAACCTACCTTTTTTTGTACCTGTAAAGCTTCTTCTGATACTTTTTTGAGAAGAAGTATTTGTTGCGCCCCAGCTGGGAGGTGTCAATATATGAATTTTTCCGGGCTGACTTATAGGCTCTCTTTTTTGAAGGTGCACACGCCGGCAGTAGCATTATAACCGTGATAATCAGTATTATCAGTGTGACACCCTTAAACTTAACCCTTTTCATCAGTTTCTCTTGACTAATTTCTAAAAGTAGAAATAAATCCTTGACATTTCAATGCAAATAAACAATATCTCTAAAAATGCTCATTCCCTGTATCCTTGCTTTTATTTTCAGAGACAATATCATAAATTGCACTCCCGTATTGTTGGGAAGCTAATTATATCAGTTTAAACTCCGATGTGCAGCTTTAGGTTTCGGTTTTCCCTCTTTTTTTTAATGTTCTGCCTCTCAGTGTCCGGGCAGTCGCTTCATAATCTGGGAATTGTAAGGGATAATGGCGCTACTGCCGTCTCCCTGATCCTTGATGACAGTACGGCTCTCAACCTTGATGCTCCCAGGCCTCTTTTCAGCTTCCGGCTTGACGGTGTCAGCTTTGAGTCTGATGATGTGCCATCAGGACTGGCCGGCAGCCGTTTCCTCATGGTCTACCCGGGAGGCGTTGAAGCTGCGTATACCCCACGGGGAGGATCACACCCGGGCTTTATGGCAGAACTTGTGTTGCGTAATAACTGGAATGATACGGTTATTATCAGTGATGTTGTCCCCTTTGGGGAAAAGAATAATGAGGCATTCATTACCGGCGGAGGCCCACCCGCACTGGCAAGAGCATTCCTCCACCTTCAGGGCAGGAGCCCGGTACGGGTTATACTGCCTGACAACGCCTGGGAGATGGGCTTCAGTGCATTCAATGCCGCAGGTGACCTATCCGTGGCTGCTATAGCACGCCGCACAGGCACTGACAACGGAACCATGCGCAGGTATGAAACAATCCTTCCTCCCGGAGCCTCTGTTACCTATCAGCTACGGGCTGATCTGTTCAGGGGTGAATGGCAGGAGGGATTGAAGCTTATGTTCGCAGAGCGATGGCTCTATGACATCGGACGGTTTGATGAGACACTCTACCTGCGGGACGACCTGAAATGGATACGCACCAGTTATCTAATGATCCTTCAGATGGCCTGGGACAGGGAATTCCATGACCGCTTCACCGGCACGGAAGGACTCGAAAACTACCTGGATGAATATAGCAGGCTCTTTGGACATGTGGATGTCTACGGTATATGGCCCACATGGCCCCGGCTGGGTCTGGACGACAGGAACCAATGGGATCTCTATCGCGACCTGCCCGGAGGAACTGCCTCCCTCAGACGGATGAGCAGGGAGGTACGCTCAAACGGCTGCCGTTTCTTTATTGCATATAATCCCTGGGACAAGAGCACCCGCGATGAGGATCACCTCCAGGGAATGGCACAGATAATTGCCGAAACGGAAGCTGACGGAGTGGTCCTCGACACTGAGGGCAGGTCATCGGCAGAGCTGCAGCAGGCTGCTGACTCAGTACGCCCAGGAGTGGTGATGTACTCCGAGGGGATGCCGGTGGTTAAAGATATGCCCGGAATTGTTGCAGCAAGAGTACATAACGCCCTGTTCCTCAGCCCTGAATTGAACCTGAACAAGCTCATCAGACCCGACTTTGCCATCTTCAGGGTGGCTGACGTGGGAGAGGATGTGCTGCACCGTGAGATCTCCGTCGCCTTCTTCAACGGTTACGGAACGGAACTCAATATGTTCAGGCCCGGCGGGAGAGGAGAGGAGCTACGCAATGACCTCAAATACCTGTCACAGACAACATATATTCTTCGCAGGAACAGTGATGCATTCACAGGAGGAAACTGGACACCACTGGTTAGCAGCGGGGCAGACCGGCTCTATGTCAACAGCTGGAACGCCGGTGAGAAGAATATCTTTACCGTTCTCAATATGGACCACAGGGGCTACAGCGGCCCGCTCTTCAGCCCGGGAGATACCGCCGGCAAACACCTTGTCTCTCTCTTCAGACATGTGGAACTTAATCCTTCTGTGATCAATAACACCCTGATGGTACCTGTTGAGACACCGGGATGGAGCCAGAACTTTAACGGCACCAGACGTGAAAGCTCAATAGACTGCATCGCCCTCCTTCCCAAATTGATAACCGCAGAAATACGCGGCAGCAAGATTTACATCTCATCAACCCTGGAGGGGACATTGCTCATATACAGGGGAGAACCCGGCTACGACAACAAACCACTGAACATAAATGCCCCTGCTGACACGCTGCTGGACAGTGACGCTTTATTTGGAATTGCAGGTGAAAAGATTGTGATTGAACTGGTTGACAATGATGGAATTCTCCTTGATGAAAGAGTCGTTGCTCCGGAGAACAAGCGTCCCTGGCTCGTATCGGAACCAGTTAGGACGGCACCCGCTGCTGAGATACCCGAAGGAATGGTTCTCATACCGTCGGCAACAACAGAGTACACTCTCACCGCAACTGATGAGTTCGTTCCTTACCCCGCATCCGGCACAATGATCACCGCTACTCCTGACAGCTTCCTGATTGACAAGTACCCAGTGACCAACCAGGAGTATCTTCAGTTTATCAGGGCTTCCGGGTACGTACCAACAGATACAACAAACTATTTGAGACACTGGGAAATGGGCCTGCCTGTCACCGGGCAGGAGCGCTATCCTGTTGTATGGATCAGCCTGGAGGATGCCAGGGCTTATGCCAGATGGGCTGGCAAGCGTCTGCCCACGGAGGTGGAGTGGCAACTGGCAGCCCAGGGCACTGATGGCAGAGAATGGCCTTGGGGTAATGAGTTCCATGCGACCAAGTGCAACAACGGGTTCGGAAGGCCCACACCGGTGGATGCCTTTCCCAAAGGAGAGAGCCCATACGGGGTGGCTGACCTGGTTGGAAATGTCTGGCAGATGACAGGTGACGTCTACAGTAACGGAGCCTATTACTTCAATATAATCAGGGGCGGAAGCTGGTACAGGCCGGAGTCAAGCTGGTGGTATGTGCGCGGAGGCCCTCAGCCACTCACCATGACCCAGATGCAGCTCCTGGTCTCACCCGGCTATGACCGCAGCGCCACCGTCGGGTTCAGATGCGTACGTGATCTTTGATCAGGCAGCAGGCAAGAGTGTTAACAATATAAACTGTAACTACATAATTAGCAGCAATTTAACTACTGCCTACTGCCTACTGCCTACTGCCTACTGCCTGCTGCCTGCTGCCTACTGCCTGCTGCCTGCTGCCTGCATAATGCGGGCTCCGTCACCAATACCGGGAAGGTAGAACTCAGCCACCAGTCCGCTCTTATGTGTGTAGATCTCGCTCAGTCTCTCCATGAATTTATCCACATGCCGGCTTTCAACAATTGAGACAGTACATCCACCGAAGCCGGCGCCGGTCATCCTGGTGCCGATGACCCCGGGCAGCTTCCTGCCCTCATAAACCAGGGTGTCAAGCTCCATGCCGGTCACTTCGTAGTCATGGCAAAGCGAATCATGCGACTCATTCATCAGTTTACCAAACAATTCTATGTCATTGCTCTCCAGTGCCCTGATGGCATCGAGGGTCCTGTCGTTCTCCGTAATGACATGCCTGGCTCTCTTCCTGACCACGGGATCATCAATGTAGCTGTCAAGCATCCAGAGGTCAGCAACAGTCAGCTCACTGAGGTGACGTATGGGTCTGTGGATCGATATCAGTTCAACCGCTCTGTCGCACTCCGATCGCCGTTCATTATACTTGGAATTGGTCAGCCCCCGTTGTTTGTTGGTGTTGGTAATTACCAGCCTTCTGTCGCCCAGGTTCAGGGGAGCATACCTGTATTCAAGAGTATCACAGTTGAGGTTGATGGCATGTCCTTTCCTGCCAAAGCCCACGGCAAACTGGTCCATTATGCCGCAGTTCATCCCCACAAAACCGTTCTCAGCCTTCTGGCTCATCTTTACCATTTCCATCATCTCCAGTCCTGCTCCGGTAAGCTCGTTCATGGCCACAGCCGTGACCATCTCAATTGAGGCCGATGAAGAGAGACCGGCGCCGTTAGGAATGTCACCCATGAAGAGCATCTCCATGCCATGAGCCCTGATTCCGTTACGGGCAAATTCATTTATCACCCCCACAGGGTAGTTGGTCCAGCTCTTCGGAACCGGAAGATAATTAAGGGCTACAGGTATTATTACCTCACCCGGGAAATTGAGGCTGTTCAGCCTTAATTCAGCTGTATCCGTCTGACGGACCAGCAGCGTGGTACCAAAATCGAGTGCACAGGGAAATACGTATCCCCCGTTGTAGTCAGTGTGCTCACCAATGAGGTTCACCCTTCCGGGAGAATAAAAAAGGACAGGCTCTCTCTCCCTGTCCCCATATAACCTGAAAAACTCCTCCTTCAGATAATTGATATCAGCTTTCATACCTTGAGCTTCTTTTCTATCTCCAGTATCTGGCTCCTGAAATGCCTGTCAGTGTCAATCAGATTGTTCACTGTCTTGCATGCATGAAGCACCGTGGCGTGGTCCTTGCCGCCGATCATTGAACCGATGCTGGCCAGTGATGCCTTTGTCAGGTTCTTTGAGAAATACATTGAAACCTGCCTGGCCTGTACTATCTCTCTCTTACGGGTCTTGCCCTGCATCTGCTCCACGGGGATCTTGTAATAATCACAGACCACCTTCTGTATATAATCAATCGTAATCTCCCTGCGCTGTGTGTTCACCAGTCTGTCAACCATCTGGCGCGCCAGCTCAAGAGTCACCTCCTTGCGGTTAAGGGTGCTCTGGGCATACAGGGAGATAAGCCCCGATTCAAGCTCCCTAATGTTCGAGGAGATATTCTCCGCAAGAAACTCGAAGATCTCATCGGGCAACTCAATGCCGTCATTGTAAGCCTTCTTACGAAGGATGGCAAGCCTGGTCTCATAATCAGGCTTCTGAAGATCTGCCAGCAGACCCCACTTGAAACGCGACAGTAGCCGCTGCTCCATACCCTGCAACTCCACCGGCGGCTTGTCACAGGTCAGGATCAGCTGTTTGCCCGACTGGTGGAGATGGTTGAAAATGTGAAAAAAAGTGTCCTGTGTCTTCTCCTTCCCGGCAAACTCATGGACGTCATCAATGATCAGCACGTCAATCATCTGGTAGAAATGGAGAAAATCATTCTTGTTGTTGTTGCGGATTGATTCCACAAACTGTGTCTGGAACTTGTTGGCATTCACATACAAAACAGTCTTGTCAGGGAACTTCTCTTTGACCAGTATGCCAATTGCCTGAACCAGATGAGTCTTGCCGAGACCTGAATCACCATAGATCATCAGCGGATTGAAGGCTGTGCCGCCCGGATTGTTCCCTACTGCAATACCAGCAGAACGGGCCAGACGATTGCATTCACCCTCAACAAAATTGGAAAAGGAATAATCAGGATTGAGCCTCGGATCAAAATGAAGCTTCTTTATACCCGGTATAATGAAAGGATTCCTGATGGCCGGCTGAGTCACCTCGAAAGGTACCTGCATTGGCTTGTTCTGCAGATCAGCCTTATTCCTCGATGGATAACGTACAATATATGGCTTGCCATTCGTATAGCCTGAGTTCTCCATAATGATATTGTACTCAAGCTTGGCATCATTGCCGATCTCCCGCCTCAGTGTCTTGCGGAGGATGTCTATGTACTGCTCTTCAAGATATTCGTAAAAGAAAGGGCTGGGCACCTGTATTGTAAGAATGTTCTTGTCGAGCCTGAGAGGAACAATAGGCTCGAACCAGGTTTTAAAACTGGCCGAAGGAATAATGTCACGAATTATTTCCAGACAGTTATTCCAAACCTCATCGTGTGACTTGTTCATTCAGATTAAAATTAAAAACTCGCTTATTTTATCTGGTGCTGAAACCCGGGACAATATTTGTAAAAAAAAAGGTAAAAAAAAAAATTTTTTCTATTGACTTTTACATTTATTCTTTACTGTAATGACCATCAGGTCCTTAAAACAGGGAACATTCATCAAAATTTATAACTAACTAATGATCAGTACTATACGAAAAAAGCAATGTATTACAAGAAGTTATGAAGATGAGGATATGATGGTCCGGATATTCCTTATACCTCACGGAAGCTAAAATCAGCAATTAATGCACTGAAACATAGAGGTTTTGTATTATTGGGGCAAATCATTCCTGCTTTTTACCAAAAAGTGAGAAATGGACATATTTCTTCGGATTTTCCTTCATGTCCCGAAGTAACATGTCGAGATTATAGAGGGTATTGCTGAGATTTGTGTAGAGACTGTCATTGGCGATAAACTTTCCGGCCGTTCCTTCTCCCTGGCTTATACCTTTTACTATGCCTTCAAGATTGGTAAGAGATGACTTGAGCGAGCCGAGGGTTGCTCCCATATCGGCCGCTGCTACTGCATCCGAAATACCGCTGATGTTCTTAATGGTGGAATCGAGCGTTGCGCTGTTGGCAGAGAGCATTGAAGTGAAAGCCTGCAGGTCCTCAATGGCTGTGATCAGCTCATCCTTACTGCTGTTTGATACCTCCTTCAGGCTTGAGGTGACAGAGGAGACATTGGCCATGGTTGACCTTATATCAGCTGTCATCCCGGGAGTGAAGACGTCATTCAGTGCAGAGATAACTGAATCAAGGCTGACAATCATGTTTGTAATATTTCCCTCCAGCGGCGTGATGGTTGAACTCAGCCTGTCAAGAATGGAGGCAGCCACATAACCCGACAGGGTGTCATGATTATGGCACATTTCATTGCTGTCTCCCATCCGAAGAATAATCTTCATTCCTGCTATCAGGGTTGCTGTTGTTATCTCCGCCTCAGTGTCCATGGGAATATTGAAATGTTTGTCCACTGACAATGACACCAGAATGCGGCCTGAACCGTCATTTATCAGTTTTACGTCCTGGACCACACCTGCCTGATATCCGTTGATCTCAACAGGATTTGACTCAGTCAGTCCGGCAATGTTATCATAAACAATATGATATGTGTCAGTGCTGGTAAAAAGTGCAGTGCCCTTGAGAAACTCAAACATGAGTATGAATGCAATGATGGTGATCAGTGCAACCGCTCCGACCTTTACCTCATGGGATATCTTCATAGGTCTGTTATTTTCTTTTCTTTGCTTCAATAGCCTCTCTCAGAGGCATTATTTTTCCATTCCTTACAGCAATGACGAAGGCATCGGGAAACCTGCCCGTAAGTGTTCGTCGGTGCTTCAGCGCATCATCATATAAAACGAATTTTCCCGACACATATTTAGTCCGTTCCCCATCTTCTATGGTACTGACCTGGTCAACCCCCTTCAACTGACTCTGATTCAGCGTTCTTCCCCTGGGCATGGCTGCTACCTGAACCATGAATACTATTTCTTCGTCATCTGTGCCGGAGGCTTTGACTGTAACTGCTGAAGCCGGAATGCCACCGGCATTGTTTGCCGGCGTGGCTGATTCTGCTTTTGGTGGATCCGTAACTGTTGCACTGGTTTGTGCCGGAGCGGTAACAGACCGGGAATTGACTGACGTGGCTTTGCTTCCGCCAGTGACCTCTTCCGTGATAAGGCCTGCGGCGCTGTCTGCCTTTCCGTCAGCCCGGTCTGTTGTCTCAGCCCTGAGACCTCCGTTATTTAATCCTGAACGGTTGTCAATGACCTGCTTGTAGTCCCTGAAAGCCCTGAAGATTGCAGATGCAAGATAGTCCTGACCCAGCTCTGACAACAGGAACTTTTCCTCTTCAGGATTGGTGACAAAACCCAGCTCCACAAGCACCGAGGGCATGGTTGTCCTCCAGAGTACCTGGAATCCTGCCTGCCTGACACCTCTGTCCCTTCGCCCGACCCTGTCACGGAACTGGTCCTGTATCAGTGTGGCGAACTCAGTGCTCTGCTTGAGATAGGTGTTCTGCATCAATGAGAATATGATATATGACTCAACCGAATTAGGATCGAAACCTTCGTATTTGGTCTCGTAATCCTTTTCAAAGGTGATCACGGAGTTTTCCTTCATTGCCACCTGCAGGTTGGCCTCATCCATGGTCTGCCCCAGTACATATGTCTCCGCACCTGTAAAACGCTTGTCAGTCATTGCATTGGAATGAATGGAGATGAACAGGTCCGCCTTGTGTCTGTTGGCAATCTCGGCTCTCTCAGCCAGACCGATGAAAGTATCATCATCCCTCGTGTATACAACCTTTACGTCATTTAGATACTTTTTGATATAATTACCTGTCTTGAGGGCTACAGCCAGATTGATATTCTTTTCCCTGGAGCGGGAGCCGACAGCGCCGGGATCCCTTCCTCCGTGACCTGCATCAATAACCACAACCCATTCATCCTCTGCGGGCAACGGTTGTGCAAAAAGGGCTGCTGGCACAGAAATTGCTGCCACCAGAAAGGCACCTGCCAGAATATCTTTTAAGCCTCTTATTTTGGTACTTTGCCGCATTACTGCTATGCGAATTTTAATTAGTTTTGTCGCTGGCATGTCAGAGATGCACAACAACTACGCAAAAATAGCATTTAACTTGCATTTTATCGCACAAAGATTGTTTGTGGCAATTTTCATGCCGGTTCTCTTCACCACGGCATTGTCTGCCCAGGTGCCTGAAAGTCCCGACTCTTTGAGGAGAACGCTGCCCGATACGCTGATGGTGGCCGGACAGGATCTCCCGGAAACCCCGCTTATCATTGACGCAATCCAGAATGATCAGCAGGACACAGCAGGTGTAAAACCTCCACTGGTAATCTCTCCCGATGCCGTTGATGAACCAATCATATACAACGCCGAAGGGTATATGAAAACGGACCTGCGAACCCGCAAGGTGAGCCTTGTACAGAGCGCAAAGGTCACCTATGGAACAACTGAACTGACAGCTGATTCCATAGTACTTGACATGGAGACCGGCTCAGTGTACGCCACGGGCAGGATTGATTCAACAGGGAGGATGATCGGGCTGCCTGTCTACAAGGATGGCTCGGAGGAGTTTGAATCAAAGGAACTGACTTACAATTTCAAATCAAAGAAGGGGGTTATCCGCAATGTCACAACAGAGCAGGAGGGAGGCTTCCTACAGAGCCTGACTACCAAGAGGCATGAGGATGGAACCCTTCATGTCAACCGCAGCAAATTCACTACCTGTGATGCGGAGGAACCTCATTTCTATCTCGCGCTGCCCAAAGCCAAGGTATACCCGGGAGAAAAGATTGTCTCCGGACCGGCTTACATGGTGGTTGCGGATATCCCGTTGCCCCTCATCCTGCCTTTCGGCTTCTTCCCCGTACAGCAGAAGAGAGCCTCAGGAATCGTAATGCCCAGGTACGGACAGGAGACACGCCGTGGTTATTACCTCTCAAACGGAGGTTACTATTTTGCTCTGAGTGATTACTTTGATCTCAAGCTGACCGGTACAATCTATACCAACGGCACCTGGCTTGCCGATGCGGCTACCTCATACCGGCTGCGATACCGTTTCTCGGGCTCCTTTGCTTTCAGCTATGCAAACAACGTTACCAGCTACAAGGGTATGCCTGACTATGCCCAAAATGTCAATTATGGAATCAGCTGGAACCACTCACAGGACTCCAAAGCCAATCCCGGCTCCAGATTCTCGGCCAGTGTAAACATGAAATCAAGCGGTTATGACAAGGAGAACAGTTACGATGTGACTGATCACGTAACCACTTCAAGACAGTCTAACATAAATTACTCCAAATCATGGGCAGGCACCCCAATAAGCTTTTCCTCAAGCCTGAACCTTAACCAGGATACACGCAGGAAAACAATGAACCTCAGCCTTCCCAGGGGCTCCCTTACTGTGTCCAGAATATATCCATTCAAGCCAAAGAAACTGGCCGGCGAGAGCAAGTGGTACCATGATATCACCACCCAGTATACGGCCTCTTTTGAGAACAAGATCAATACCTATGACAGTCTCCTCTTCACCAGTGCCGTCTGGAAAAGTATGCAGACCGGGTTCAAGCACGAAGTGCCGCTGAGCCTCCAGATAAGGCCTTTCAACAACTTCTCGATCTCACCCTCTGTCCGCTATACAGGGGTCCTTTACACACAGCAGATACACAAGCGATGGGATCCGGATTACTATGACGAGTCAAGGAACATGGTGGTTCCGTCAGTGGTCAATGACACAATACGGGGATTTACCTATGGCCAGGCACTGGTGCCCACACTCAGCGCCTCATTCAACCCATCCCTCTATGGAACATTTTCATTTACAAAAAAGGGTTCCAGGATTGAATCCATCAGACATGTGATGAAACCTTCAATAGGCTTCTCCTACTCTCCCGAAGCCGACTGGCTGACCTCGAAAATGCATGACAGCGTCCAGTATGATGATTCAGGCAGGAAACGGCTTTACTCATACTATGACGGAAGCATCTACGGAACCCCGTCCAGCGGAAGACGGTCAGGCTCGGTCTCATTCAGTCTCACCAATCTGGTGGAAGGAAAAGTGTACGCCAAGAATGATACAACAGGCAAACCCAAAAAGGTTAAACTCATTGAGAGTCTGTCACTCAACACTTCATACAACCTGTTTGCCGATTCCCTCAACTGGTCGCCCATCAGCATGTCTTTCCGGACAACCCTTGCCCAGAATATAAATGTGCAGGCGGGAAGCAGTTTTACCCTCTATGGTATGAACGCCAACGGGGGAACGGTGAACCAGCTGGCCATCAGCCAGGGCCTCGGGCTTGCCAGGATGACAAACTTCAATATGAGCTTCGATCTTGATCTTGGGCAGTTGCTGGGAGTGAAGGACCGAAGCAGCCAGCAGCAGACATCCGGACAGGCATCGCAGAGGGCCCCGGGACGGGAGATGGGTGAGCCCGGCACCATAGGTGGATCCGCGTCAGGCAACCTGCCTCTGGCAAACAAAGACTATGACGAGTACGGTTATGCAAGGTTTGATGTGCCCTGGTCACTCAGAATGGCATATAACTTCAATTACAGCAAGTCAGGACTGAGAACAAACATTACCCAGACAATGACAATGTCAGGTAACGTGAAGCTCACCCCCAAGATGGCAATTAATTATAATACAGGATTCGATTTTAAACAGAACGAGATCACTATGACCCGCGTGGGGATCAGTCGGGACCTTCACTGCTGGGAGATGAGCTTCTCCTGGATCCCTGTAGGATACATGAAGAGCTGGAACTTCACAATCAGAGCCAAGGCCAGCATGCTGCAGGATCTCAAATATGAACGCAGAAAGGATTACCATGATAACTACTAATGATATAATACGATCAGGAATGAAAAGGATTATCAGTACAACATCTGCCCCCGGAGCCATAGGCCCCTACAGCCAGGCGGTGGAGGCAAACGGAACTCTTTACATCTCAGGACAGGTGCCGGTGGATCCTGAAACAGGGAAGATGGTTGAGGGGGGCATAACAGAACAGACCACCCGTGTTCTGCAAAATATCAGGGCAATACTCCTTGCCGCAGGATACACAATGAATGATGTGGTCAAATCAACCTGCCTGCTCTCTGATATGTCTGACTTCAAGGCTATGAACGAGGTTTACGCACAGTTCTATACTGCCGACCAGCCTGCCAGGGCTGCCTTCGCCGTCAAGGGGCTGCCTCTTGGTGCCCTCATTGAGATAGAGACCGTGGCTGTCAGATAAAACAGCAGAGGCGGGTCTGCAGACCCGCCTCTGAGGTATTAGTGCGGTTGTAAACCTTGTTATTCGGCAACAACCTCGAAATCGATCTCTACTTTTACATCGCGGTGCAACTTGACCTGCGCCTTGTAACTTCCTGCTTCCTTGATGGCGTCCTCACCGAGGAGTATGTTCTTGCGCTCAATCTCAAAACCCTTCTCATTAAGGGCCTCGGCAATCTGGATCGTATTGACTGATCCGAATATCTTGCCTGCTGAACTTACCTTGGCGCCTATAACCAGCTTCACTCCGGCAAGCTTCCCGGCCAGCGTCTCAGCCTCTTTCCTGATCTGTTCCTCCTTGTGCGCCCTCTGCTTCAGGTTCTCATTGTGGATCTTGATGGCAGAATCGGTTGCCTGTATGGCTAATCCCTTCGGAATGAGAAAATTCCTGGCGTAACCGGTCTTGACAGTCACGATGTCATTCTTCTGACCTAACTTATCTATATCCTGCTTAAGTATTATCTTCATCTCTCCTCCTCCTTACTTTAACAGGTCAGCAACATACGGAAGCATGGCAAGGTGACGGGCACGCTTTATTGCCTTTGCAACCCTCCTCTGATATTTGAGCGAGGTGCCCGTGATACGACGGGGCAGAATCTTACCCTGCTCATTGAGAAACTTCTTCAGGAATTCGGGATCCTTGTAGTCAATGTACTTGATCTTGTTCTTCCTGAACCTGCAGTATTTCTTCTTTTTGATCTCTACTGTAGGCGGTGTCAGGTACCTGATCTCTGAATTGTTCTGTGCCATGATTACTCCTCCCCGACTTTTTCAGTTTCCTTCATCTTTCTTTTCTTCTCAGCATACTCTACAGCATACTTGTCCATACGGAAGGTAAGGAAACGGATGATCCTCTCATCCCTCCTGTACTGTACTTCCAGCTTATCTACCAACTCGCCCGGACCCCTGAACTCGATCAGGTAATAAAAGCCTGTCGACTTCTTCTGGATCGGATAAGCGAGTTTCTTCAGACCCCAGTTCTCTTCATGAATGATCTCACCTTCACTGTCGGTGATGATCTTCTTGAACTTCTGAACCGCTTCCTTCATCTGATTCTCAGACAAAACGGGAGTTGCAATGAAAACGGTTTCGTACTGATTAAACATCTCTTAATTGATTTTTATTAGTGTTAATAAATTGGGTTGCAAAAGTAAGACATTTAATATTAAAAAAAAATATTCCGAAAACTATTTGACTATATTTGTGACTGATATCTACATACACTGTAAGAACCAGCTATGGATAACTTTATTGTTTCTGCCCGTAAATACAGACCTGCTACATTTGACATGGTCGTGGGGCAGGATACCATTACTACTACTCTTAAAAATGCCATCAGGAACAATTTGCTGGCACAGGCCTACCTCTTCTGTGGTCCGAGAGGAGTTGGCAAGACCACCTGCGCCAGGATCTTTGCCAAAACCATCAACTGTTCCGAACCGGGCCCTGATGGCGAGGCATGTGATAAATGTGAATCATGCAGTTCATTCAACTCCCAGGCATCATTCAATATTCATGAACTTGATGCAGCTTCAAACAACAGCGTTGACGATATACGTAACCTCACAGACCAGGTGAGGATACCGCCGCAGATTGGAAAATTCAGCGTCTATATCATTGATGAGGTGCATATGCTCTCCACGCAGGCCTTCAATGCGTTCCTGAAGACACTTGAAGAACCTCCTGCACATGCAATCTTCATCCTGGCCACAACCGAGAAACACAAGATCATTCCTACCATACTCTCACGCTGTCAGATATTTGACTTCAACCGGATCAATGTTGATGATATTGTTCAGCGACTCACCTTTGTAGCCGGTAATGAGGGAGTGAAGGCTGAACATGAGGCGCTTCACGTTATCGCCACCAAGGCTGATGGTGCTATGCGCGATGCACTCTCCATCTTTGACCAGATAGTGAGCTTCAGCGGTAAGAACATTACCTATTCAGATGTCATTGCCAATCTTAACGTGCTTGACTATGAGTACTACTTCCGTCTGACCTCGGCAGCCATGGAAGGAGATGTGGCCTCGGCACTGCTCACCTTCAACGAGATACTGAACAAGGGATTTGACGGGTACAACTTCATGGCAGGCCTGAACAACCACCTCCGTGACCTGCTGGTCAGTCGTGACGAATCCACCGTCAAGCTGCTTGAGACCTCCCCGTCTATCAGGCAGCGCTACCGTGAGCAGGCCATAAAGGCTCCGCTGACCTTCCTGTATGAGGCACTCGATATTGGCTCACAATGCATGCTTAACTTCCGCAACAGCAAGAATCAGCGTTTGCATGTTGAGCTTGCTCTTTTGCGTATGTGCAACCTCTCTGAGGAAAGGCGCCCGGAGGAGTCAAAAAAAAAAGCTGAACAAGTCAAGAACAGTGAGGAGCAGGATTTCACTGTGGCACCACCGGCCAGCTCTCCCGCCGCAAAGCAGAAATCAACAAAGAATCCTGACCAACCGGTGTCTGCCGCTGCCTCCGGAAAGCCAGTGACACCACGGGAGCAAACCCGAAAAGTGTCAATAAGGGAGATCATGGCTGGCTCCAAAGCTTCCGGAGATACTCTGAATGAACCCGGAGGAGAGATGGCTGCACAGGAGGATGACATTGATTTTACCCGTGATGATCTGCTGAAGGCATGGGCCTCATTCGCCAGCGAAGTGAAAGAGGAAAGCCCAAGGATTGCCGTTACCCTCTCTTCAGTAACACCTGACCTGCTTCCAGACAATACAGTTGTGCTCCGCCTTGACAATTCGGCCCTGAAAGAGGCGTTTGATCATAATTTCAAGCCCCGGCTTGAGGGACACCTCCGCCGAACCCTGCAAAACAGCCAGGTTAAACTTCAGACTAATGTTGAAGCAACTGAAAGGGGAGAGATACTCTATTCTCCCGAACAGAAATTCAACCACCTGGCAGCCAGAAACCCTGCCCTCAAAGACCTGAAGAAGACTTTTAACCTTGATTTTGAGTAGACAGAGAGATGCCGGCGAGAGGTAAACAGGAAGGAAAAACTTCTTCAGCAGGTGGTCATGGCCGCGGCAGGAGCAGTCAGGCAGAAGCACAGCTCGCTAAAATGGCCGCAGGAATTGCCCATGATCTGAACACGGTGATAACCACTATCTATGGCTTCAGTGAACAGGCGATGGAGAGTGCTGGAGAGAAAAGCAGAACAGCTGCTTACGTCAGAAAGATCATCTCTGCCGCCGACAGGGCCAGGATGCTCACAGCAAGACTTCTTTCATTGAGCCGGCACGCTGCCAACGAGAAGATGGCGGTAAGGATTACCGATATCCTTTCTGAAACAATTGATCTGGTCAAACCTTCTGTGCCGGCCGGGATAAAGATCGTAAGAAAGATCAATGCACCGGAAGCAACCATAGAGGCGGTCCCGCTACAGCTCTTCAGGATCTTCCTCAACCTGATCATGAACGCGGTCCAGGCTATTGAAGAAAAGAAAGGGATCATAGAAATAACTGTTGATGGTCCGGTGAACAACAAGGGAAAAAGGACGAAGAAAAACGACACCTGCCTTCACATACGCATAAGCGACACCGGCAAAGGGATGGACCGCGACACCATTGAAAAAATGTTTGAACCCTACTTCACCGGAGGCGGGGAACAGGGGACAGGACTGGGACTTTCCGTGGTAAGCGATGCCCTGACAGATATGCACGGAACAATCACCGTCAGTTCAGTGAAAGGCCATGGAACAATAGTCGATATGATTATTCCTGATGCCACTTTTGGCTCTGTCAGTGAAAAGAATTAATTTAGGTCGCCCGAAGAAATATCCGATATTCAGATGGCAGGAGTAATGATAGTTGAAGATGACGCCACACTGCTGGACCTGCTCAGGGAGTCCCTGGAGAGAAGAAATTATACCGTCATCACAGCATCCAACGGAAGAGAGGCCCTTATCAAATTCCGGCCCTCAGTGGTAGACCTTGTCATCACTGACCTGCTGATGCCGGAGGAGGACGGGCTGATGGTAATAATGAAGATCAGGGAGATGAAACCCTCAATACGCCTCATAGCCATAAGCGGGGGAGGAAAGGCAGGCCCGGGCAGCTACCTCCTCATGGCCAGCAAACTGGGAGCTGATCATGTGATCTCCAAACCTTTCCTTCCCTCTGAACTGGTGAAAAAAGTGAAAGAGATGATCGGATAAACATTCCTGCCATAGACTTGTTACTTGAAAAAACGAACAATTTAAAACCAAAAATATGTTAACAAAAAAAGTTGAAGAATTCTGCAACAGGCAGATTGAAAGAGAAGGGTACTCCTCAAATCTCTACCTGGCAATGGCCTCATGGGCTGAAACCAAAGGGATGGCAGGCATCGCTGCATGGCTCTATGCACAGGCCGATGAGGAGAAAGAGCATATGCTCAAATTCATAAAATGGGTCAACGAGCGCGGAGGAACAGCCATAATTCCGGAATTCAAGAAACCACCGGTGAAATATAAGGGTGTTCCTGAATTGTTTGCCGAGGTGCTCAAACATGAACAGTTTATTTCAGCTAGCATCAACGAAGTCCTGGAAGTGGCTATCGCTGAGAAAGACCATGCCACCACCAACTGGATACAGTGGTTCGTTGATGAACAGGTGGAAGAGGAGAGCAGCGCACAGCAGATTATTGACAAGCTCAATCTGGCAGGGGCAAACGCCATCTACCTGCTTGACCGTGATATCATGAAGCTCAGGGGAGACGATTAAACCGGAGTGATGTGAATTACATCATGATACTGACACGAAGCCGGGACCCGTTAATCCCGGCTTTCTCATTTTCTAAACAGAATAAGGGGCAACCTCCGATAAACGAACGGGAAACGGCCATCTGCAACAGTATGTCGTTTCTGACCCTTGAACCGGAAAATATATTAATTTTGCGATTGTTTTTAAAAAGACAGTAAATGAGCATAGTCAACAAAGTCCTTGGAGTCTTTCTTGGCAACAAGGAAGAGCGCGACCTGAAAGAGATCAATCCTTTTGTGGGCAAGATACAGAAGGAGAGTGAACTCCTTACAGGATTGTCAAATGATGCACTTCGCGACAGGACGGCTGAATTGCGGAAAGAAATACAGGATTCAGTCTTAGGGGAAGAAAAACAGATAAAGGAACTTCGCGCTGAAGCAGAAAAAGAGGAGGATGTTAACAGGAAGGAAGATCTCTATAACCAGGTTGACAAGCTTGAAAAACAGATACTCGAAAACCTTGAAAAAAAGCTGGATGAAGTACTGCCCACAGCATTTGCCATCGTCAGGGAAACAGCCCGCCGTTTCAAGGAAAACGAAGAACTGGAGGTGACAGCCAGGGACTGGGATCGCAACCTGGCAGCCACACGCCCGTCAATTACCGTGGAAGGTGACAGGGCATACTGGAAGAACCGCTGGATGGCCGGAGGGAATGAGATAGTATGGGACATGGTACACTATGATGTCCAGCTGATAGGAGGCGTGGCCCTCCACAAAGGCAAAATATCCGAGATGGCAACAGGAGAGGGGAAAACCCTCGTGGCAACACTCCCGGTGTTCCTTAATGCACTGGCCGGAAGGGGAGTACACATTGTGACCGTGAACGACTATCTCTCCAAAAGAGACTCAGAATGGATGGGACCACTCTATGAGTTCCATGGTCTTACTGTGGATTGTATTGACAAACATGAACCAAACTCGCCGGCACGCCGCAAAGCATACAATTCTGACATAACCTTTGGTACAAACAATGAGTTTGGCTTTGACTACCTGCGTGATAACATGGCTATTAACCCTGAGGACCTGGTACAGCGCAAACATCACTATGCCATCGTTGACGAGGTAGACTCGGTCCTTATAGACGACGCCAGGACACCTCTCATTATCTCGGGCCCCACTGCCAAGAGCGATACTTCACAGTTTGATGAATACAAGTTTAAGGTTGAGAAGCTGGTGAGCGCACAGCGCAAACTGGTGACACAACTGCTGGCTGATTCCAAGAAGCTTATTGCCGAAGGCGATTCGGAAAAGGGAGGGATGCTGCTGCTGAGGGCTTATAAGGGACTGCCCAGGAACAGCGCACTGATCAAGTACCTGAGCGAGGAGGGCGTGAGAAGCCTGCTCCTGAAGACAGAGAACTTCTACATGCAGAACAACTCGAAGGAGATGCCAAAGGTAACGGAGGAACTATTCTTCGTGATTGATGAGAAGGCCAACTCCATTGAACTGACGGAAAAAGGTCATGACCTGATATCAACATCAGTGGAGGACTCCAGCTTCTTCGTGCTGCCTGACGTGGGAAGCATGGTTGCTGAAATAGAGAAGACCGTAAAGGATGAGAAGGCAAGAGTCAAGGCCAAGGATGAACTTCTGCAGGACTTTGCAGTCAAGTCGGAACGCGTACATACCATGACCCAGCTGATGAAAGCATATACTCTCTTCGAGAAGGATGTGGAGTACGTGGTCATGGACAACAAGGTGAAGATAGTAGACGAACAGACGGGACGTATTCTTGAGGGCAGGCGCTATTCTGACGGACTGCACCAGGCCATCGAAGCCAAGGAGAACGTCAAGGTGGAGGCTGCTACCCAGACCTACGCCACCATTACCCTCCAGAACTACTTCAGGATGTACCACAAGCTGGCAGGCATGACCGGCACGGCAATAACCGAAGCCGGAGAATTCTGGAATATCTACAAGCTTGACGTGGTTGTCATACCTACAAATGTTCCGGTAATCAGGGATGACCATGAGGACCTTGTCTACAAGACCAAACGTGAGAAGTACAATGCTGTGATAGATGAGATCGTTAAGCTCAACAAGGCAGGCAGACCGGTACTTGTGGGTACCACCTCTGTGGAGATCTCTGAACTGCTCAGCCGCATGCTCAAGATGAAGGGACTGAAGCACAACGTCCTTAATGCCAAGCTGCACCAGCGTGAGGCTGAAATTGTTCTGGAGGCCGGAAAGACCGGCACAATTACAATTGCAACCAACATGGCAGGCCGTGGTACTGACATCAAGCTCACCCCGGAGGTGAAGAAGGCAGGCGGACTGGCCATCATAGGGACTGAGAGACATGAGTCGAGGCGTGTTGACAGGCAGCTGAGAGGACGTGCCGGCCGCCAGGGCGACCCGGGATCTTCGCAGTTTTTCGTTTCACTGGAGGATGATCTGATGCGCCTCTTCGGCTCAGAGAGAATCTCCGGGATAATGGACAAACTGGGACTGAAGGATGGCGAGATGATTCAGCATCCGATGATCACAAAATCCATTGAGCGGGCCCAGAAAAAGGTGGAGGAGAACAACTTCGGCATCAGGAAGAGACTGCTAGAGTATGATGACGTGATGAACTCCCAGAGAGAGGTGATCTACAGCAAACGCCGTCATGCCCTCCTCGGTGAAAGGCTCAGCGTTGACATTGCCAATATGATGTATGACGTGACTGAGAACATTGTCACTCTCTATAAGGATACCTCTGATTATGAAGAGTTCCAGTTTGCCCTCATCAGGACGCTCTCAATGGACTCGCCCGTATCAAAGGAGGAGTTCAGCAAGAGCAATGATGAGGAGGTTGTTGATACTGTCTTTGCCAAGGTGATAGATGCATACCGCCGCAAGAGCGAAGTAATCTCATCTACGGCATTCCCGGTGCTGAAAGATGTTTATGAGCGAATGTCAGCAACCTATGAGAATGTGGTGGTACCCATTACTGACGGAGTGAAGACATACAACGTTATCACCAATCTCAGAGCCGCGGTTGAGAGTGAAGGCAAAGAATTGCTGCGCTCCTTTGAGAAGACGGCCGTGCTGGCCACCATTGATGACGCATGGCGCGAACACCTGAGGGAGATGGATGATCTGAAGCAGTCAGTGCAGAACGCCACCTACGAACAGAAAGACCCGTTGCTTATCTATAAGTTCGAATCGTTCGAGCTCTTTAAGACAATGATCAACAAGGTCAACCAGGATGTTGTGAGCCTCCTGATGAAGGGTACCATCCCGGCAGCATCAACAGATAACGTCAGGGAGGCACAGCGTCGCCGCCAGGCTGATATGAGCAGACTCAGGACACAGAAGAGCGATTATGACAGCTACCGCAGCGCCGGTGGAGGATCGCCCGAGCAGCGGCAGCAGCAGACTGCTCCTGTCAGAGTGGAGAAGAAGGTGGGCAGGAATGATCCTTGCCCTTGCGGAAGCGGAAAAAAATACAAGCATTGCCACGGACGCGGTTTAAGTGATTCACTCGGCGCCTGACACTGTGATCTTTCCGGCTCCCGTGAATAATTCCAATTAGTCATGGATTGATCATGCCCTCGTCTCAGGACTCCCGATGATCGAGAGATAATGCATGGCCTGCTCCAGAAAACTGGCAATACTGAAGGATTTAGGCGACTTGATCATCAGATCGTAAGGCGTCTTCTCCGGCTCATCGGTGAGGTCGGGACCAACCTTCATCGGTGCTGCCGAGAGAGCTACAAGAGCAGTGAGCGGAAAGAGAGATAACGGATTGATATCAATTATCAGGTCATGCTTCCCCGAAATAAAGCTTTTTGCATCTTCCGATGCAGGGATAAAAGCCCAGTTGAGGTCACTTTTCCTTAGAAACTTCATATATGTTAATCCTGTGAGCCTGTCCGGGACGTTCTTGGAGGGTATCCAGGCCATTACCTCAACACTTTTTCCTGCCTCGGATAGTTGCCTGTTAAGCGCTGCAAGGTGCTGAAAATCATTTTCAAATGTGGCATCCCACAATATTCCTACCTTTTTTACCTTCTCCAGGCTGAAATCCTGCTTCATCCTTCTCAGGGCCGAGAGGCGCCTTCGAAGTATCATTTTGCCGGCTTTTAATCTGAGATTGTAAAAGAATTCCATAAGAATGCAAACCTATAGATTTTTTGGCTTATGCGGGTCACCCGGATGATTATTCTTTTATCATTTTGATGAATTCTTCCTCTGTAATAACAGGAATACCGAGTGCGGTGGCTTTGGCTCGTTTTGATGGTCCCATATCACTGCCCGCCACAATGAATGCGGTGCTGCCCGATACCGAGCCTGAGGCTTTGCCACCGGCAGCTTCGATGGCCGCCTTGATGCCGTCGCGGGTGTAGTTTTCAAAGGTACCGCTCACCACCACCGTCTTGCCCGTCAACGGACCTCCTTCCAGGTTATCCCGGGCAACTCCCTTAAAGGTCATCCCTGCTTCTTTCAGACGGTTTATTATCTGAATATTATCAGCGTCAGAGAAATACTCTCTTACACTTGCCGCTATCCGCGGACCTATATCCGCCAGTGCAACGAGCTCCTCCTCCGATGCTCCCATAAGGGAGTCGATGTCAATAAAAGCACCGGCCAGGGTCCTGGCTACCGTCTCCCCGACGTGCCTGATGCCCAGGGCAAAAAGCTTTCTCGGCCACCCCACGGAGAGTGATTCTGTCAATGACCCAAGGATATTCGAGGCTGATTTGTCACCCATCCTATCCAGGGAGACGAGTTGCTCATGCTTAAGATCGTAAAGGTCCGCAACATTATGAATAAGTCCGTTTGACCATAACATCTCTACTGTCTCCTCGCCCAGTCCCTCAATATTCATCGCCCTGCGTGAAACAAAGTGTATTATGCGCCTGGTAATCTGAGGAGGGCAATGCAGGTAATTGGGACAGTAATGATTCGCTTCGCCCTCGTTGCGGACAAGCGCTGTACCGCATTCCGGACAATGATCAGGGAAAGTTACTGCCCCGGCATCCGGTTGACGCAAGGAGCTGTCTGCACCCACAATTTTGGGAATTATCTCGCCACCCTTCTCAATTATTACGCTGTCTCCATAATGCAATCCCAGCAATTTAATCTGGTCACTGTTGTGCAATGAGGCTCTCTTAACCGTGGTACCCGCCAGCAGCACGGGACGAAGGTTGGCCACAGGTGTGACGTTGCCTGTACGCCCCACCTGGAAGTCCACGGAAAGTAGTTCGGTTACTGCCTGCTCTGCAGCATACTTGTATGCAATGGCCCACCGTGGTGTCTTGGCCGTGTTTCCCAGCAACTGCTGGGCCTCCAGTGAGTTGACCTTTACAACCACCCCGTCAGTGTCATAAGGCAACTGCCTTCTCTTCTCTTCCCAGATGCTGATGAAGTGCAATACCTCTTCTATGTTCTTGCAGCGCTCAATCACATCCGGCACCCGGAACCCCCATGAACGGGCTGCCATAATGTTGTCATAGTGAGTTCCGGCAGGAAGATCATCTCCCATGAGGTAGTACAGAAAGCACTCCAGCGGCCGCGATGCAACAATTCGCGGATCAAGAAGCTTGAGTGTGCCTGCAGCTGCATTGCGGGGATTGGCAAAGGGGAGTTCCCCCTTATGCTGACGTGATACATTCATCTGCTCAAATCCCTTACGGGAGAGATAGATCTCACCCCTGATGACAAAGGAGGAGGGTATGCCCTCAGCACTGACCCTGACGGGTATGCTTCTGATGGTCCTGACATTGACGGTCACATCATCTCCTTTCAAACCATCGCCCCTGGTAACAGCCCTTACCAGTGAACCGTTCTCGTACGTGAGACTGATTGATACCCCGTCATACTTTAGCTCACAGACGTAACCGGGTTCATACCCGAGCGTCTTCCTGACACGGTCACTGAATTCAATAACCTCATCAGCGCTGTATGTATTGCCAAGTGACAACATGGGCCACCGGTGTTCTGCCTGAATAAACTCTGGTGTAAGATCACTGCCTACTCTCATGGTTGGGGAATCAGGTGTGACCAGTACGGGAAATTTCTTCTCCAGCCCCTGCAGCTCACTAAGCAGCAGGTCAAACTCAAAATCAGAAATAACAGGCTGATTAAGAACATAATATCTATGATTATGTTCATCAATGGTTCTCCTGAGTTCCTCAACCCGTTTTCTGGCTTCAGCAAGTTTCATATGCAATTTCCGTCTCTTTCAGGGATAATTTATTCAGTGCCAGACTCCCGGAATCAGTGCACCGCAGGAGCATCTGCCATCTTTCAGGTTTTGAGCAACTATCCTGTAACCGCTACGGTCCACCACCTTCTTTCCGCATGAGGGGCAGATGGTGTCATCAAACCCTGAACCCGGCATGTTACCCATGTATACGTACCTGATACCCGCGCTCCTGGCTATCTCCACCGCCCTGTTCAGTATGCCTGCGGGAGTGGGAGGAAGGTGCTCCAGCTTGTACTGCGGTTGAAAACGGCTGAAATGGAGCGGCGTGTCTTTGAAACCGTTCCCGGCCAGCCATCCGCACATCTGCTTTATCTCTTCAGGCTTGTCAGTCCAGCCAGGAACCACCAGGTGAGTGATCTCCAGCCATACCCCTTCATCACGATAGGTTCTGAGGCTGTCCAGGACAGGCTGTAACCTGCCTCCGGTAAGCTTGAGATATGTGCTGTCATTGAATGACTTGAGGTCTATGTTGGCACCGTCAATGTGTTTGCAGAGCTGCCGGAGCGGCTCCTTGTTGATATATCCGTTTGAGACCATGATGTTCCTGATCCCTTCCTCATGCGCTATTTTTGATGTGTCCAGCACGTATTCATAAAAGGTAACCGGCTCGGAATAGGTGTATGCAATTGATCTGCAGCCGCCGGCTGATGCCCTTCTGACAACATCCTCAGGGGGCATGTCGTAGTTCCTCGTCTTGTCAGGTGAAGTCTGAGAGATAGTCCAGTTCTGGCAGTTGAGGCATGCCAGGTTGCAACCGGCGGTAGCTATTGAAAAGGCTGATGTTCCGGGAAGAAAATGATACAGGGGCTTTTTCTCAATCGGATCAATATTGGCAGCACACGGATTGCCGTAAGCCATGGTATAGAGTTTCGACCTCCTGGCTATCCTGTTGCGGCAGTCGCTCAGCTCGCCATCCTTTAAGGTGCATTCATTGGGACAGATCAGGCAGACCACACCACGGGCACTCTGCTCCTGATACATAGCCAGTCTCTCTCCTGTGGAAGGTATTAACGCAGCACTCCCTGCAGGTGCAATAAAACCTGCGGCAACAGCCAGCGACCCCTGCCGGGCAAAGCTCCTCCTTGATATCTTCTTCCCCTTGTCTTTCAATCAGATGTGTGTTTCTATGCCCGGTTATAAAGCTACTGTTTTATAGTCAACGATGCAACAGTGCCTGATATCAAAATGAGGGCCGCAAGAATAAAACATGAGTTGGCTGTACCTGCCAGCGGCACAAGCAGGGTGGCTGCCGTGAGATATCCCAGGGCCGAACCGGCCATGTCTGCTGAATATACTTTGCCCGTGACCATGCCTGAGTCACGCGAGGTCAGGATCCTGTAGACAGCCCCGGTAATTATGCCTGATACCGGCAGCGCTATGAACAGGAATACTATGACCGGACCGGGAGGGGATGTGACCAGTGCGGGAGCCAGCAGGCCGGTCAGGACGAATATCGCTGTCAGTAGCAGTGTGCAGAGGCTGATCTTCTTCAGGGCCAGCCTTTCTCCAAGCACCGCACCTGTGGCCAGCCCGGCCATCAGCAGCGTCAGGATCACCGCCGAGAGAATATAGATGTTGCCAACAGCCATCTGCAGAATGAATATCATTATCATTCCGTAGCCTGCCAGACCGGCTGAAGAGGCGAACATCAGCAACCCCCGACGAGCCGCAAATAAAAATGGAATGGCTATCAGCACGGTCAGAAGAGTAATGATGCCTCCCCTCATCCCCATCTTTTCAAGAGAAAGCATGTTGGCAAACAGGGAGGAGACAGGCCTTGTTGCCCTGTTCATCCCTGCTCTCCTGTCAACCTGTGACAGAATCTGCTCTTCCTTGAGCCTGATCTCATGATCGTCAAGATAATCAGTATTGACATAGCTGTTGATCATCCCTTTCTGACCGGCCATCTGAGCTATTTCCGGGCTTACAGGACTCTCCGAAGCAATAACATAAAGCATGGAGCCGGGAATAAGTGTAATGTGGCTGAAAACCGACGAAAGGGCGTTAAAAAGGGGAGAAAATCCCCTCCTGTAGCTCTCAGGTGAATAGTTGAACCAGGGCATTGGTGTGCACATGAATACGCCATCAGGCGACAGATGCTCACGGACCATCCGGAAATATTCTACAGTGTAGAACCTGCTCACTGACAGTGTTGAAGGTGGTGGGATCAGCTGAATGACAGCGTCATATATGTAATCATTTTCCCTTATGAAGGTCATCGGATCACTGCTTATTACTCTCACCTTCATGGTTCCGCAGACAGTGTCACGGGCTTCCTCGGCTGCTATAAGCCCGGGATCAAGCTCCAAGTAATCAACCGCGGCTATGGGATGCTTTACTAACTCATCCAGGTGTTTTTTGAGGCCCCCTGAGATGAGAAGCACTCTGTCATAACTATCGCGCTGCAAGAGGGCATAATGGATGTTCTCTTCTGAGCTTATCACGTCACCGGGATAGAAGAGCGGCCTGTGGTGATAATAGACCGTCAGCTCACCACCGTAAAGACCTGTTGTGATGTTGCCATAGGGTGTGTCTGTGCTCTTCTCTGCCCTGACACCCCGGAGAAGCTTGCTTCTGATGAACGGATCGGGCGGTTTGATGAACAGGACCGCCCCCAGCAAAACTGCAATGATGATTGCCGGTATCTTTAAATGTACATTTCTTTCAAGCAGCCAGACAGCTGTCACCACTGCCAGCAACAGGATGAGCAGGTAGAGCTGGAAATTAGGTATTCTGACAGTCACCGTAAGGGCGGTCAAAATTCCTGCTGTAACTGATCCTGCCGTTTCTGCTCCGAAGCTGTGGCCTGAATCTGCCAGATCCATGTTATACCTGATGACAGATATACGCACGAAAATAAGGGCCGAGATGAATGTCACCGGCGCAACACATGTACCCATGATGGCCAGTGTCTGGTAAAAGGAGGGTGTCTGGCCGGGACTGAGGATGATTGTCGATATCGAGATCAGCAACAAAGGGGCAAGGGCAGTGCAGGCAATGAGCGTCCAGATCATCTTCCTCAGTGAGGTGATCCCTGATCTGCCACCCGCCAGTGCTCCGGCTGCAGATATTATCAGCCATAGCCAGAGAAAGAGTCCCGTTACTGCCTCAGTTCCCCCTCCGAGGATGACTGCCTCGCGCATCAGGATAAACTGCGATGATGAGCTGACAAAACCGGTCAGCAGCAACAGCGGCCTGAATCTTCCCGCTGCGATATCAGCTGAACTCTTGCCTGCAGCAGTGGGCTCAGGTGAACTCTTGCCTGCAGCAGTGGGCTCAGGTGAACTCTTGCCTGCAGATTCCCGGGCAGACTGGTTTCCGGCGTTCCGGCTTTTCTTACTGAAGTAATATCCAAGGTGCCATGAAAGATGAATGAGAGCTGCGAGCACCATTGCAATACCGGTCTCCACATGCCAGTGCCTGAGTGACTCAGCAAAGGACAGCTCCCAGCGGTAATTAATCCTGAGAGTCAGGAAGATACCAAACAATCCGGTCACCAGGAAGGAGACCAGCAATATCCAGTTCCAGAACCTGCGGTGGGATAATCTGGCTGTGAAACCCTGTGAGGAGAGGTAAAGGGAGAAGATATAAAGTACCAGAACGGTCAATCCTATGGGCAGGACATGATAGGTCATGATAACCACTTATTCGCCGAAGACGTAAGCTTCATAGACAAAGATCTCAGTCTCCCTGTCCTTCCAGCCGTCCCATCCGATCCCGGCCTTGTCACGGGCACAGTACCCGAGGAATTGCTCCACGCTCCAGCCGCGCTCAGTAGCCACCTGCGGCAGGAGGGTGCCCGAGCGATAACCCTTCTTCAGGTAAATGCCATGACGCCCGATCTTTATTTCATCAGCAGACTGTATCTTCTTCATTGGCCCCAGAACCGATATCTCAATATGTATCGAGGGATATTCATCTTTTGTCAGCGGTGGAAAGCGGGGGTCGCTGAAGGCTGCTTCCGTTGCCATGGCACTGACCACTTCCCATAGTGGATCAGAGGAGGTGAAACGACCGATACAACCTCTCAGGTCTCCCCTGGAGGTCAAGGTGACAAAGGCACCGAGAGGTTCGCACAGGCGGGATGTCAGCCTGGCCTCATCCACGGATGAGGGCTTGCGTCGCTCCAGTCTTGCCAGGATAGCCTCCCGGGCAATTGAGAGAAGCACTTTCTTTTCAGGGGTGGTGAGGGTGAAGGCTTCCTGCGCGGGCCTCTCTTTCCTTCCGGCAGTCCTCTGCTCCAGCACTATGGCATTGTATCCTACAACCTCATCGTCCGAACCCATGGGTGAATCACCTGAATTTGTGTATTCCACATTGCGGAATAACAGGCCGTCACTCTTTTCAGCAAGATACAACAGTATCAGGCCGGCAGGCCAGCCACACATCGCAGTGGCAAGATTGTCAACACCGGACGATTCAATATTCCTTATAGTGCGTAAAAACCCTTCAGGATCACCCTTAACGATGGCATCACTTGTCATTTTGTCAACGCGGCAGGCATCCGCGTAGGAGGGGTAGTGAGAAAAATCACTGCTGATTATGAAGAGATTGCGCTCATTGAACCAGGGCTGCAATCCTGATGCTATTCCCTTCAAAACAGTAAGGTTGCGTGTCCCTATCAGAATGGGAATGATGGGCGGTGCAGGATCAAACCTGTATTGAATGAATGGGAGCTCAACCTCCAGCGAATGCTCGGGTCCGTGAGCCTCATTCTTCTCAATAAACCATTTATTGGTCGAGATAAGCTGATTACCCAGTTCCCTGTTGACCTTCAGAGTACCCAGAGGGGTGACCATGTTGCCGGATGTGAAAACTGCAGCGCCCTCAAATGCATACCTGTGACTGACGCCTATCAGGAAAATGTTTTCATATGTCTCACCGGCAGGAATAGCAGCAAATCCTGCCGCTGCCGTGTGACCGGAGAAGACATAACCGGCATGCGGCACCATGATAGCCCTCACCCTAACGCCCGGAGATGGGCTGACGAACGAGGAGAAATAACCTTCCAGCTCACTTCTGAGCCGTTCACTGCCGGAAGGATAGAAACTGCCTGATACAACAGGCTGCCTGTTACGTTCCTGTCCGAATATGTTCATGAGTGGAAAAATTAAAATTACCAGGAAAAGACTAACCGTTTTCATAACAAAAGCAGTTGTATCCTGTAAAGTTAAGCTAAAAAACCGTAAAAAGCCCGGGTTGCCTGATCAGATGAGAACAATGTTCTCCTTGAGCGTATTGCCGTCTTCATCAATGCCGTAAAGCCTTATTCCGACACTGCATGTTGCATCTGCGGTGACATCAAGGAAGGGAGAAAGGGATTCCCTTACATCCTCTTCTCCCATTGAGTCATATTCCTCAATGTCAAAGTAGAGATGAACAAACAAAATATGATCATTCTTCTTAATCTTCGTCAGAACCTTCAATATTTTCCCCATCCAGATCACGGAGGAAGTATTGAAGTAGTCAACATTAAACTTCAGATTTGTGCTCTCTGCCGGATTCTTGGCATACTCTGATGCCCATTTGTAAAGAGGTTCAAAAAATCCCGAGGCATTCTCTGGCAGAGATTTGCCGGTAAAGTTCAGATTGCCTGTTCCGGCCGTAAAACTTACAGCCGGCGTCTTGGAGGTTGCCTCAATCCTGATATCTTGTAGTTTAACCATAATCTGTATTTCCTTCCCATGAAATGTACTTGATGCCCCAATGTACAAGCTAAAGATAGACCGTTTTTCCCGATGCCGGTTTGGCTTTCGTCAAAAATTAATGAACAGTTATCAACTTTTTTGAACAATTTGTCCAACATCCAATGATCGGTTCAGGACTGAAAGTAACAAACTATTGTGCTATATTTGCAGCCAGAATAAAAGAGATGGAAAAGCTGCTCAGATCGGGGATAAGAGAGGCTGTGAGAAGCCTTTACGGGGTGAATGCCAATGATGATCTCCTTCAGATTCAGAAGACACGAAGGGAGTTTGAAGGCGACTTCACCCTGGTAGCTTTCCCGCTGGCAAGACTATCTCACCGTTCACCGGAACAGACGGCTGGTGAGATAGGTGAATATCTTGTACGTGAGATTGATGCCATTGATGGATATAATGTCATCAAGGGGTTCCTCAACCTTGTTATCGCCCCTGCGGAATGGAGCAGACGCCTGGATGCCATGCATGCTGACGACGCATATGGATTCGCCGGAGCCGGTCCCGATGCGGAGACAGTGATAATTGAATACTCCTCACCCAACACCAACAAGCCACTCCATCTGGGCCATATCAGAAACAACCTGCTTGGATGGTCACTCGCAAGGATCTGTTCCGCAGCCGGGAAAAAGGTGATAAGGACAAATATCGTCAATGACCGCGGGATACATATCTGCAAGTCAATGCTTGCCTGGCAGTTGTATGGTAATGGACGCACCCCGGCCACCGAAGGAAAAAAGGGAGATCATTTTGTGGGTGACTATTATGTGCTGTTTGAACAAAAGCTTAAGGAGCAGATAAAGCCGCTGGTGGATGCCGGTACCTCACCCGAAGAGGCACGTGAGAATGCGCCGCTCATGCAGGAGGCCAGACAACTGCTTAAGAAATGGGAGGAAGGTGACCGTGAAACCCTGGAGCTCTGGCAGATGATGAACTCCTGGGTTTATGAGGGCTTCGATGTCACCTACAGAGCCCTGGGCGTGGAATTTGACAGGATCTACTACGAATCAGATACATACAAGGTGGGTAAGGAGATCGTCCTCCGCTCACTGGAAGAGGGACACCTCATACGTAAGGATGATGGTTCGGTCTGGATAGACCTCACCGCGGATAAACTGGACATGAAACTGCTGCTCCGCTCTGACGGTACGGCAGTATATATGACACAGGACCTCGGTACGGCGGTATTAAGGTATAACGACTACCATTTTGACCGGCATATCTATGTCGTCGGAAACGAACAGAACTATCATTTCCAGGTGCTTGCCCTGACTCTGCTGCGGATGGGATTCGAATGGGCTAAAGGACTGCACCATTTCTCATATGGCATGGTGGAACTCCCGGAGGGTAAAATGAAATCGCGCGAAGGTACGGTGGTAGATGCAGATGACCTGATAGCAGGGATGACCGCCACCGCCACAACCATGTCCCAGGAACTTGGCAAGCTGGGAGGCTACAGCACCGGCGAGAGGGAGAATATATGCAGACAGATAGGCCTCGGGGCACTTAAGTACTTCATCCTCAAGGTTGATCCGAAGAAGAACATGACCTTTAACCCGAAGGAATCAATTGATTTCAACGGCAACACCGGCCCCTTCATCCAGTATACCTACGCCCGCATCCGGTCAGTGATGAAGAAAGCGGAAGAGATGGGGGTCAGATCAGTGTCTGACCGCAATGAAAAAATCATACCCAATCCAAAGGAGATAAGTGTCATAAGCCTGCTGAATGACTTCCACCTGCTGGTGCCGGAGGCTGCAAGGGAACTGAGCCCGGCACTGATAGCAAACTATTGCTATGACCTGGCCAGGGAATTCAACCAGTTTTACCATGATTATTCAATACTTGGCGAAGAGAATGAAAGCCTACGCAGCTTCCGCCTCCGCCTGTCCGAACTTACCGGCAGGGTGCTGGAGAAAGGACTCTTCCTGCTGGGTATTGAGGCCCCTGAAAGAATGTAATACCTAATTAGTTGAATAACAATGTTTGAAAGCCTGAGTGAACGACTGGAACGCTCCTTCAAGATACTGAAGGGAGAAGGAGTAATTAGCGAGATCAATGTGTCAGAGACACTCAAGGATGTGCGAAGGGCACTCCTTGACGCTGACGTAAACTTTAAGATCGCCAAACAGTTTACTGATACAGTTAAGCAGAAGGCTCTGGGCCAGAATGTGCTTAAAGCTGTCAAACCCTCACAGATGATGATCAAGATCGTCCATGACGAACTGGTACTTCTCATGGGGGGGGTGAAGAGCGATATTAACATTAAAACCAACCCTTCAATAATCCTTATAGCGGGACTACAGGGAAGCGGGAAAACAACCTTCAGCGCCAAGCTGGCAAAGCACCTGAAAAGCAAACGGGGTAAAAACCCTATCCTGGTAGCCGGTGACGTTTACAGACCTGCTGCTATCGAACAGCTAAGGGTGCTGGGCACCCAGATAGAAGTGCCGGTATATACTGAGGAGGGAAACCTCAACCCCGTGGAGATAGCAAAAAACGCTATCCGGGAGGCCCGGAAAAACGGGCATGACCTTGTGATAATAGATACTGCCGGCCGACTGGCTGTTGATGAGGAGATGATGAATGAGATAGCAGCAGTGAAGAACGCCGTCAGCCCCCATGAGACTCTCTTCGTGGTTGACTCAATGACTGGCCAGGATGCTGTCAATACAGCCTTCGAATTCAATGAACGAATTGACTATGACGGGGTTGTGCTGACCAAGCTGGACGGCGATACAAGGGGAGGAGCTGCCCTCTCTATCAGATCCGTGGTCAATAAGCCTGTCAAGTTCGTCAGTACCGGCGAGAAGATGGATGCCATAGATATCTTCTACCCGGAAAGAATGGCTGACAGGATACTCGGTATGGGCGATATCGTCAGCCTTGTGGAAAAGGCCCAGGAACAGTATGATGAGGCTGAGGCTCGTAAACTGCAGAAAAAGATTGCAAAGGACCAGTTTGACTTTAATGACTTTATCTCACAGATACAGCAGATAAAGAAAATGGGTAACATGAAAGACCTGATGGGAATGATTCCCGGGGTCAGCAAGGCAATAAAAAATCTGGATATAGATGATAACGCCTTCAGGGGTATAGAGGCAATCATCTCAAGCATGACTCCGGCTGAAAGATCAAACCCTGTTCTGCTCAACGGCAGCCGCAGGAAACGGATTGCCGAAGGCAGCGGAACCACTGTAACGGAAGTCAACAGGCTCCTGAAACAGTTTGATGAAACCAGGAAGATAATGAAGATGGTGGCCAAAGGAGGAGACCTGTCAAAACTGGCAGCCAGGGGGAGATGATCAGTTGGCAGTTGGCAGTCGGCAGTTGGCAGTTGGCAGTCGGCAGTTGGCAGTCGGCAGTAGGCACATTGAACATCGCACATTGAACATCGCAAATCGCACAACGAACATCAAACATTGAACATCGCACATTGAACATCGCAAATCGCAAATCGAACATCCCTATGTATCAAATCATTGACGGAAAGAAGACCGCAGCTGAAATCCGGGGCGAGATAGCTGCAGAGGTCGCAAAAATGAAGGCAGGCGGAAAACGCGTGCCACACCTGGCAGCAATACTCGTCGGTAATGACGGGGGCAGTGAGACCTATGTTGCACACAAGGTCAGGGACTGTGAGGAGGTTGGATTCAGATCAACACTGCTGAGGATGCCGGCCACGGTCACTGAAGAAGAACTTCTTGCAAAGGTGAGTGAGCTGAACGACGATCCGGATCTTGACGGACTGATAGTCCAGCTGCCATTGCCTGAACATATCCGTGAAAGCAGAGTCATTGAGACCATCTCTCCGGAAAAGGATGTGGATGGATTCCATCCAGTAAATGTGGGCCGCATGGCGGCCGGACTGCCCTCATTTGTTTCTGCAACCCCTGCAGGTATAATGGAACTGCTGAAACGGTACAACATCCCGCTGAAGGGTGCAGAGTGCGTTGTGGTTGGCAGAAGCAATATTGTAGGACGCCCCGTGAGCATTCTTTTGTCACAGAAGGGGGTGGATGCCACCGTCACCGTAGTGCATAGCCGTACACGCAATATCGCCGAGACAATAAGAAAGGCTGACATCATAATAGCCGCTATAGGCCAGCCGGGATTCATCACTGCCGATATGGTGAAGGAAGGGGCGGTGGTGGTTGATGTGGGCACCACACGCGTTGAAGCCCCTGACACAAAAGCAGGATGGAGGCTGAAAGGCGATGTTGATTTTGACAGCGTAGCCCCGCGATGCTCATGGATCACTCCCGTTCCGGGAGGAGTGGGCCCGATGACCAGGGTGTCATTGCTGCTTAATACACTGAAAGCTGCCGGAAGATGATTGTTACCGTGGAAGGCTTATCCCGGTAAGATAAAGATCAAAGCCTCCCTTTCCACCCGGCCTGTCCGACGAAAAGACCAGGAACTGATTCTCAAACTTAAGATCAATGCCAAGAACCGGTCTGAATTCATTTGCCGGTGAGTTGATCTCCGGACCCATGTTGACCGGGGAACTCCATTTGCCATCACGGAAGATTGAATAGTACAGGTCAAATCCACCCTCTCCTCCTGGCACGTCAGATGCAAAGACCATATACCTCCCCTTTACGAACGGACACTTCTCATCATGGCTGCTGTTGATGCTGTCTGCCTTAACTGCCGGAGCAGGAGCGGAGGTGAACCACTCATCGAGTTCAGATTGCCATGGCCTTGTGATACAGTAAATGTCAAAATTACCACCCCTGTCGGAACAAAACCATGCAGTGTCGCCCGTCGTACCCAGGGAAAGATAGGCATCATTGTGCGGGCTGTTGAAAGGGGTTGCGGGAAGGGGGGCGTCAAAATGAGTGGCAGGAGAATAGGTGGGAATATAGCTGGTAAACACAATATCCAGCCCGTTCTCTTCAGTCAGGGTTGCAACAGCCATATACTCAAGCCCGTTCCGACTGTTAAAAAACCTCAGGGGACCAAATTCATCGGCTGATGTGTTGAAGACAGCAATCAGGTTACCCAGGAAAGTATCTGAGGTCATCTCGGAATATAAACGAAAGTAACCTGTCGTCTGTCCGAACTGGTACCAGATCTTGCCCTGCACAATGTTAAACTCGCCTCCTGCGCTTCCTCTGCTGGAAGAGAAAACCACCTGCCGGGATGACTCTATACAGCCTGCTTCAATGTCTATATTGTAATCATCATACTCGGTGTTGAGCCCCTCAAGTGCCATGACCGAATCCGGGAAAATGCCCAGTTCATGGTTGATCCTGAGCGGCTCCTCATGACAACTGGTTAGCGCTGTGACAATGCAAAAGACTGTTGATAAATAGAATAGCCTGCTGATGATCATGACAGTCGTTTATTAGATAACGGTTGTCATGATGGTTTAATATCAGGCCATTAAAAAAAACCGGGCCGTGAAGGCCCGGTTTCAGAAGGTAGAATTCAGGTTAATTCTAGGGTAATATTTGGTTTGAGGGTAAGCTTCTGAACTCAATTGTAAGATGAGATTGGGCGCCGGATGGTTGCGTCAGGAGGTAATTTTTTTCCCAAAACACTGTTTATCATGTTTATAAATACAAAACCCTGTTAATAATTGATGTCACATATAGGTTGATCGATTGATTAATGTGTTACATTTGCAAAATATTCAGGGGAGATGGAAGAAGAGAAATACGGCTTTGTACATGACAGTGAGGTGGAAGAGGTAATTCTCCGTTTTGAGAGAATGCGCAAGAACAAGGAAACCTGTTATTTCGACGTCATTGAGTTTGAGACAATAATTGATTATTACCTGGAAGGCAATAACCCGGTGCATGCCTTTGAGGCTACATCCCTGGCTTGCGAGCTGCACCCCAATTCAGTACCCATACTTATCAGGAAGGCACGCGTGCTGCTTGAGAAAGGAAAAGCCACCGAGGCTCTTGCCATAGCCAGAAAGCTTGAGAATATAGAACCGGGGAACTGTGATATTTACCTGTGCAAGGCCACAGCACTCGCTATGCTGGGAGATATCACCGGCGCCAGGCGTGTGTTCGATCTTGCACTGCAGACAGATACAGAAGAGGAGGAGACAATCCTTTTCAGCATCATCTCAGTATTGCAGAACCTCAATTATTATGAGGAGACCATCCCTTACCTGCACAGGCTTGCCGAACTTGAGGCTGACTTTCCGGCCCACCTCTATGACCTCGCCTATGCATATGACAAGAAAGGGAACCATCATACCAGCATCAAATACTATAACATGTACCTTGATGAGGATCCTTACTCTGACAGCGCATGGTATAACCTGGGCATAATCTATAATAAGACAGGCGAATACGGGAAATCAATTGAAGCATATGATTATGCCCTGGCATTGAATCCTGAAAATACATTCGCTCTTTTCAACAAGGCCAATATTCTGAGCAACCTCGAAAAATATTCCGAGGCAATGGATGTCTACCGCCAGTTTGTTGAGGAAGAGCCTGACAGCATGGAGGGACTGACCTACCTTGCTGAATGCTATGACAAGACCGGCGATGAAGTGATGGCCCGCAAATACTACACGGAAGCTATTGACATCACCCCGGACTTCCCCGAACCATGGTACGGCCTCGGCCTCCTGTCATTGTCACGCAACAGGCCCGCAGAGAGCATCAGCCCGCTGCAGAAAGCCCTTGAACTTGATCCGGAGAATCCTGATTTCTGGTTCTCACTTGGCAAAGCCTATATCATGCTTGGAAACGTTAAGGAGGCTGTCAGATGCTGGACACAAACAATCAGCCATGACGGCTATTATGACGAGGCATGGATTGAAATAGGCATAGTTGTCATGATGACCGGGCAATACAAATCCGCAATTCGTATCCTGACCAAAGCCGCCAGGGTGAGCGGAGAACTGCCCGGAACCTATTTCCTGCTCGCTTCCTCATACCTGCATACCGGGAACCTTGCCGAGGCTGCCAAAAACCTTATCAAGGCTATCAGACTGGACCATGAGGTGCTCGAAGAATACGCTGTCCTTCTTCCCGAGGAGAAGCTGACAAACGCTATGAAACGCCTGTTCAGAAAAACCAACTGAATCATGAAACAAGCCGGAGAACTGCTGACCCATATTCCCCCAAGACCCCCCAAGCCCAGAAAAGAAGGACTTACAATGGTCATGGATAAAGGACTGAGCCTCAGGGAAGCAGAGGATTTTGCCTCCGTGGGCGGCAACTATGCCGATTTCGTCAAGCTTGGCTTCGGAACCTCCATTATTACTCCCGGGGTTGAAAGAAAGATAAAGACATACCATGATGCTGGCATGACTGTTTACTTTGGGGGAACCCTGTTTGAGGCATTCGTTGTCAGAAACATGTATGACGAGTATGTCTCACTCCTGAAGGAAGCCAACGTCAGTATGGTCGAGATTTCTGACGGTTCCTACGAATTTGAACATAGCCGAAAGCTCGGTTATATACGCCGATTATCTGAAGAGTTCACCGTGATATCAGAGGTGGGGTCAAAAAAGAAGAATATTGTCTATTCACCTGACCAGTGGGTGGAGATGATGAAATCTGAACTGGAGGCCGGATCGGTAAAAGTCATCGCGGAAGCGCGTGAATCAGGTACCATTGGGATTTATAACGACGACGGCTCGGTTAACCTGGAGCTTATAAACACTATCTCCAGGGAGATAGGGTTTGAAAATGTTCTCTGGGAAGCCCCGCTTAAGCAGCAACAGGCATGGTTCATAACAAACTTCGGGGCCAACGTCAACCTTGGGAATATTGCCCCGCATGAGATCATTGCTCTCGAATCATTACGACTGGGCCTGAGAAGCGACACCTTCTTCAGCTTCCTTCCGGACGAAATGAAATGAAACTTTTCGGAATTATAGGATTTCCACTCGGACACTCATTCTCTCAGAAGCATTTTACGGAGAAATTTGAAAGGGAAGGACTTTCAGACTATGCCTATCGCAAGTTTGAACTCCCCGCTATAGAAATGCTGCCCGGCCTGATTGCCCGCGAGCCCGAACTCTGTGGATTCAACGTAACCATTCCCTGGAAGATCAAGGTTATCAGTTACCTTGACGAGACTGACCCTGATGCTGCCGGTATAGGAGCTGTTAATACGGTGAAGGTTTCACGTCGCGACGGAAGGACCTGGCTTAAAGGCTATAACACCGATGCCCCCGCCTTCAGGGAGTCGCTCCTGAAAAACCTTGTCACTCTCCCCGAAAGTGCCCTGGTACTTGGTACCGGGGGAGCGGCCAAAAGCGTTATGCATACCCTGCTTGACCTCAATATAAGAGCAATACCCGTATCACGATATCCTTTGAGCGGGGGATACTCATACGATGAACTCCCGGGTGAACTGATAAGTGAAGCCGGAGTTATTGTCAATACCACACCCCTTGGAACAGCACCGGCAACTGAGACCATGCCACCCATTGACTACAGTTACCTGAGAGAAGGCCAGCTGCTGTTTGACCTGGTTTACAACCCCCCGGTGACATCATTCCTTGCCAGGGGAGAAGAACAGGGGTGCCTTACAGCCAACGGAGAGGAAATGTTCCTTATCCAGGCTGGACTGGCCTGGGATATCTGGAACAGTGAATGAACCCGGCCCGATCACATTGTTAATTGATAATCAGCAGTATGGCATCTGTTCCTGGAAGACGGGGCGCTTCAGGGATCAGGCTAGAGTCTCCTGGGAAAGTCCCTTATTAACTCCCGGGCTTTCTAAGTTATAATAAAGACTTCCGGCTGGTATTCAACATAGCCCTGTCAAGGGCTCAAGAAATCAGATAAAGATCTCCGGCGGGTACTCAATTCCGGTAAGCGACAGTCCGTGTGCAGGTGCAGACTGTCCTGCCAGCCCCCGGTTCTTTCCGTCTATGACACCCTCAAAATCAGCAACTGATAACTTCCCTCTGCCTACCGGAATAAGGGTTCCCACTATTGCCCTTACCATGTTTCGCAGGAACCTGTCAGCCGTGATGTTGAAGACGAGCCTGCCCTTCTCTTCAGTCCACCGTGCAGCGGTAACACGGCAGAAATTGGTCTTATTGCTTCCATGCAACCGGCTGAAGCTTGTGAAATCATTGTGATTCATCAGGATGGCGGCAGCCTCATTCATTCGGTCAACGTCCAGATGCCAGTAGAGCAGCCAGGCGGTGTCGGCTGAAAAGGGATCTTTTTCCCGGATGATGGTATAGGTATAGCTCCTCGAAAGGGCATCAAACCGTGCACTGGCATCGGCCTTGACCTTTGTTATCCTCTTCACCGCAATGTCGGCAGGAAGCAGGCTGTTCAGATTATATATGAACTGTTCATCTGTGTCAAGCATGTCTCTGATACTGTCAAAGTGAGCGCAGAAGAATGATGCATGCACTCCCGTGTCAGTGCGGCCGGCACCGGTAACCGGCAACTGCGAGGCGAGAACAGTGCTCAGGACTTTCGTCAGCACACCCTGAACCGTATGCCTGCCGGGCTGCATCTGCCATCCGTGATATGCAGTGCCGCGGTAGGAGAGAAAGATGAAATATCGAGTCATAACCTTGGAAAGCGTAAAGATAGTTAAAGAACATTGCCCGGACAGTTCATTTTGACTAAATTGCGCATCTTAAAGAGCGAACAGATGAGCGAACCGGTACTTAAAAGAGGCTTTGCCAGCGATAACAATTCAGGTGTCCATCCTGCAGTTATGAAAGAGTTGTTGCGCGTTAACAGGGGACATGTCGTCGGATACGGAGATGATCCTTTTACCGAAACCGCCAGGGAACTGATAAGAAAAGAACTGGGTGATGAGACAGAGGCCTTTTTCGTCTTCACCGGCACGGGCGCCAACGTGCTGGGACTGGCTGGCGTGATGCAGTCATGGAACTCGGTCATTACGGCACATACCGCCCACATTGAGACCGATGAATGCGGGGCCCCGGAGAAATTTACCGGATGCAAGGTGCTCACAGTGGATACCCCTGACGGCAAGATCACTCCGGAAATGCTTGCCAGGCACATGCACGGATTTGATTTTGAGCATCATAGCCAACCCAGGGTGATTTCAATATCACAGGCTACAGAGATGGGTACGGTTTATACTCCTGAAGAGGTTGGAGAACTGGCGGATTATACACATGACCACGGTCTGCTGTTGCACATGGACGGTGCAAGGATAGCAAACGCGGCCGTCACCCTAGGGGTGCCGTTCCGCACATTCACAACCGATGCCGGTGTGGATATCCTCTCCTTCGGAGGAACAAAGAACGGAATGATGTACGGCGAGGCGGTCTGCTTCCTCAGACCAGGATTATCCGGGGGATTTAAATATATCAGGAAGCAGGGGATGCAACTGGCGTCAAAGATGCGGTTCATTGCAGCACAATACATCGCCTACCTCTCCAACGGCCTCTGGAAGGAGTGTGCGGCACATTCAAACAGGATGGCCCGCGAACTGCAGAAGAAGCTGAGGGAGATTAACGGAATAAAAATCACCCAGAAAGTGGAAGCCAACGGCATCTTCCTGATAATGCCACAAAGGGTGGCCGCATTGCTGAGCAGGGAATACTTCTTTTATCCCTGGAACGAACAGCTCTCTGAGTACCGGCTTATGACCAGCTGGGATACAACTTCAGATGATGTCACTCAATTTGCAGAAAGACTGAAGGTTATACTCTCCGAAAACAGCTGACCGCTAACCTCTCCTGAACCTTGTAAGAAGAGTGGCTGAGAAGATCAGCAGGGAGGCGAAAAGATAAAAAGGAAACCAGAGGTGTGCCGTTGCCCGGGACTCATCTCCAAAGTTGATAATCATTATTACAGCCATCAGCGGGATGGATGACAGCCAGGTGACCATCCCGGAAAAGGCCAGGTCATGCCTCTGCTTCTCATCATATACTGTACGATCAGTTTTGGTGGCCAGCCTGAAAATCCAGTAGGCCACAAGGGCCAGCCAGGGTATGATAATGACTGCGCAGTAGAAGAGCATAAGCCACGTAAGCCAACTCTTCAGAGCAGCATCACCAAGGACAGCATATGCATACACTGTGAATGCAACACCTGTCATTCCGCATACAATGCCAACCCATTGTGTTGCCTCAAAAAGGGCCTCGTCCACAACCAGCCCGGAGGCCTCTGTCAGAGCTCTCTGGCTTCTCATGATCAGTACAATAAACAAGGCCAGTGATATATAAAAGGCCATCCTTAACATTAACGATCCAAACAGCCAGAACCACTCGCCGGTGCATCTGTATCCGTGAACCAGATAATCATTGCCGATATCGTCCAGGGCCGCAAAATCAAAGAACATTGCTATTACTGAGGCAGTTCCGGTGATGATAGTGATAATAACCGGAAGGCTTGCCTTAAAACCGTTCCTGAAAGCCTTCAGCAGCAGCACGGCAAATGAAATGAAAAGGAGGATCCTGACCGGGAAACCTAAACCCGCTAATCTTCCAATTGCCTCAGAATCAGGCGACTTCCCCTTTATTGCAATATAGGCATAAAGATCATAAAAGAGCCAGAGGAAGCAAAAAGTCAGCAACACCAGCGTGACTGTTGCGGTTAACCTGAGCCTGTTTCCGGCCGTAGGAAATAAACCTGCCATTTCCATGATGTAACTCTTTACGTCCTTTCAGACAATGAAATATCATTATCATCCATAAGATGGAAAACATCTTCTACATTCTTCCTGAAATACTTCGCAATCCTGAAGGCAAGCAGGGCAGACGGAATAAACTTGCCCTTCTCTATGGAGTGTATGGTCTGCCTGGTCACCCCCAGACCTACCGCCAGTTCCTCCTGAGACATCTCATTGTGCTCAAATCTCAGCCTCCGGATATTGTTCCCAAGTTTCATTTAAGGTAAAGTATACAGCAACAAATGTAAAGTGTAATTTACATATATGCAAAATTTTTTGTGAAATTTTGAACCTGGTGCTTTTTGTCCCGAGTCAGGCAAGTAATAAAGACTGTAATTGTTTAAGTCTTATCCTTCAATGTGTTGTGAAATAATCAGGATTGCCTGGCAGCAACATGCAGTCTCCGTAGCTCAGGAACCTGTAACCGGCTGTCAGGGCATGATCATATATCTTTTTCCATGTGTCTCCGGTAAATGCTGCAACCAGCAGGAGCAGTGTGCTGTGAGGCTGGTGAAAGTTGGTGAGCAGGTTGTTTACAATTCTGAACCTGTAGCCGGGTATGATTATTATGTCTGTTCTTGCCTCCAGAATGTCTGTACCTTCACGCTCCATCTTTTCCAGCAGGGCGTCTATCAGGTCAGCCGGATCAGCATTTGTCTTTTTCTGATATGGTTCCCATTGTGTTACGGATGGAATACCTGGTCCTGTCCACCTTCCTTCTGCCGCGCTCAATCCGAGCCAGTAGAGACTTTCGAGTGTCCGCACGGTTGTAGTACCCACTGCGGTTATTTTTCTGCCTCTGAGTCGCTTCAGGGTGGCTTTTGAGACGAAAAAATGCTCACTGTGCATCATATGGTCACCTATCAGCTCTGATTTCACTGGCCTGAATGTGCCTGCGCTGACATGAAGAGTTACCTCAGCATGTTCAATACCCTTCCTGTCAAGCTCTCTCATTAAGCCAGGAGTAAAATGGAGCCCGGCAGTGGGAGCAGCTACCGATCCGTTAATGCGTGCGTAGGTTGTTTGGTATGTGTTTGAATCACTCTCCTCGTCAGCTCTTCCCAGGTATGGAGGGATGGGCATGTGTCCCTGATCTTCAAGAACCTGCGCAAAGGAGAGGGTGGTTGCATCCCAGGCAAAACGGACCAGGAAGGAGTCTCCTTCGGTGCCGGTCCTCTCCGCCGTAAGACTGAATTCACTGCCTTCATGAAGGAAGCGTGATTCCATCATGCCGTGCTTCCACCGTTTGAGGTTACCAATGAGGCATTTCCATTCAACCGGACCTCCTGAAGCCAGGTTCATGGAGAACTCTGAAGGATTGTGCGGCTCAAGGCAGAAGATCTCAATCATGGCGCCGCTCTCCTTCCTGAAGACCAGCCTGGCACGTATGACCCTTGTATTATTGAATACCAGCAGATTATCGTGTGGGACCAGTTCCGGAAAATCCCTGAAAACCCTGTCGCTGATCATGCTGCCGTCCCATACAAGCAGTTTTGAGCTGTCCCTTTCAGGCAGGGGATACCTGGCTATCCGATCCTGTGGCAGATCATATGTATAATCCGCTATCCTTATATCTCCGTAACCGTTTTTCATAACCGGTAAAAAAAAATCTAGGCCTCAAGCCATCCGGATGTGCCCGGAGTGATGTAATCCTGCTCACTCTTTCCGGGTCGGGCAAAAATAGCTAATTTTGAGATCAGTTAACATGTTATGACAGGAAGCCGTAATACCCATCCGACTTCAGGTGGCAGGAAGGTGAGGGAGATTGACCTTCATCTTCGTCAGGGCCAGGGAGGTGCTGAGGCGCTGGAGCGCCAGCTGTCACGGCTGAGGGGGGAGCTTAACAGTGCCATCAGGGCAGGAGAAAAGGAGATAGTTTTCATCCACGGCTCCGGGAGCGGCAGGCTGAGAAATGAGATATATTCTGTAATCACAGCTGAATATCCTTCCTGCAGCTGCCATGATGCCCCCTTTGCCAGGTTTGGTTTTAATGGCGCTACAATAGTGACAATCAGGAGATAAGGTCATCTGGGCCATTTCAGGCCTGCGTTTGATGACAGGCTGTTGCAGCATCATGCCGCGGGCCGGGTGGTTCCTGCAAAAAAGATGTCAGTTGCCCTGCGGGAGAAGCCTTTGGCTCCGTGTGGTTAAAGTATCATCGGTTATCTGTAACAGCTTATTTATAAAGATTCCATGCCGAAAGCTGTTGGCGGTGGCTGATCATGAGGACAACTCAAAGAGAGTATTTATTGACTATCTTTGTACCCTGGCAGGCCGGTCCGTCGCTCTGACACATGTGTCGGGGAGGAAAGTCCGGGCAACAGAGAGCACCATCCTTCCTAACGGGAAGATATCCGAAAGGGTATAGCAGTGTAACAGAAAACAACAGCCTCACCTCCGGGTGGGGAAATGGTGAAAAGGTGAGGTAAGAGCTCACCGGTCCCGGTGGTGACACCGGGAGCCGTACACCTGATGGGTTGAAAGACCATGTATACCGGCGTCTGAGGGCTGCTCGCCCGAGCCGGGGGGTAGGTCGTATGACCCCGCCAGCAATGACGGGGCAAGATAAATGACGGACCGGGAGGCAACATCCTCTCGCAGGAACCGCATCCCGACAGAACCCGGCTTACAGGCCTGCCTTTGAAATAACAGATGCCGCCCACACCGGGCGGCATCTGTTTATTTATGATGGTTATATCTTTTGTTATACGCGGCGGCAGATCTCAGACCTGCCAGTAAGTGGACGTATGCCGGGTTTTCTGCCGTTATTGGATTATAAATACGGAATCGTCAATTTCGGTATCTATCTCTATCTTCTCAAGGGTCATGCCTCCGAGTTCCATTCCGTTGACAAACTGGGAGATCACAGATCCGAACCTGACACCATTCACCTCCTTGTGCTCCCTGACATATGATTCAACCTCCATCTCCTGTCCCATCTGACTGACTGTCTGGGTGGATTTGAGGGTGAGAAAAGTCTCCTTGTCAATGAATATCGTTGTTACAGAACCGTCAGCAACGGTGACGGCAAGCTTGTACGCCGGCTTGCCTTCAACCTCCTCCTCGCCTTTGAGGGTGACTTTTCCTTCCTTGAAAGCCTTCATGAAGGAGTCATTGAACATGTTGTATTCCTGTACGCTGCCCAGCTGTTCAGCGGGAATCTCAACAGGATCTGTGGCACCAGTAAGAGGATTGACCATATATCCCTTCTCACCGTCAAAGGCAATGATTATCTTCATCCCGTTATACTCCTGAAGGACCTTTACCTTGTCGGGGCGCTTCACCATGATGGTCAGAGGCAGTTCCATCCCCATCTGGCTCGTCTTTCCCTGTATTATCAAAGTCTGTGCCTTCTCAAGGTTCTCCAGACCATTGGCTGCATAGTACTTGTTTGCAATCTCGTCCAGCGTCTGGGCACTGCAGACCGATGCCATCAGAATAGCTGCCAGAAGAAAAATTGACTTTTTCATAACGTTTTGTTTGTTTGATTATTAAAAGGTGTTAATTGTAGCTCTGATTAAAGTTAATTTATGAAGCAGGCTGTCAAGCAGATCAAGCCTCAGCATATTGGCGCCGTCAGAAAGTGCAGTGGCCGGTTCCGGATGGGTCTCAATGAAAATGCCATCGGCGCCGGCTGCAATGGCACACCTGCCAATTGTCTCTATCATGTCAGGCTGTCCGCCAGAGACCCCGCCTTCCTGGTTGGGTTGCTGCAGTGAATGAGTGATGTCCATCACCACCGGAGCACCGGTCTTCTGCATTACAGGAATATTGCGCATATCCACAACCAGGTCATTATAGCCAAAGAAGCTGCCCCTCTCGGTTAGGATGACCCTTTCATTGCCTGATTCCCTGATCTTTCCAGCTGCGAAGCGCATTGCGGCTCCGGAGAGGAACTGGCCTTTCTTAACATTGATCACCTTACCCGTTTCCGCGGCCGCAACCAGCAGATCGGTCTGCCGGCACAGAAATGCCGGTATCTGCAGCATATCAACATATCCGGCTGCTATCCTGGCCTCATCGGGAGAATGGATATCAGTAACCACCGGAACGGAGTACCTGCTCCGGACCTCAGCCAGGATCTCCAGTGCCTTTTTATCACCAATACCCGTGAAAGAATCGAGCCGGGAGCGGTTCGCTTTGCGGTATGACGACTTGAATACCAGAGGGATCCTGTACTTGTCACTCAGCTTCTTTACCTCTGCTGCCACACGGAATGTCATCTCTTCCGACTCAACCACACAGGGTCCGGCAAACAGCATGAAATTACCTTCTTCAATGTATTTCAGTAACGGAATGTTCAGTTCACTGACTTTCATGGGCTAAATTTACTAAATGTTTTATTTGTTTTTCCTGCTGTAGTTATAAATTTTTTTCCACCTGGCCTCCATTTGCTTTCGTATTTCAAGCTCCCTGGCATTATTGCCTGGTTCATAAAAGATGGTCCCGGTAATCTCCTCGGGAAGATAATTGTCCTCCACGAAATTGTTTTCATAATCATGAGCGTACCTGTATCCCTTATGATATCCAAGGTCTTTCATCAGCCTTGTTGGAGCATTGCGCAGGTGGAGCGGAACGGAGAGATCGCCATGCTGATGTACCGCACTGATGGCCTTCTCAATTGCCATGTACGAGGCATTGCTCTTTGGTGATGTGGCAAGGTAAACGGCCGTCTCGGAAAGAATGATCCTGGATTCTGGCCAGCCCACAAGATTGACTGCATTGAAACAAGCCTGTGCCAGTAAAAGTGCGTTGGGATTGGCCAGACCAATATCCTCTGCGGCCAGGATCACCATCCGCCGGGCAATGAATTTCACATCCTCTCCCCCCTCAACCATCCTTGCAAGCCAGTAGATGGCCGCATTGGGATCAGAGCCGCGGAGCGACTTGATAAATGCAGAGATTATATCATAATGCTGCTCCCCGTTCTTGTCATAAAGAGCCAGGTTTTGCTGTACATGACTAAGCACAAGCCCGTCAGTAATGACTATCTCTTCGCTGCCTTTTTCTGCCTCAAGTGACACTGCCAGCTCAAGTGCATTATAAAGCTTACGGGCATCCCCGCCGCTGATCCGTATCAGTGCCTCGTACTCATCCACCCTGATCTTGTATTGTGAGAGATAGTAATCATTTTCCAGGGCATGGTTGACCAACTGCTTAAGTATTTCATCATCAAGAGGTTTCAGTACGTAGACCTGGCAGCGGGAGAGGAGGGGAGAGATAACCTCAAAGGATGGATTCTCCGTGGTGGCGCCAATAAGGGTTATTACACCCTGTTCCACCGCACCAAGCAGTGAGTCCTGTTGCGACTTGTTAAATCGGTGTATCTCATCAATGAAGAGTATCGGGTTGGGTTTGCCGAAGAACTGCTGGCTTTTTGCCTTCTCTATCGTTTCTCGCACCTCACGGACGCCACTGTGGACAGCGCTGAGCTGAAAGAATGAACGCTCCAGCTTCGATGCAACTATTCTTGCAAGGGTGGTTTTCCCAACTCCCGGCGGCCCCCACAGGATAAATGAAGGAACATTCCCCGATTCAATCACCTTCCTCAGCACCCCGTCACCACCAACGAGATGCGTCTGGCCGGCAAATTCCTCAAGGGAACGGGGCCGTAATCTGTCGGCAAGTGGCTGATTTGAAAACATATGGCTATTTTGCGGTTTAGGATGCAAATTATCACAATAATCGCATCTATCGTCATGTTTTTTCTTTTATTGGTGGAAAATATTTTCCCGGATTCAAATAAATTAATACTTTTAGCAGTGAAAATTTCATATCACGCATACTGTTTGTCTTAAGAATTCGTTTAGTAACAGGATATTATCAAATTCCGGTAACTATGAGAAAACCTCTGCTGATCACAATAATCATTCTTGCAGTACTGCTGTTAATACCGGCTGTGAGCTTCATCAGATGGGCTTTTCAGGAGAAGAAGCCGATTGATGTCGTTATACTTGACAAAACTGTTCCGACACTTGACAGGCTGGGCCACCGCTCATTTATCTATACCCTTACCAACGCGAGATTCGTAAAAGGAGATAAGGGCGGCAGCTATTCCGCCAGTAAAGATTACTATGGCTTTGAACCCCTCAGGCCTGTAAGGGAAAAACAGTTCAGGAAGAAGGACTTCCGTCTGACCGAACTGATTGACCTTGCCGAAAATAATGACGCACTCTATTACACTGACACTTATGGTGTCTTCTTCAACGACTGGTATCAGGGGATAAAGAAGACACGGAGATCACGTAAACTATACGGAGGACTCAACAACAACGACTATCTCCTTATGGTTGAAATGAAAAGGAGAGACAAGCTGGTCATTCTTGAATACAATACTTTCGATTATCCAACAGCACCCCTCGAGAAGTTCAAGACCGAGGAACTGCTGGGCATTACCTCCACCGGATGGACAGGCCAGTATTACAGGTCACTTGACACATTGTCACAGCACGGCGCACCTGCGTGGATGCCTGCACAGTACCGGAAACAATACCGTGAACCATGGACCTTTACCAATGCCGGGGTAGTACTGCTTAATGAGCACAGTATTATTGTCCTTGAAGAGGGCAAGCATCTTGCTTCGGCAATGCCAATGATAAAAACTTCTTCCACACACGCCGAGCGGTTCAGCCTTCCGGCAACGGTGGCATTTACCAACAGTTTTGATATTATTGATGCGGGAAGCAATAACGTTCTGTCTGAATTTGTGTTGAATACAACTCCTGCCGGTGACACCCTGCTCTTTGCCAACGAGCTGGCCCCTGTTTTCCCGGCTGTGATACAGGAACCCCTGGTTCAGCGTACCTATTATTTCTCAGGCGATTTTGCCAATAATGACATACCATTCTGGACAGCCAAACTGAAGAATATCCAGAAAGGAGCGAAGACACTCCTTCATTCAGACAATGAGAATGATCCGAAAAGGTTCTTCTGGCTCTACTACAAGCCGCTTATTACCTCCATTTTTGGAGAGTATTATGCGGATAAGGCAGGAAAGTAAGATCTAAAACCAAACAGGGAACAGGCCACAGGCCTGTTTTTTGTTTTAAAGGGATATCTATTCGCCTTCCCGCTGAACACTGCCCGGCAGACGGTGTTTTGTTAATGTTACTTCATATCTTTATGTCCGGTTTTCCAGCAATGAAAGCAACGTTAGTACAGTGCGACCTTAAGTGGGAGGATAGGGATGCCAACCTGGCACATGTCTCTTCCCTGCTTGATATTATAGCTCCAGACAGCGGAATTGTCGTTCTGCCTGAGATGTTTACAACCGGTTTTACAATGAACCCTTCACCGCTGGCCGAAGACATGGACGGTCATACAGTAAGGTGGATGAAGGAGCGGGCCGCAGCCGGAGGTTATGCCCTCTGCGGGTCCGTAATAATAGGTGAGGAGGGTTTGTTTTACAACCGCCTGATCTTCGTCACCCCATCCGGCAGGGTGACCTTCTACGACAAGCGGCACCTCCATACCATGAGCGGGGAGCACACCGTATACAGTCGTGGCAATAAGCGTGTTGTGGTGCCTTACCGCGAGTTCAGCTTCAACCTGCAGGTTTGCTATGATCTGCGCTTCCCGGTCTGGTCAAGGAACCGTGGCGACACTGATGTTATCATATATTCAGCCAACTGGCCCGCCGTGCGCAGCAGTGTCTGGAAGGCGCTGCTGGTAGCCCGTGCCATTGAAAACCAATGTTACGTGATAGGGGTGAACCGTGTGGGGGTCAATCCCGACGGCACCTCATATACAGGCGATTCGGCCATCATCGGCCCGAAAGGGGAACTGCTGGCATCACTTGAATCAGCCGCCGAGGGTGTTGTCTCTGCCGTTCTCCCGCGTGAAGCGCTTGACAGGTACCGTGAGGATATGCCCATCTGGCGTGACGCCGATCCTTTCGAGCTGATTTAGGCTACACAAGCGGTAAGTCTACAGTCTACAGGCTGCTGCCTGCTGCCTACTGCCTATTGCCTATTTCCTTTGCTGAGCGCAGCGAAGAGTACTTCCGCCGGATGCAGAGTCTTCCTGCCCGTGCCGTCCTTCACCTGGTGACGGCAGCTGGTGCCGGAGACAACGATGATGGTGGTGTCAGATGCCTTCCGCACCTCGGGAAACAGCACCAGCTCACCTACCTTCTGTGAGAGGTCAAAGTGCTCCTTCTCATAACCGAAGGCACCGGCCATGCCGCAGCACCCTGACGGTATCTCCCTGACCTTGTAGTTCTTAGGAATGCCCAAAGCGGCCAGCACCGGCGCCGAGGTGGTGACAGCCTTCTCCTGGCAGTGCACGTGAACCAGCACCTCGACAGGAGCATCGGTGAACATCTCCCGTCTTATCCTTCCCGCACTGAACTCCCTGGCAATGAACTCCTCAAGTGTGTAGGTGTGTGATGCCAGCCTCAGTGCTTCAGGACGCAACTCATCTCCTGCAAGATCAGGGAACTCATCCCTGAATCCCAGTATGGCCGAGGGCTCTATGCCCACCAGGGGACGTTCTTCGCTGACAAGCGGTGAGAAGGTCTTAATGTTTTTGATAATCAGCTTCTTCGCTTTGCGGAGAAACCCTTTGGAGATGTATGTGCGCGCACTGGCGGCATTGCACGTGACGGTGATACGGTAACCGAGTCCGGTGAGCAAGCGGGCAGTTGCAATGCCTGCATCAAGGTCATTGTGATTGGTGAACTCGTCCACATAGAGGCACACCTCACCCACCGGGGCTTGCAGGTTAATCTTCGTTAGATTCCTTCGCAGCCACCTGCGGAAGGTGATAGGCGCCAGGAGAGGTATGCTTCGCTCTGCGGCAAAACCTGTCACCTTCTTGATTATCAGTGATGTGTATTTACTTGCAGCAAAGAAGTTGAAGATGCCGGGGATAAACGAGAAGAGGCTGTAAATCTCCGGCAGCGAGGCTATCAGCCTGGTGCGCAGCGACGGCGGATGCACATCGTTGTAGTGTTGCAGGAACTCCGATTTGAGCCTGGCGATGTCAACGCCCGAGGGGCACTCACTGCGGCATCCCTTGCATGCCAGGCAGAGATCGAGGATATCATACATCTCGCTGCTGTCCCATGGATTCTCCCTGTCGGCATAGAGCATCTCCCTCATTATGTTGGCACGTGCCCTGGTGGTCAGCCGCTCGTCGCCTGTGGCCATGTAGCTGGGGCACATGGTGCCGCCCATGGTGCTGCTCTTGCGGCAGTCGCCCGAGCCGTTGCACTTCTCCGCGGCACGAACCACACCGCCGCTATCAGAGAAGTCGTAATAAGTCTTCAGCTCCGGTGTGAGCCTTCCCGGCTCATAACGGAGAAAGCTGTCCATAGGAGGGGTGTCAGTGATCTTGCCCGGGTTGAGTATGCCGTTCGGGTCAAAGCACCGTTTTATGAGCCTGTTAAGCTCATAGTTGTGCTGCCCGATGATCAGCGGTATGAACTCACCCCTCAGCCTGCCGTCGCCATGTTCACCGCTCATAGAGCCTCGGTACCTCTTTACTATGCGGGCTGTCTCTTCAGCAATGGTGCGCAGCAGCTTTGCCTCTTCAGGGTCCTTAAGGTTTATCAGTGGTCTGATGTGCAGCTCGCCTGTACCGATATGTGCATGATATACAGACTCTTTGCCATATGTGGCAAGCATATTCTCAATATCCTCAACGAAATCTCCCAGCCGGTGTACGTCAACGGCACAGTCCTCTATCAGGGATATCGGCCTGGCATCACCGGGTATGTTTGACAGGATTCCCAGTCCTGCCTTCCGAAGGTCCCATACCTTTTTGACATCCTGGCCCCAGACAAGCGGAAAGGCGTATCCCAGTCCCTCAGCCTGCATCTCAGCCTCCATCTGGCTGGCTGAAACTATTATCTCCTCACGGCCGGCGGCACAAAACTCAACAATAAGCAATGCACCCGGTTCGCCCTCAATGAAGAACCTGTTTCGTTTCTGGCTCTCGACGGTTGCGGCCAGTGAGAGAATGTTGCTGTCAATCAGCTCCACTGCCCAGGGCCTGTATTTAAGGGCAATGAGGTTTGCCCGGAAGGCTTCGTGGCGATGCTTCAGGTGAACGCAGGAGAGTGCTTTTACCGGTGGCGGAAGGGGAATAAGCCCCATCTTTACCTCCGTCACCAGTGCCAGGGTTCCCTCTGAGCCGGTGATCAGCCGTGCCAGATTGATTCGCCGGCCTGAGCCGGGAGTGAAGGGTTCACTGTAAAGGAGGTCATCGAGAGCATAACCGGTGTTGCGGCGGGGAATGGTGTAATCAGGGTAGTCATGCCTTATGGATTCACGGTTTACGGGGTCTGACATAATGCGGTCAATCTCCCTGTATATCTCTCCTTCAGCGTTTTGCAGCGCGCATTTCTGGCTGTACTGTTCTTCGTCAAGCTCACCGAAGACGGCTTCCGAACCGTCATGGAGAATAGCTTTTACTTCAAGGATGTGATCCCTGACCGAACCGTATACCAGTGAGTGCAGGCCACAGGCATTGTTGCCTGTCATGCCTCCGATGTTGCATCTGTTGGAGGTGGAGGTCTCCGGCCCGAAGAGAAGGCCGTGACTGCGAACAATGGCATTCAGCTCATCGGGGACCACCCCGGGCTCCATCCTTACCCAGCGCTCTTCAGCATTGATCTCAAGTATTTTACCAAAGTGCCGGGAGAGATCGGCCACAATACCCGGTCCCACCACCTGTCCTGCCAGTGAGGTTCCTGCTGCCCTCGGGATGATGCCGGTGCGGTGCTTCGCGGCAAACGCCAGGAGCTTTTTAATATCTGCGGCGTTACGGGGGTAGACAACGGCCAGCGGCTCCTCCCTGTAGATGGACGCATCGGTGGCATACATGAGCCTCGAGCTCCTGTCAGTGCGCACCTCGCCCTCGAGGCCAAGATCAAGCAATCCTGTTGCAGTGGCTGTGAGTTGCTCCTCCATCGCTGCAGATTAAGCATCAAAAATAGGGATTTGAAGGTTTCGCGGCAGGGCCGCAACTGCTTTTTCGAAAAAAAAGAGCTAAAATTTGAAAATTCTGACTTTAATCATGTAGTTGACAATTGCGGGATTACACTTTTTTCGTACTTTTAACCCGACACGATAAATTAACTAAATTATTGATATCCAATGGAATTGCTTGAACAGATCAAAATGAATGCCAAAAGGCACAACAAAATGATTGTATTGCCCGAGGGAACGGAAGAGAGGACACTTAAGGCAGCTGACGCGGTGCTGGCAGAAGGCATAGCACGGATAACGCTGCTCGGGAATCCGGGTGAGATAAGGGCCATGGCAGACTCGTTTGGTCTGAAGAACATAGGGAAGGCAGAAATAATTGATCCGGTTGATCATCCTAAGAAAAAGCAGTACATAGAATTGATGGTAGAGCTCCGCAAGAGCAAGGGACTGACGGTTGAGGAAGCATCGAAGCTGATAGAGGATCCGCTTTACCTGGGAGTGATGATGATCAAGAGCGGCGATGCCGACGGTGAGGTGGCGGGAGCAAGGAACACCACAGGAGATGTTCTGAGGCCCGCATTCCAGATTGTGAAAACAGCACCGGGTATCTCCGTGGTCTCGGGCGCGTTCATTATGATATTGAAGGACAACGAGTTCGGGGCAGACGGAATCATAGTCTTCGCTGACGGCGCAGTCCATCCCGATCCGACCGACAAGGAACTGGCCGAGATAGCGGTAGCCACTGCCCGGACCACGAAGACTATCGTGGGGGTTGAACCCAAGGTAGCACTGCTCAGCTTCTCCACTATGGGAAGTGCAAAGCACCCGCTGGTTGATAAGGTGGTTAGTGCCACGAAGATGGCCAGGGAGATGGCTCCCGAGTTTATGTTTGAGGGAGAGCTTCAGGCAGATGCAGCCCTGATAGAGGCAATAGGACAGAAGAAGGCTCCGGGCAGCAAGATCGCAGGTAAGGCCAATGTCCTCGTCTTCCCCAACCTGGAGTGCGGCAACATAGCTTATAAGCTGGTTGAGAGACTGGCACATGCACAGGCCATCGGTCCGGTGCTACAGGGGATGGCAGCACCAATAAACGACCTCTCCAGGGGTTGTTCTGTCAGTGACATCATAAACGTAGTTGCCATAACTGCCAACCAGGCAGCCGGCTTAACAAAATAACCATATCAAAATCATGAATATTCTCGTACTTAACTGCGGCAGCTCTTCAATCAAGTATCAGCTGTTTGACATGCAGGACAGCGCCAGGGTCCTGGCAAAAGGACTGCTTGAAAGAATCGGGCTGACCGACGGCATACTTACCCACAAACCTGCCGGCAAGGATAACTACAAGGTGGTGCTGGATATCCCAGATCATACGGTAGGGATTAACATGGTCATGGAGGCGCTTGTGCATCCTGTCCATGGCGTGATCAAAAGCATCTCTGAGATAAAGGCAGTGGGTCACCGCGTGGCTCATGGCGGTGAAAACTTCAAGGAGTCGGTGCTGATTGACAACGATGTCAAACGAGACATAGAGAAGTGCTCTGAACTGGCACCCCTGCACAATCCGGCACATCTCAAAGGTATACTCTCATGCGAGAAACTGCTGCCGGGAATACCTCAGGTGGCGGTCTTCGATACCTCTTTCCACCAGACTATGCCCGATTACGCTTTCATGTATGCCATCCCATACGAGTACTACGAGAAGTACCGGATCCGCAAGTACGGATTCCATGGGACAAGCCACAGGTTCGTTGCCGAAAAGGCCTGCAGGCTCCTTAACATGGACCTTCATAAATCCAAAATAATCACCTGCCACCTGGGCAACGGTGCATCAATCACAGCCATTGAGAACGGCAAATCCATAGACACTTCAATGGGCTTTACCCCGGTTGACGGCCTGATAATGGGAACACGCACTGGCGAGATTGATCCGGGCGTTCTGCTCTACCTGGCAGATAAAGAAGAACTTAGCGTCAGCGGCGTGAACAATATGATAAATAAGAAGAGTGGTGTGGCAGGCATTTCACAGCTCTCGTCAGACATGCGCGACCTGGAGATTGCTGCCAATGAGGGCAATCCCAAGGCCTTGCTGGCACTGAACATGTATGCGTACAAGATCAAGAAGTTCATTGGTGCATATATTGCGGCAATGAATGGACTAGATCTGCTTATCTTCACTGCAGGAGTTGGCGAGAACGACTTCAATGCGCGCAGGATGATCTGTGAAAGAATGGATTATGTGGGCATCGAAATTGACGAGGAAGTGAACCATGGAATTAAGGGCAAAGACCTGGTTATCTCAAAGCCTTCATCAAAGGTCAAGGTGATGGTGGTCACCACTGATGAGGAATTCGTGATAGCCTCAGACACTAAAGTAATAGTTGAGAAACTTACACGCTAAATACATATTATCATGGTTTTAAAGCACCTGTCCGAACTCAAGCAGCTGCTCGTTGACAAACCCACCAGAAGGCTGGTGCTCGCAGCGGCGCAGGATCATAACTCACTCTCTTCGGTCCTCATGGCCGCACGCGACGGATTCATTGAACCTATACTGGTTGGAGACAGGGATGCAATTCAGAGGATTGCATCTGAGAATAACCTGGATCTTACCGGAATAAGGGTGGTTCATGAGCCTGATACGGAAATGTCCGTGGAAATTGCAGTGAGGATGGTGCGAAGTAACCAGGCTGACATACTGATGAAGGGCAAAGTAGGAACTTCCTCATTGCTCAAGGGTGTGCTGAACAAGGAATGGGGACTTAGATCCGGATCTCTGCTGTCGCACTTTGCTATCTTTGAGGTGGAAGCTTACCATAAGCTGATTGCAGTAACTGACGTGGCAATGAATATTGCTCCCAATCTGCAGGAAAAGATAGCCATAGTTAACAACTCCGTTGCCTGCCTGAACAGGCTGGGAATAGAGATGCCAAAGGTAGCCGTGCTTGGAGCAGTGGAGATGGTGAGCGAGAATATGCAGGCCACACTTGATGCTGCTCTGTTGTCAAAGATGAACCAGCGCGAACAGATAAGGCATTGCATCATAGACGGTCCGCTGGCGTTTGATAACGCCATCAGCCTCGAGAGTGCAACCCATAAGGGAATCAAGAGTGATGTTGCAGGTGATACTGACCTGTTGCTGATGCCGGATATAGAGGTGGGCAATGTACTTTACAAATCACTTGTATTCTTCGCGCACGCAGGCGTGGCAGCCGTGATTCTCGGAGCCACAGCCCCTATAGTACTTACATCAAGAAGCGACTCTGACCAGGCCAAGTATGACAGCATAGTTCTTGCTGCAGCAATATCCAGACAGGAGTGATATGATCACAACACTCGGGCAGATGGCTGACACCGTAAGGTTGTCAGGAGTAAAGAGGAGGATAGCTGTTGCCTGTGCACAGGACCCCAATACGGTAGGCTCATTGTATCGTGCAGTAAGTGAGGGATTTGTAGATGCTATAATGATTGGTCAGCCCGACCGCATACTCAGCACCTGTCAGAATACCGGGGCTGATCCCGGCCGGTTTACGATTCTTGAAGCAGCTGATGAGAAGAGCGCCGCGGAGCTGGCTGTGTCACTGACCCGCTCGGGTGAGGCTGATATAGTTATGAAAGGCCTGGTGGGTACTGATAAGTTCCTCAGGGCTGTTCTGGACAAAGAGAAGGGCCTTCTGCCTCACGGGGCGGTGATGAGCTATGTATGCGCGGTGGAGATACCTGCATACCATAAGCTCCTTTTTATTACTGATACTGCAGTTTTACCTTTTCCTGACATTGAACAGAAGGTGGCCATGGCCCGCTATGCCATTGAAATGGCCCGCAGGTTTGGTATCGATAAGCCACGGGTAGCCCTTGTAGGTGCTTCTGAGAAGGTGAGTGACCGCTTCCCCAACACCCTTGATTACAATGAGATGTGCAGGATGGCCGAAAGCGGCGAGATAGAAAACTGTATAATGGATGGTCCTCTTGACCTTTTCCTGGCATGTGATCCGGAAAGCGTGAAGATAAAAGGAGTGAACACTCCCGTGGCCGGTGATGCAGATATACTCCTGTTCCCTTCGCTTGAAGCCTGCAATCCCTTTTACAAGGCACTGATGCTATTCGCAGGGGGAGAACTGGCAGGGATGATATGCGGCACATCCAAACCGGTGGTGCTGATGTCAAGAAGCGAAAGTGAACTTTCAAAATATTACTGCGTGGCACTCTCCTGCCTGATGGCCCCGCAAAACGGATAGAACGGATGAAACAAAGACTTATACTGGCAATCAATCCAGGCTCCACAAGCTCCAAATTTGCTGTGTATGCCGGGACCGAACAGGTACTTGAGGAGACATTGAGACACAGTACGGATGAACTGGCCGGATACCACAGAATGACAGACCAGTTGCCTTTCAGGTACAGTTTGATAATGGAAGCCCTGAAGAAGGCAGGAACAGATATGCAGGATGTTGTTGCCGTGGTGGGCAGGGGAGGACTCGTGAATCCCATTGAATCAGGTATCTACGAGGTAAATGAGTTGATGAGGAAACACCTTTTTGAAGCTGTCAACGGCGAACATGCAAGCAACCTGGGTGCACTGCTTGCCGACATGATTGCAGATCCGTTACCCGATGCCAGAGCTTATATTGTTGATCCCGTTGTGGTAGATGAACTGGATCCTCTGGCACGACTCTCGGGACATCCCCTTATCAGCAGACGGTCGATCTTTCACGCCCTTAACCAGAAGGCAGTTGCCAGGATTTATGCCTCCACGGTAGGCAAAGAGTATGAAGATCTTAACCTGATAGTGGCACACATGGGCGGAGGGATAAGCGTGGGCGCTCACAGCAGAGGCAGGGTGATTGATGTCAACAACGCCCTCAATGGCGATGGTCCCTATTCACCCGAGCGCAGCGGCGGCCTGCCATCATGGCAGCTGGCAGAACTTTGCCTGAGCGGTAGGTTCACACCTGCTGAGGTGAAGGCAATGCTGGCCGGAAAGGGCGGAATGGTGGCATATCTTGGCACTAACAGCTTTATGGAGGCATCAAAACGGGCCGGTGAGGGCGACCCACATGCAGCCCTGGTCATCGAAGGATGCAGCTACCAGACAGCCAAGGAGATAGGCGCTATGTCAGCCGTACTGCACGGGGAGGTGGACTCAGTTATTCTGACAGGAGGTCTGGCATACGATAACGCTCATGTGGAGAGAATCAAGGCGAGGGTAAATTACATTGCCCCGGTCTTTGTCTACCCTGGCGAGGATGAACTTAAGGCATTGGCATTCAATGGCTACCTGGCCGTCACTGGCCGAATTTCAGTAAAGGAATACAAAGCATAAATCCGGATTGTCGATTGTCGATTTTCGATTTGACTTTAGTCAATGCCTGAATAACGTTGACTCTCTTTTGATCCCTGCATCCTGATGTATGACTGACTGCATGTACCGGCCCTCCGGCCGGGATCTGCACCGTGCTCCGACACGACCGCAAGACCGCAAGACCGCAAGACCGCACGACCGCAAGACCGCAAGACCGCACGACCGCAAGACCACAAGACCGCAAGACCGCAAGACCGCAAGACCGCAAGACCGCAAGACCGCAAGACCGCAAGACCGCACGACCGCACGACCGCACGACCGCATGACCGCACGACCGCATGACCGCAAGACCGCACGACCGCATGACCGCAAGACCGCACGACCGCACGACCGCACGACCGCACGACCTTGCCCCGCTTTATGGCGATGACAATGCCACCGGCAGTATCTTCCCGTTGAAAAATCTTTTGCCGTTAACGGCAAAATCGGCTATGAATGATGCCATGTCGGCTGCCGACACTGGCGCGCTGAAGCCGGGGAAAGCCTTGCTGAACATCTCTGTCTGCACAGCACCCGGACAGAGACAGTTGAATGAGATGCCCCTCTCTGAATATTCAGCTGCCAGACATTCGGTAAGAATGGCCAGTGCGCCCTTGGTGGCACTGTACCACGAGAGGCCCGGAAACTTGAGGCTTCCCTGAAACCCTCCCATGCTGCCTATGTTAACCACATGTGACCCTCTTTCCATCAGTGGCAGCAACTCTGCCGTCAGCATTGCTGCAGAGACAAAATTCACCGAAAGAGATGATGCTATATCAGCTTCACTGTGATCCTCAAAAGGCTTGTTCACCAGGTGGCCGGCGTTGTTTATCAGTATATCCAGCCTGCCGGTCTCCCGTTTCAGCCTGTTTTTAAGCTCTCTGAGCGACGACTGGCCGGAGGTGATATCCATGGGCACTGCAATTATATTTTCATGTCTCGATGCACCGGAGAGGCTTTGTAGCGACTTTGTGCCACGGGCAATAGCATAGATTCTGTTTTGCGGGCTATCCGAAAGCCGGAGAGCCACTTCGCGTCCAATACCTGAAGAAGATCCTGTTATTACTATATTCATCTTATTGTCAGTATAATAGTGAGATAAAGAGTTATTTAATGCGGTCATTTACTGTAAATTTACTCTTTTTTGATTTTATTTGTAGCCTCAAAATGAGGTTAATGGTGATAATGAAAAAGATCCTGACAATTGCGGTTTTGCTGGTGATGGCTGCAGGAGTGGCCGGACAGGAGATGGAGAAGACAACACGGGAGGAGACTCCTCCGCTGAGACAGCGACTCTTCTTCGGAGGCTCATTCGGACTCCAGTTCGGAACAGTGACGAATATCGAAGTAGCGCCTATAGTGGGTATATGGCTTCTTCCGAGGATTGCCGTGGGCGCCGGACCCTCATTTCAATATTTCAAGGATCCTTTTGGCAGAACCACAATATACGGCGGGCGGGCAATGACCCAGCTGACACTGATACAGGATCTGAACAATATCATTCCCATTGGAATGAATACCGGTATCTTTGCTCATGCAGAGTATGAAGCACTCAGCCTGGAGAAAGCCTTTTTCACAACTGAACCGGAAGGCTCGGGCCGCATGTATTACGGCAGCTTCCTGGCAGGAGCAGGGATATCACAGAAGGCAGGCAAAAAAGCGAGCCTCAACATCACCTTCTTATGGAGTATTACCGGTAATGAGTATGGATTGCATGATACTCCGGAAATCAGGATAGAGTTCTATTTTTAATTTATATGAATTATATTAAAGTATTTTAAATAAAATAATTATGAAGATTGAAAACAACAGATTTGCTTCACTGGTTTATACCCTCCACGAGGGCGACAGGGATGGCAGGGTTATAGAGACGGTGGAAGAAACTGCTCCTCTGGGATTTGTCTTCGGGGCAGGCAGACTCCTGCCGGCATTCGAAGCAAACCTGGCAGGACTGGAAGAGGGAGCTTCATTTGAATTCAGCCTTCCGGCTGTTGATGCCTACGGTGAGTTGCGAGAAGAGATGGTAATAAATCTTCCCAGGAACATATTTGAGGATGAAGGTGTGCTCAGGAGCGAGGTGTGCTACGTGGGCAATACCGTCCCTATGATGGACTCCCAGGGTAACCGCATGAACGGTGTTGTGGTAGAGATCGGGGATGCTTTCGTGAAGATGGATTTCAATCATCCTCTTGCCGGCACTGACCTCCATTTTGCCGGAAAGGTGGTGGGTGTGCGTGAAGCAACACCTGAAGAACTCATGGGACCCTCAGCCGGCGGCTGCTCCTCATGCGGCAGCAAAAACAGCGGCTGCGGCGGCAGCTGCGGATAGTAACCAGTCTGCAGTCAGCAGTCAGTCAATTTAACTTTGATGACTGCAGATTCAGATTACACATGGAGCTCTTCTCCTTCTGACTTGGCAATGATTACGGCACCGCAGGTATCACCGTAAACATTGATGGCTGTCCGGAACATGTCGAGGATACGGTCCACGGCAAGGATCAGTCCGATACCTTCAAGAGGTAATCCCACAGCATTAAGCACTACTGCCATCATTACAAGGCCGGCCATGGGGATGCCCGCTGACCCGATGGCTGCAAGCAGGGCCGTAAACACCACTACCAGCTGCTGACCCAACGTAAGGTCTATGCCGTAAGCCTGAGCAATGAACATAACCGCCACGCATTCATACAGGGCGGTGCCGTTCATGTTAATGGTAGCACCCAGAGGCAAAGTGAAACTGGCAATCTTGTTCGAGACACCATTCTTTGTCTCAACAGTCTCCATGGAAAGAGGGAGCGTGGCGTTGGAGGAGGAGGTGGAGAAGGCTGTTAAAATTACTGTTGACATGTTCCTCAGATGCTTCATCGGATTGGCCCTGCCAAGGAACTTCACAAGCAACGGAAGCGTAATGAATCCCTGTATGACCAGGCCAAGCACCACGGTAAGGAAATATATCCCCATGCTGCCAATAACTTCGCCTACCTGGTTCCCGCTGTTGATCTGCTGGGACAGCACCTTGGCAATGATGCTGAAGACTCCCAGGGGAGTAAACCTGATCACAAACAGCGTGATCTTCATTATGACGTCCAGAATGGCAGTCACTACATCAACCAACGCTACCCTGGATTTCTCACCTACCCGGGTGACAAAGAATCCCGCCAGGATCGCAAAGAAGATGATTGAAAGCATGTGAGCCTCAGACATCGCCTTGATGATGTTGGTGGGAACAATGTTGATCAGCGTCTGCCCGAAACTCTCCTTGCCCGTAGATATTTCTTCCACAGGTACCTGCAGACCCAGATCAGCCCCTATGCCCGGCTTAATCAGCTGGACTAACAAAAATCCTGTGACTATGGCCAGAAAGGTTGAGAGAACGTAGTACCCCATTGTCTTTAACCCTAACCGCCCAAGGTTCTCAGCAGTACCTACACTTGCCACACCTGTCATGATGGAACAGAAGATGAGTGGAACGATAACCATGTTCAGTCCCCGGAGAAAGATTTCACCCATCCAGTTGGTATACTTTGTGAGATGTGGGAAGAAATAACCAAACAAACCACCCAGTGCCAGCATGATAAGTATCTGCCAATGCATGGCAAGAGAGAATTTTCTTTTAACCATATGCTAAATGTTAATACCGGATCAGATAGAAAATGCGCTTTATCCTTTGGCGGTTGAAGATAATTAAAAGATTACTCCATAAAAGATGTTTTAAATTATGTTTCCAGAATTTAATATTTCATGCTACAGTACAGAATGGCGGAAAAAATTGAATTCTCCACGACTTGACTGCAGGAGGGTAGAAAAGCACCTCACTATAAACAATCAACCTGTAAGGTCAGACCGGCCGGAATAACAAATTACAAATGTAATCGCAAGAAATCATTGAATCTTTACAATATATCTTTACATATGTAATCAAATCAGACATACTCATGTAAAGTTCTCCTGATAATCTGTAATGTTAACAATAATATGTTGTATATCAAACTATTATGCTATTCAGTTAAACCTGGGATAAAGGTTTATTATATATGAGATGGGGCAATTCATTAGATTTGCATATTAATTTTTACATATATGACTGTTAATCAACATATATAAAATTCTAAACTACAGTAATAGATCAGATAGTTAGAGGTTGTTTACCCATATTTGCGTCATGGATAATTCTATATCTAAGACGATAATCTGTTTTATAATTACACATGTAAATACAATTAAATTACAGATGTAAAATGATAATTATTTACATTTGTAAAAAGCTGTTTATATGATGAAAGATCGGATTCAGGCCTTCTTACAGAATGAAAACAAGAGTTACGCCCAGTTTGCAGATGAAATTGGCGTTCAGGCTTCGGGGATTTCGCATATTCTTTCCGGAAGAAATAACCCAAGCCTTGATTTTGTGATTAAGATGCTTCACAGGTATTCTTCCCTGTCCGCTGAATGGCTGTTGTTCGGGAGGGGTCCGATGTACAACACTGTATCCCAGCCCACCCTATTCGGTGATGATATGCCTCCGGACGGATCAGGGGAAGAAACGCGGAATGGACTGACAGATAGTATGCAGGCAGTCTTTGAGACTTCTGAGAGCTCTGAAATGACTTCAGAGGGTGAAGTTGGTCACAGTGAGCCATCTGAATTGAGCACACGCCGTATAACAAGGATCATTATGTTCTATTCCGACAAAACATTTACTGAATATCTTCCAACCTGACCGGGTTTCCTTAAATTGTCTATTTTTGCTGTTAAAGTGGCGTGATGAAAAAGCGGGTTGAAGATCTTAAGGTTACTGAGAACAGAAGGCTGACAGAAGGTTTCTTTCTCCTGAGAGTACAATCTGCGGACGGATTACCCGAAATAAGACCTGGACAGTTTGTGCAGGCGCTGGTTGATGACAGTCCTGCTACCTTTCTCCGCAGACCGCTATCAGTACACGACGTTGACACAGGTTCCGGTACCCTTTCTCTTCTGGTGCAGGCTGTCGGGCCGGGAACTGAAAGACTGTCACGCCTTACGCCGGGAGACAGGCTTAACCTGATCTATCCTCTGGGCAATTCATTCACCCTACCCCTGGCAGGCGAGAAGGTAATTCTTACTGGTGGCGGCTGCGGTATGGCCCCTCTGCTCTACCTCGCCAGGAAAATAAGCGAATCTGGTGTTCAGCCTCACTTTGCCCTGGGTTTCAGGAATCGCTCCAGGATTCTCGAACACGATGAATTTCTGAAGCTGGGACCGGTATGGATCTCCACCGAGGACGGTTCACAGGGACATAAGGGCTTTGTAACCGACATCCCCGCCTTCAGGGAAGAGGAGTGGGACAGGGTCTACTGCTGCGGTCCTGAACCGATGATGATGGCTGTGGCTGCCGAGTGTCGCCGCAGAAATATCTTCTGTGAGGTATCGCTTGAAAATCTCATGGCCTGCGGAATGGGAATATGCCTCTGCTGCGTTGTGCCGACAACTTCAGGAAACCTTTGCTCCTGTACTGACGGCCCGGTATTCAATATCAATCATCTGAAATGGCAGACCTAAGGACAAGAATCGGATCACTCGAGATGCGTAATCCAGTCATGCTTGCCTCCGGAACATGCGGTTACGGGGCCGAACTGGATGATTTCATGGATCTTTCTGAACTCGGGGCAATTATCGTTAAGGGCACTACCCTTGAGCCCAGGGAAGGCAACCAATACCCCCGGATGGCAGAAACAGCATCGGGAATGCTCAACGCTGTCGGATTGCAAAATAAAGGAATTGACTATTTCGAAAAGAATATCTATCCTCGCCTTGCAGAATATGACACAAATGTCATTGTCAATGTAAATGGCAATACAATTGAGGATTATGTCGAACTGTCTGAACGAATCCAGCGCCTCAGTGCAGTTCCCGCCATCGAACTGAATATCTCCTGCCCCAACGTGAAGAAAGGCGGGATGATCTTCGGGACTAATCCCGCTTCAGCCAGGGAGGTAATTTCAGCCGTCCGGAAGGTTTATAGAAAGACTCTCATAGTGAAACTTTCACCCAATGTGACAGATATTACCGAGTTTGCCCGCATATCCGAGGAGGAGGGAGCTGAAGCAGTTTCACTGATCAATACACTGCTGGGAATGGCTGTCGATGTGACAACCATGAAGCCGAAACTGTCTACCATCACCGGAGGACTATCGGGGCCGGCAGTCAAGCCAGTGGCCCTCAGGATGGTATGGCAGGTGGCCCGGACTGTCAATATACCCGTGATCGGCCTCGGAGGGATAATGAATGCAACAGACGCCCTCGAATTCCTGATGGCAGGGGCTACAGCCATACAGGTGGGTACGGCATCATTCATCGAGCCGCGAACGGGAATTGATGTGAAAAAGGGTATTGAGAAATTCCTGGTTGGAAAAAATCTGGATTCTGTCAGAAGAATTACTGGTATAATAAATAGGATATAATTTCAATTTGCTTTAAATTTGTAACTTTAAGGGCGGAATTGTATTCATTGACTAAATTATAGAAAGTAATCATGGCAGAAAATTTGCAAATTGACAATCTGGACAGAAAGATACTGGACATCATAACCAAGAATGCGAGGATCCCGTATCTCGAGGTTGCACGCGACTGCAACGTATCAGGTGCAGCTATCCATCAGAGGGTTCAGCGACTGATCCGGCTGGGTGTTATAAAAGGATCTGAGTTTAAGGTTGACCCTATACTTGTCGGGTTCAGGACCTGTGCATACATAGGTCTCTATCTTGACAATCCGGGGAAATACAAGGAGGTGATCAATAAACTGAAGGATATTCCTGAAGTCATTGAATGTCACTACACTACCGGCAACTATTCACTCTTTATCAAGGTCTATACGCATGACAATGAGCATCTGCGTGAGGTCCTGACAGAAAAGATACAGGCCATCACCGGCATTATGCGGACCGAAACTCTCATCTCACTAGAGGAGTCGATAAGCAGGCAGATACCTGTGTTGTCAAAGTAACTATGACATACAGATGAAAAGAGAAGGGCTGTCCCATCGGGATAGCCCTTTCTCTGTGTCAGCAGCCTTCCTGTGGCCTCGTGATCCAGCTGGGGCTCGAACCGGACCGAGCGTTAAGAAATTGCCCGGTGGGCAATTTCAGCGAAGGTGCCAGCCTGCAGGGCGGGCGGGTTCGGGAGAAGAATAACGAATAAAGGCAGCTTTCGCTGCCTTGGTGATCCAGCTGGGGCTCGAACCGGACCGAGCGTTAAGAAATTGCCCGGTGGGCAATTTCAGCGAAGGTGCCAGCCTGCAGGGCGGGCGGGTTCGGGAGCAGAATAACGAATAAAGGCAGCTTTCGCTGCCTTGGTGATCCAGCTGGGGCTCGAACCCAGGACCCCATCCTTAAAAGGGATGTGCTCTACCAGCTGAGCTACTGAATCTCTACTTTTTTTGAGAGTGCAAATGTAGAGCAAAATATTTTGTCATCAAAAAAAAATCCGCACTTTTGCCGAAAATCTCAAAAAAACAATCCCTGACGGCAGTAACACCAAAATCTCATTATATTTATAATCCATCTGAGAGCAAATGAGACGCAATGTTTTCCGCGATAAAGTAGTGATTGTGACCGGGGCTTCTTCAGGCATCGGCAGGGCAACAGCCCTTGAATTTGCGCGAAATGCAAGCAAGGTTGTTATTGCAGCACGGAATGCCGAACGGCTCTCTTCCCTGGAACAGGAGATCACTGGTATGGGCGCAGAGACACTGGTATGTGTTACTGACGTCTCAAAGGAGGAAGATTGCCGGAGACTAATTGAAAAAACAGTGGAACGGTTCGGCACTGTTCATATCCTGATAAATAATGCCGGAATATCAATGAGAGCTTTATTTGATGATGTGGAAATATCAGTATTAAAGCGACTTATGGATGTAAATTTCTGGGGTACCGTCTATTGCACCAAGTATGCCCTTCCGCACCTCGTGGCAAACAGGGGATCAATAGTTGGTGTCTCATCCACGGCTGGGTTTCACGGACTCCCCGGCCGCACCGGCTATTCGGCCTCCAAATTTGCCATCCACGGTTTCCTGGAGACAGTAAGGATAGAGAACCTCAGGGAGAAGCTGCATGTGATGATCATTGCGCCGGGATTCACAACATCGGAGGTTCGCAGGCATGCGCTGCTTGCCGACGGCACGGAGCAGGGGAACTCACCCAGGCCGGAGAAGAAGCTGATGTCCGCTGAACATGTGGCACGGTGGATACTTAAGGGTATCCGTAAGAAGAAGAGAAATAAGATAATGACCTGGGCCGGCCGTTTTACGGCACTGCTGCAGAGGGTCGTGCCTGCATTGGTAGACTATGCTTATTATCTCGAGATGAAACGGGAACCCAATTCACCCCTCAAGTAAACAATATGGCTGAACTGGCAGCACAGATCCGCAGCAGGCAGAGCCTGGTGCTCAAGGCACTTCCTCCTCCCGTCTCCAATGATGACAGGAAAACCCTCAGTACCGCTGTCAACATCGCCCGGGAATACTATCAGGCTGATAAAAAGTATCTTGGCGAGTCATTGCCTCTCTATTACCTGGAACTGGCAAGGGTGACTGCAGCAGACATCGGACTGGGACTCCCGGCAGTAATAAGCGCCCTGCTCTCAGGTATCAGCGAAGAATCTGAAGCATGGGAAAAGATAGATAATTCTGGAGACAGGTCTGTCAGGGAGGTTGTCAGGGGTTTATCACGAGTTACGGCCCTGAGAGGCCGCGATTTTACAGGTCAGGCTGAGAATTTTCGAAAGCTGCTTCTTTCCCTGGCTGATGACGGCAGAGTCATTCTGATTGCTCTTGCTGAGCGACTCCTTATCATGCGGCGTCTCGACTGGCTGCCGGAGAAGGAACGCCTCCCGGTGGCTTCAGAAACTTACTTCCTCTTTGCTCCGCTGGCCCACAGGCTTGGCTACTATAACATTAAGTCAGAGATGGAGGATCTGGCAATGAGGATGATGGAGCCGGCTGAATACAATGAGATTGAAGCGCGACTTAAGCAGACGACCACCTCCAGAAACCGGTTGATAAGAGAGTTTTCCGGACCGGTAATGGAAAAACTCGATGCCATGGGCATCCGCTATAAACTCAAGAGCCGCACCAAATCCATTCATTCTATCTGGCAGAAAATGAAGAGGCAGGGAGTAGCCTTCGAAGAGGTCTTCGATATCTTCGCCATAAGGATAATTATTGATACTGACCCTGCCCACGAGAAATCATCATGCTGGCAGGTCTACTCCGTGGTGACCGACCTCTACCAGCCTGATCCCAGCAGGATGCGCGACTGGATCTCGGTGCCGAAGACAAACGGCTATGAATCGCTTCACACTACTGTGGTTACCCCTGCAGGCAAATGGGTGGAGGTGCAGATCCGCACCACACGCATGGATGAGATAGCCGAAAAGGGCCTTGCGGCTCACTTTCGCTACAAGGGTGTCAAGGGAGAAGGCGGCCTGGATGCCTGGATGGCCCAGATGAGGGAGGTACTTGGAGCATCGGAAAAAGAGGGAAGTGAGTTTCTTGGAGATATACGTCCGGGTCTGTATGCCGATGAAGTATTCGTCTTTACACCAAGGGGAGAGGTAAGACAGCTGCCTGTCGGCGCCACTCTGCTCGACTTTGCATTCGACATCCATACAGAGGTTGGTTCCAAATGCACCGGAGGGAAGGTTAACGGACGAAATGTACAGCTGAAACATGTACTGAGAAATGGCGATCATGTGTCAGTCATCACCTCCTCAAGGCAGAGCCCGAAACGTGACTGGCTGTCGTTTGTGGTGACCAACAAAGCCAGGACAAAGATCAAACAGGCTCTCAACGAGGAAAAATTCCGCCTGGCAGCCGAAGGCAAGGAGATGCTTACCCGGAGAATGAAAAACTGGAAGATACCCTATGGCGATGCCACCGTGGTCAGGCTGCTGACGGAATACGGTTTCAAAACTTCACAGGACCTTTATTTCAGTATCGCTATCGGTGAGATAGACCTGCTCCAGGTAAAAAAGGTTCTTCTCAGAAGCGATGAGCAGCCAGGGGAGAGCCCTCCCAGAACACCGGAGACACAGACCCAGGATGACGTGACTGTGAGCGGTGGGGATTATCTTATTATAGATGAAAAGGTTGAAGGACTGGACTACAAACTGGCGAAATGCTGTAATCCTGTCTTTGGCGACAGAATTTTCGGATTCGTGACAGTTCTTGAGGGAATAAAGATTCACCGTGCAACCTGTCCCAATGCCGACTTCATGATATCCAACTTCCCTTATAGGATCGTAAGGGCGCAATGGACCAGGCTCGACTCCTCGAGAGGTTTTCTCTCTTCAATTCGGATTACAGGAGTGGAAAATCTCGGAATAGTTGCAAGAATCTCTGAGATAGTATCTGAATACCGGGGAGTGGCAGTTAAAAACTTCAATTATACTATGAACAACGGCCTCTTTGAGGGCAGAATAGAACTGCTGGTTCCGAATATTAACGTCCTGTACAGTCTCATCAAGAAGATCCAGTCTGTCAAGGGTATCACCAGGGTCTCGAGGGTAGACAGGTGAATCAGGCAATAAAGGATTTCTGATTTTCGATTTCAGATTTTTTCGCAAATCACAAATCGCACATCGCACATCTCAAATCCTTCAGTACCTCGGATCAGGCTTAACCGGCAGCCTGGCCATTTTTTCCACTTCCAAGGAGGTATAGCCGAACTCATCAACTATCTTTCCCTGGATCAAATAGGTGCCGCTGCCGCGAAATGGCCACTCTTTCAGCGACTGCGGGAAGTGGGTAGTGTCAAAGAACTCTCCCTCATGGTCAATGAAGCAGCCGAAATTCATCCACTCATTCTTTACTGTTTTGATATACTTGACAGTTACAAGATGACCTACCATCCTTACCCTTCGCCCAATGACGCTTTTCATGCCGGCGGCGGTAACCTCGCCTCTGAATTTTGTCTGCAGCATATCAAACCAGGTCAACGTCACGGGAAAGCCGAGCAGTTCTATCTCATCGTAGGCATCTTCAAGCTCTGATTGCTCGAAAGGAGGCATCGTAAACTTTTTCGGCTCGGGATTGAACAGGGTGCGCGCCGTTTCACTCTTGCCCCTGTTGATGAGCATGTGAGCCTCCCACAGCAGCGTAGCCTTGCTCTTCCCGGTGAAGCGGAAGGCACCCGTTCGGATCAGTATGATGGTCTGTTCCAGACCCGGACCAATACGTGAGATAAAGTCCTCTATCCCCTTGAAATCCCCGTTTTTATTACGCTCGCTGATGATATTCCGGGCCAGGTTTGTCTCGAGTCCCTGGATGTGGATCAGCCCTATGAAAATAGTCCTGTCACTGATGGCGGTTTTATATGTGCTGTGGTTGATGCATGGAGCTTCTATGAAGGCTCCCTCGCGGAGTGCCTCCTGCACGTATACCCAGGTCCGGTAGAACCCGCCGAAGTTGTTGATGACGGCCACCATGAACTCCAGCGGATAGTGTGCTTTAAGCCAGAGGCTCTGGAAACTCTCCACGGCATAGGAGGCGGAGTGAGCCTTGGAGAAGGAATAACCGGCGAACGATTCTATCTGGCGCCATACCTCCTTCGTGATCTCATCAGGGTAGCCTTTGGCGCGACAGTTGTCAAAAAAACGTTCGGTGATCTTCTGCATCTCCTTCCTGGAGCGGTATTTGCCGCTCATCGCCCTGCGCAACGTGTCCGCGTCAGACAGGTCAAGGCCGGCGAAGTGATGACACACCTTCAGTACATCCTCCTGGTATACCATCACACCATATGTCTCGCTGAGAAGATCCTTCATCACCGGGTGGATATACTCAAACTTATCAGGGTTATGAAAACGATAGATGAACTGGCGCATCATCCCCGATCGTGCCACTCCGGGTCTGATGACCGAGCTGGCTGCCACAAGTGTCAGGTAATCATCGCATTTGAGCTTCTGGAGGAGGCCACGCATGGAAGGACTCTCAATGTAAAAACAGCCCCTGGCATCGCCGCGGCGCAGGTGATCCTTCACCAGGGGATCATTCTTGAAGTGCTGTATGGCATGCACGTCAACATCCACGCCGCGGTTGTAACGTATAACCTCCGCGCTCTCCCTTATGTGTCCAATACCCCTTTGACTAAGTATGTCAAGCTTCTCATAGCCAAGCTCTTCAGCTGTGTACATGTCCCACTGTGTTGTAGGAAATCCCTTTGGGGGCATGTCAAGGGCGGTATAGCAGCATAGCGGATCCTCCGATATGAGCACCCCGCCGGCATGGATGCTTCGCAGGTTGGGAAAGTCCGCAATCTTGTTCCCTGTTTCAAAGATAAGATCCTGTATATCACCGCGATTACTCTCGGCGGAGGGGTTGGCAATGAGGGCATCAATCTCATCCACGGGCAGTCCGTGTACTTTGCCCAGCTCGCGGACTATCGACTTGCCACGAAAGGTGTTGATAGTCCCCAGCAGGGCGGTGTGGCGGTGACCGTAGCGGCGGAAGATATACTCTGTAACGGTATCACGCTCCTTCCATGAATAGTCTATGTCAAAGTCGGGCGGCGAGGTGCGCTTGGGGTTGATGAACCGCTCGAAGTAAAGGTTCAGGTCAATGGGATCAACATTGGTGATCTTCAGGCAGTAAGCAACGACGGAGTTAGCTCCGCTGCCGCGCCCCACATGATAAAATCCGCAGGCCATAGAGTAGCGGATGATATCCCATGTTATGAGAAAGTATGCCGAGAAACCGAGACGGTCAATGATCTCCAGCTCATGCCTCACGCGTTCTTCAGCAACCTTGTTGCTGGCTCCGTAGCGGTATTTCATGCCGTCCCACGCCAGCTTTTCCAGCAACAGTTTGTCGTCATACCTGCTGGCTGAATATATCTTCTTGTTTTTTGGCGTGGTGAAGTCTATCTCCAGGGAACAGTCGTTCAGCAGCCTGCGGGTGTTTTCAGTCACCTGCGGCCACATGGAGAAAGGGCGGAGGGCATCTGCTTCCGGGATGATGTATTCGTCGGGTGCTGCGGTCATCTCCGGAGTGAGGCGGCTGAGGAGGATGTTGTTATCCACTGCGCGCAGGCTGCGGTGTACGGGGTAGTCGGCAGTCGACTCCATGGTGACGGGATGGAGAATGACACACTTTGCTATATCGCTCTTTTTCATGGAGATAAGGCGACCCGCTGCGGATGGGCGTATGCCAATGAACTCATTGTCGCGCAGCGCCGGCGGTGTAATAATGTTACCAGTCGCGGAGCCGGTCACGGCTCTGCCATTTCTGGCGGCATTTTCCCTGCTGCTGTTCATGCCTGCCACCGCGGAGCCGTTCCTTCCACCTGCAGGGGTGGCGGCGCCGGTCCCTCCGGTATTGCCATTTGCTCCGCCGCCGGCAGGGTAGATGACATATGCGTTGGGGAAGGAGGGAGGACGTGGAGGGAGAGGCTCACCGCTGATGTTGTGCAGAGTGAGGAACTCGTTCAGTTCGCGGAAGCCTTCGTTATTGCGGGCTAATCCTATGTAGAGCAGCCTGTTGCCGTCACGGAACTCTATCCCGGCCGCCGGGGTGATGTCGCGGCTGCGGCACTCACGGACGAAGTCGGGCACCCCAGTAGTATTGTTGATATCGGTCAGCACCATCCGCTCCACACCCGCAGCCGCGGCGAGCTCAGAAAGGCGCTCCACGGAAAGGGTGCCGTATCGCAGGCTGTTGTATGAGTGGCAGTTGATGTACATTGTCTGAAGGTCCCTTAGATTTGTCTCAGAGGACTAAATCCTAGGTTTGTTATTTATTAATTACCGTAATTTGCTTAAAAACCAACCGGTATGGGCGAATTATTGAAGGTCATAAGTTCCAAGACTTA
>Ga0209723_1000103_pt1 | contig 162661 bp, 156 predicted proteins | sample BiotimSIPDNA_2_FD_185750 | JGI IMG/M metagenome (GOLD analysis project Ga0209723, IMG submission 185750) | Anaerobic biogas reactor microbial communites from Washington, USA - Biogas_R2 time_0 SIP DNA (SPAdes) (version 2) | ecosystem: Engineered > Bioreactor > Anaerobic > Unclassified | place...
ATCGCAGGATTGAAACTATGGAAAAGCTGGCGGTAGAGGTTGATTCATGGGAAAAAGAGCGAAACTCAGCAAAAGCAACGGTGAGATGGCGATTCGATAAAAGCGATGCCAGGAAAAAACTTCAAAGGCATTATTTTAATTTGCAAAATTAATGTTCCATAGCACTAGTAGATCCCAAATGCCGACTATACCTTATCGACTCAGATCAGCTATTCTTCGATTGCGCCACCATAGGCGGAAACTCCGGATCACCTATAATATATGTATCTGGAAATAAATACTATGTAATAGGCGTTGTTCACGGTGGTCCAGAGTACAACCTTTGGCACGGCTGGTGGAATATAGCTGGACTGCAGGTCGATCCAGGCTCACCTGCCACAGTAGCTTCTAGAGGTCCAAACAATCTCGATGTCTTTGCAATCGGCAAAGACGGCAAGACCTATACTGCTGCCTGGGGCCCACAGACCAACTTCGCCTGGAAGGGTTGGACCTCCATTCTTGATCTGGTGTCAAAGCCTGGATCACAGGTGGCAGCGGTCTCAAGGAGTGCTGATTGGCTCGATATATTTGCAGTAGGCAAGGACGGATGGATATACACAGCATCCTGGAATCCTACTTTCACTGACGGGTGGCATGGCTGGTGGAAGATAGGCGGCCTGCAGGTAGATCCGGGAACTCCTTTATCAGTGGCCTCGAAGGGAGCCAATAACCTGGATGTCTTCGCAGTGGGCAAAGACGGAGGGATATACTCAGCATCCTGGGGCCCGCAGACCGGGCATAAATGGAGCAACTTTGTCCGGATCTTGGATCTGGAAGCAATGCCTGGCTCCTACGTGCAGGCGGCTGCCAGAGGTTCTGGCAGGTTGGATTTATTCGTCACTGGAAAGGACGGCCGGATTTATACATCCTCTCTGGCACCTCCCGCAACCGATTGGCAGGCGTGGTCGACCATCTCAAACATCCAAGTGGAACCCGGATCCCCTGTATCTATAGCCAGCCGAGGGCCTGAGTACCTTGATGTGTTCGTGGTTGGGAAGGACGGCGGGATCTACACCGCAGCAAAGGGACCACAAACCAACAACCAATGGCAGGGATGGTGGAGGATTCATGATCTTACAGTAGGAAAGGGATCGTATATTGCAGCAGTATCCAGAGGTGCTGATAAGCTAGACATCCTCGTGACGGGGAGCGATGGCCGCGTCTACACCGCCGGATGGGAGCCCAAGTTCTCGTGCGGTTGGAAGGGCTGGCAGAGAGTCTTGGACGTTTCTTTTAAGCCCGGATCTTATCTGGGCGCAGCATCGCGGAGCACGGACTGGCTTGATATATTCGCATCAAGCTCGGACTCAAACATTTACACTGCTTCTTGGAATCCTTCCTTCACCTGCGAGGCATGCAGCGATCTGGGTCCAGCAGCAGGCCGTCTGAACGTCGGTCCCAGCGCCAAGCGCTTTATATATGCTCCAAAGTACGCCCAAAACGCAGCCTTGACCCGCTATCTTGATGGCAGCGCTAGAACTCAGGTCTTCGTCACCGACTCCGATAGCAACCTAGTCGTTACCAGATATCGAAATAGCAATAGTGTCGATGACGGCTTCGGAACCTATCGCAGCTTGGGTTCGGTTATTGCTCCGAGGCGAATCGCAGCTTTCATGCAGACCAACGGAAAACCACAGGTGGTAGTAACCAGCGACGACGGCAAGCTCTACACCAAAGCGGTGAAAAAGAGCATCAATGTCTGGAATAGCTGGACGAACATGGATCTGCCGTCTGGAGTTATGAAGGCGCTTGATGTGGATGCCGCATACGATTTCGAAGGGACAAACCAGATATACATCATCGGAGACGATGGCAACCTTTACACGCGCGCGCGAGTTAACAAGGAGCCTGATTCGGCCTGGAAATCTTGGGAAAAGTTGACCACCAACGGGGCCTATCTCAAAGTCACCGCATTGCGTAGGTCGGACGGAACTCAGCAGGCATTTCTGGTCGGTTCGACCGGCCAGCTGGCGACGCTATATCAGAAGCAGGCAGCGCTTAACTCACCCTGGACTACTCCTGCCGGCTTTGGAAATCCCTCTTCAGTGGGCATAGTCGATATGGACGCAGCCTGGACAGAAGATGAGCAGGCCTGGGTCTTTGCTGTTGACCAGAAGGGAGCACTCTGGATCAGAGAGATGATCTCGCTGTCTTCCAATAGCTGGGGCACCTGGCAATCCTGGACCACCGGCCTTTATGCTCCCGATGCAGCCTCTCAGCAGCCTGCTCCTGAGGGAATCGTATCCTTGACCGCCAGCCGATGGCAAGAGGAGACCGGAGGCGACATAGTGCCAGTGGTATTGGCCACAGATAACCGGGGCAATGTGTATTATTCCGCACATAAGCGACAAGAAGGCTGGAGCGGATGGAGGTCATTCTACCACTGACCGGTACCTATCGATCATTCGGAATTGCCTTACAAAGGCCACTAAGCTACTGGGGGGGTAAGGAATTACCCCTCTCCTGGTTTCGATTTTTGAAATACGATGAGAATCCTTTAAATTAAGAATAACCGCTAAATCGGAATTTTATTCCAACACTGTTTTTTCACAGATGGAAAAATTTGGCGCTGAGGGTGAGATTTGAACTCACGAGGCGCGTGAGCGCCACCGGTTCCCCCGTCGGAGTTTCGCTTTCGCCGATGGTCCGAGTTCAAGACCGGCGCCGTGGGCCGCTTGGCTACCTCAGCCCGCGCCTTCTTCTTGGAGCCGGGACTTTTTAAGGCTGGCGATCTGGCCCCTCGCAAAGGTTTTAACGCCGATGGCGGTAGATGGGGAAACCATGCTGATCAAAGACGCCTCGATCGTGGAGGGGGGAAGGCTTTGCCGGGACGTGAACATCGCCATCGACGGCGGCCGGATCGCCGGGATCGGCCCGGGGATCAAAGACGAGTCGGGCGACGGCGAGGTGATCGATGGCAGAGGAAAGCTCGCCATACCGGGCCTGGTAAACGCCCATACCCACCTCGCCATGACCCTCTTTCGGGGGTACGCCGACGACATGGAGCTGATGCCCTGGCTCTCGGAGAAGATCTGGCCCCTGGAGGCGAAGCTGACCGCCGAGGACGTCCGCTGGGGGACAAAGCTCGGCTGCCTCGAGATGATTAGATCGGGGATCACCTGCTACAACGACATGTACTACTTCATGGACGAGACGGCGGAGGCGACGAAGGAGATGGGGCTTCGGGCCTTCCTCGCGGAGGTCGTCTTCGACATGAGGCCGGACCAGATCGAGGGGGTCGAGCCCTTCGTAAGACGCTGGAAGAACGACGACCTGATCGTTCCTGCCGTCGGCCCCCACGCCGTATACACCTGCTCGGAGGAGACCCTCCTAAAAACAAAAGAGATCGCCGAAGAGCACGACCTCCTCCTCCACATCCACCTCTCGGAGACGAGGTCGGAGGTGGAGAGCTTCGAAAAGAGCAGCGGCAAAAGCCCCGTCGAGTACCTCGACTCCATCGGCTTTCTCAGCGACCGGGTGGTGGCGGCCCACTGCACCTGGCTCTCGCCAAAGGACGTCTCGATCATCGCAGAGCGGGGAGTCTCCGTCGCCCACTGCTCCATCAGCAACCACAAGCTCGCCTCCGGGATCGCCCCCCTCGACCGGCTCCAGGAGGCGGGGGCGAGGATATGCCTTGGGACCGACGGCGCCTCCTCGAACAACAGCCTCAACTTATTCCAAGAGATGAAGACGACGGCGATAGCCCAGAAGTGCGCCCATTCCCGCCCCGACCTCTTCGCCGCTGGCGAGGTCTGGAGGATGGCGACGGAGAACGCCTACATCGCCTTCCGCCTCGATATGGGCCTCCGGGCTGGCGCCATCGCCGACCTCTCCCTCATCGACCTCAAAAAGCCCTGGTTCTGTCCCCTCGCCGACGACAACATCGTCTCCCACCTCGTCTACAGCGCCCAGGGCGGCGTGGATACGACGATCGTCGGCGGCCGGGTCCTGATGAGGGATGGGGTCATACCGGGGGAGGTGGTGATCCTGGATCGGGCCCAGGAGCAGTTCAACGACCTCCTGGCGAGGTAGACGGCCAGATGGCCAGTGATCATTTCGTGGACCTATCTCGAAATACGTGGCCCAACGGCCTAGGGGCTTTCGGCTGGATCTGAGGGTGGCGGTAGAAGGGAGCGGTAGCCGAGGGGATCGGCGGCGGCCCCGAGAGGGTCACCACCGCTTCTTCCTCCGGAGCCGGGGGAGGCGGAGCCCCCTCCTCACCCCGCCGAGGTAGATCAGGGTTATGAGGATGGCGACGATTGGGACGACGAGGAGGGCCCTAAGTCCAGTCGGGGCCTTCACGTCCACCAGGGCCGCCAGCTCCTCCGACCTCTCCTCTCCCTCTCCGGCCCGGTATCGGACCTGCCAGACGAGGGCCCGTTCCCCCGGATCGGCCAGTCTATCCACCTCCAGGGGATACTCGGCCCCTGACCTCTTACCCGGCTCGACATCACCCAGCTCTATCTCCTCGCCGGTGGAGTTGAAGGGCGGATGGACGAGGAGCCTCGCCCGGAGATCCCGAGCAGGAAGGTCACCTCGATTGGCCACCACCAGCTCCAGGGCGGTGGAGCGGCCTGGGGATATGGAGCCCTTCACCACCTCCAACTCGAGGATCGGCCCCGCCATCACTGGGACCTCGATGGATATCGTCTCCGTCGTATTGCTCCTCTGAAAATGAATCTCAGGATAAAGGGGGTTTCCCCGGACCAGGACGTCCTCCAGCCTCTCGTAAGATATCTCCAGTACCATAGGGTAGACCCCGGCGCTGGCGGTGCTGTCGGCCCGGACCGAGAACTCCATCGGCCTATCTAGGACCTCGCCCCCGGCGAGGGAGCCCGCCAGCTGGGGGCGCGATAGGACCTCCACCCGATCGTCCCTCGAAGAGAGCCTCCCCCGGATACCGATGGCCTCCGACCCCTCCATCTCCATCTCCCCCTCCAGAAGGGCGAGCATCTTATCGTCCTCGGTTTGGGGGGCTTTCTTCTCCACGAGGCCCGTGACCTCCCCCTGGTTCTCTATCTTCACGAAGATCGACCCCGTCTTTCCCGTTTCGAGGGTCGAGTTGACGGAGGTGACAAAGATCCGGGGTCCCCCCTCGGACCCGTAGAAGTCCTCCTCTGCCAGGGCGAGAGGCAAGAGGAGGAGAACAAGAACCGCCGCCCCCATCATAAGAGTGAATTCGGTCATCTCATATCTCCGAAGACCGTCCTTTCGGCCGTCTAATTTCATCCGCATCACCCACGTTATGACCTATCGCCAGGATCTCCACCCTGGGTCCTTCAACCTTCTTCTTCATAGCTTCCGTGATATAAGGAAGTCCCCGCCAAGATTCGGCCCTGGAGACGGTGGGAGTCCGGCGTCTTAGGGGAGATGGATGATCGTGGGCGACGGAATGGGGTGAGGCAGAAGGATGATGACGGCGGATATTGAAGGTCGGGAGAGGTATGGTCATCTGGGAGGTGGAGGATGATTATGAGGACGGATGAGGGCAGGGGGGACCCCTCAAACCCCCTTGCCCTCCATCTCCAGGGCTTCCTCCGCTGTCATTCCCCCGTGGACTATGGAGCAGATCTGCCTGGTGATAAGGGTCGGGTCCCTGTGCTGGAAGACGTTCCTCCCGATGGCGACGCCCCGGGCGCCGGCGCCGATCGCCTCGGCGACCATCTCCAGAAACTTCACCTCCGTCTCCGTCCGGGGCCCTCCGGCGATGACCACGGGGACGGGACAGCCCTCCACCACCTCCCGGAAGGAGTCGGGGTCGCCGGAGTAGCTCGTCTTGACGACGTCCGCCCCCAGCTCCGCCCCCACCCTGGCGGCGTGGGCGATGTACTCGGTCCGGTGCTCGTCCTCGATCTTCTTTCCCCGGGGATACATCATGGCGAGGAGCGGCATACCCCACTCCTGGCACCACCTGGAGGTCTCGCCCAGGGTGGCGAGCATCCTCGCCTCGTCCTCGGCCCCCACGTTCACCTGAATGCTGACGCCGTCGGCTCCGATCTTCAGCGCCTCCTCCACCGTCGCCACCAGGACCTTGTTGTTGGGGTCTGGGCCGAGGTTGGTGGAGGCCGAGAGGTGGAGGATCAGCCCCAAATCCCTGCCGTAGCCCCGATGGCCAAAGGTGGCCGCCCCCTTGTGGACGACGGCGGCGTCGGCTCCACCGGCAGCGACGAGTTCTGCCGCCTCCCTCACGTTCTTTATCCCCTGGACCGGCCCGACGGTGACGCCATGGTCCATGGGGATGATCACCGTCCTATCCGTCTCCCTGTTGAAGATCCTCTCCATCCTGACAGATTTTCCTATCAATGACATCTCTCCCAATTTTGATGTATTTATAAGTACATTAAAGTACTTTATTGACCTTTGATGTGCATAATTTTTTGGTATTTATATCTTCCCACTCCCCGGCTCGCCAGGCTAAAATACGATCACCGTCTTTAGCTGTGGATCGGGGAGTGATCATCATCGAGAGTTCAAGATCCAATCCAAAGCGGTCGGGAGGAGGCCCGCGATCGGGACTTCTTTGGCCCTGGAGATCATGTCGTCCTCATAGATCGGCGATCTCATTTCTCATCTTGGGAGCTCTCCTCGTCGGCAGCGCCTCTGCTGGGGGGAACATGAACTGTCCGGACTGTCCTGACTGGTCAAATCTGGATGCCTGGTGGGCCAAATACCACAAGACCAACGCGGTGACGGACCCGTCGCCATCGACGGCGGTGCTCAATCAGGCGGCTCAGGCCCAAAACAGCTCTTCAGAGGCCCAGGAAGGGGGGGGAGGGTATCCCAATGATGAGATCCTGATCCGTCCGGGGGCCGATCTTGATGGGAAAGTCCTCCTGGACGCCCGGTCCCCCGAGGATTACGAGAAGGGACATCTTCCTGGAGCAAGGAACCTCTACTGGAGGTTGGTTAGGGAGGGAGAGGTCTTGGACCCGAATCTGGCGGTCGAAGAGCTCCGCCTTCTGGGGGTGAACGAGACCGACCCGGTCGTCGTCTACGGTCGCGGTGACGACTCAGCCTACCTCTTCTGGGTCCTCGATTACCTGGGCCACGAAGACCTCAGCCTTCTCGACGGGGACGTGGAAGCCTTCCCTGAGCTGGATCTGGTCGAGAACGCCCCTGAGGCAGCATCCTCCAACTACACTCCTGCGTTGAGGTCGGGGATCCTGGTGAACGGAACGATGCTTGCTCAGGCGAAAGGAAGCATCGAGGTCCAGATCGTGGACACTAGGTCGAGCTACTCTGACTTCGCTTCATCCCGAATCTCAAACTCCATGTACGTCAGGCCGACCGACATCTACTCAGACCCCGAGGCCCGGACCCTCAAGAGCCCGGAGGAGCTAGATCAGCTCTTCTTGGGCCGGGGGATCGACAAGGATAAGGTCCAGATCGTCTACGGGACCCCTGAAGCTTGTGGCTTCTACTTCGCCCTGAAGGCGATGGGGTATCGAGCGACGGTCCTGGACGGGACCTGGTGGAAGAAGACCGATTTTGCCGTCAGCTCGATATCCTGAAGCCCATAAGCTGCCATCTGCCGTCCGCTGCCCCAGGGGGCGGATGATGGGCAGTTGTAGGGCCAAGGGGAAGGGTGGCGGTGTTATCCCGTCCCGGGAACCCGCCCATCTCTTCATGGGAGGAGAGGAGAAGGCCGAGGCATGATGCTCAAGGCCTTCTGATCTATGAGGGTTTGACTATTTTTCCGCAAGGGCCGTTCTATGGCTATGCTTGCGGCTCTGCTCTTCTTTTGAAAGCAGGCGATCTCTCCGTTCGACGGACCGAGTTAAATAAATTGTGGTTGACTGAACGCAAAATAATTTGTTTAGAACCAAACACTTAATACGTATTAATTTCGACCGTATAGCCATGCCCAGATCTGAACAGGTCTCCATACGGCGATGTATGGCCATCGAGGACCTCGACGCCAGGATAAGGGAGCTGGAGAAATGCGTCAGGGTCCTGAGGAGGCTGCGCTTTGTAAGATACCGTTATCAGGGATTCAGCGTTGCGACCTCGTCTCATCTGGTGGGCGTCACCAAGAGCGTAGGGTATACCTGGCAGAGGAGGTGGAACGCCGGGGGCTGTAAGGGTCTGATGCCTAGGCACGGCGGCGGAAGGCCGACGAAGCTCTCGCAAGTTCAAAGAGAAAAGCTTGTTGTGCTTCTCCGTCAAAGGGGACCTTGGGGTACGGGAGAGGTCAGAGATCTCATACGCAGCGAATTTGGCGTGGAGTACACCACAAAACAGATAAGGATCATCCTGAAAGGGCTCGGCGTTGGCATCTCCCGGAGCGCCGCCTATCAGAACCCGGAGATTTTAGAATGAAGCTCAGACCAGAAGGCGTCTCCTTGAAGGTTGGATCGAAGGGTCCGAGCCTGGAGGGGAAGACGGTGCCCGTCCTCCGACGGCCAGAGGTCTCCGACGGTGCGAAGATATCCGCCCTCGCGAACTCCTGCGAGCCGCTGGACGGAAATTCTGCATACAGTTACCTTCTCCTCTGTCATCACTTCGCCGATACCTGCAGCGTCGTCGAACTGGATGGCGAGATCGTCGGCTTCCTCTCCGGATATCTTCCTCCTGATCGGGAGGGGGTCTTCTTCGTCTGGCAGGTGGCAGTGGATCCTCGGATGAGGGGTCGAGGCTTCGGGAAGCTTCTGATCCGGGAGGTTCTGCGGAGGCCGGCCTTGACGAACTGCCGTTTTATGGAGACGACCATAACCCCATCCAACGAAATCTCTCGGAGGCTCTTTCGGTCTCTTGCCAGGGATCTGGAGGCTCGATGTTCCGTATCCTCCTGCTTCTCTGAAGAAGATTTTGGGCAAGAAAACCACGAAGCTGAAGATCTCTTCTGCATAGGACCGTTACAGCTTGAACGGGTGATATGATTATGAACGATATGAGCACCATCAATCGTCTTGAGTCACAGGTTCGAAGCTACTGTCGCCACTTTCCCGTCGTCTTCACAAAGGCGAGGGGTGCGACCCTCGAGGACGAGGAGGGTAATGTATACATCGACTTTCTCGCTGGCGCAGGAGCCCTCAACTACGGCCATAACGATCCGGTTTTGAAAGCGAAGCTCCTCGATTACATCGAGGCCGACCAGATCGTCCATGGCTTGGACATGGCCACCGGGGCGAAACGGGCCTTCATGGAGGCCTTCGAGTCCTTGATCCTCTCACCCCGGAAGATGAATTACAAGATGCAGTTTACGGGCCCCACGGGGACGAACGCCGTCGAGGCGGCGATGAAGGTCGCCCGAAATTTTACCGGGCGCCAGACGATCGTATCCTTCACCAACGGCTTTCACGGCGTAACCCTGGGGTCGGTCGCAGCCACCGGAAACAGCCACTTCCGAGATGGTTGCGGCATGCAGCCCCAGGGGACCGCCTTCATGCCCTACGACGGCTACATGGGCGACGAGATCGATACCACCGAGTACCTGGACAAGATGCTCACCGATGGGAGCAGCGGCCTCGACCATCCCGCAGCCGTCATCGTCGAGACGATCCAGGGAGAGGGCGGGATCAACTTAGCGAGCAACGAGTGGCTCCGATCCCTCCAGCAGGTCTGCCTCAAACACGAAATTCTCCTGATCGTCGACGATATCCAGGTGGGATGCGGAAGGACCGGGACCTTCTTCAGCTTCGAGGAGGCTGGGATCTTCCCAGATATCATCACCCTCTCAAAGTCCCTGAGCGGCTACGGCCTCCCCCTCTCCGTCGTCCTGATGAAGCCGCATCTCGACCAGTGGGAGCCGGGAGAGCACAACGGCACCTTTCGCGGGAACAACCTCGCCTTCGTCACCGCCAGGGCTGCCCTGGAAGAGTACTGGAGGGACGGATCGTTTGAGGTGGAGGTGAAGAGGAAGGGTGAGATCGTCCGAGAGAGGCTGGAGAGGCTCGTCGACCTCGACGAGAGGGGCGTCCTCTCGGCCCGGGGGAGGGGGATGATGCAGGCCCTCGACTGCGGAAGCGGGGAACTCGCCTCTCGGATATCCGCCCTCGCCTTCGAGCGGGGTCTCATCATGGAGACCTCCGGATCTCTGGATCAGGTTCTCAAGTGCCTCATTCCCCTAACCATCACCGACGATGAGCTGGAGCGGGGCCTCGCCATACTGGAGGAGTCCGTCATCGAGGCCCTCTCGGAGGTCCCCGAGAAGGCTCCAAAAGAAGGGGTGGAGAAGCTATGGATGGAGGTTCTGGCATGATCGTGAGGAATCTGGCAGAGGCGGAGAGGACCGACCGGAGGGTGGCGGCGGTGAACTGGGAGAGCACCCGCCTCCTTCTGAAGGAGGATGGGATGGGCTTCTCCTTTCACATAACCACCATCTATCCGGGGACCGAGACCCAAATCTGGTACAAAAATCACCTTGAATCGGTCTACTGCATCGAGGGGGAGGGTGAGGTAGAGGTCCTGGATGGAGAGGGGGATGACGAACGGTTCGATCACCGAAGGGCAGAAGCCAAAAAAGGCGACGGCAAAAGTGGGGGCGGCACCAGCCCTCGGCCTCAGTCCCGAGGAGACGGCGGCGAGATCTACAAGATCACGCCCGGAACCATATACGTCCTGGATCAGCACGAACGCCACCTCCTGAGGGCCAAGACCCCCCTCAAGCTCGCCTGCGTCTTCAACCCCCCCCTCTGCGGAAAGGAGGTCCATGATGAGGCTGGGGTCTATCCCCTCGAAGCAGAGGCAGTGGCGGACTGAAGAGCTGAATTTAGGGGAGGTAGTCGGTTCTGATCGGAGAAAATACCTCAATAGCTACCGAATCCTTGATGATACGAGCACCATGTTCCACGTTGCTCGGGATGCACCAGCTGTCACCTGGTTCTGCCTCGAATTCGTCTGGGCCGATGGAGAGCAATATTCTTCCTGACACCAAGTACCCGGTCTGTTCTTGAGGGTGGCTGTGTTTGGGTAGCAGCCCTCCCTCAGATAGCCTGAACTCGGTGAGGAGGCTCTCACTTCCGTAAACTAAGGTCTTTTGGCGTATGCCGACCAGGGTCTGTTTATATCCGTCGTTCTCATGCTTGTAGAACATGCTAAAACCTCTTATGCGCACGTACGTCACCATCGGATATGCTTCGGTCCATAACATATACTTGAGGCCTGAGGAAGCTCGAACTTATCACCGGCATCGCCATACAAGAATGGCGCCTATTATGGCCCCGCCTTTGAGCGGGCTTTGGGGAGGGTCAGAGACGGAAGGGAGAGATCTCTATCATATCTGCGCCTTCGGAGACGGTTTGAGCTGCGAAGCTTGCGCCCTCCGCCGAGAGCTTATCTGCCGGGATCTGCGGGGAGAGCGGAGGCTCTTCGTCCTGAGCCAGGTTCCCTTCTTCCTCCTCTCCTTCTTCGGGATGGGGGCGGTGGGCGTCGCGACGGGGGTCTGGTGGCCTATCTTCGCTTATTCAGCGGCTGGAATGGCATTTCTCGGCCCTGGAGAGATGGCACTCTTATGTCGTCACTGCCCCCACTACGCGAGGGTGGGCCCGCGGCTCCGCTGCATCGGGCCTAACCCCTTCCCCAAGCTATTTTCCCCTCGCCTCCAACCGATGAGCGGTCTCGAAAAAGGCTTCCTCCTCCTCTTCATCGCCTCTCTCCTCCTCTTTCCCATCGCTGTACAGGCATATGGGGCATGTTTCTTCTTCGCCGAGGGGTGGGAGTGGGGGCTTCTGGGGATGGCGTTGGCGGCCCTTGGGACGGCGGTGGCCGCCCTCCACCTCCTCCGAGTCCTCACCCGCCATTTCTGTCTCCGGTGTGTCAACTTCTCCTGCCCGCTAAACAGGGTCCAAGACGACGTCGTCGAGAGGTACTTGGAGATGAACCCGGCGATGGGGGCGGCCTGGAAGGAGGGCGGCAGCTGAGGGGATCAAGGGCCAGGCATTGAGAAAGGATCACCGCAAGGAGAGACAGGCTCAGCGGTCTTGCTATAAACGAATCTTTTATAGAAAAAGGTAGTAAGGCTGGGGCTACAGGCTGCTCTCAGTCCTCCATGAGGCTTCTTTGAATATGGTCCCGGGATACTTAACATCGGAGGTGAACTCCTCGGTCACCAGACGGTACTGCCTCTGGTTTCTGTTGCCGCGACGTTCCAGGACGCCGTCGTAGTACATCCTCGAAAGGTATGTGGAGACGGTGCTGAGCTTTATGTCGTCGGATATGGTCTCATACCGGTCTCTGAGGTCGTTTGAAGAGAACCAGGAGTCGGGGAACTCATCCCTGACGAAGATCTCCAGCCTGTCTCTGAGGGTCCGGCTGTTGTCAGGTTTCGCCAGGACGTCCTCGGGGAAATGATCTGGGGCTTCTGAGAAGACGCCGGCTGCGTCCAAGAAGTCTATGATCCTCTCTCGGACTATGGCGCCCTCAAATACGTGGGTAGACTTCATCCCCTTATCTTCGATCTCGATCTTGATCTTCATTCGACCCATCCTTCAGTGGGGACCCCTTTTTACGAGCCTTCCCGCTCTGAGATTATGGAGACGGAGAAGCTTGGCAGAAAGATCGAGGGAATTGTGAATGGCGAATCAGGACCATATGGAGCAGAACTCCTGATCCGCTCGCCCCCTTCATTTCAACCCTTCATCTGATGATATCTACCTTTGAGTGATGAAGGGCGAATCAAGACGAGAGCCGTCTCGGAAGCTCCATCCGATTCGCCCGCTCCCCTTCATTGCTATCTCCCTTACCAGCTACCTAGTTAAATGTGAATTTGGAGCCCCGGGATCGATCCCGAAGTCGCTCCAAAGACAGAGGTAAACTCACGATCTTGCCTCCCTTCACTTCCCCTACCAATGAAGAACCTCCACCCCCTTCAAAGCAGAGATCCCCCCTTCATTGCTTTGTGATCAGGCTGGATGTGAATTTGCTTCTGCAACCATCCCTTGTGTTATATTGGTATATAAACTTTTCTGAGTGTAGGGAGATGTAGTAGCCAGGTAAAACTTGATAAATACAGTTTAATTAAGGATTTAATTCAAAATATTGGGTTAAATCATATTCACAAGACTTCAAATAGGTTTAGTATTTGATAGATTCAAAAATGAGATAGTTGACGACCAAAAGACCGGCAAAAATCGGAAAACTCTCTTTCCTCCCCAGGAGAATGGAGAATGCCCAAAAAGATCCTGCCGTCGTCCTCATCGAATATATATCGGAGTTTGAAATGAGGCGCCCCCCCGCGGGGCAGTAGACGGCTCAGTCGCGCCCTCAGAGGACGGGCCTGAAGCTCCGGCCGCCTTTGCATCGGCGGCAGACCCCGGAGCTCGGGTCAAAGCATCGCGCACATACAAGCCCCCCACAGAGCCGACAGGTGAAGAGCTTTCCTGTCGTGCCGCATATGCTGCATATCCCCAGAAGTTCCATGATATCAAGACGCCTGATACGGTTCGAAGTACTCCTCCACCAGCCAGTCGCCGATCTCCTTCATATACTTGCGCTTCCGCTCGTCCTCCAGAGCGGCCTGGTAGATCTCGGATAAGTCTTCGTACATGGATATCCAAGGGGCTGGCTAGAACCCATTTAAATCTGTCGCGCCCCAGGGGCGGCCTTCCCAGGATATAGCCCCATCGAAGGGGTAACGAGGCCCATCATGGAGGCCTGAAGGGGGCGGAGGCACGGCGGCTTCGGCCGCCTCTCCTCTTTCCCAGGATCAGAGCCACGGAGCTCGAATCGAAGACCCCCTGGAGTTCTCCGGCATGGATGGGGTGGTCACCGCAGATTATCATCATGCTCTCTTCCGGGACCGCAGCGGCGATATCTCCAATATGGTCGTCGACGTCGGATGCAGCCTCTCTTACCTCGTCAATCCCTCCGCCCTGATGAGCTACCCGATCGATCCCTATGAAGTGAGAGACGAGGACCCTCGGTTCGGCATCCAGAGCCTCGAGGGACCGGGCAAGTATCTCCCGGTCGAAATCCCGGACGCTCAGGCCTCGGGGAACGCCCAGGGCCGCCTCTACGAACCCCTCGAAGGTCCGGGCCCCCTCCTCCTCCATCACCACCGCCGATCGAACCCCCTCAAAGCTGGCCCACTCCAGGAGGCTTCTGATCTCCGATTCGGAGGCCTGGCGGGTGCTGCCGATCCCATGGTTTTCGGGGAGGAGGCCTGTGAGGATCGATGCGATCGCCGGGGTGGTGGATGCCGCCACAGCCTCGGCGGCGAGGAGAAGCCCCTCTTCCGCCATGCCCCTCATATTCGGGAGGAAGGTCTCCAGGAATCGGTATAGTCCGTAGCCTAGGCTATCGACGATCGCTAGGACGACCCTTTCGCATCCCCATCCCTCCACCCCGTCGATCGGCCTCCCGTCGATGGGAGGGGTTCTCGCCCCCAGGACCCGGGCCATGGTGGGGGCTACGTCCACGAGCTTGATAGATCCCAATACAATCAATCCTCCGGGAGGAGGCTCTGGAGATCGGGTGGCTGAACCGTTTCACTGGTCCGACCCAAAACCCCACCCTCTTCAGTGGAGGGGTCCGACCTTCGGCCTTCCGGCCCCCTTCGCCGCCCCGCCAAAGTGCTCTTTGATCTCCAGCTCCACCTCCATCTTTTTCTTCTTGGGGTCTTCCCTGTAGCTGATCTCCAGGGTGACGGGCTCGTCGGGGTTGAGCCTGATCTGCTGCTGAGAGATGCCCATCTCTATCCCCTTCCCCCTCTCCAGGACGTCTGCCAGCTCTCGGAGGAAGGCCGCCGCCTCGGCGAAGCTGAGGGGGCGCTCCTCTTGGACTCGGTTTCTTTTTTCGTCCTTCTCTGAGGTCTGTCCGGAGCTGCCCTCTGATTCCCTTGGGTTTAGAATCGACATTCAAATTCACCTCTCGCATCGGATTTGTGGTTATATCTGATCTCTATCGCTAAAATAGGTTTGGCCCTTTCACGAAGTAGAGCCGCTATCGAATCTATTTTTATTAAATATTCCTTCAGCTCTTCAGAGGTTCTTCCCCCTCCTCTTCTGCTTGGGTTCATCGGCTCGGCTCTCCAAGAGGTCGGGATCTTTAGAGACCCTGTAACGACCGTTGATCCCCGCTCTATTCTTGATCCTAAGTGACCACCGTCCCTGCTCAAAATATGGAGCCCAGGGGCGTGAGGAGAGCTTCATCGAGACCCCGATTCGACCCCAGGAGGTGCGCTGGCTAGCTGTGCATGCCTTGCCTCTCCTGAGGGGGCGATGAATCTGGGCTGGGAGAGGATGCTGATCTTCATCTAGCGGGTGGTCGAGTACGCCTTCAGAGCCGTCTCCGGCAAGGTTGTATCGGTCGGGTTCATCAACTCCGTCATGGACGTCGCCCCGGAATGCGACTTGCGTTCCCTGGAGCGACACCCCGCCAGTCCCTGAGGCGCAGATCCTCGCTTCGAAGGACCCCTTGGCCATCGATGCGGCTAGCTTCGACCTCGTCAACGCCCAGGAGAGGCAGGCGGCCTCCGCCCTGCGCTCCCAGCACGGACCCGAAGGTGGACGGAAGTCTCCAGATAGAATAAGGCGAGGAGATCGGCCTTGTATCCTTCCGGCATCGGCTTGTTGAGATCCGAATCCTCGACGGAAAGGTTTAACGCGAGCGGAGAGAGAGGGTGACGGTGCTGGGATCGATGGGCCTAGATCGGGTGGGAACGACGAAAGATCACGCCGCGGGTGCTGATGGACGGCACGGACGGCAACACCTTTGAATCTATCGGAAGATCCGATCCCTGTTATTCAGCTTATGGAGTGGTAGAAGATGGGAGATCTGTTCGCGGAGGTTGCTGCCAGGGCAAAAGCGGAGGATAGAGCTTACCTGATGGAGCACGAGTGCAAGGCCGTCCTCGAGGGCCTCGGCATATCGACGACGGGTTCCCAGGTCGCCCGGTCTGAAGAGGAGGCGGTCAGGATGGCGGAGGCGATCGGCTACCCCGTCGTCCTCAAGATCGTCTCTCCCGAGGTCGTCCACAAGTCCGACGTCGGCGGCGTCAAACTCGACCTGAAGGGGGCGGAGGAGGTGAGGCAGGCCTTCATCGAGATCAGGGAGGCGTTTGGGGAAAAGAAGATCGTCGGGGTCGCCGTCCAGAGGATGGCCCCGCCGGGGACGGAGGCGATCGTCGGGGTCGCCCGGGACCCGACCTTCGGCCCAATCCTGATGTTCGGCCTCGGGGGGATCTTCGTTGAGATCCTCCGGGACGTCTCGCTCCGTTCGATCCCCATCACCGAGGCCGACGCCGAGGATATGATACGGGGGATAAAGGGGCGTGCCCTCCTAGAGGGCTACCGCGGTCGTTCCGCGGACATCCTGGCTCTCAAACGCCTTTTGATGCAGATATCCGACCTGGTGGTGAAACACCCCGCGATCGCAGAGATGGACTTAAACCCCGTCATCCTATACCCTGACGGCTACGCCGTGGTGGACGCGAGGATTATATTGGGGGAGGCGCTGGAGGAGGCGGACGCGGCCCCGCCGAAGGTCCAGGACCTCCACGACCTCTTCTACCCTAAGAGCATCGCCGTCATCGGAGCCTCGGGGACGAGAGGAAAGCTCGGCTGGAACGTCTTCTGCAATCTGATAAACCACGACTTCAAAGGAGAGCTCTACCCCATCAACCCCCGGGCCGAGTCGATCCTGGGGATAAAGGCCTACCCGCGGATCAGCGCCGTCGGAAAGCCGATAGACGTCGCCGTCATCCTCGTCCAGGCGTCGATGACCCCGGAGGTGGTGAAGGAGTGCTGCGACTGCGGCGTCAAGTACGTCATCGTCGAGTCCGCCGGCTTCGCCGAGATGGGGGATTCCGGACGGCGGATCGAGGAGGAGATGAAGGCGATCACCGACAGCTACGGCGTGCGGCTCCTGGGGCCGAACTGCTCGGGGATCATAAACACCCACTGCAGCATGGTCCAGTCGATAGGGATAGTCGACGCCCTCTCCCGGGGCAACATCGGCCTCATATCCCAGGCCGGGGTCTGCGCCGCCGGGATGCTCTGGGGGCTGCGGCACATCATGGACTTCGGGATCGTGGCGACGATCGGAAATAAATTAGACATCAACGAGACGGACATGCTGGAGGCGGTGAGCAAGGACGAGAACGTGGACGTCGTCTGCATGTACCTGGAGTCGGTGAAGGGCGGAAGGAGGTTCATCGACGTAGCCAAGAGGATCACGAGGGAGAAGCCGATCATCGCCCTCAAGTCCGGGAGGACTGAGGCGGGGAAGAGGGCTGTCGCTTCCCATACCGCCTCCATGGCTGGCGACGACCTGGTCTACAGCGCCGTCTTCTCGCAGGCGGGGGTGATCAGGGCGAGGGACTACGAGCATATGTTCAACCTGGCGAGGGCCGTCTCCAAGCAGCCCTTCCCCAAAAAAGATGGGGTCTTCATCATCACCTATGCCGGGTCCCTGGGGGTCATATCCGCCGACGCCGTCATCGACGAGGGGATGAGGCTCTCCGAGCTGGAGCCTCACCTCAAGGAGAGGCTCCTCTCCCTCCTGCCGGAGTACGTCGGTGGGACTAACCCCGTCGACTACACCTTCAGCATGGACGCTGATACGGTTAAGAGGACGATCGAGATCGGGGTCGAGAGCGAGGACGTGGGAAGCTTCATCGTCATCCTCCAGGCGGAGATCCTGGGAAGCTACGTTGCACCTTTGGGGAAGATCGACTACCGGGGAAAGCCGATCATGGTCTGCGTCGCCGGAAAGGAGTTCGCCATGGACGACGTCATCAAGATGGAGAATGTGGGGATACCCGTCTACCAGACCCCGGAGCAGTGCGCCGACGCCTTATCGGTGATGTACAGGCACTGGAAGATGTCCGGCTGAAGATCCTGCCCGGCCCCCCAGATCCATCATGCTCGGAGGGGCCGTTCTCGCTCCGGGGCCGGGCTGCCCCTGGGAGAAGGCATAATCTCTCGCCGGCAAATACACAGGTCGATCGATCGGTCAGTACATCTTCTGGACGTCCCGGGGCTCCGTCCATTCTCCACCCTCGAAGACCTTCACGGAGGATCGGTTAGTTGCATACTCCATCGTTCGGGTCCAGTTCTTGCTGGACTTCAGAGTCTCCGGGTTGATCATCCTTCTGTACCTGGGGCTCAAGGCGGAGGCCGACTCATTCCCCGTCGATGGGCTCGATTTTGCCATCTCCTCGGCGAGCTCTCTCGCCACCTTCCCCAGGACTGAGGGCGCCTTAGACGATCCTCCCAGAGACGCCGGAGTCCTGAAGATCTCCGAGCCGAAGTAGGGGTAGTACTGGCTGTAGTCGACCCTCGAGGGGGCGCCCCCGGAGAAGAATATGGGGTCGGAGAAGTAGGACCTCCACTCGGAGTAGCTGGGACCGCCGCTGGGGTCCAGGTAGTCTCCGCCAGCCTGCCCGACTGCGAGGGCGAGGGCAGTCGCGACTAAAATCGAAATACGGCATGAAATCATATTCAGATCACTCTCCCTGAAGGGAGTTATCCCGGCTCCAATTTAAATTCTTTGCCCGGAAAATTACAGGATGATCTTTCCGCAGGTCAGCGCCGGGAGATCTTCATCACGCAACCGTCGTCCTTCTCCTCGACCTCCAGGTTCATCCCCAGGTCGGCGAAGACCTTCCGCCAGTGGCTCTCGATGCAGGTCTTGCAGTGCTGCTTCGCCACGAGCCCCGCCCCCAGTCGGGCGAAGGCGTTGATCCCATCCTTGATGGCGCACCTCTCCCTTCTGATCTCCGCCCAGCCGTCCCCCTCCTCCACCGAGACGGCGGACCCGAAGAGGTTCTTGTCGTTGGTGGCGACGGCGATGGCGAGGTCCTTCGGCTCGGATAGCTCGAGCCTCTTGAAGGTGTCGGCGACCTGGTGGGCTCCCATATCCTGAAATTCGCGAAGCCCCTTTTTGCCGAGCCTCTTCGCGACGTAGCCGCTGCTTCCGTAAAAGCTTCCAAGCCACATCGCCACCACTCGCTGCTGGATCTCCTCGACGGGGATCTCGGGAACGTCGGTCATGGTGGCGATTCGGACGGGAGGCGATATAACCCTTCCGCGCTGGTCGATGGTCTCATGTCGAGACGGTGGCGATCGAGTTCTTGCCCTCGGCCGGTACACCAACGTCGTCATCGTTGACCCAATATCCGTCGATGGCCTCGTCGTCGGGCCGGTGACCGCCACATGCGTCGTCGAGGTCGGATCCCTCGAGGAGTGCGGACCGACCTCCCGCGAGATCTGGAGCCCTCCGAACTGGGACCTCCAGCACAGCGGATACGAGCCGGCCGAGGTGGCCTCCGAGGATCTTACCTGCACCGCCTCCGATGGGAGGGGGTCGTGCCCTGCGCCGTGAGGGGGCGCGGGGCCGTAAACATCATTTATCCTCATCGTGGGGTTCGGCTTAGCGACGAGGGGATCTCAGAAGAAAAGGGGACGACTGGCGCTCGGATGGAGCGCCAGGGCCTCTTTCATGATGCTTTTGCCTTCAGACCGGCTCGGGCTTGTCGAGGAGCCCCGTCTTCGCGAGGATCGCCCCGGACCGGGAGTGGGGCCTCCGAGAGACCGAGTCCGTCGACTTCTCCAGCTCCCTCGCCTCGTCGGCGAGCCTCGCCGCGGCCCGCATCACCTCATGGCCCGCGGCGGCGGTGAGGGCGATCCTATCCATCTCCTTCAGCCTGAAGCAGGCCGCCGCGTCGATCGCCGCCACCGTCTGGGCCATGTGCAGCGCGCCGATCGCCTTGGCCCGAGCGTAGGGATTCTCGAAATCCATCCGTTCTGTGCACTTCTCGGGGCTGGCGAGGATGTGGGGAAGCGTTGGGGAGCCCGAGACGATGCTGGCCATCGATCGGTCCAGCTCCTCCTGGACGAGCCTGACGGACCCACAGATGCTGAGGACCTTGAGGGCGTCGGAGTTGAAGAGGGCCATCTCCGCCGGGTCGAGGAACTCCCGCTTCGCCCCGATGAGGGGGTCGAAGGGGAGGATGATGTAGCCGAATCCCTCCGCCTCCAGCGCCTCTCGAGCCTCCTTCTTGGAGGGACCATCGGAGATGACGATCGTCGGCACCTCCCTGTACAAAGCCCGGGCTGCCGTAGGGCCGGGGGTGGAGGCGTTGGGGCCGACGATCACCACCAGCTGGGGCCTCCAGCCCTTCAGCTCCGCCGACATCTCCGCCTCCTTCACCGTCATCTTGGCTCCGAAGGATAGGGATCTCACCTCTACGTCGGTCCGCTCGGCGATCTCGTCCAGGGCCAGGTCTGCGACCAGGGAGGATGCGACGTTGCCGAGCTTGATGAATCCGATCTTGAACATGGCAACAACCCGCCCCTGAGACGCCGCAGGATCATAAAAGAGTTCCGATTCCCTCAAAGATCATCGACGATCACCCTCTCCCGATCGGCGTCGACGGTCACGAGGGCCCCCTCTTCTAAGCGGAGGATCTCAGCGGGGAGGCCGTCGACGAGGGGTATCCCGCTGATGATGGCGCCGACGGCGACGATCGGCTCAGACCTCAGGTTTATCATCGCCAGGGGAGCTACGCCCCTCTTCTTCAGCTGGTAGATGACGTAGGACCCGACGGTCGATCCCTTGCCACCGGGGAAGATCAGGACCTTGCCGCCGACGCCCTTCCCGAAGAGCTGGTGACCGGGATCGACGACCATCCCCGTCTCCGGGTCGACGGTACCGAGGAAGGATATCGATTCCGTCGACGCCAGGGCGGGGCCGGAGGCCTTTCCTCCTGATATCCGGTGGCAGGGGATCTCCATCTTCAGCCCCTCCAGGTGGCGGCTTCGACGCATTCAGCAGCGCTGCCGTAGGCGGCCCTCATCTTACAGAGGCCCGGAACGTAGGCGAGGGCCTTTCCGGAGTTGACCATCATCTTATTGTACCGGTCGCTGGCGGGGGAGACTACCATGCAGGTGTCGCAAAAGACCCGCGCCCCCGATCTCTCGATCTTCTCGACGAGGCGGGGGCACCTCTCGGCGATCCTCCGGGCGGTGCAGATCCAGAGCTCCCGTTCCACCCTTTTCCCCTCCAGGAGGCGGGCGAGCTCCTCCAGCTCGTTTGGCGAGGAGTGGGGGCATCCAACGGCTACGATGTCTACGTCACCGTCGGGGGCGTTCTCTTCGCGAACCGCCCGGAGATCTTCTGCGGTCAGAGCGATCTCCTCAGCCCCCTTCGGGGCATCGGGGGCATCTTCATCGAAGTAGTACAAGGCAACCGAACCGCTGGCGGCCATGGCGGCGCCGAGGGCCTTCAGCTCATCGACCTCAGGCCTTCTTCTAAAGCGAAAACGAGGCACTCCCTCGCCCACCTCTCTTCCCACGATGAAGCCCAAGATGCCGTAGTCGGAGCGTTCGAGGTCTGCATCTACTGCGATTTTGTGGGTGGGGATCCGGTTCTCCTCCAGGTGGTAGCCGTACCTTGGGGTTTTGCCCACCAGGGCCGCCGCCAGGGCCGAGGGCCCTCCCTCCCGGTTCGTCCTCGCCCCGATTACGGAGTTGGCGAAGGATACGGCGGAGGACTCGCTCCAGGCGAGGTGATCGTCCCTCCGGGCGAGCTCCGGCCTGATCTGGTAGGGGGTGCAGGTGCAGTCCGGCGAGACCCCGAGGCGGCGGTAGGCCTCTACGACCTTGAGCTGCTTTTTTGCGAAGTTCTCGCCGATCTTCATCTCCCTCCACCGGGCGAGGTCCATCCCCGCGGGGTTCAGGACCGCCGGGACCGCGACCTTCCCCCGGAGGTCTGAGATCCACTCCAGCCCCGCCTCGCCGATCGTCTTGAAGGAGACTCCAGCGACCTGGACGGACCTGATGGGGATCAGTTGGTCGGCGCCGTAGATCTCGCCGAGGGCCACCAGGATCTCCATCGCCTTCCTGAGGCTCTCGCCGAGCTCCCCCTGGTACGCCCGCTCCTCCTCCCGCGATAGGTGCATGTCCTCTTCCTGGAGCCGGAGATATAAAAAGGCTCAGATCGGGTGGAAGCTCAGATCAGCCTCCCGATGGGATGTCCAGCTGCGGGCCAGACCTCCAGGTCCTTCGCCGCCTCGGAGACGAGGATGTCGGTCATCGCAGCCACCGGGAAGACGATCCCAGCCCGCTCGATGGGGCCGTAAAGTACGAAGTCGCCTCCGGCCAGGATCTCGAGGCCAGCGGAGGCGGCGTCGCAGGCGCGCCGGGCGTTCGCCTCCCTCGATCGGAGCCACCGCCAGGAGGAGACGGCGTTGTGAATTCCCGAGCCCGCGGGCAAACCGAACCTCGCCTTCGCGAGGACGGTGGCCCGCAGGGACCTACCTGCCCCGTCCCCCAGGGGGACGACGCCGGGGTCTATGAGGATGTTGTTGATCTCGAGGCGGCGAGCGAGGTCGACGAGCCCCTCCTTCCGCCCCGGACCCCCCTCCGCCAGGGCCCGGATCGTCCCCTCGACGGTGGAGTCGGCGGGGCTATAGCCGAGGAGGATGGCGGAGTCGACCTCGCCGTGGGCCAGGGCCACCTCCTCCTCGGGGGTGGTGGCGATGCCGATGCTGTTGTATATGCACCTGTCAGCGAGGCCGATCTCCGAGACGAGCTCCGCCATGGCGATCCGCGTCCCCGCCTCGGCGGAGTCGAGGATCAGCGGGCCGGACCAGAGGCCGTCGACGAATTCGAGGTACCGGCCGAAGGCCTCTGGAGTTTTCGAGTAGAGGTGCAGAATTGCCGGGTTCCCCGTCTCCTCTGACAAGGCCCTCTGACGGCAGATCAGCTCCTCGGCCGTCAGCTCATCGAATAGACCCCGATCTTCATCCTCCACGATTCTCTGGCCCTGGTAAAATATCGTTCCGCAGAGGGCCGTCGGGTTCTCCCCTGGCTGCCCCCCGATCTTTACGCCGGCGACGTTCACCACCTCTTGATCTCTCGCAAACCTGAACAACTCCACCGCCTCGAACTCGTCAGAGCTTCAACTCTATAGCCACGTCGCTCCTACCAGGCCAAAAAAGTTCGGATCGGCCTTCCTTCCGGGGGCTAAGCGTCGATCGCCTTCTTCTTCAGCAGTCGATGATAGGTGATGGCAAATCGATGGGCCTCGTCCCTCATCTCCTGAACGAAGAGGGAGGCCCTATCGTCTCTTTTGATCGGAAGAGGCCGGAGGCGGCCGGGGGCGTATATCTCCTCCTCCCGCTTCGCGATGGAGATGACGGGCATGGTGAGGCCAAGCCTCCGGAGCTCCTGGGAGGCGGCAAAGAGCTGCCCCTTCCCGCCGTCGATGACGATCAGGTCGGGCATCTCCCCCCCCTCCTCCTTCAGCCGGAGGTAGCGCCTCCTGACGATCTCGCCGATGGAGGCGAAGTCGTCGATCCCGTCGACGGTCCTCACCTTGAAGCGGCGGTACCCCTTCTTGTCCGGCTGGCCTCCCCGGAACTGGACCATCGAGCCGACGGTGAAGCTTCCGGCGAGGTGGGAGACGTCGAAGACCTCGACGACGTTCGGAGGCCCCGGGAGGGAGAGCGCCTCGGCGAGGGCGAGGAGCTTCTTTTTGTCGCCCAAGAACCGGACCGTTACGTTCTTCTCCGCCAGATCGAGGAGCTTCCTCTTCTCCCCCTGCTTCGGGACGGTGACCCGGACCCGTCTTCCTTTGATGTAGGAGAGGAAGTCGACGATGGAGTCGTCGAGGGCTTCACCCAGGATCAGCTCCTCGGGAGGCGTTTCCTCGGAGTAGTGCTGGACGAGGAACTCCTCAAGGAAGCTCTCGGTCCGGGGGAAGACGTGCTCCTCCTTCCCCTCCAGGGTCCCCCGGTAGACCTTGAAGAGCATCAGGTAGACGGTCTCGCCGTCGACGATCCAGCTCAGGACGTCCTCGTCGTACCTCTTGTCCCGCTCGATCTGCTGGCGCTCCTGGAGGCTCTCCAGGGCCCGGATCTCGTCCCGGAGCTCCATCGCCTGCTCGAACTCCCGCCGCTCCGAGAGGGCTGCCATCTCCTCCTTCAAGGAGCCGATCAGCTCCCGGGTCCTGCCCCGCAGGACCGCCTCGGCCCTCGCCACCCGCGCCCTGTACTCCGCGGGCGCGATCTTCCCGATGCAGGGGCCGGAGCAAAACCCCATGGAGTAGCGGAGGCACTCCCTCTTCGGAAGCCGCCTGCAGGTCCGCAGGCCAAAGGTCTTCCGGACGGCGGAGAGGACGAGGTCCCTCTCCCTCGCGGAGACGAAGGGGCCGAAGTAGCTGCCGCCGCCCGCTCGCAGGCGGGAGAGATGGATTCGGGGAAACTCCTCGTCGGTGAGGTGGATCGAGGCGTATCGGGAGGAGTCCTTCAGCCGGACGTTGTACTTCGGCCAGTGCTTTTTGATGAGGGCGTTCTCGAGGAGCAGCGCCTCCACCTCGCTTTTGGTGACGATGAAGTCGAGGCCGCTCGCCGCCGAGACGAGGGCCGAGGTCTTGGGATCGAGCTCCCTCTTCTGGAAGTAGCTCGCGACCCTTTTTTTCAGGTCCCGCGCCTTTCCGACGTAGATGACGGCTCCCTCGTCGTCCTTGAAGAGGTAGCAGCCGGGGAGGTGAGGGAGGGGTTCGGGGTCGATCATGGGGCTATCTGGCTTTTGTCGGCGGCGATCATTGAAAGCTTCTCCGGTCAAACCGGGGACCCTCGGGGGTGTGGATAGGTGGATCTGACGGATCCGGCCGCTGGAAGCCTTTTTCCAGCCTCAAGCCGGACGGGCTGCGGCGATGGCAGCCGTTTCGGCGTCCCCCGCAGGGCTCGGTCGAGGGCGCCCTGGGATCGATCGTCCGGGTGCTTCACGGCATGGTTTTTGGAGTGGCGAGATGATCCGCTCGCCTGAGGCAGCGGCGGAAATGGCGTTGATGGCGCTTATCCTCCTCATCGTTAACGGTGATGAGCCAGACCCTGCCGGCTAAAGACGTATATACGAGCAAGGAGGGAGGAGGAAGCACGTCCTCATTGCTGGATGCTTTAGCCGAAAGGATCATAGCGCGTCTCGTCGGGCCGATGAGCCTTCGATTCGTATTTCAACCACTGGTAGCGGTGCTGCTGGGGATACGCGACGGGGCGATGGATGCAAAGGCGGGCGAACCGCCGTTCATCATTGATCTGATCATCGACCGTGGTAACCGAAGGACCAAACTTGCGGGAGTTCTCAAGTCTCTCTTCAAGACGATCATCATAGCAACCGTCTTCGATATGATCGCTCAATACCTCATCTTCGATCAGGTCCGCGTCATCCCGGCGATCATCGTCGGCGTGTTCGTCCTCACCGCCCCTTATTCTCTGGCCAGGGGGATGACCAACAGGATTCTTACTGTAAGAAGATAAGACGATCGGATAAAAGTCTGGAATCAACGCGATTGTAGCAGTCTTGCAAGCCGTCTCCGGAGTTCTTCTTATCCCTTGCATTTCAGTTGCTCATCGTATGATCCACGGCAATAGTTCTGGATTCTGTCAAGCTTCTACGTCTTCAAGGATATCCTTCAAGTGGAGTGATATCGCGTCCTCCACGTTCTCCAGGGCCTCTTCGTAAGCGTCTCCCTGAGTGTAGCAGCCCTGAAGCTCGGGACAGAAGGCGAAGTACCCGTCCTTGTCCTTCTCGATCACCACGGAGAAGCGATAATTCTTCATTCATCCACCATCTGTGCTTTTCAGATTCAAGTTTATACCTGGAAAGGAGCCGATAAATACCTATCTTTTCATGGATTCGATGGGCCATCCTGTGATTTATAAGGACTCTTAAATCCCAGGGCGTGTAACCGCCTAATCAGCTCATTTCAGGAGGCTGGCGAAAGCCGGGACGTGATTCTAAGCTTCTACCGGCGCCTCCGGCACTTCGATCTCATACCCCCCGATAGCGGGCATGGGAAGATCAAACCGCAGGCTGAAAGCTATCCAGTCTTCTATAGCGAGCCTCAAGTTCTCGCGGCACTCGACCTCGGTCTTGCCGCTTGCCCAGACGCCATTCAACTCCGGCACCTCACCGTAATAGGGCTCTTCATCATCGATGACCTCGTAGACCGCCCTGGACATCGCCGCCTGGATGTACTCGCAGAACATATCAAGATCTTATTTGACGGTCCGAGATATAAATCAGTTCTTCTTCGACAGGGTGATCCGTGGTCGCTCAGGCCGGAAAGCCTCCATCAAGAAGCCGGCACAGCTCTTCCATGCCACCAGAGCGGCTCACCTTTGCCCTCCCGCCCTAAGGCGGAAACCGCCTCGCCACCATCTCCCGCACCTCCCCAAGCCACCCCCGCCTCTCCTCCTGGGTGCTGGTCACCACTACGGAAAACGTCCTCCGGCGGACGTCGTCGACGCCGCAGAGGCCGAAGACGCACCTCTTCCAGAGCGCCTCCAGGGGGTCGCCGAAGGCCGCAAGCTCCCGCTCCTCCGGGGTGTTGGAGGTGTTGAAGACGAGGGCGGACCTCGCCCGCAAAAGGCCGATCGGGACGCCCTCGCCGCCATCCCCCTCGACGAACTCGTAGGCTACGCCGGGCCTGATAACCCGGTCGACCCATCCCTTCAGGATCGCCGGAGGCTGACCCCACCAGTTGGGGTGGACGATGACGATCCCGTCGGCGGCGGCGATCTCGTCGCAGTATCTCTGGACGACGGGATCGACCGGGCCGTCCCTGGGGATCTCGGGGCCGGGAAGTATGGGGTCGAACCTCTCGGCGTAGAGGTCGTGGAAGGAGACGTCGTGGCCGTTTTGGGTCAGCGCCTCCACCGCCGCCTCCGCTATGGCGTGGTTGAAGCTTCCGGGTTCGGGGTGGCCGAGGATCACTGAAATTCTCATGGGCTTTTAAAAGTGAGCGGATTTATCTTAAGCTTTGTTTTCTGTTGGAAAAGCCTTTGAGGGCGATGGCGGAGGCGCGGCCCCGGCGCCGATGGCCTCCGGCCCCTCGATCCCGCCCATAATCCCTTACTTCTTCTCGGGAACCTTCGCCTGCTCGTAGGCGAGGATCGAGGCCTTGGCGTGGACCCGGACGAAGGGGCTCTCGTCCTCCTCGGCCGCCCTCTTCAGGATCCCCAGAGACTTCTCGTCCATCATCTCGCCGAGAACCCAGGCCGCGCCGCCCCGGATCTCCTCGTTCGTCTCCTTATTCAGAAGGAGTTCTGCCATCCTGTCCTGAACCAGCTCTTTTCCCATGGCAGCAAGCCCCACCATGGCGTTGGCCTTGACGACGTCCTCGGGATCCTTGAGGGCGGAGACGAGGGGCTCCACGACCTCCTGCCCGCCCTTCTTGGCGAGGGCGTTGACGGCGTTCGCCCTCAGAAGCATGTTCCCCTCCTTGGAGATGACCTCGGCGAGCTTCTCGACCGGCCATGTGGCGTCGGGGAGGTTCTCGGGGACCTCGGGGCCCGCCAGGGCGTCGATCGCCTCCGTCTCGCCGAGGGGGACCGCCTTCTGCTTCTCCTTCTTCGCCTTCTCCGCGGTCGCCTTCTTCTCCTTCTTCGCCTTCTTCGCTTCTGCCATGGACTTTTGAATGAAGCCTATTCTACTTCAATTTTTCCAAGTTCGAAGGCCTTCCTGTTGATATCCAAAAACTTTGCTGGGACCGACTCCGTTAGCGCCTCCAAGAGGGTTGCCCCTCCTATTGGCAGGTACCTCGCGAGGCCCCCCAGCATCACCACGTTCGTCGCCTGGGGGCTTCCCGCCCTCGCCGCAAGGCCGGTGGCGTCTATGGCCCTGACCATCGAGGCGATCCCCCGAAGGAGGTCGAGGATCTCCTCGACGGCGGGGTAGCTGGCCTGGCCAGTGGTGACGGTTATGGGGAGGACGGGCGTTGTATTGACCAGGGCGACCCCCTCTGGAGAGAGGTAGTGGGCATACCTCAGGCCTTCTGCCGGCTCCATCGCCAGGAGGACGTCGGCGCTCCCCGGGGATATCATGGCGCTGTACCGGCAGCCGACCCTGATGTGATTGATGACGCTGCCGCCCCGCTGGGCCATCCCGTGGGTCTCGACCCCCCGGACCGAGAGCCCCTCCTTCAGGGCGGCCCTGCCGATGATCTCGGATATCAGGATCACGCCCTGGCCGCCGACTCCGACGACGACGACGTCGCATTCCGAGGTTCTCATCTCACCACCTCCATCGCCCCCGCGGGGCATATCTCAGCGCAGACCCCGCAGCCGGTGCAGAGGGCGTTGATCCTCGCGACCTTTCCGTCGAACTCGATGGCGGGGCAGCCGAACCTGACGCAGACCTTGCACCCGCTGCACTTCTCGACGTCGACGGCGAGCCGAGGCCGCCGGACCCCGGCCCTGATGGCACTGATGACACAAGGCCTCCTCGCCACCACCACCGAGAGGCCGGGATAGGCCTTCGCCCTCTCGAAGGTCGCGATGGTGGATTCTAGGTCGTAGGGGTCGGTGGTCTCGACGAAGCCTGCGCCCAGGGATCGGCAGATCTCCTCCAGGGAGAGGGGGGGCGAGGGGTCGCCGGCGGCCGTAGCCCCCGAGCCGGGATGGGGCTGGTGGCCGGTCATGGCGGTGATGGAGTTGTCGAGGATCGCGACCGTCATCCGAGCCCCGTTGTAGGCGGCGTTGAGAAGGCCCGTCAGCCCCGCGTGGAGGAAGGTGGAGTCCCCGAGGACGGCGCATATCGGCCTCTCCTCGCCCCCGAACCTGATTCCGGCGCCGACGGTGATGCTCGCCCCCATGCATAGGCAGGTGTCGACGGTCCCCATCCCCACCCCCATGGTGTAGCAGCCGATGTCGTTTGGAAAGATCGCTTCCTTCCCGAAGGCCTTGATCATGGCATAGTAGGCGGCCCGGTGGCTGCATCCCGGACAGAGGGCAGGAGGCCTCGACGGGAGGATCGAGAGGGCCTCGGGGCAGAGGGACGGAGCCGCCCTCTGCCGTAGGTCGATCATCTCGGAGATGGCGTTTATGACGGTGAGGGGGTCCAGCTCTCCGACGGCGGGGACGTGCCCCGACCTCTTACCCAGGATCTGGACGTCGGGGTTCCTCTCCTTCGCCACCATCTCGACGAGCTCCTCGACTACCGGGTCCATCTCCTCGACGACCAGGACCCGGTCGACCCTCTCCAGGAAGTCCCCGACTATCTTCCTCGGGAGGGGGTAGGTCCCGATCCTCAGGAGGGAGAGGTCCGCCTCCATTCCTGCGATCGCCTCCTCGGCGTAGAGCCCCGAGATCCCCGAGGCGATGACTCCAACCTCGCCCCTCATCTCTGCCCTGTTCCACGCCTCTTTTGCGAGGGCCGCCTCGATCCCAGGCTGCTTATCGAGGAGCTCGACGTGCAGTGGCCGCGCGTGGGCCGGGAGGGCGACCCTCCTCGCGGGGTCCTTCTCGAAGCCCGGCTTGTCCCTCCTCTCCTCAGGTGGGCCCACCTCCACGTCGGCCCTGGCATGGGAGACCCTCGTCGTCGGCCTCAGCATCACGGGAACCCCGAACTCCTCCGATAGGCTGAAGGCCCGGAGGGTCATATCCCTCGCCTCCTGGGGGTCGGCGGGGTCGAGGCATGGGACCCGGGCGAATTGGGCATATCGGCGGGAGTCCTGCTCGTTCTGGGAGGAGTGGCAGTAGGGGTCGTCGGCGACGCAGGCGACAAACCCGCCCCCGGCCCCGAGGTATGCCAGGGTCATGAAGGGGTCTGCGGCGACGTTGAGGCCGACGTGCTTCATGGTGACGGCAGCTCGGGCACCGGTCCAGGAGGCACCGATCGCCACCTCCATGGCCACCTTCTCGTTCACAGACCATTCGACGTGGATCCCCCGCTCTTTTGCAAGGGGGGCGAGGTAGTCCACGATCTCGGAGGAGGGGGTCCCGGGGTAGCCGGAGACGACCCCCGCCCCAGCCTCCAGGATGCCCTTGGCGATGGCGACATTTCCCAGCAGATATTCTCTCAAGATGAAGACCGTCCTTCTAGTTTTATCGTCCGCGAGGCGGATAGATGGCGTTCAATAATCGTCCGGAGAGGGGTGATCGCCCCTTCGATAAAGCCGTTTCGAGGCCGGACTGACGGTCTGGGCGCCGACGGTCCCGGCCGAGGGAGCTGGACCAAAAGATTATTCGTCCTGTGGCTCCCAGGAGGATGAGGAGGAATCTTCTTGGTGAGATCTGTCAGCATGATCATCGCTCTGATGATGGCGGCGGCCCTCGTCGCCCTCTCTGGCTGCGCCGAGAGATCGACGGGACCGGAGGCTGGAGAAGATGGGGCTATTGCAGCCTCCGGGGATGGGCTCTCGAACGAGACGGTGGAAGAAGCCTGCGAGGATGATTACACCAAGGTCACCGTCTGCCCCGCCGACGAGATAGGGCCGGATCTGGAATAGAGGGGCCTCTGCCGGCGGGATTTCGCGGAGCAAGGCCGAAGGGCCTTCATCGGTTCGGGGGCAGGGGAAGGTCTCCCCTCACCGAGGAACCGGGCTGGATTGGAGGCGGCCGAACTTATTTAAGATCCCGACCCAGAGGTTTCGGGGGAGGGGTGGATCGATCACCCCGCCCTTCTCAGGATGTGATCTGCACGATGAAATTCGAATCTCTTACATCAGCCTCTGCCCTTCTGGTGGCGGCCCTGGCCGTCATCCCTACGGCAGCCGTCGGGGCGAGCCCAGCAGAACCGGAGTTCGACCAGGACCGGGAGGTCCTCTTTCAGGTCTCGACGATCGACGCCCTCCTCCTCAGCGTCTACGACGGGATCCTCACCATAGGGGAACTGAAGGAGAAGGGCGACTTCGGGATCGGCACCTTCGATAAACTGGAGGGAGAGATGCTGGTCGTCGACGGCGAGTGCTATCAGGTGAAGGTCGACGGGGTAGCCTATATAGTCCCCGACGAAGCGACCACCCCCTTCGCCACCGTCACCTTCTTCGACCCCGACGAGACGGTCCTGATCGAGACCGCTAACTTCTCCGAGCTGAAGGAGATCCTCGAGGCGAGCTTCCCCTCGAAGAACGTCTTCTACGCCGTCAGGATCGATGGGACCTTCCCCTACGTCAAGACCAGGTCCGTCCCCGCCCAGGAGAGGCCCTACCCTCTCCTCGTCGACGTCACGGCCAACCAGACGGTCTTCGAGTTTGAGGACGCCTCCGGGACGGTCGTCGGGTTCTGGTGCCCCGAGTTCGCCACCGGGATGAACGTCCCCGGCTACCACCTCCACTTCATCACCGACGATCGGAAGGCCGGCGGCCACATCCTCGACCTCCGGGTTGAAGGGGCCGAGGTGGCCTTGGACGTCACCCCCAACATCTTCATGGCCCTCCCGACGGCGGGCGACTTCTATGACGTTGACCTATCCCGCGACCTCCAGGAGGACCTGGAGAGGGTGGAGAAGTAATGGGGGCCGAGAGGGGCGGGTTTTTGGTAGAGCCCGCCTTTAATAAAAGGGCCTAAAAAAGCCCTGAATTGGGCGTCAGGCCGAAAACAGGAGGGTTCAAAGGGCGATGGAGGAGGCGATCTTTGGCCTGATGGCCCGCGAGACCTCCCCACCCCGACGGACCTCTCTTGACCTATCAGCCCTCAGACCCGTTCTGGCTTCTCTTTGGCCAGCCTCTTTCTCACCGACTCGGCGTGGGCGTCGAGCCCCTCCGCCTCGGCGAGGATGGTGATGGCGTCCTTCAGGAGACTGAGCCCCTCCTTCGAGATCTTCTGGACGGTGATCTTCTTTACGAAGGCGTCAACGTTGAGGCCAGAGAAGGCCCTCGCGTACCCCGAGGTCGGGAGGACGTGATTGGTCCCAGAGGCGTAATCTCCGGCGGCGACGGGGGTGTACGGCCCGAGAAATACGCTTCCAGCGTTCCTGATCTTCCCGAGGACGTCCATCGGATCCCGGACGATGATCTCCAAGTGCTCGGGGGCGAAATTGTTCGAGAAGGCGACCGCCTCCTCCATCGACTCCGCCACGAGGATCGCAGCCCTCTCCAGGCTCTTTTTGACGATCTCCCGCCGGGCTGCCTCCAACGCCTGCTTCTCGACCTCGGCCCTGGTGGCGATGGCCAGGTCCTCGTCGTCGGTGACCAGAACCGATATCGACTGGGGGTCGTGCTCCGCCTGGGCGATCATGTCCGATGCCAAAACCACCGGCTCCGCGGAGTAGTCGGCTATTATGAGAACTTCGCTGGGGCCCGCGGGCATGTCGATCTCGACGGTGGACCGGAGGAGGAGCTTGGCGGCGGTGACGTAGATGTTCCCCGGCCCCACGATCTTCTGGACCGGCCGGATCGACTCCGTCCCGAAGGCCATCGCCGACACCGCCTGGACCCCTCCGACCCGGTAGATCTCGTCGGCTCCCGCCATCTCGGCAGCGACGAGGGTGATGGGGTTCACCTTCCCCTCCTTTCCCGGCGGGGTGCAGACGATGACCCTCTCGATGCCAGCGACCTTCGCCGGGACGACGGTCATAAGGGCGGAGCTGGGGTAGGCGGCCCGGCCGCCGGGGACGTAGGCTCCCACGGAGTCGAGGGGGACCACCATCTGGCCGGCCAGAACCCCCGGGGACGTCTCGGTCATCCAGAGGTCCCGGTCGAGCTCCTGGTGGTGGAAGGCGGCGATGTTCTCCAGGGCGATCTCCAGGGCCTTCTTCAGCTTCTCCGGCACCTGGTCCCCGGCTTTCTCTATCTCGTCAGCGCCGACGCGGACCTTCCCTATCCGGACGCCGTCGAACCTCTCGGTCAGGTCGGCGAGGGCCCTGTCCCCCCGCTCCTGGACCTCGTTCACTATCTCCACCACCGCGGGCATCACCGCCTGGACGTCCAAGCCCCTCGATAGAAGGCCTTTCGCCTCCTCATCGACCAGTTCGCTCATCTTCTTGAATAACAACGCCGACAACTCCCTAATCTATCCTCTAAATCACCCCGGCGATCTGCCGTTCCTGCCCCGCTGGGTGGCGTAAAGGTTTGTCACCCTTTCGAGGGTGTCCGCCTCCTCCACCGCCTTGTCGTCCCTGACCCGGACGAGCCTGGGGAACCGGAGGGCGTAGCCGGATGAGTAGTTGGGGCTCCTCTGGATCTCCTCGAAGGCCACCTCGAAGATCACCTCCGGCTTCAGCTCCACCTCCATCCCCTCCGAGACCAGGATCAGGTCTCGGAAGAGGTCGGTAAGCTCGCTGAGCATCTCGTCGGTGATCCCCGTCGCCACCCACCCCACGTCCTCCAGCCGTCCCGTATCCGGGTCCGGGGAGGCGAGCCGATAAGATCCGAGAAAGCTCGCCCTCCTCCCTTCGCCCCACCGGGCCCCGATGACGACGAGGTCGAGGGTCTCCATCACCGGCTTTATCTTCAGCCAGTTCTTCCCCCTCTTCCCCGGAGCGTACGGCGACTCGGGGCTTTTGAGCATCACGCCTTCGTGGCCCGCCCCGATCGCCTCCTCATATATTTCTGCCACCTTCTCGGGGTCGGAGGTGACGGTCTGGGATGCCAGGATCTCCGAATCTGCGACCTCTTCGAGGAGCCTCCTCCTCTCCCGGAGGGGCTCGTCGATGAGGACTCGCCCGTTCAGGTAGACGAGATCGAAGAGCATCAGCTCCAGAGGTATCTTCTTCGCCGTCCCCTCGACCTTGTACTTTCTCCGGAACCGCTTCAGGATCTCCTGGAAGGGCAGCGGCCTTCCGTCCTCGCCCCTCGCCACCGCCTCCCCGTCGAGGATGGCGGCCTCCGCCCGGACCCCCTCCTTGACAAAGGATACGATCTCGGGGAGGGAGCGGGTCACCCTCTCCAGGCGGCGGGAGAATATCTCGATCTCGTCGCCCTTTTTGTGGATCTGAACCCTGGACCCGTCGAACTTCCACTCGACTGCGGCCGTCCCTATCTCCGCCATGGATCCGGGTATCCCGGAGCCCAGCTGGGCGAGCATCACCTTGATCGGCCGTCCGATCTCTATCGTCAGGTCAGAGAGCCGGCGCTCCTTCGCCCGCTGGGCCACAAGGCCCAGGTCGCTCGTGAAGTTGTAGCTCCGTTCGACCTCCTCCGGCGACGCCCCGAAGGCCTTTGCGATGGCGTCCCGGACCAGGCCCTCCCCGACCCCGATCCTCATGTCATCGAGGGCGAGCCGTGCGATGTACCTCGCCTCCAGGGGTCTGGCCTCGCCGAATAAGTATCGCAGATGCTTCATCTTCACGCCCTGGCTCCTCTTTCCCGAGGCCCGGGCCAGGTCCGCAAACCTTGAATAAACTTCGAGGATGGAGAGGCCATCGGCCTCGATGAAGGCCGAAAGGGTGGCGGGCTTCCTCTTCTCCACCACCTCGAAGGCGACGGCCCCCACGTCCCCGGTCCTCCGGAGGATATCGTTGATCTCCGAGGGAGGAGCTCCCGAGGCCCTGGAGAGGGCGTCGTAGAGGGTGCTCGGCCCCACGCCCAAAAGCTGCTCGGAGCTGGCGGGAAAGGGCGAGCCCATGACAAAAGAGGGGACGACGGCCAGCTCAGCCTCGTCGAGCTCCGAGAGGAAGGAGGCGAGGAGGGCGGTCTTCTCCAGGGAGCTTCCGATCTCCTCGATCTTCTTACAGAGCTCTGCGAAGCTTTCGAAGCTGGTCATGATCTGGGGCTTCAGGGGTCTATCTGTCTTGATGTGTAGATGCTGACGACGTCGGAGACGATGGCGCTGGCGGTCTCGATGGAGCCTGCGCCAAGGCCGGTCACGGTGATCGTCCCGGAGAGATCGGTCTCGATGGAGGCGACGTTGAGAGTCCCGCCTACGGCGAGAGGGCTTCTCCGGGGAACCAGCATCGGCTTCACGGTCAGGGCCGGGACCTCCCCTATCAGCTTGACGAGGTAGCCCCTCTCCCAGGCTAGGTTGAGAGCCTCGGGGGTGATGTCCCTGATCCCGGTGACTGAGACGTCGTCGTACTTCGCATCCATCCCGAAGATGGAGTTGGCGAGGATGACGACCTTCCCGGCGGTGTCGATCCCGTCGACGTCGTAGGCGGGGTCGGCCTCGGCGATCCCCAGCTCCTGGGCCTCGGTGAGGGCGTAGCTGTAGGTGTATTTCTCCTCCATCATCCGGGTCAGGATGTAGTTACAGGTCCCGTTGAAGATCCCCCTTATGCTGAGGATCTCGTTTCCCACCAGATTCTTCTCGATGAGGCTGATCAGAGGCATCGTCCCGCCGACCGTCGCCTCGTACTTGAGCATCACGCCGTTATCCTGTGCCAGCTCCTGGAGGTGGTTGAAGGCCACCACCAGCGGCCCCTTGTTGGAGGTGACGACGTGTTTTCCGAGCTTCAGGGCCTCCTCGATGTGGCCGAGGCCGGGCTGGCCGTGGACGATGTTGGTGGGGGTCACCTCCACCACCAGGTCGGAGTCGATCTCCTGGATCGCCTCCTTCCCGATGATCCCGAGGTTTGCGATCCCCTCGAGGGTCTTGGCGCCGTGGAGCCTGGAGGGGTCGATCCCGTCGCCGTCGAAGAGGGTCCCCTTGATGTCGGTGACCGAGACGACCCGGAGGTCCAGTCCCATATTCCTCAATAGCTCCCTCTTCCTCCTCACCACCTCCAGAACGCCGTGGCCGACGATCCCAAACCCCACCAGAGAAATCCTCACCTCTCTCATATCTTCTCAGCCTCGATAGGTTCTATCACCAGAAGGTCCTTCTCCGCCCCCACCTCGCGGAGGATCGAGAGGGACTTTCGGATCTCCTCCTTCCCCGTCGCCCTGATCCTCAGGTAGGCGGAGGAGGGCTCTTCGATCCCCGGCATCCTGAGGGAGAGGTCCTCCACCTCGGCAAAGCCGGTAGAATCGATCCGGTCGATGGTGTCCCCGAGGTCGGTGTGGACGACGTGGCCGATCAGAAGGACGGAGATCTCCTCGATGAAACGGTCCTCCCCCGCCCTCACCACCACTATCCCGTTATCCTCAAGGTGCCGTTTGACGTTATCGATATTTGAAGGATCGATCTCGAAGACGATCTGGACCGGGACCGTGCCCCTCGGCGTCTTCCGGTCCCGGTGATGGACCACGCTGATGATGTTCCCCTTGTACTTCTTGAATGGCTCGAGGGACTGCATCAGCTGTCCCGGCACATCTTGCAGTTCCAAGTCCATCGAAAGTCGCATAAAACTTATTCCTCGTCAAATTGCTGCTCTCCCCCATCAGCTTATCGAACATAAAGGTTGTGCAGAAAAAAGTACTTTATTTGAGAGTTCCCATCCCATAGGCGATGGCAGAAGATGACGTGAAGCTGATAACGAAGTTCATAAGGGACCAGGTGGAGGCGGCTGGGGCGGAAGGCGCCGTCCTTGGGATTAGCGGCGGCCTCGACTCGGCGACTGTCGCCTTCCTCGCCGCCCGGGCCCTGGGGAAGGACCGGGTCTTTGCCCTCCTCCTCCCGGAGGTGGGGATGACGCCGGAGGCGGAGGTCGAGGACGCAAGAGAGGTCGCCTCGATCCTCAAAATCGACGCGAAGGAGATCGATATCTCCCAGGTGCTGAGGAGCTACTTCGCGGTCCTCCCCGCCGAGGCGGCACCAGCAGTGGTGAACGGAAACCTGAAGGCCAGGGTGAGGATGACGATCCTCTACTGGCACGCAAACCTCCTGGAAAGGCTCGTCCTGGGGACTGGGAACAAGACCGAGATCATGCTCGGCTACTCGACGAAGTTCGGCGATGCCGCCGCCGACATATTCCCCATCGCGGGGCTCTACAAGGACGAGGTGAGGGATCTTGCGAAGCGCCTGGGCGTTCCGGATCGGATCATCGAGAAGGCCCCGACGGCGGGGCTCTGGCCCGGCCAGACCGACGAGGAGGAGCTCGGGATCACCTACGATGACGCCAACGCCATCCTCCGGGGGCTGGAGGAAGGAAGGAGCCGAAACAACCTCGCGGCGGAGTTCGGCAGGGAGAAGCTAGCCATCGTCGAAGGGCGGATCGCCGCCGGAAGGCACAAGAGGGAGCTTCCTCCGACGCCAGGAAAGTGACGCCTCTCCCCGGCTGTCAGAGGCCTCCGGGCCTCTTCCCCAGAAACCCTTTTCCCCGTCACCGGCCATCCCGGGGGCATGGATCCCGGATCGGAGTTCGAAGGGGTCGGGGAAGGTCGCCTCACCCCGGTGACGGAGATAGATATCCGAGGGCTGGCAGAGGTCCGAGACGAGAAGGACGTCCATCTATCAGTCTACCTCCCCACCGCCTCGAGGGAGGAGGAGGCCGAGAACCGCAGCTTCGTCGCCAGGAGGTCGAGGGCGATGGAGGAGGCCCTCCCGACGGATCTGAAGGCGTCCTTCAGAGAGACGATGGCCACCGTCGAAGACCTCCTCTTTTCAAGGCCCATCTCCGGCGAGAGGGGGCGGATCGTCTTCGCCTCGGCCCCAGCCAACCTCCTCCGGGCCTACAGGATCGGGATCGATCCCGGACGTGCGATGGTCCTGGACACCTCCCCCTTCCTCCTGCCCCTGGCGAAGCTCCGGGACGACTACCTCGACTACGGCCTCCTCCTCCTCGACTCCCGGGAGGCGCGGCTCTTCTGCGTCCGGTCCAACGTCCCGGAAGAGGTGGGACGGTTATCGGCGGACCTGATGGGAAAGCACAAGAAGGGGGGGTGGAGCCAGATGAGGTTCAACCGCCTCCGGAAGGGGGCGGTTCGGTCCTTCCTCTCGGAGGTGGCCGAGGACGTCCGGGAGTCGTGTCTCCGGCACAAGACGCGGGGGATCGTCATAGCGGGACCCGGCGACGCCAAGAAGGAGTTCCTGGAGATCCTCCCTCCCGAGATGGGAAAGAAGGTCTTGGCCGTCGTCGACCTCCCCATCGACGCCCCTCGAAAGGAGATCGTCGAGGTGGGGGATGAGATCGCCATCGCCGACGAGAGGGCGAGGTCGGAGGAACGGGCCGAGGAGCTGCGGGCCGAGATTCTGAAGGGCGGCCTGGCGGTCCGGGGCGTCGAGGAGACGAGGGACGCCCTGAACTCCGGGAGAGTCGGCGTCCTGGTCCTTCTGAAGGACGCATCGATGCCGGGCTGGATCTGCGAGAGGTGCCAGGCCCTGGAGGCGAGGAGGCGGCCGCCGGAGGCCTGCCCGAACTGCGGTGGGCCGACCTCGGCCGTCGACGTCGTCGAGGAGCTCTACGAGCTCGCTCTCAGGACCGGGGCCGAGGTGGAGTTCGTCGAGGAGGATTCGTGCCTCGCCTCGGGAGAGGGGGTGGGGGCGCTTCTGAGGTATTAGGGGAAGAATATCCGCCAGATCGCCAGCGGATACCGTCAAAAATAAGGGGCTCACTTCATCCTTCCGGGCTGCGATTAGCCGTAACGATCAAGTACCATTCCCGCATAAAAGGGCTGAGGGGGAGGAAAATATCGGGAAGAGACGTTCAATAGCAACCTCGTTCGCTGCCCTCGGGATCGTCGCCCTCTTCGCAGGAGTCTTCCTCTCCTCGGAGGCAGGCGTTGAGTGGAGGGTTTCTGAAGAGGGATTGCTGGATTACCGGAGACCTGCGCCGGAATATCGTTTGATCTCATCCGAGGAGGCTGGAGCCTCAAGCCTCCAGGAGCTCCGCTTCAGCAGCCGGGGGCTGGAGGTGGCGGCCCTCCTCCGCGAGCCCTCGGCTCAGAGGCCTGAAGGCTTTCCAGGCGTTGTCCTCCTCCCCGGGGCGACCGTCACCAAAGAGCAGGAGCAGGGCCTCGCAGAGCTCCTCTCCGGCCTGGGATACGCGACGATCGCCCTCGATCAGCGGAACCGCGGCGGCGTCGACGTCGGGGGCGATCTGGAGATGTTTCTGAACGGCCAGGAGCCGACGGAGCACAAGATGGTCCACGACGCCCTGGCGGCGGCCGAGGTCCTGAGGATGCAGCCGGAGATCGACCCCGGCAGGATCGTATACCTCGGCGAGAGCAACGGCGGCCGCTTTGCCATCATCGCCTCCGCCCTGGACGGGAGGTCTCGGGGCGTCGTCGCCATCAGCACCTCTGGCTACGGCGTGGAGGAGGAGATCGGTTCGCTTAGTATCGTGGAGCCGGAGGCGCTGAGGTTCTACAGATCCATCGATCCCGATACCTATCTCGAGAGAATCCCGCCCCGAAGGTTCGTGATGATCCACTCGAAGAACGATACAGTAATTCCCGTCGATTCGGCGAGCCGGACCTATCAGAAGGCGCTTTCTCCAAAAGCGGTGCACCTCGTCGATTGCGCCACCCACGGCCGCTGCGGGGAGATGGACCCGTATATCGGAGAGGAGCTGGCGCGGATGGCGTCTTGACCCTAGATCTCTGTAAAGCAGCCCTGTCCGGCTCTGCCAATATGAGAGGATGAGGGATGGCGGTGTTTTACCGTTTCGCTGGAGCTTTGAGCCCTCTCGAGGTCGGAGATGGCGAGGCATCCGATTTGGCGATGAATATTCGAGCTCTTGAAGGCGGGGCATGCTCTCGTCCCCCTCAAATCGGCTCTTCCTTCAGGCTCGCCCCCCTCCTCTCTCCTTCTGTCACTTTTTCAGCTACAGATCCCAGGATACCCCGCCATCGTCGCCCGGAGGAGGATGTCCACGATCAGGGCGGCGAATAATACCGCCCGGTAGTTCGCCCCCTGGTAGAAGGTCCTCTCCCCCCTCGCAGCCGTCGGGTTTCGGATGAAGTCGAAGGTCTGTCCGACCATCCAGACCCCGGCCGCGAGGGCGGCGGCGAAGTAGATCGGACCGAGGCCGGTGGCGGCCCCCAGGGCTATTGAGAGGATGACCCCGACGACCCAGGCGGCGGCGACGAGCTTTGCGGTCCTGGGGATGCCATAAGTCACGGGAAAGGTGGGAATCCCCTCCCGCCGGTCGCCCGCCACGTCCCGGGAGGCGTCGCAGTTGGTGAACCCCCAGTCGGTGATGCAGATCATGGCGCCGAGGATCACCGCCCCGGCGTGGAGCCCCGGCCCGTCCTTGAGGACCCCTGCCGGGGCCATGGCGAGCCAGACCCCCACGGGGACGATCCCGAAGGAGAGGCCGACGAGCGCCCAGGAGAAGGGGGTCGTTCTCTTCGCCGCCTTCGAGTATAAGACCATGACCAGGGTCGCGGCGATGAGGGCGACGAGGCTCTCAGGGTTGAGGTAAAAGGCGACGGCGGCCGCTATGCCGAATAAGAGGGCCGAGTAGGCGAGGGCCGCCGACCTCGTCACCTGGGACGACGGGAGCGGCCTCCCCGGCATCCCGACGGCGTCGACGTCGACGTCGCAGCAGTCGTTGTAGACGTAGGAGCTGGTGATGGCGAAGTACGCCCCCAGGGTGGCGATGGCGAAGGGGAAGGCCGCTGGCAGGCCCCCTGAGGTGGCATAGGCGGCCAGGAGGGCCGCCGCCCCGGGGAGGGCTATGTCCATCGGCGCGAGAGGCGGGCGGAGGAGCTCCGCGTAGGCCCTCAGCTTCCCTCCCTCTGCGGTCTTATCCCCTCTACCATCCTCGCCGCCGCTCAATCCCTCCCCCCCTCAATCGAGAAAACCCTCGAAGATCTCCAGGTAATCCTGGGGGCGGACGAGCCAGGCGAGCTTCCCCACCTCGCGGCCGATGGGGTAGATCTCCCGATTCCGAGAGAGCCCCAGGGCCTTCACCTTCGGAACCTCAATCTCCCGGAGGGGGGCCGCCTCTTCGCATCGCGGGTTCTCGACGAACCCGTCCTCGGTGAGGAAGTAGGCGCCCCCGCCCCTCTCCCTGATCGGCTCGTAGATCGACGAGAAGCCCCGGGCGACGAAGTTCGCCATCTTCAGCCTCTTGTTCGACTCGTTTATGGTGATGTGGCCGTATCCAGGAGGGACGACCACCTTGTCGCCTTCCATCGCCCTTACCACCACCACGTCGCTGAGGTCCTCCCTCTGGAGGAGGTAGGTAGCCTCCCCCTCCAGGACCTCGTAGACCTCGGGGTAGGTGACGGATTGGCCCGGCACCTGGGGGTGGTAGTGGCCCGCCGTCTTGACGTACTCTAGTCCCAGCATCCGGGGCGGGATGATGGTGATGTCGTACCTGATCCCCTCCTCAACGAAGAGGTCGGCGTCCCTCCTGCTGAGGAAGAGGTCCCTGTACATGTAGTAGAGCTCCTGGTCCTCGGCCCCCTCTGCCCACCTCCTGTCGTAGAGGACGTCGTCCATATCGCGGAGCATCCTCACGTCCGGCTCCTTCACCTTCCCGCCGAATTCGAGCTCGTTCAAGTCAGAACACCCGATGAAGGATGGAACGGCAAATTTATAACGTTTTTCCGAGGATAGAATATCATGGAAGATGACGCCATGGCAACCCCCTTCTGCCAGGACCTGAAGAGGTTCATCATGACCTTCGTCTCCACCACCGCTGAGGCGATTCAGGCGACCCAGGGGGCCGGAGGCCTCATGATCATGTCCGTCGCCATCGGGACCCGGCTCTGGGAGGAGATGGAGCAGTTCAAGGAGTGCGACATGCCGGGCTTCGAGACGAGGGATGAGAAGATCAATTGCTTCATGAAGACCCTCGAGGCCTCGGGGGCGATCGGAGGCTCCTCCTTCGAGGAGAGGGAGGGCCGGCTCGTCGTCACCATAAAAGGATGCTTCTTCGCTCCCGCCAGCGATCGCCAGATCGAGGTGGGCCTCTCCCACCCCCTCTGCCCCATCGGCGGTCTTATCGTCGCGGGGCTCCATAGGACCGCCTCGATCCTCGCCGCCCTGGAGCGGGTCGATCGCGACGTGGCGAGGAACGTCTCCACCCTCACGTTCAGGCTCTACTCCTGACTTCACCCCTTCCCACCGGCTTGGAGCTCTCCCATTGGAGGGCGGGACGGATCCGGACGCCCCCCTGTCAGAGCCTCGCCCTGATCTTCCCCCATAGATCCCGGATGGCTTCCCCGACGGGCCCCTCCACCTCGACGAGGGTCTCCCCGCGGATCATGGCCCCCACCACCTCGGGGTCGAAGGGGAGCCTTCCCGCGAGCTCGACGCCAAGATCTCCGCAGAGTCCGCCGATCTCTTCGGTCATCTCGGGGTTGAGGTCGTGCTTGTTGACGGCGACGAGGGCCTCGACCCCGAAGTGCTCGGCGACGGCGAGGATCCTCTCCAGGTCGTGGGCCCCGGAGATGGAGGGCTCCGTCATCACCAGGGCTAGGTCGGTCCCGGTGATGGATGCGATGACGGGGCAGCCGATCCCCGGAGATCCGTCGATGATGACGAGGTCCTTATTCTCCTCGGCTGCGATCCTGGAAGCGAGCTCCCTCACCATCGTCACCAGCTTTCCGCTCGCCTCCTCTCCGGGGAAGAGCTCGGCGTGGACCATCGTCCCGAACCTCGTATCGGAGACGAAAGCGTGGCCCGAGATTCTATCGACCATGGTGACCGCCTCTGAGGGGCAGACGACGGTGCAGACCCGGCACCCCTCGCAAGCGGCGGGGTCGACGGCAAAGTCGGAGATGGCGCAAAACCTGCAGGCCTCCTCGCATTTGCCGCAGCGGGTGCATTTATCGGGGTCGATCGAGGCTGCCTGTAGCCCCAAAAAATCGAAGGTCTCCCGGACCTCGGGCTTCAGGAGGAGGTGGAGGTCGGGGGCGTCGACGTCGCAGTCCGCCACCACCATCTCGCCTCTCGCGAGGGCGGCGAGGGATGCGGTCATCGTAGTCTTCCCGGTCCCGCCCTTCCCGCTGATGACCACCAGCTGCTTCATCTCGACTCCACCTCCTCTGCGATCCTTTCGAGGAGGAGGACGAACTTATCCCGCCACTCGGCCATCGCCGTCGTGAAGAGGACCCCCCGGGAGTAGAGCTCCGCTATCTCTCGCTTCATGGGGATCTCCAGAAGGATCGGGATCGACTCTTTTTTGCAGTAGTCGTAGACCCCTCGGTCTCCGATGCCAGACCGATTCACCACCACCCCACAGGGTATGTCCATCCCCCTCACCACTTGGACGGCGATCGATAGATCGTATAGGCCGAAGGGGGTCGGCTCGGTGACCAAGAGACAGAAGTCGCTCCCCCGAGCCGCCTCGATGACGGGACAGGCGGTCCCCGGCGGCGAGTCGACGAGGACGAGGTCACCTCTCGCCTCGGCCTTGACGGCCCTTATGAGGGGCGTTGCCATCGGCTCGCCGACGAAGAGCTCCCCCCAGAGGAGCCTCACCTCTCCCGACCTCCCCCTGTGGATTCTGCCTATGGATCTGGAACCCTCGGAGATCGCCCCCTCGGGACAGAGGAGGGCGCACCCGCCGCAGCCGTGGCAGAGCTCCGGGAAGAGGAGGACTTTCTGCGGAAATACAGCGAGGGCGTGGTAGGCACAGAAATCCGAGCATCTGCCACATCTTGTGCACCTGTCTTCGTCGATCACCGGGATCGGCACCATACAGTCGGAGCTCTCCCTCTCGTCCATCTCGGGAAAGAAGAGGTACGAGTTCGGCTCCTCTACGTCGCAGTCCAAGAGCTCCACTCCGCCGATGGATGCCGCCATGTTCGTCGTCACCAGGGTCTTTCCAGTCCCGCCCTTGCCGCTGGCTACGGATATCATCATCTACAAAACCTCCTTTCAGCTGGTCGATCTCCCTTGCGATCCCGATGGTCCGCACGAGAATCCCCCGCGAACTTCCGGAGGCTAAAAGCTCCAGAGGCCATCTCCTCAGGATGCCGGAGATCCGAGAACATCTTCCCATTTGGGACGATATACTTTAAAGCTTCCCTACCGGGATAAAGCCAGAGCTGATGCCTCTTGGAATATCTGCCACATCCCAGGGGAGCGTCAGCCAAAAATGGCTAACATGGGACGTACTGGCCGCCGATGTTGAACGATTCGGTCTTGATCTTCATCCAGTCCCTGAAGATGTCCACCCTCCAGGTCCCCTGCAGCCTGGCGGCGTCACATCCTCGAATCTGGATGGCGCTCCAGGTCTTTCCTTCCCAGTCTCCGCTGGCGAAGTTCTTCGGCGGGACGACGGCGAAAGTCCGGGCGTAGAGCTGGCCGTTGGGTGCGTACCATCGCCACTCCATCTCGTGGGGCTCGAGGTCTCTTGCGAACCTGATCCAGGAGACCGCCTGGTCGTCCTCGGTGGAGAAGGAGTAGGTCCTGTAGATCGGATTCCAGTGGGCGTCTACAGACTTGGCCATGGAGTGATCGCTGAGCGGAATGAAGGGAAACCATATCGCCCCGCCCAGGGACGCTGTCGACATAACGGCAATAAAGGCCAGGATAGCCTTGATCTTCTTCATCTAGTATTTACCCCCTACATTGCCATGATCTATGGTTATACACCCTTGGTCATGGATATAATAAATAACTATAGGAAGGTCGGAGCTTCTGAGGACTAAAGATTGGAGGATCTGGTCAAAAGTCAGAGGATCAGGGGGCTTATACCCCTCCTCTTCGCGACCTCGGCGGGGAGGTCGACGGCCTCCAGGGCGACGTCGATGATGGCGCCGTCGCCGGTGGCGACCGGATGGGGCGCGACCTTAAGCCTTCTGTCGGCGTCCCTCGCCGTCGTCGCGAACCCCGGGACGCCAAAGTCAACCATCATCCCCTGGATCGTCGCCGCCAGCTCCCCGCTCCGGCTGATCTGTTGGTCGAGGATCACCTCGGCCCCGGCGACTCCGCTCTCCTTCAGGATCGATAGGACCTCCGATATGGCTGGCACCGTCGCCTCGGAGGATCTGTACCTCCTGAAGATCCCGCGGGCATCCCGCAGGAAGCCGTCGTCGCAGAGGTAGACGGAGGCTCCCGAAAGGAGGCTCTCGGCGGTGATGAGGACGTTGTAGCCATCGATGGCGATCCTCCGGCCCGCGAGCCTCTCAGCGGGGACCCGTTTATTCCTCCGAGCCGCCGCCAGGGCCGAGGGGACCGCCACCCTCGAGAGGATGAACCTATCCTCTCGGGGGAGGAGTCGGTGGTCGGAGACGAACCTGACCGCCGGCCCCGAGGGGTAGCCCCGGTCGAGGAGGTATCGGAGCTCCTCGGCGGCGAGGTTCAGGGCTTCGTGTCCATCATCAGGCAGCGGCTCGCCTCCCGGTAGAGGTCTCCACCGTGGGGGTCGATGGCGACGATCATCGGCCCCCATCCTTCCGCCTCCAGCTCCCAGAGCCCCTCAGCCATCCCAAGCTCGGGGAGGTGGAGCCGTTTCACCAACAGGTGGCGGGCCGCGAGGGCCCCGCAGCCTCCGGGGTAGGCGAGATAGGCGGCCCTTCCCCGGAGGGCCTCCGCCTCCTCGGATATCCCCCCCTTCCCGACGATAAGCCTCACTCCCCGACCAACGACGTCTTTTGTGTACCTTGAGACCCTGCCGCTGGTGGTGGGGCCGGCGGATAAGATGGTCTCGTCCCTGATCAGAGGGCCGCAGTGGTATATTACCGCCCCCGCGAGGTCGACGGGGATATCCTCTCCGGATGCGAGGAGGGCGTGGACCCGGTCTCGAGCGGTGTAGACCTTCCCGCTGATCCAGACCAGGTCTCCGGCCCGGAGGGCCGAGATCTCCTTTTCGCCGATGGGCGTCTTCAGTCTATGCTCCATCCGTCATCCCTCACCGTTGCGGAGGCGGATCTGTTCGCCCAGCACTGAAGGTTCACCGCCACCGGGAGCGATGCGGTGTGGCATAGGGCCGTCTCGATCCTGACCCCCAGGGCCGTGGAGTCGCCGCCGAGCCCCATGGGGCCGGTCCCGATCCTGTTAATCTCCGATAGAAGTGCCGTCTCCAGATCCGAGGTGCCGGGCATCCGGAAAAGCGCCCTTTTGGCGAGCCTCGGCGCGAGATCGAAGGTCCCGCCGATCCCCACCCCCACGAAGACGGGGGCGCAGGCTCTTCCCGACCGCTTTGCCACCTCCCGGGCGACGAAATCGAGGGGGTCGTCGGCGGGGTTGAGCATGGCGAGGAAGGACGCGTTCTCTGAGCCCGCCCCCTTGGGGAAGGCGGTGATCCGCAAGGACTTCCCAGGGACGAGGTCGACGATCAGGTCTGGCATCCCGGGGCCAGTGTTGTCGCCGCTGTTCTTCCTCGTCAGAGGGTCGACGGCGTTGGGGCGGAGGGGTACCTCTTCCGTCGCCCGGCGGACCCCCTCGGCTATCGCCTCCTCCAGGAACGGTGGTATCGAGAGGTCCCAGCCGATCTCCAGGCAGAAGACGGGGAGGCCCGTATCCTGGCATAGAGGGACGCCTTCGGATGAGGCGATTCTGACGTTCTCCAGCATCGCCTCGAGCTGGGACCGGGCGATGGGATTCGTCTCTCTTTCTGCCGCCTCCTCGATCCTCTCCATAACCCACGGCGGAAGGCTCGTCTCGGCCTTGGCTAGGACCGCCACCGTCGCCTCGACCACGTCCTCTCGCCTCATGGTGGGTCCCTCCCCCGGATCTTGATCGGCCTCGACTGCTCTGGGATCTTCAGCTCACTCTCGAGCCCAAGAGCCCTCTCCATGGCGGCCTTGTGGAGGTCGCCGGAGGTGTGAATCCCCCCCTCGCCTCCCCGGACAGCCCGGCAGGGGTACATCTGGCAGAGGAGGCCTGCCCGGGGCGGGGCGTCTTCAAGCCGGACTCCTACGATATCCTTCGCGACATGCCAGGTGCTGCCGCAGGGGGAGCCCCGGAGGACCTCGGCCCGCGTTATCCTCCCATCCTCCACCTCCACCTCCAGCAGGGGCCGGCCGAGCTTCTCGGCGAAGGAGTCCACCGCCTCGATGCCGCAGGGATCGAGGGTGCAGCAGATCTCGTCGACCTCGATGTAGATCCCGTAACTGTCGGCGATCTTCTGCAGCTCTGGGACCGACCCCGCCCTCCCGATCCCGCCGGGGACGATCACCGCCTCGGCCCCGCCCTTCCCGGCCCTGGTGGCGATCTCCGGGGTGATGTCGGGGTGGAGGGAGTAGGTGATGATCAGCTCTGAGCTGAAGAACTCGGGGTCCAGGCCGAGGCCGTCGAGGAACTCCTCGGGGTCCTCGATGAACTCCGGCAGGGCTTGGGGGATCTCGATGGAGACGACCTCGAAGTCGGTCCTCTCCTTTATCGTCTCGATGAGACGCTCGCCGTATTTGCCCCTGGTGACGACTCCGACTCGCATGATCCACTGACGACGGGGGCGGTTATAGAGTTTGTCTCGAAGTTCATTCCTCCGTAGATCTCGCATTCGATCCGCCAGTCCGTCCTGGCTTCCCGCTCGAAAGGGTAAATTAGCCCCGGATACGATGAAGGTTCATGATACCTGCCGTCCTCGTCGCGGGGACCTCCAGCGGCGTCGGCAAGACCACGGTGGTTCTGGGGATGATGGCGGCCCTCAGGAGGCGGGGTCTCGTCGTCGCCCCCTTCAAGGTGGGGCCGGACTTCATCGATCCATCTCATCATGCCGCCATCTGCGGCAGGCCCTCCCGAAACCTCGACACCTTCATGATGGGGATGGACGGCGTCCGTCGCTCTTTCGCGCGAGGCGTCGAGGGCGCCGACGTCGCCGTCATCGAGGGCGTCATGGGCCTCTACGACGGCCTCGACGCGACGGAGGTGGCGTCGTCGGCCTCCGTCGCGAAAGCCCTCGGAGCCCCCGTCCTCCTGGTGATGAACGTCCACGGGACGAGCCGGTCCGCCGCGGCGATGGCCCTCGGCTACAGGAGCTACGACCCCAAGGTCGAGGTCGCGGGGCTCATCCTCAACAGGGTCGGAAGCGAACGGCATCGCAGCCTCCTGGAGGATGCCCTCGCGCCCCTGGGGATACCGATCCTGGGGACCCTTCCGAGGCGGGGCGAGATAGCCCTTCCGAGCCGCCACCTGGGGCTGGAGATGGGCTTTGAGAGCCGCCACGACCTGGATGCTTTAGCCGACTTCGTCGAGGAGAACGCATACCTCGACCGGATCCTCGAGCTCGGCTGCAATGTTGCGGAGCCTGAAGCGCAGGCTGAGCCTGAGGCGGAGACGGTGCAGGACCAGGAGGGTGGGAGGATAAGAATCGCCGTCGCATACGACGAGGCCTTCTGCTTCTACTACGCCGAGAACTTCGAGATCCTCCGGAGGCTCGGCGCCGACCTCCGCTTCTTCAGCCCGATTCGCGACCCCCTCCCGGAGGCCGACGGCCTCTACCTCGGCGGCGGCTACCCCGAGCTCTACGCCGGGGCCCTGGAGGAGTCGCCGACCCGTCATGAAATAAAAAAGGCCGCCGAGGACGGGATGCCGATCTACGGCGAGTGCGGCGGCCTGATGTACCTATGCGAATCGGTCGTCTCCAAGGACGGTTTCAGCGAGAAGAAGATGGCCGGGGTCCTGCCGGCCACTACCACCATGACCGGCAGGCTTCAAGCCCTCGGCTACGTCGAGGGGGACGTCGTCGCCGAGAACCCCGTCGTCGCGAGAGGATCGGCGATCCGGGGGCACGAGTTCCATTACTCGAGGATGGACTGCGCGAGGGACGCGCGGTTCGCCTACCGGTTCCGGCGCGGGAAGGGGATCGATGGGAATAAAGACGGCCTCGTCGAGCACGAGGTCCTGGGAAGCTACCTTCACACCCACTTCTCCACCTTCTCCGTGGAGAGGTTCGTTGAGAGCTGCAGAGGCTATAGAAGGAGTTAGATAAAAATGAAAGTCGTCGCCTTCAACGGGAGCGCCCGGAGGAATGGAAACACCGCCATCCTCGTGCGAAGGGTCCTCGAAGAGCTGGAAAAAGAGGGTATAGAGACGGAGCTTGTGCAGCTCGCGGGAGAGCGGATCCGGGGATGCACCGCCTGCCGCGGCTGCGTCGCGAATCAGGACGGACGGTGCACCATCGACGACGACGTCGTCAACGAATGCATAAGAAAGATGGTCGAGGCGGACGGGATCATCCTCGCCTCGCCGACCTACTTCGCCGACGTCTCGGCGGAGATGAAGGCCCTCATCGACCGGGCCGGCTTCGTCGCTCGGGCCAATGGCGGGCTCTTCAGAAGGAAGGTGGGGGCGGCGGTCGTCGCCGTTCGGAGGGCGGGGGCGATCCACGCCTTCGACTCGATAAACCACTTCTTCTTCATCAGCGAGATGGTCGTCCCCGGGTCGAGCTACTGGAACCTCGGCTTCGGCCATGCGCCCGGCGAGGTGGAGTCGGATCAGGAGGGGATCGAGACGATGAGAGTCTTAGGCTCGAATATGGCTTGGCTGCTGAAAATGATCAACGTATGAGGCTGTTGGTGGAGGGCAGGGGCCGGGGTGGGGCATAGACTGATATCAGAAGTCGAAGAGGGACTTCTGCTTCTGCTCCGGCCCCTCGCCTGGTGGCCCGGCCGGAGCCCTTCCTTTCGCCGCCGCCCGGGGAGGGGCGATGTCGAAGAGCCGCTGCTGCTCGGGGCAGCAGACGAGCTGCTCCTTAGATACGCCGAAGGGCGCGAGGAGGCGCAGCAGCGGCGGCAGGATCTGCTTATTGATGTAGTAGTCGGTGTCGATCTTGAGCCCCTCGTCGAGGGCGTACGAGGGGTCCTCGGCCCGGTCGACGAAGAGCCCCTTCCCCCGGACGATGACGAAGGGGACTCGGTCGCCGACCTGCGGGACCCGGCCGCCCCTCGCCCTCATCTTCTCGGCGAGCTGGACGTGAGGCTGCTTGTTCTTGTACGCTGCTGTGCTCTTGGTGTACCTCCGGGTCAGGACCAGGTCGTCGAGGATCTCCGGGTCCTCTCGGAGGTCGAGCCTCTGGAGGCGGTCTATCACCGACTTCGCGAGGTCGACGGCTTCGTCGACCTTCCCCTCCATGAGGACGAGCTCTAGGCACCGGTTGAGGGTCTTGCTGGTAAGCTCGCACCAGTCCCTTCTTACCGTCTCCATCCCCCGGACCTTTATTTTATCGCGCCACTCGCTCCCGACCTTCTCGAAGACCCAGAGGGCGTACCTCTTCTTGACGAGGAAGAGCCCCCGGCGGGCGAAGGCCTCGAAGACCAGCTCCATCGGCGGCGGCAGGCGGGACGTCACCGTCTCGGCGATCTTTCTTCCCACCAGCTCCGCCTCCTCCAGGTTCGGCTTTTCCCCGCGGCCGCCGAAGGGCTTGAGGCGGATGAAGACGCTGTCGGTGTCGCCGTAGACGACCGACAGGTCGAACCGCTTGAGCTCTCCGACGGCTGGGAAGGAGTCGCCCGGATCCGTGGCCATCTCCTCCGGGAGGAGGGCCTTCCCGTCCCGGACGTAGACCGAACCGATCTCTTCGACCATATTCTTGGTGTTCTGGATGTTCGATCTTCCGAAGCTCGTCACGGCGTTGGCGAGGGGGAGGCTGTAGAGCCTCGCCCGAGCGTAGCCGGAGTAGCCGTAGAAGGAGTTGAGGAGGATCTTGAGAGCGTACTGCTGGGCGTCCAGGATGTTCCGCTCCTCATCCGAGGCAGACTTCATGCGGCGCTTGATATCGGTCCTCTGGGCGAGGAGGTCGCGGAGGACGCCGGGGACGATCCCCGGCGACGCTGACGGAAGGACGAACTCCCCCCCCGATGGGGGTCGAACGACCACCTCCGACGGCGGGTGCTCGTCGGTGACGACCGTCGAGTAGCAGAGGTTGTGGGCCATCATGATCGACGGATAGAGGGACCGGTAGTCGAGGATGAGGACGTCCTCTACCAGCCCCTTCTTCGGCTCCAGGACCGCCCCCCCCTTCAGTTCGAAGCTCTGGGCCGCCCTCGCCGATGAGAGGTCGGCGTCGGGCTTCGGGGGGATGACCCTGCCCCGCTCCTGGAACTTCCGGAAGAGGAAGTTCTCGACCATCCCCGTCTGGCCGCCGTCGATGACGTCCTGGAGGAGGGAGCCGCTCGTCTGGGCGAGGGCGATGTACTTGTCCAGGAGCTTCAGGTCGGTGAGGAGGTGAAGCGCCAGGTACGAGTCGCGGCGGGAGTAGCTGACGAGCCGGGCGAACTCCTCGCCGCTGGCAGACCAGAGCGCCTCCATCTCCTTCGGCTCGACGTCGTGCTTCTCGACGCCGAGGAGCTCCAGGCTCGCGTTTCTGAGGGTGTAGCGCTTCAGGCTGAAGGACGACCTCACCAGGGGCAGAAGGTCGACGACGACCCGGCCGGTGATCTCGACCCGGGTCTGGTTTACGATCTTCCTCACCCGCCAGGGGCTTCTGTCCCTGCCGACCCGGACGTCCAGGTTCAGCCTCCTCGCCCTCTCTTCCAGGTACGGAAAGTCGAACTCCGCCGAGTTGTAGCCGGCGACGACGTCGGGGTCGTAATCCTTGAGGATCTCGATGAACCTTGAGAGCATCTCCCTCTCGCCCCTGGAGCAGAGGACGTCCCCCCGGGGGCAGTCCAGATCCCGGCCGACGAGGACGAGGTCCTCCTTTCCCCGGCAGGGCGGATCGAAGGCGAGGCTGATCATGATCACCGGTGAAGTCTCAGGGTTGGGCATCGCCCCGTGGAGGGGGAGACACTCGATATCGAAGGCCATGGTGCGGAGGGGGGCGTTGGGCCTCGCCTTCGCTCCTCCCGCCTCCTTCACCTCCTCCGCGCCGTCTCCCTCGCTTCCTCTCCTCTCCGGCCCCTTCCCTCCCGGGCCGGACGCCGCTGGCCGCAGGGACGCATAGGGGACGGGGCCGATAATGGCGACCTCCGCCTTCTCTCTCTCCTTTCCCCCCCTCTCTTCCTCGGCGTCCACCTCCGCCCACCTCATCCCTCCGAGGTCGAGGTCGATCAGGAACCGGTTCTTGAAGAGGACGTCCGTCTCGTAGACCTCCAGAATCCCAGGGACGGATAGGACCGACTCCCTGAACTCCCGGACCGACTTGGGGTCTTTGGCTACGACCTTCAGCATCTTGGTGGGCCATCTCTGATAGCCGACGGGGCGGAACCGCTCCACCACTTCAGCAGATAGGCCCATGGCCCTGATCCCATCGATGGCGGCTTCAGTCCGGCTCTCGTCGATGCGGGCGTAGAAGTAGGGGAGAAATCCAGAGGCTTGGACGGTGACGGGTCCGCCCGAGGGGGTAGTACCGAAGAGCTGGACTATAGGAAACCCGTCGGGGTCGTAGACGTAGTTGGCGTCCAGGATCTGGAAGATCATCGACGGGAGATAGGCGTCCAGGAAGTCTTATAGTTTGTTATGTGCTTGCTGAAAGACTTTAAACGCTCGATGGCACCAAAAGTCGGGAGCAACAGCCAGATCATCGTTGAGAAGGCCTTGAAGGAGGCCTCGGGCTTCGGCCCCAAAGGAGGGCGTACGCCCCATCGGCGGCCTGTCCCGTCGGGAAGGGAAGACGAAGAGGGTCTTTTGCTAGAAGGCTGGGAGGAGGGGCGGGCTGCCCGGCCTCGTATCTTTTGATCGCTTTTGCTTATGTAATCTTATCCGCGACAGGGGTTTTATGCCAGAGATATTTAAACTACTATCTGTATTCATCGCAAGCTCTGCGGGGGCTGCCGAGCACCGTTTACATATTTTATTTTTTATTTGAAATATATCTTGTTTCGATCAAAACATCTAAATGAAATCTATCTGGAATATCTATTTATAGTACAAACGTTTTTCTTCAGAGGCGGGCCAGAAGCACCGGCACCGAAATATCCAGAAAGGGATGGCTAGGTGATCGAACGCAGACTATCTGGTAGGATATTGGATCATATTATACTAGATAGCAGGTGAATAGCAACAGTATCTAAAACGCATCGGATGATCTCCAAATAAGGGATCGGATAAATTTCATCTATCGGAGCTACAAATAGTTAGAAATTATATGAATCTAGGTCTGATACCAAGGAGAACATTCAGGTTTATGTTATAAATTTGGTCGCGCAAATCTGCTCGTTTACCAGGATGTCAGCTGGCATCTTCAAATAAAAAAATGGACCTGGTTTGAAGATGGGAGTCTCTGGCCGCTTATTATTATAAGCGTGGATAGGCTTTGGGTCCGCGAGCGTTTCGATCGATCTGGATGTGAGCCGGGGAGGGAAGGAAATGCCATACGGTTACATGGGTAATGACTTCTGGGTAGATTTATCTCGAAGAAAATTTAGATACAGGGTAATCCGTGAAGATCACTACAAGAAGCTCCTTACGGGTTATGGTCTGGAGAGATCACCATGAGTTTCCTGATAGACCCGCCTCTGCTCTTCCTCTCAGGACTCGCCCTCTACTTTGGGGGAAAGGGGCTTGACTGGAACTGTCGATCGAAGATCGTGGTGGGAGTCGCCATCACTTTGACCTTCATCGTCTTCAGCACCCTGTTGTATGCCGACATCATCCGATGCGTATTTCCCTTCTTCTCCAGCTTGACGGGCTCTGAGTTCATGTTTCACACCAACATCACGGGAATATCCAAATCGGATGTCCCGCTGGAGATCGTGATAATCCTCTTCTTGCTTTATCCGTTCTGGCTCTATGCCGGTTACGCTTCCGCCTGGAAGATCGATAGGAGAAAGCTGAGGCCGTCCAAGACGATCTACTCCCGCCAGGACGTAAAGAGCCGGAGAGCGGTGCCATCTTCTTCCAAATACGCCGTAATTAGAGGTCCAGAACCCCGAGAGTCCGTCAAGAAAGCGGTGGAACAGCTCGGAGGCATCAGGCACTTTGTCAAAGATGGCGACAAGGTCCTGATCAAGGTGAACATCTGCGGTGGCGTTCCAGATCGGAAGGGAACTTTCACAAGTACTGAGGTGGTCGATGCTCTGGTGGACCTGGTGAGGGCGGAGGGCGGAGTACCTACGATAGCCGATTCTGATATGATCTGGACGAGGTTCTGGCCAGCGGCCACGGATTCCGGCTGGAAGGAGTGGGCCGAGAAGAAGGGCGTGAGGCTCGTAAACCTCGCAGATACCGAGATTGCAAAGTTCGATTTCGGCAAGGATAGCGTCGTGGGAGTGGACTATGTCTCCAAGGAGGCGATAGATGCTGACGTCATCATCTCTGTCCCCGTGATGAAGACCCATCTCTTGACGGCAGTAACCCTCGGCATGAAGAATATGTACGGCACCCTCCCAGAGATAAACAAGGCGAAGTATCATCGAAAGGATATAGAACAGGTCATATACTGGATAAACAGGGCCTTCGCCCCTAACCTCACGGTGATCGATGGGACCATCGGCGGCGAGGGAATAGGCCCTCTAAGCTGCGAGGACGTGGACTTCGAGACCGTCGTCGCCTCCAACGACGTGGTGACTGCGGACGCGATCGCATGTCAGCTGATGGGCTACAAACCCCTGGAAGAGGTGACTCACATCAAAATTGCGGACGAACGTCATCTCGGCGACGGCTCCAAGGTGTACGACTTTGGCGACCTGCCCTACAAGCACATCGCCGGAAAGGATGGAAACTGGATCCGTCCAGATCCTGGAGTGAAGAACTTCTATGACTGGGCAACCAAACTGGTATTGAAGTTTCCCGGCTGGGAGACCTTCTTCAACATAAGCGCCGACTTCTTCCTATACGACCTTGCACGGTTGCCCGTTTTGGGCTACCTGACCCCGGCCCTCCTCAGGTTTATGAACGATGTCGTATACGACAGCCTGGAGGGGCAGGGAAATACGAAGGCCGACAGAAGACGTCGGAGGATAAACCTCTCTCTGGTGCTGATGGTGGCCCTGATATCTCTGGCGGGGTTTTATTACAGCGGCTACCTCTGGCGGTCCCTGCTCTTCGAGTTCAGCTATCTGATCGCCATCGGGGTATCGCTTCTGGTGGGCTTGAGGATGAAGACTCGGCCTCTGCTGACCATGATAGGGGTGACGGCGGCCGTCTCCTTTTTTGTTGAAAAGTCTCTCATCTCGACGAACGTTCTGACCTACGACGGCTCCAACTCCTTCCCCTTCATGGTCACGGGATGGACTCTTTTGATGATCTCGATCCTGGGCATATCAGACCTCTCCAGGAAGTGGCTCGTCGATCTCGATATCTTCACGAAGCTGCATAAGTGGCGGGCCGTTCCCGCCGTCTTTGCCTCCCTGGTATTCGCCGCCTTCTACTTCTGGGAGGGTTATTACAAGCTCGCGGGCCCCAATATGGCCCTGATCTACCTCGGGATGGTGGCCCTGGGCCTCCTCTCCTCGAGGAGGTGCTCCATGGAGTGGAACTGCTCCCTGGTTATTGTGAGCCTGGTTTTGGGCGGCTGCATCGAGCTTTTCGGCTCCCTCGCCGGTTTCTGGAACTACCATTACGGCGAGACGCTGGCGATCTTCATCACCCTGGCCTGGATCCTGAACGCATGGGCTGTCCATGGAGTCGTCCTCCTGACGGGAGTTAATCTATCGGGCTCGATGGTAAAGGGAAGCAAAGAAGTGAGCTGAGCATCCGAGTCTTTATCTGGAGAAGGATGGCCCCGGTTCGATTTCGAGCAGGAGATTGGGTGAACGATCGTGGTAGTATCGGATCTGCATCTGGCAGAAATGCCCAAAGATGGTGAGGATGATAGAAACGAAGACTTAGTGCCCACTCCCGCCAGGACGGGATTTGAGGGGCGATCTTCTAAGCTTCCATCACGGTGTGATCCACCAGATCATCACCGAGGAGACTGGCGGGATGAAAGCCGTCCAGATCGACGCCGAGGCGAGGTGGGGTCGCCGGCTGCGTCGTCGAAAAGGGTCTGAGGGAGGCCCTCAGATTCAGCCCCAAGGGTGCTTTGCCCCATCGGCGGACTGCCCGCCAGAAGGGGAGGGCTAAGGGGGTCTTTTACAAGAAGGGGGGAATAGGCAAGATCGGGACCCTGAACTCCCGGACGGACTTGGGGTTCTTGGCTTTGCCCTTCGGCATCTTCTGAGGCCGCCTCCGGTAGCCGACGAGGCGGAACCGCTCCACCGCCTCGTCGGATAAGCCCATCGACTTGACCTCCAAGATGGCGGCTTCGATCCTCTTTTCGTCGACCCAGACGCAGAAGTTGGGGCAGAATCCAGATGCGTGTGCGGTGACCGGTCGATTCGGAGGTGTCGTCCCGAAGAGCTGGACTGTCGGAAACCCATCGGGTTCGCAGACGCGGTTGACGTCCAGGATCTGGAAGATCATCGTCGGAGAATGGGGTGGGGAGGTAACATGGTTTGTTGTGGAGGGGGGACGGAAAATTCGATAACCAGAAAGGTTATAACCGAAACGCCCGATCGCTGATGCGTGCTCAAGGATCTGCGAGGATGGGCAACAGTGAGAAAAAGCCATAATCCGTGGCCCGTCGACGACATCAATTATTGTAGGTCTCATCGATGGGTCGGATGATCGATCTTCTTTTGATGAGGGAGGATGGACTTGAGAGAGCTATTGTCAGGCAACGAGGCGATCGCCCGGGGGGCGTACGAGGCGGGGGTGACGGTGGCGACGGGCTATCCCGGGACGCCGTCTACGGAAATTCTCGAGAACGTGGCGAAGTACAAATCCGAGATATACTCCGAATGGTCGCCGAACGAGAAGGTGGCCTTCGAGGTGGCGGCTGCCGCCTCCTGCGCCGGAGCCCGGTCGATGGTGACGATGAAGCACGTCGGCCTCAACGTCGCCGCAGACCCCCTGATGACGTTGAGCTACCTGGGGGTCGAGGGCGGCTTTGTCGCCTGCGTCGCCGACGACCCCGGAATGCACTCGTCCCAGAACGAGCAGGACACCCGCCAATACGCCCGGTTTGCGAAGGTCCCCGTATTCGAGCCGGCTGACAGCCAGGAGGCGAAGGACTTCTTTCGTCTCGCGATGGAGATCTCGGAGAGGTACCAGACGCCTGCGATCCTACGATCGACGACGAGGGTGAGCCACTCAAGAAGTTTGGTGGAGCTGGGGGGCCGGGAGGAGGTCGATCGTGAGATCGGGATCGAGAAGAATCCGCCCCGGTTCGTGCCGATACCGGTCTGGGGGAGGGTTATGAGGGAGAAAGTGGCCGACCGGCTCGTCCAGATGAGAGAGGAGGCAGAGGGATCGGCGGCCAACAGGATCGAGGAGCGAGAGACGTCCCTGGGGATCATCACCGCCTCCATCGCCTACCAGTACGTCCGGGAGGTCTGGCCCGAGGCCTCAGTTTTGAAGCTGGGCTTCTCCTACCCCTTCCCCGACCGGCTCATCAGGGAGTTCGCCGAAGGCGTCGACCGCCTCCTCGTCGTCGAAGAGCTGGACGACTTTCTCGAGGAGCACGTAAGGTCCCTGGGAATCGATTGCAGCGGTCGATTGTTCATCCCGGGGGTGGGAGAGCTATCCGTAGACCGCCTCCTCGCCTCAAAGGCGAGGATGGAGGGGGGCAAGGTTCCCATATCCCCAGAAAGGAGCTTCGCCGAGGGGCTTCCGGCAAGGCCGCCGCTCCTGTGTCCGGGCTGTCCCCATCGGGGGATATTTTACGCCCTGGGACGGCACGACGTCGTCGTGGCCGGGGACATCGGCTGCTACAGCCTTGCCGCCTTCAAGCCCCTGGACCGGATCGACATCATCCTCTGCATGGGAGGAGGGGTCTCGATGGCCCACGGCTTCGACAAGGCTGGCGAGCGGAGGAGGGTGGTGGGGGTCGTCGGCGACTCTACCTTCTTCCACTCGGGGATCACGGGGCTCATCGACATCGTCTACAATAGGGGGACCTCGACGATCATAGTCCTGGACAACAGGACGACGGCGATGACCGGCCACCAGGACCATCCGGGGACGGGAAGGACCCTCGGAGGCGAGGCGACGAAGGCGATCTCCATCCAAGAGATCGGCAGGGCCTGCGGGATCGATCGGGTGACGACCATAAACCCCTACGACCTCAAGGCGACGGAGGCGGCGATCGCCGAGGAGCTGGCCGCCCAGGAGCCGTCCCTCATCGTGTCCCTAGCGCCGTGCCCGTTGCGGGAGAGGAGGCCCGTCGGTCCCGTCAGGACGATAGACCCCGAATTGTGCAAGGTGTGCAAGAGGTGTCTGAAGCTGGGGTGCCCAGCCATCGAGCTGGAGGTGGGCGTCCCCAGGATCAACAGATTCCTCTGCGGCGGTTGCGGCCTCTGTCAGGAGGTCTGCCCTCACGACGCCGTATCTTCGGTGGAGGGAACGTGATGTCGACCGGCAAGACCAAAGGCGTCGTCTTCGTGGGGGTTGGAGGGCAGGGGATCCTCCTCGCCAGCACCATCACCGCCCGGGCCGCGATGCTGGCCGGTTTCGAGGTGAAGACGAACGAGGTCCACGGGATGGCCCAGCGGGGCGGCTCGGTGATCGCCCACGTCCGATATGGTGCCGAGGTATTCAGCCCCACCGTGCCCGAGGGGACGGCCGACGCCCTCGGCGCGCTGGAAGAGATTGAAGCCCTCAGGTACGCCCACTATGCCGCCCCCACGGGCCTTGCCGTCGTCAGCGCCACTGCCGTCGTCCCCGTGACGGTATCCTCAGGGTCGGCGACTTACCCGGAGGACGTCGCCGAGCGGCTGAGGAGGGCCTTTCCGCGGCTCGTATACTTTGACGCAGGAGAGCGGGCGGCTGCCCTGGGAAACATCAGGGCCGCAAACATCGTCCTCCTGGGGACCCTCTCTTTGGGGCTCGACCTACCCCAGGAGGCCTGGGCGGAGGCGATCACCAGATCGGTCAAGGACAAGCAGAGGGACCTGAACTTGAGAGCCTTTGAGATCGGGAGAACTATCAGATGAGGGGGAAGGGCAAGTGAGAGGAAAGGGCAATTTTCACAATGAGAAGATGGAGACGGCGTCGCTGAAAGTGATCAAAGAGCTTCAGGGCCGTCGCCTCAAAGAAATAGCGAAGCACGTCTACTCGTCGAACGCGATCTACAGGAGGCTCTTCGACGACCACGGCGTAGCTCCCGAGGATATAAAAACCGTCGAGGACATAACGAAGCTCCCCCTGACGAGCAAGGACCTCCTGCGGGAGAGCTACCCATTGGGCCTGGCATGTGTCGATCGGAAGAAGATCGTCGAGATGCACATGTCGAGCGGGTCGACGGGGACGCCGGTCGTCATGCCCTATACCCAGGGAGACCTGGACCAGTGGGCGGAGTGCATGGCCCGCTGCTACCGGATGGCGGGAGCGGTCCCCGGAGACGCCGCCCAGATCACGCCCCTATTCGGACTATTCAACGGCGGGTTTGGGATGTACCACGGCGCCCGGGCGGCGGGCCTCTTCGTCATCCCGGCGGGGCCGGGGAACACCGCCCGCCAGATCCGGCTCGCCAGGGACTTCAAAACCCGGGTGATCACCGGCGTCGTCAGCTACGGGATCCGGCTGATGGAGGTTATGGAGGAGATGAACGAGTCCCTCCCGGACCTCGAGATCGGGATCTTCGGCGCCGAGGTCTTTTCCGACTCCATGAAGAGGAAGATCTCCTCGGGCCTCTCGATCGAAGCCTTCGACATCTACGGGATGACCGAGTCGGGGGGCGTCGGGACCCTGGGGATGGACTGCAAAGCCCACGACGGCCTCCACGTCTGGGAGGACCACTACATCGTCGAGGTGATCGACCCCGAGACCTGCGAGCCCGTCGACGACGGCGAGACCGGGGAGCTCGTGGTGACTGCCCTGACGAGGAAGGCCCTCCCCGTCATCCGGTTCAGGACGGCGGACCTGACCAGGGTCGTATCCCGAGAAGAATGCGACTGCGGCAGAACTCACGTCAAGATCGCCCCCATCACTGGGAGGATCGACGACATGCTGATCATAAAGGGGGTGAACTTCTTCCCCAAGCAGGTGGAACAGGCCCTGATGCAGATCCCCGGTGTCGGATCGAACTACCAGATCATCATCGAGGAGACCGACGGGATGAAGGACGTCAGGATCAACGTCGAGGCCGAGGCGGGGGTGACTGGCTACGTCGTTGAGAAGGCCCTGAAGGAGGCCCTCGGCTTCAGCCCCAAGGGGGACGTCTGCCCCATCGGCGGGCTGCCCCGCCAGGAGGGGAAGGCGAAGAGGATCTTTTACAAGAAGGCGGGGGAGGGGTGAGGGCGAGAGGGGCGGAGAGAAAACGGCTTCGGCGCATACGGCGAACAATCTCATCTGACGCATCCCTCAGTTAGTGGGATTCGTTGCCTGGATTCCCGGAATGGTGGAGAGGGCGCTTGCCTCCTCCGGTGGAGCTGGCCCGGCTGAATGTGAGGGCCTACCCCTGGGAGAGGTCCGCTTCGGCCTCACCGGAGGAGGCCGGCGGCGCATAAGACGGCTCTGGGCCGGCGGTGGGTATGGTGTCGGTGGGCGCTCCCGACGGCGGGCCGCGGATGGAGCTCTCCGGTAGAGCTTCCTCTTCGGGCTCGAAGGGCGAGGAGGGGGCCTTGACGGCGAGGGCCGAGGCTGAGAAGATCACCTCGAAGGCGAGCAAGATGCAGATTGATTCACTCATAGCAAAAAATGAGCGCATTTATTGGAGCGGAATCTCGAACAAATAATCCGCATCAAACCAAAGGCGGCAACTGCCTACTTAGAATCGGTGAAAACGTCTGGGGAGGATCCTTTTGGGGCTTATTGCCACAGAACCTCCACCTCGTCGGTCCGGTATCCCGGCCGGACCCGAGACTCCGCGAGAGGCGTCGTCACCCCCGCCTTCAGCATCACCAGGCCGGTGTAGGCGATCATCGAGCCGTTGTCCCCCATGAACCGCTTCTCGGGGACGAAGAACCGCGCCCCCCTCTCCTCGCACATGATCTGGAGCATCTCCCGGAGGCGGGAGTTCGCGCCGACGCCCCCCACCAGGAGCACTTCATTCTTCTCTGCGTGGGCGAGGGCCCGCTCCGAGACCTCGACGAGCATGGCGAAGGCCGTCTCCTGGAAGGAGGAGCAGACGTCGGCGAGGTCGTATCTTTTCGCCGCCGAGGCTGCCGCCGTCGAGAGGCCGGAGAAGGAGAAGTCCATCCCCTTGACGACGTAGGGGAGCGGTATGTACTCCTTCGCCGACTTCGCCAGGGCCTCGATCTTCGGGCCGCCGGGGTGGGGGAGGCCCACCTGCCGCGCGAACTTGTCGAGGGCGTTTCCGACGGATATGTCCAGGGTCTCGCCGAATATGCGGTACCTTCCGCGCCTCAGGGCTAGAACTTGGGAGTTTCCGCCGCTGACGTAGAGGACGACCGGGTCGGCGGCGCCCGTCTTCCACTTCCCCACCTCGATGTGGGCGATGCAGTGGTTGACGCCGACGAGGGGGAGATTGAATCGCAGGGAGAGGGCGCGGGCCGCCGTCGCCACCGTCCGGAGGCACGGCCCGAGCCCCGGCCCCTGGGAGAAGGCGATGGCGTCGATGGTGACGTTGTCATTACGGGCGGCGTCCAGAACGGCTCCGACTACTGGCGCCATATGTTCGGCGTGGTGCTGGGCCGCCTCCCGGGGGTGGATCCCGCCTTTGGCGGGGACGTAGGTGGCGCTCTCCTCGGCGATGACGTCCACCTCGTCCACCAGGGCGCAGCTGAGGTTCCAGGCCGTCCCCTCCAGGCCCAAGACGATCGTCCTTCGATCAGATCCCTTATTCGAACCTTCTCCCATCTCTCGACCATCCCCTCAGTTTCACCATCTCTCCCACCGAATTCGTCCATCCATCTCGCCTTCATGAGGTGAGGCCGATGTCCCGGCGGTACCTGATCCCGTTGAACCTGATCCTTTTTATGTTCTCGTAGGCCCTATCCCTAGCTGCTGCCAGAGAGGCGCCACGGCCGACGACGGTGAGGACCCTCCCGCCGGTGGTGTAAAGCTGCTCGTTCCCCTGGACGTCGGTCCCGAAGGCCGTCCCGTTGTGGTAGACGAGGACGTCGGGATCGATATTATCCAGACCCCGGATCGGCATGTTGGTATAGTGAGGGCCGGGGTAGCCGGGCCTCTCCTCCCCGACTCCGCCGCTAGTCACCGGCTTCACCACCCTCCCGCTGATGGCGCAGACCCCGACGCAATAGTCGGGGGACCATTTCAGCTCCACGGAGTCGAGCTTTCCATCCAGGATCGCCCGGGATAGAAGATACATATCGGTCTTCAGGCGTGGAAGGATCACCTCCGCCTCGGGGTCGCCGAGCCTTACGTTGATCTCCAGGACCCTCGGGACCCGTTCGCCCTCCTCCTCTGAGATCATCAGGCCGAAGTATATCATCCCCCGGTACTCAGAGCCCGTCTTCTCTCGAAGCCCCCGGATGGTGGGGACGGCGATCGTCTCCATGATCCTCTCCGCTAGCTCACCGTCGAGCCAGGGGTGGGGGGAGTAGCCTCCCATACCACCGGTGTTGGGGTTGTGGTCGAGGTTCGGGTTTCCCGCGAGCCTGTTGTAGAGGCGGATCGCCACCTCCTCGCCGGGGCCGAAGGCCCGCTTGTAGTCCATCGCCGACTCCAGGGGGAGGACCGTCCGGCCGTCGGTGACGGCGAAGAACATCAGCTCTTTCCCCTCTAGCCTCTCCTCGATCTCGACTCGCCGGCCCGCCTCCCCGAATAGGCGGGGCTCCACCATGATCCTCTCGATCGCCGAGATCGCCTCCTCGGCAGAGCTGCAGACGATCGACCCCTTCCCAGCGGCGAGGCCGTCGGCCTTTACCACCAGGTTCTTATTTGGGTTCTCTTGATAGAAGGCCGCTGCGTACTCTATAGCTTCCTGGGGGTTGCTGAAGTTTCGGTGGGGGGGGATGGGAACCCCGATGGCCTTGAGAAAGTCCTTCGTGTCGCACTTGCTCCCCTCGAGGATCGTCGCCTCCCGCCGCGGACCGATGGCGTCGAGCCCTTCATCGCAGAAGACGTTGACGATCCCTTCGGATAGGTATCCCTCCGGGCCGACGAAGGTCAGGCCGACCCCCTCTTTTTTGGCGAAGGAGACGAGGCCGGGGATCTCCTTGAGGGGCCCTCCCTTCGAGAGGGCGATCTCGCACTTCTCGATCATGGAGCTCCCGGCGTTCCCGGGGGCGACGTAGACCCGCTCGACCAGGGGGCTTTTCGCGAAGGCGTGGGCTATGGCGTTTCCCCTCCCGCCGGCATCGACTACCAGAACCTTTGCACCAGACATTTGATCTACCGCCGAGTTCGAAGGATATGCCAATAGATAAGGGTAATTGAGCCCCCGTCGGGCCGATGACTATATTAAAGGAGGTCGGTCCATCTGGGGTCTTTAGAGGAATATGCCGCCGCCTCCGTCTGCAGCCCGGCCAGAGTGGGCTGGTCCCGGAGGGGGACGGGCGTTGATGGCGACATTAGAGACCCGCATCAAGGGGTGTATGACCAATCATGTACTCAATAGACCAGTTGTTAGAGACGATCCGTGACAGGAACGTCGAGTCTCTTCGGTTGCAGTTCACCGACATCCAGGGGCTCGTGAAGAGCGTCTCGATCCCCGCCACCAGGATTGGAAAGGCCCTCGACTCGGGGACCGGGTTCGACGGCTCCTCCATCGAGGGCTTCGCCAGGATTCAGGAGTCCGACATGCTCCTCCGGCCGGACATCTCATCCTTCGCCATCCTCCCCTGGAGGGCGAGGGAGAACAGGAACGTAGCGCGGCTGATATGCGATGTCTACAAGCCCAACGGCCAGCCCTTCGAAGGAGACCCCAGGTACGTCCTGAAGAGGGCGATGAAGAAGGCAGAGGAGATGGGGTACTCCATGAACGTCGGCCCGGAGCTGGAGTTCTTCCTATTCAACATGGAGAACGGGAGGGCGACCACCAGGCCCCACGACTTTGCAGGTTACTTCGACTTCGGGCCCGTGGACCTGGCCGAGGAGATAAGGCGGGAGATCGTCCTCGCCCTGACGGATATGGGCTTCAAGATCGAGGCCTCCCACCACGAGGTGGCGCGGGGGCAGCACGAGATCGACTTCACCTACGGCGAAGCCCTCCGGACCGCTGACAACGTCGTCACCTTCAAGTACGTTACAAGGACGATCGCCATGAAGAACGGCCTTGCCGCAACGTTCATGCCCAAGCCGATCTACGGCGCCGCAGGCTCCGGGATGCACGTCAACATCTCCCTCTTCCGGGGGGAGGAGAACGCCTTCTTCGATCCCGATGCTAAGATGCAGCTCTCCGACCTCGCCCGCCACTTCGCAGGGGGGCTCCTGGAGCATGCCCCCGCTATCACCGCCATCACCAACCCCCTGATCAACTCCTACAAGCGGCTCGTCTCCGGCTTTGAGGCCCCCGTCTACATCGGCTGGTCCGGCCCGAACCGATCCTCCCTCATCAGGGTCCCCAGCGGCCGGGGCTTGAGCACCAGGCTCGAGTTCAGGTCGCCGGACCCCTCCTGCAGCCCGTACCTCGGCTTCGCAGCGATCCTGGCGGCAGGGCTCGACGGCGTCAGAAGGAAGATCGATCCCGGCGACCCCATGGACATGAACATCTACGAGCTCTCTGACGAGGAGCGGGAGAGGCTCGGGATAAAGCTCCTCCCCTCGAACCTCCGGGAGGCCCTCGACCGGCTGGAGGAGGATCGGGTCATCAGGGATGCCCTCGGCGAGCACGTCTACGCCAACTTCACGAGGCTAGGCTCCCTGGAGTGGAAGATGTACAACAACTTCGTCCACCCCTGGGAGGTGGAGAGGTACATAAACACGATCTGAGGATGATGAGGGGAATCGTTGCCCTCGATGCGCCTGAAGAGAGGGGGTCGCCCGCGGCGGCCAACTCCCTCCAAAGCCGAAACGTATTTAACCAGCATCGTATATGGACAGTCCGGGCCGGTAGCTTAGTCAGGCAGAGCGAAAGGCTCTTAACCTTTAGGTCGGGGGTTCAAATCCCTCTCGGCCCGCTTTGAGGGGCTGTGGCCTAGTCAGGTATGGCGACGGGCTCCAGCGGTATGATTGATGATGATCAACGGGTCTGCTGAGGCCTCTCGACGGGGAGGCTGTTGATGATCCGTTGGAGCACTGAGAGGTCCGCTCTCGGTATCGGAGAGACCCGTCGATCGTGCGTTCGAATCGCACCAGCCCCACTATTTTTGATGACGATAGCTATTAAATATCCATATGGGTGATAGACGGCGGTTGGTGAAGATGTACGACGATGTTATAACCATGTGCTGGTCCATCAGGGAGGTCAACAGGAACCTCCAGGACAGAGAATCGATGACCGACTACTCGATCGAGTATCTGAAGAAGGCCTGCCGGGACCTCTCTGAGATGATCGCCTCTGGGAAGGCCGCAGACCTCGAAGAGGAGGTCGAGGTGGTGAACCGGTCCGGAAAAGCTGCGGAGTTCAAGATGGCTGAGGTCGCGGAGATGCTCACCGACACCAAGAAGATCATCGAGTTCAACCTCATCGACATCGTAGACCGATGGGCTAGGTTGAAGGTGGAGGGCTCGAGGGACCGTTGAACGGGGCTCCTGGGATCAGAGAGGCCCCGGGCGCCTCAGGACTCATAGGGCTCATCATCGGATCAGGGAACTCTTCTCGTCATCGGCGCCGGGAGGGACGGCCGAAGGGGCCGCTAGACCTCTCCTGGCCCGCCTCTTCGGGAAAGTATAAAACGGTTCTCAAGAGAGCCACCCTGGGATCCGGCGCTCTCCCGTCGGCGGATCCGATCCCGATGCCGATCGGATGATGGGGCGTCTTTCATCGTCAAGGCGATGATCTGTAAAAGTAATCTGATCTTCAAAGGGCCGGATCATCGGGGCGCCAGATCCTCCAGGAGGGCGACGAAATGGTCAAGGTAGGAGTCCACGTATCCATCGCCGGGTCGATAGATCGGGCGGTGGACAGGGCGGAAGAGGCGGGTTGCGACACGTTCCAGATATTCTCCCGAAACCCCCGGGGCTGGAGGTTCAAGGAGATCTCCGAGGAGGTGGCGGTGGAGTTCAGGAGGAAGCTCGAGCTCTCCGGGATCTCGCCGGCCGTCGACCACATGCCTTACCTCCCAAACCTAGCGACGCCGAAGGAGGATGTATACGCCAGATCGGTGGAGGCCCTGGCCGCGGAGCTGGAGAGGTGCGCCATCCTGGGGATACCATACCTGGTCACCCACCTCGGGAGCCACCTCGACTCCGGGAAGGTGGTGGGGTTCGAACGGACGGCGGAGGCGATCACCAGGGCCCTCTCCTCCGTTGAGAACGAGGTCACCCTCCTTCTGGAGACGACCTCCGACTCTAAGAACAGCGTCGGAGGGTCCTTCGAGGACCTGGCGGAGATCATGAGGAGGGTCGGCCGGGAGGATCGGGTCGGGGCCTGCTTCGACACCTGCCACGCCTTCGTCGCCGGCTACGAGCTGAGGACGGCGGAGGGGGTGGCTGAGACGATGGAGAAGTTCGACGAGACGGTGGGGCTCTCAAGGCTGAAGGTCGTCCACCTCAACGACTCGAAGGGTCCCCTCGGCTCGAAGCTCGACCGCCACGAGCACATCGGCCTCGGGGAGATCGGCGGGGAGGGGTTCCGGCGGATCCTCGGACACCCCGCCATAAGGGCTCGCCCCCTGATCTTGGAGACGCCGGTAGACGAGAGGAGGGACGACCGGGGGAACATCGCCCTGGTGAGGGAGCTTGCGGGAGGGGATTAGATGGGTAGATTCGCCGGAGGGGACGTCGCCGTCGTCGCGATCCTCGCCGCCTACTGCACCCTAGTCCTCACCGCCCTATGGGGCCGGCCGTACATCGCGGCGCTCCTCCTCCTCCCGCCGCCCCTCATCCTCGGGATGAGGGTCGGCCAACCCCGGAGAGCTGCGGCTCTCGCCCTTACGGGCGCCCTCCTCGGGCCCCTGACGGAGATCGCCTGCGTCGCGGGGGGGCTCTGGACCTACGCCGAGACCGGCGGCCTCCCTTACGTCCCGCCCTGGAACTTCCCCGCCTGGGCCTCCTTTCCTCCCGCCATATGGCTCCTTGTGGGGGCGGTTCTGGGGTCGGAGGCCCCGAGGGCCCCTTCCCCCCGAACCCTGGTCATCGCCCTGGTGGGGGTCGGAGCCGAGATAGCTCTCTTCGTCTTCCTCGGGGAGAACCCCCCCGCCGCCCTGGCGGCGGGGTTGGTCCTGGCGGCGGTGGTCTTCCTCGCCTTCCGGGAGAGGTCGACCCTGGCGATGATGGGGGCCGGCGCCCTTCTGGGGCCCCTGGTGGAGGCGCTTCCGATCTCCGCCGGGGCCTGGTGGTACTCGGCCCCCGCCGACCTCTTCGGGATGCCGGCCTACATGATCCTCGCCTACGCCATCTTCGGCGCCCTCCTCGGCCGCGCCTCCTGGGCTGCGGGGCTCTTCGTCGGAGGGGGCTTTGAAGAAACGATCCATCCCGATCAGGAGACGTAGCTGAGGGTCAGGAGGAGCTCGTCCTCGGATATCGGCTTCAGAAGATAGCTGACGGCGCCGAGATCGTAGCTCTTCTGGATGTGCTCGGATACGATGGAGCCGGTCAGCATCACCACTGGTATCCCTCGAAGGTCGGGGCTGGCTTTCAGCCGCTCCAAAAGCTCCATCCCGCTGAGGCGAGGGAGCTTGATGTCCAGGAGGATCAGGTCGGGGAGGTCGGCGCCCTTATCCAGAAGGGTGTGTAAGATCTTCAGGGCCTCCTCGGCTTCTGTCGCGAGGAAGATGTCCCGTTCGAGGCAGATCCTCCGGAGGAGCCTGCAGGTGAGCTCTACGTCGTCGGGGTTGTCCTCGACGAGCAAAATTTTTAATTTTTGATGATTTCTATCCACCTTCACCTCCGAGCTTTTCGGCTCCCGAACGGCTGCAGACATCTCTCCGATTCTCCTACGAACTCCGAGATGTTACTCATAAAAATACTTTTCCCGTTGGAGGTCTTACCGGGAAATGATGAGGATCTATTCATACAAACTTTTTTAATTATATCAGATAAAATAACTCCCAATATTTAATCACTGGATGGCTTCATAGCTCGATCTTTTCCGGCGAGCTCCCCCGGGATAGGAGGGCGACCCTGCTGAGGGGGACGTGGTTTTTCAGGGTGTAGCCGAGGATATCGGAGAGCTCCCCTGCGAAGCTCATCACCTCGTCGTGAGTCGGCATCGAATCCCGCTCGAGCCTCTTTCTGGATAGGCCCAGGTGCATGTAAGCCTTCACCTCGACGAAGTCCGGCTCTGCGATCTCGATCAGCTTCGCGTACCCCTGGGGGTCTTTGAGGTTGAGGTTCCGGGCGAGGGTCAGCCTCGCCACCGTCCGGGATGGTGAATCTCTCATAGTAGCCAGGCTCTCCAGAAAACGGCCCCAGTAGTCGTCCCTGGGGTTTGAGACCCTCAGGTAAGTCTCCTCGTCGGGGGCGTTGAGGCTGATGTAGAGCTGGGTCGGTCGGACCTCGCCGACCACCTCGGGGATCGTCCCGTTCGTCACCAGGAAGGCGGTCATCCCCCGGCGTTTCACCTCATCTACCAGCTCTCCGATCATGGGATACAAGGTCGGCTCCCCCATCAGGGAGATGGCGACGTGGGCGGGGCGTCTGGCCTCTTCGAGCCTCGCGAGGTCGGTCGTCTCCGGGGCTCCGCCATAGCCGGAGATCAGCCTCTGCTGCTCGGATAGGATCCCGTCCAGAAGCTCCGGAGGCTCGATCCAATCGCCCGAGGCGGTCGGGATCTCGTCGATGGGCCTCCAGCAGTGGAGGCAGCGGTGGTTGCAGAGGAGGGTGGGGGTCATCTGGACGCACCGGTGGCTGGCGATCCCGTAAAAGTGGTGTTTATAGCACTGATCTCCTCCCCGGATCGACCGCCGGAGCCAGAGGCAGGGCTTGACGGCGCCGTGGGCCACCAGGTGATATCCCTGTCTTTTGAGCATTTCTGCCATAGTCGGGGGGAAGCGCTCTATCATGACGCTCCGTTGGAGGGAGACGGGCGGTTAAATAGTTATTCGAGGGGATCTGATGCGAGGGGCGAAAAAAGCTTTTTATAATCCCTAAGACGGTCGTAACACAGTCCAGAGGGTGATTCATGATCCAAAAAGACTTTAAGATCCCATCGGCCCTCGCCCTCCTCTTCATCCTCATCGGCGTGGGGATGGCTCAGGGGGCGGCGACCCTGAAGGTCTGCGAATGTCATGCCTGCGGCTGCCAGTACCTCAGCATCCAGGAGGCGATCGATATCGCCAGCCCCGGAGACGTCATTCTGGTCAGGAGCGGGACCTTCCACGGAAACGTAAACGTATCGAAGCCGATCGTCCTCAGAGGGGAGATGTGGCACGGCGACGACCTGCCCCTTATAAACGCCGACGGGAACGGCAGCTGCATCACCGTCACCGCGGACGAGGCGGTGGTGGAGTCGATGAGGGTCACAAACTCAGGAAACCTCCCTGGCGACGCCGGGATCCGGGTCGTCTCAGATAACGCCACCATCAGAAACAACTTGGCCTCCGGGAACGGCGGCTCCGGGATCGTCCTGGAGGGGGCGAGAAGCTGCACCGTCAGGGCGAACATCATCTCGAACAACACCATCGGAATCCTCCTTTCAAACTCCGTTGACAACCTGATCATCAATAACAGGCTATACAACAACACCGAGATGGACGCCTTCGACGACGGCGAAAACCGGTGGAACGACGGAACCCGTGGGAACCATTATGGCTCTTTCAACTGCACCGACCACAACAACGATACGATCTGCGATGTCATCGCAAATGCCGTCTTCGCCATCCCCGGCGGCAGAGCCGTCGACGATCTTCCCCTCGTCGTTTGAAGGAGATCCTGCCTTCTGGAGTCGCCTGGATGGCTTGGGCCCTATCCGGTCGGGGCAGAGGATGAAACGAGGGGAGATACGGCTGTCCGGGCCCGCCGATGCGGCCCGAAGGGAGCACCTTTAAATAGTCGTAGGCAACTAGTCAGAATAACGAGGAATTGAAATGGTTACTGGCACAGTGAAGTTCTTCAACAGAACGAAGCATTTCGGCTTTATAGCTGGAGACGATGGCACTGACTATTTTGTACACTCGAGCGGTCTGAAGCCGGGCGTTTCCATAGATGAGGGAGATAAGGTAAGCTTTGAAGTGGTGGCCGGAGACAGGGGCCCCAAAGCAGAAAAGGTGGAGAAGACGAAGTAGGGTCATCCTTTTAGAACCTCAAGTTTTCAAACTCAGACGCGACCGGAGTCCATCCGGTCGGTTTCACCTTTCGATCCTTTATCCGAGTCGATCTTTTTCTATCTCCTCGTCCTCGTCCGGAGGCGCCTCTTCGCCCAGCGGCCCATCTGGCCGACGAAGGCGGCCGGAGGGGTTCTCTTGCCGTCGATCTCGACGCGGCCTCTCCGGATCGCTCCCATGACGTCCACCTCCTCGCCGACGGAGACGATCGTCACCCCGAGCCCTACGGACCTCGCCGAGTGGGCGTCGCTCCCCGCCACCATCGGAAGGCCGAGCCTCGCCGCCTCCCGCCTCGCCAATATGTTTGCAAGGCCGAAGATGTACTTGGAGTTGAAGACCTCGACGGCGTCGCAAGCCGGTATCCTGTACATGGCATGGCGGAAGGGGTGGTAGGGGTGAGAGACGATGGAGATGCCTCCTCGGGCTCGGACGAAGTCGATCGTCTCCTCGGGGCTCCGTCCGGCGGGGGGGAGATCCCGGATCCCCAGGGCGAGGAGGTGGCCGTCGGAGGTGGAGACCTCGACGCCCGGTATCACCAAAAGGTTGAGGCCTCGTTCGCGGACAAACCTCTCGGCCTCGAAGGAGCCCTCCAGGGTGTCGTGGTCGGTGATGGCGATGCCGTCGAGGCCGGCCTCGACGGCCGCCTCCAGGATATCCTCGACCCCGTCCCTCCCGTCCGAGAAGGTCGAGTGGACGTGGAGGTCGAGGCGGAGGAGGGTCAACTCTCTCTTCGCATGACGGGCCGGTTCTGGCGTCTGGCTCGGGTCAGAAGGCCGATCCATCTCCCCTCGACCCCTCTCCCCGATTCTGGCTTTGCCCCTGCCCAGCTTCAGGCCTCCCTCGGGTCGGTGATCTCGCCGGAGATGGCGGAAGCCGCCGCCGTCGCCGGAGAGGCGAGGTAGACGAGCCCCCCCTTTCCCATCCTTCCGGGGAAGTTCCTGTTGGCGGTGGAGAGGCAGACCTCCCCCTCGGCGAGGACCCCCATGTGGGCCCCGAGGCACGGGCCGCAGCCAGGGGTCGCCAGCACCGCCCCGGCCCGGACGATGACCTCGAGGACCCCCGAGGAGAGGGCCTGGAGGAGGACCTCCTTCGAGGCGGGGATGACGAGGGTCCTGGCTTTCACCTCCTTCCCCTTCAGGATCCGGGCGGCGACCTCCAGGTCCTCGAGGCGGCCGTTGGTGCAGGTCCCGATGAATACTTGGTCGACCTCCGTCCCCGCCAGGTCGCCGACGGGCCGGACGTTATCGACCCTGAAGGGGGCGGCGACCTGAGGCGAAAGCTCCGAGACGTCGAACTCCATCTCCGAGTCGTAGGAGTCGGGGTCGGATCGGATCTGCTGGTAAGGGCCTTTAGCCCTCCCCCTCAGGTACTCCTCGGTGGTCCTGTCCGCAGGGACGATGGCCGCCTTCGCCCCCATCTCCACCCCCATGTTGCAGAGGGTCATCCTCCCCGAGATGGAGAGGTCCTCCACCGTCTCTCCGAGGTACTCCAGGGCCTGGTAGGTGGCGCCGTCGGACCCGATCTCCCCGACGAGCATCAGGGTCAGGTCCTTGGCGAGGACCATCTCGCCAAGACGGCCGGATATCCGGACGGCGACCGTCTCGGGGACCTTGAACCAGAGCCTCCCCCGGGAGTAGATCTCCGCCATGTCCGTCGCCCCGACCCCGGTCCCGAAGGCGCCGAAGGCTCCGTAGGTGCAGGAGTGGGAGTCGGCCCCCACCAGTAGGCTCCCGGGGAGGGCGAACCCCTCCTCGGGGAAGACCTGGTGGCAGATCCCTGCACCGCCTTCGAAGAAATGGACTATCCCCTGATCTTTTGCCCAGGTCCGGACCATCCTCTGGAGGTCGGCGGCGGTGCTGTTGTTGGCGGGGACGATGTGGTCGAAGGGGATGACTATCCTCTCCGGGTTCCAGACCCGCTCGGATCCCATCTCGGTGAAGGCTCTAATGGCGAGGACGCTCGTCCCGTCGTGGGACATGGCATAGTCCACCTCCGCCTCGACGATCTCCCCCGCCTCGGCCCGATGGCCCGATGCCCGACTGAATATCTTCTCGCTGATGGTTGCCAAGGTCAAAACCTCCTAAAATTGGGGCCGCCGGGAGGGGGCCGGCCCGGTCTTCGTCTCTCGACGCGCCTCATTCAAACTCGGGGAGCATGTAGGCGATGTCGTCCTGGGGGTGGCGGTAGAGCCTGGAGTCGAGCCTCTTCTGGTCTAGGATGTGGCCGATGATCCCTATGCTCCTCCCGAGGGCGAAGAGGCCGTTGAGGTAGCCGTACCTGATGACGTCGTCGATATCCCTCTCGTCGAAGACCTCGCAGGACCCCATAAGGTCGATGAAGAGGATCCCTATACATCCGTCGACGTTCAGGATCAGGTTTCCCTTCTTGGCGGTGGTGATCTCCTGGACGGAAAGGGCGTAGTCGAGGAGGTCGGTCCTCTCGAAGTTCTCTCGCGCGTAGCCGATGAGGAGCTCCACCCTCTTGTCGGGGTTCTTGACGCTCTTGATCCGGTGGCCGATCCCGGGGATGTTGACCCCTTTTGCCTTCATATCCCGGACGAACTCCTCAGGGGAGAGGCCCGCGTCCCGAGCCCTCTTGAACTCCCGAGCGGCGTCGTCGATCGCCCCGCCGAACCGGGGCCCGATGGTGAGGAGGCCGCTCGCGAGGGAGGAGATCAGATCCTTTCCGGCGCAGGAGGCGACGATGGCGTTGTGGGCCGCCGAGACGGCGGGGCCATGATCGGCGACGATCTGGAGGACGAGCTCGATGAACTCCGCTGCCCAGGGTGGGATCTCCTTCTTGAACCAGAGGAGGCCGATCACCCCGCCTATACCCATCCCGTCCTCCAGGACCCGGCCGAGGGGCTTTCCGGCGTAGAGGACCTCCTCGCCCCGGTCGTCGGAGATGGTGCAGATTAGGTTCGTCGACTTTCGGACGATCCCTTCCGAGGCGGCCTTGGCGTAGTCCATGGGGATCTTCGGGATCTCCGGCTCCTCCGGCTTCCGGGCCTTCCCCTCGGCGAGGAGCCCCTCGTAGACCTTCCTGATTTCGTCGCCGTAGCTATCGAAGGATTCGGGGACGATCGCCCCCGCCTCCTTCAGGGCCCGGTTCTTGGCGTCGGCGGTCTCCAGGTCGGTCTGGGCCTTGGCCCCGGCGTGGCCGAACTGGACGCTCCCGGGGAGGATCTTGGAGCAGGTCCCCGTCACCCATATCACCAGGGGCTTTTTTATCTGGCCGGCCTTTAGGGCCTCGACGATCCTGTACTCGTCGGTGCCGCCGACCTCGCCGAGGCAGGCGATGATGGCGACCTGGGGGTTTGCCTCGAACCGGAGGATGTGGTCCAGGAGGCTGCTCCCCGGATACCTATCGCCTCCGATGGCGATCCCCTCGACGACGCCGCTCGAGTTTCTGGCGATGATGTTGAAGGCCTCGTTGAGCATCCCTCCGGACTTGGAGACGAAGCCGACAGAGCCTGGCCGGTGGAGCTTCGACTCGACGATGTTCTCGATGGTCCCGGCGGTATTTCCGATCCTGAAGGCGCCGGCGGCGAGGCCGCCGACGGTGGCGGGTCCGATGATAGTCTTCTTCATCTTCCGCGCCGTCGCAGCCATCACCCTTGCCATCCTCTCGGGGACCCCCTCGGCGATGATAGCCACCGTCTTTATGCTAGGCGTGGCGAGGGCCTCCATGGTGGTGTCGAAGGCGGACCGGAAGGAGGCGAAGTTTACCATCACCTCCGCCGAGGGGTGGGCGGCCGCCGCCTCGGGTATCGTCTTGTACATGGGGAGGAGGATCTCCTCGGTCCCCCAGAATACCTTCTGGATCCCGGCCCGGTTTGGGTTGATGATGGCGGCGACGCTCGGGACCGACCTGTTGCAGAGATAGTCGAAGTCGAGCATCCTCTGGATGGCGTTCGTCTGGAAACCGTAGACCAAGGCCCGGGTGTTTCTGTCAAACAGCTTGTAGCCCTTCATCCTCATCACTCCCCCCCGAGGGCCATCGAAACGATCCGAGTCATGTGGGTCTCGGGGCCGTAGACGTGGATCGGGACCCCCAGCCGCTCGCCGAGCTTCCGCATGATCCAAAGGCCCTCCTCGTAGTTCGGCCCGCCCCTCCGGACGTAGATCTCGACCCCCGTCTCCCGGAGCCTCTCCTTGTAGTCCTCCAGGGCCATGACGACCCCCTTGAAGGTCTTGGCGACGTCGGTGAAGTTGGCGATCCCTCCGCCGATGAGGAGGCACTTAGGCCTTCCTTCCAGGTCTTTCTCCCGCGTCAAGAGGTCGAGGATCGTCTTGGTGTAATCGTAGGTGTCCTCGGTGGAGGGGTCACCGCTGTACTCGCCGTAGTTGGCGAGCTCTCCAGCAAAGCCGAGGTCGCAGATGGTGTCAGCGTAGATGACGGAGGCGCCGCCTCCTGCCACCATCGTCCAGACCCTCCCTCGGGGGTTCAAGATCGTCAGCTTGAGGGAGGCGCCGGTCCGGGAGTCGATCTCCTTGACGTAGGCCTCCTCCCTGGTGAGGGCCCGTCCGAAGGGCTCGGGAAACTCGATCCCTCGCCAGCTCCTCCTCTGCCAGAAGGCCTCGGCGTCGTCGAGCCTCGCCACCAGGTCGAGGGGGACGATCTTGCCGTCGGCGATGACGAAGGGGTTGATCTCGAGGTAGGCGAACCCCAGATCCCGATAGAGCCGGTAGAGCCCCTCGACGAACCTTCCGACCATCTTGCGCCCCTCGCCGAGCTCCGCCGGGAGCCGCTCCCCGAGGTGGAGCTCCTCGGGCCTCGCCAGGACTTCGACGGAGATCTCTGTTACGGAGTCCCAGTTCGCCTCGATCTCGACGCCGCCCCGGGTCGAGAAGTAGATGACGTCCCGGTCTCCTTCGGACTTTATGGCGACGTAGAGCTCCTCCTCCCTCTCATGGGGGACGAAGGGCTCGATGAGGAAGGTGTTCAGGGTCCCGACGACGGTTCCCACCAGGACCTCCCTGTTCATCCTCTCCTCGATGTACTCTTTCGCCTCTTCCCATGAGGCGTCGAGGAGGATGAGGCCGTGAGCGCCCCTTTTTCCAAAGAGCTGGTCGGGCTTGACCACCAGCCTTTTCTTCTTGACCCAGGGGTTTTTGATCGCCACCACCTCCAGGTCGGTTTCTGGGGTGACAAGGGCGATCTGACCATCGTAATCGAAATCGTCCGCATAATCGGGAAGGCGCTCTGCCAGGAGCTTCTTAGCGTCGTATTCCCTGATCCCTCTCTGTGCCATCTTCAAAACCTCCTCCCCATGGGCAGCGTCTTTTTTGTTTACAAATCTTTCTACGAAACGTCCCCGAAACGCTCCCAAAATGGGCCTGGAAAGGCTGAAATAGGGACCCCTTTCTAAGGGATTTCATGGTCCGGAAGCCCCGGAAGGGCGAGACGATCAGGCCAGCCGAGGAGGTTATTGCCCGCCTGGATGCGCTTTACATGGCGTGTCCGAAATGCCCGGCAGAGCCTGCCCTCGATAAGGGGGCGAGCTTTTCCGAAGAAGCCGCGATGGAAGGGCGCCGGAAGCGGTGTTCCGGCTGCGGCAGGGCGCCCCTGGACCTGGTGATGGTCGATGCGATGGAGGTCCTCGTCGGCCACAACCTGCGAAGCCGGACCGACCCCCTCCGCTCCATCGGCTGGCCCCTGGTGGAGGTGGGCTATCCCCTGGCCTACCCCCCGAGGCTGGGGCCGGATGAGCTCATCATAGTCGGCGAGCGCCTGACGAAGGAGGCCGCCGCTGAAATAATCGCCAGAGTCCCCGAGGTCAAGGGCGTCATCCGGGGCGGGGGCGTCCCCGGCGTCGCAGACCTCCGGGCTCCCCCCACCCGCTGGGAGCTCCTCGCCGGATCAGACCTCCGCTGCGACGTCGTATCCTCATTGATCGGCGATCTCGTTATCTACAAGCATCAGTCAAAAATACACGTCGAGTTTCCCAGACAGAGCGCGCCGAAGATGAAGATCCTGGAGGAGCTTTACTTTCGGGGCAAGCTCACCACCGTAGCAGACGTCCTCTGCGGCCCCGGGACCCTGGGCCTCATGGCAGCCCTCGCCGGGGCGGAGCGGGTCGTCCTCAACGACGCGTGGCTCCCGGCGGTGGAGGACTCCATCCTCAACCTGGAGGCGAACCGGTCGATTCTGGGGATCGAGAGGATCGAGCGGCATAAGCTGCCGGCAGGCGAGATCGGCGCGGAATCGGTCCTGGCGGCGAAGGCCGAGGGCGAAGGCTGCAAGATCGAGGTCTACTTCGGCGACGCCGAAAGGCTATTCTCCCGGGCCGAGCCGACGGATCTCTGCTTGATCGATCCCTTCCCGGGGATGAAGTTCGACCGGATCGTCGAGGCGTGCGGGGTCTGCGGCGAGATCGTGATCGTGTAGGAGATTATAGGCGGAGGGATTCCAGGTTCTTACGCACCATCACAGTGCTGGGGTGATCCTCGTCCAGACTTTTCCGGAATATCTTCAGGGACCGCTCGAAACACTCTCTGGCGCCGTCGAAGTTTCCCATGGCATGCAGAACCAGACCAAGATTGTTGACATCTCTGGCCACATTGGGATGATAGGGACTGAGGGCCTTCTCGTCGATCTTAATGGCCCGCTCGATGTAATTCTTGGCACCCCCCAGGTCGCCCATGTTAAGCAGGACCAATCCAAGGTTGTTGACCCTAATCGCCACGTTGGGATGGTCGGGACCGAGGATCTTCTCGTCGATCTTTAGTGCCCGCTCGAAATACTCCCTGGCGCTCTCTAGGTCGCCCATGGCCTTCAAAACCGAGCCAAGGTTGTTGACGTCGATGGCCATCCTAGGATGGTCGGGACCAAAGATCTTCTCGTCGATCTTTAGTGCCCGCTCGATGTAATTCTTGGCACCCTCCAGGTCGCCCATGTTAAGCAGGACCAATCCAAGGTTGTTGGCACTTGTGGCCATGCCAGGGTGATCAGGACTTAGGACCACCTCGCCGATTTCAAGAGCCCGCTCTAAACACTCTCTGGCGGTCTTTAGGTCGCCCATGGCTCGCAGGACTTCACCTAGGTTGCTCATCGTCGCAGTCACATAGGGATCATCTGGACCGAACGCCTCCACGCTGACATTGATAGCACGTTCGTAAGCGGACACAGCCTCGCCGAACTCGGCACGTCCAAGTAAGTAACATCCGATCCCGTTCAGAAGGAGGCAGGTTTCTCTAGGGGCTACCTCAAGCCCCTCAGCGTGTCCCGCCGCGGCGAGGGTGTGGGGCAACAGAACTGAGCACTCGTCCCAGGTTCGGACGTCATCGCTTTCGCAGGGGAAGGCGTCGTTAACGAGCCGGACCGCGGCCTCTGCCCATCGTTTCCGATCCACGTCGGACAATCGATCCCGCGCCACCGCCTGGACGAGCCTGTGGACCGAGAGGGAGTCGTCGGCGACGGTCATCAGCGAGTACCGCTTCAGGGCGGCGACGGCGTCGTTCAGCTTCATCTCGTCTTTCACGGCCGAGGCCAGGGACTCGGGCAGGTGCTCAACGCCGTCGGTCAGGAGCGACTTTGGGATGTCGTCAGGAGCCAGGAAAGCGCAGAGCTTCAAGAGATCGGCGCTGGCGGGCACCTCTTCCCTCGCCTTCCGGAACGAGATGTCCCAGGTGGTGGCAACGGTGTCTGGATAAGCGTCGGGCTTTCCGCGGCGAAGAAGCTCTTTCCGGCGTTCCTGGAAGAGCTTGAGGTAGGCCGAGAGGGAGATTCCAGTCTCCTCGATGTACGCCCCGGCCTGCTCCAGAGCGAGGGGGAGGTCGCCGAGGGTCTCTGCCAGGGCGTGGGCGCCGTCCGTTTGCCCGGTCCGGCTCAGGAGGAATTCGACCGACTCCTGCCGGCTGAAGACGTCGACGAGGAGGGGCTTTGCGGTGCCGCCCCAGTTCGGATTCCTGGAGGTGATGATGACGTGGCCTGCGCCGGTCCGGGGTAGGTAATCGGTCAGATTTTCAGGCTCCTGGGCGTTGTCGAAGACGAGGAGCCAGCCCCCGTTCTCCTCCAGCCAGCGCCTCACCGCCTCGACGGTGATCCTCTGGTCCTGAGAGTCCTTCTCGGGGAGGTTGAGCCTTGCGGCTAGGCCCGCATAGTCGCTGGCCAGGGTGGCGGGCTCCTCGGACCGGACCCACCAGATGACCCTGTAGTCGTCGGCGTGGCTATAGGAGTACTCCAGAGCGAGCTGGGTCTTGCCGACGCCGCCAAGGCCGGTGATCGCCGAGGTCTGGGTAAAGGCGGCCCGCTCGCCGGAGGCGAGGGTCTCCTCCAGCTTTTCCAGCAGGTCCACGCGGCCGGTGAAGTTGGGGTTGTGGGGGTGGGGGATGTTGTTGATCTTGCCAGGAGGCTTCTCTTGTTTTGGCGTTTCTTTAGTGCCAGGATATGTGATGTGCAAGCCACCTTCGATACGATCGGCCTTTATCGTCGGACTTTGATCGCCAAAAGAGATGGGGCTGTCTTTTGCGGTCTCGACGCGGTGACCGTTACCGTCTGACTGGGCTTTTTCCTCCTTTTTCCAGAAGAATTTGTAAATTGCTATTAGACTTACTAAAAAGGCCGCTATGCCGCCAAGGATCTTGACGACGAGGTCGATGTTACCAAGAAGATTCCTTTCCTCTGGGCTGGGAATTTCTGCCTCCGCCATCGGAGCAGTTTCTTTGTCTGTGCCGTCCTCATCTCCCTCCACCTGGGCCAGCGCGGTTGCTGCCATCGACAGCATCATCAGCGCCAGGACGATGAACGGCTTCGATCTCGTCGGGGACCCCTCCGATAATTCAGTTCAATCTCAATCTACAAAAAGCTTGGGCGAGTTCCTCGGACTTCCGATAGCCCCGCCCAACGCCGCCGCCCGGAGATCGGCGAAGAGGCCCCGCGCCCTCGTTGCAGGAAAGGAGAGATCGCGCCGGCGGCGGGGTTGTGCCGCCAGGGGGCGCCGGGGCCGATCATGGCAGCGCCGCAGGATTATATATAAATATATTTAAAATATCCCAGACCTCTTCGGGCAGAAAGAGGGAGAGGAAGAGGTTGGCAAAAAACCCGACGAAGATGGCTATGCTGAAGCTGAGGAGCGTTCCAAATAGGATGTACTCGCCGGTTATTCGATTCGTATTATACCTGAAGATCGATTTAGCAGCGATCAATAGGCCGATGGCGGTATATTGCTGAAATATTATGAAAGTCAGAATTAAAAAACGTTCAAGATAGCCGATATATCTGCCCGCGCTCTCCAGGCTCCCGCTCCCGCGGCCCTTATTTTTATCGTCTTCCTGGATCTTATCTCGCCAGCCTCTGGTCATCTTCGATACGAAGATCCCTGCCGGCTGGAAGATCGCCGTATAGCTCAGCAGCACCACGGTGATGCAGATCAGCGTCGGCTCCGAGAGGTGCCCCTGAAGAGAGGAGAAATCCGGATGAAATAATGTTATCCAAACTAATATTATAACTATCATATGGGCTGCCTGGTCGCCGACAAATGACCTCACAGTATCTCCGCATCTCGACTTCACGATATCGATCGCCAGATGCGATACGAAAAAGCTAGCGAAGACGAGAGCGGCCGGAAAGAGGCCGAGGAACGCCCAGGCGACGGACCCTGCAAGAAGGGCGACGACGCAGACGTGGAGATAGAGGTACCTCGACCTCCCTCCATCCTCATATTTGCCGTCGACCCATCGATTCGGCTGCAATACGAAATCCGCCAGCATATGCGAGAAGACCAAAAGAATCAGGAAGAACAGGCCCGATAGGCTTGAAAGGCCTGAGAGGCTCGAAAGTCCTGAGAGGTCCGAGATCGCTGTCATGCTACGCTACCTGAACCCCGGATCTTCGTCCGACCCGCACATCTCGGCCTTATTTCTGATGACATCCGAGTACCTCTGGATGATCAACTCGACGATCTCGTAGTCGGTCTGTGCAAGCCGGTAATGAACGGCAGACCCATCGATGTTCAGCATCTCGCCAATTTCCTTCAGGGTACGGCCTTCAAGCCGATACATTACAGCCTCACACTTCTTCTTCGTCCACCTATCTATCAGCCGATCTATCATCTTGCAGTGTATCTCAAGCTCCTGGTTCGTCTCCTCCCAGGGCGTTTTGACGGCCAAATTTCGCCTCTCATTTTTTATGCGATCCAGCTGCAGACCTGAGTACTCGAAAGCCTCGCCGTTCATCTCACCAACATCGCCAAGGCGATATCCCTCATCTGGGAGACGATCGATCTCGCCCACCCCGATCGAGACTCTGGCATCGATCCGAGGAAATTTCTCCTCTACGTTAAAGCCCGAGATCAACCGCAGCCGCAAGAGGATCGCATCTTTGAGAGCAGATTCGGGTTCGCTGGTGATCCCTTGAAAGCTGTCGCCTCTGTAGATAAAAGGCGGAAGCATGTATTCCCTCCCCACATATTCCAGAGATTTATTAAGATGTTCAATATAAGAAATCCCGCTGCTTTTAAGCTGCCGGGACCCGATCAAATCGCCGGTTAATACTGCATATAATTTTTCATCCATATTATTGCCATTCTCAGATTTTTATTCGTCTCTCTTCAGTTAAGCGTTATATAGATTTTCGCCGTGGAGATCGAGTTGAAGTTGATGGGCACCCTGCCCCTTGATCCTATCTTTCTCCTGGGGTTTTCATAATCATCCGGTGCGATCTGGCGGTGAAGCTGCGGCAAGTTGAAAGTTTGATCATATCGGCTCAAATAGCAACGATTTGAGTATTTCTATTCAAATTCTATAGAATTGAGTATATATGCTCAAATTCCCGGTGCCATCCCCCTCATCTATCCTCCGTCCTCAGTGTCTTTCTCGTCTCCTTCCGCCTGGGCCAGCGCAGTCGCGGCGAGCGACAGCGCCAGCAGTGCCAGGACGGCTGAAGGCTTCGATCTCGTCAGTTACTCCTCCGGTCGAAGTCTTCGCTCCAGCTGGCAAAAAAGTTTTGGGCAGAAGGGAAGGAACTTGGAATCTGACCGCCAGAATCGCAAGTTGCTTTAGAAAAGGCATTTGGTGGGACAGCGCGGATTTGAACCGCAGTCCAAGCGTCCCAAACGCTCGAGGATGGACCAGGCTACCCTACTGTCCCGCCCGGGAGGGCTTGACGCCTCGATGGTATTTAACTCTATTTCAGATCCCGGCGCCCCTCGATCCCGCCGGGGGCGCCGGCTCCTCCCCGCCCCTCTCGATCCGCCGGATGAGGTGGAAGGCGGAGAGGCCGCCGAGGAGGGCGAGAAACCAGAGCTGGACGAGGCGGATGAGGATGGTGACGGCGGCGGCATCGTGGATCGGTATTCCGATGGCGGAGAAGAGGGCGGTCATCAGGATCTCGACGAGGCCGATCCCACCCGGAAGCCCCAGGGGCAGGGTCTGAAAGACGATGACGACGGAGTAGACGGCTAAGATGGCGAGGGGCGAGACCCCGACCCCCAGGGACGCAAAGGCGGCGAGGGCGACCATCACAAGAGAGATCCAGCCGGCGATCGCCCAGGCGAGGGCCTCCAGGATCGCGCCCCTCCTCTCCCGAAGGAGGATCATGCTCCGCATGAACCCGGCCACAGCCCCGGAGCAGACCTCCCGGTCGAGCTCCCGGCGGAATATCCTCTCGAGGGGACCGACGGCGGCGGCCGCCGTCCTCTGCATCCACCGCTCCTCAAAGCAGATCCCGACGAAGGCGAAGCCCGCCGATACGGAGAAGACCATCATCCCGAAGCATGCGGTGAGGGCCCACCCCGGCACGGCGTGGAGGCGGGCGATGTAGCCGATCCCCAGGACCATCCCGAGGATGAAGGGGACGGCGGTGACGATCCGGCTCGCGGCGACGGAGGCGAGGGCCGCGTCGTACCTCCCTCCTCCTCCGATCCTCGCAAGAAAGTAGGTCCGGGCCGTCTCGCCGGAGAAGCTCCCCGTGGGGATGAGGTTGTTCGCGAAGATGCTGGAGAGGTATATCATGAAGAGGTCGCCGAAGGAGGCGGAGAGGTCCAGCTCCTCGGCGATCCTCCCCCACGATAGGGAGTTGAATCCGACCATCAGGAGGGATAGGCCGATGGCTGCGGATAAGGCCGCCAGGCTCAGCCCCTCCAGGCTCTCGGCGACCTCCCCGAGGCCGAGGCGGCGGAGGTAGGCGATGTATATCCCCATCCCCAGGAGGATGAGGGCCGAAGACCTGCTCGCCCTGATCTTGGGGAGGGCCGTCTCGCGGTTCACCCTCTTTCCGAGGGCTCGACCCGTTATAAGGGTTCCCTTCGATTTCAGTTTCCCTCCCCAAAGGTCCCCTCTCCCACGAGCTACAAACCCATCGCGCCCCTCCATCTATCTGGTTCCTCGACTTCCCTCTCGCCGCCGTACTCTTCTCCCATCCCCCCTCATCCCCTCCCTTCTCCCCCCTCTCCTTTCCTCCCTCTTCGTCACCCTTCGGCGGGGCCTCGATCGGGGGCCTTCTCAGTCCATCTCCCGTCCAGCGTTCCTCGAAACCTATTTAAGATCGGTCCTGGTAGTTACGGCCCATGGGAAAGACAGGAAGCGTTGAATGGACGAAGATCAAGGGAAGAAAAGGACAGATCAGGCAGGTGCCCAACTCCGAGTCGACTCACAAGAACCCCGGGCCCCTTCAGAAGTACACCTCCTCCGGGGCGAGGAGGAGGAAGATCGCCCGGTCCGCGAAGGCCATAGCCGCCAGGTAAAGGCCGGCATGGCCTCTTTCGACTCGGTCCTGGTCAGGTACGGCGAGATCGCCCTCAAGGACCCCTGGACCAGGAAGAGCTGGGAGAGGACCCTCGCCTCCAACATCGTCCACGACCTGAAGGAGGCGGGGATAGATCATCGGGCATCCCTGGAGCGGGGGAGGATCTTCGTCGAGACCCCGGACCCCAGGGCTCCGGAGATCTTATCGAACGTTTTTGGCGTAGTCTCGACGAGCCCCGTCCGAACCTGTGAGCCCTCTCTCGCGGTGGTGGCCGCCGTCGCCTCGGACCTCGCTGCAGAGCGGAGGCCGAGGTCTTTTGCCATCCGGGCCCGGCGGGGCGGAGGCGGGATATCCAGCACCGAGATCGCCGTCTTTGTAGGCGACGCCGTCCGGGAGAGGACCGGCGCCGCCGTGGACCTCACCGATCCGGAGGTGGAGATCTTCGTCGAGGCCCGGGAGGATAAGGTCCTCGTCTTCACCGACGTCGTCCGGGGCGTCGGCGGCCTTCCTCTCGGAAGTCAACCCCGGATGCTCGCCCTCATCTCCGGGGGGATCGACTCGCCCGTCGCCGCCTGGATGATGATGCGCCGGGGCTGCCCGATATCCCTTCTCTACTTCGACCCCCGGCCTTACGTCGACGCCCTCCCCCAGGCGGAGAGGTCGGCGGAGGCCCTCCGCCGGTGGACCTCCGGCAGGAGGATAAGCTTCATCCGGGTCCCCATAGGGACCGGCCTCGTTCGGATCGCCGAAGCCGAGCCCCGGGCCACCTGCCTCCTCTGCCGGCGGCTGATGTACAGGATAGCCGGGATGGTGATGGCAGAGGAGGAGGCCTTCGGAGTCGTCACCGGCTACTCCCTCGGCCAGGTCGCCTCCCAGACCCCGGCGAACATCATGGCCGAGCAGTCGGGGATCGACCTTCCCATCTACCACCCCCTCATCGCCATGGACAAGTCCGAGATCACAGACCTCGCCCGGAAGATCGGGACCTACCGGGCGACGGCGGATGCCGGGACCTGCACTGCTGCGCCGAAGAGGCCGATGACCCGGGGACGGGCCGAGGAGGTCCGGGGGATGGAGGTGGAGCTGGGGCTAGCCGGGATCGCGGCCGACCTATTCTCCGAAAGGGTGAGGACGAGGTTATGATGACCCTTTCCACGATGCTGTTACATCGTTGATCCTCGAATCGGCCGGGCTTGGATCCGGCAATCGATCCATCCCGGAGTCCGACCAAACGAAGATCCGGCTTCGATCGGTGGGAACTGATATCTCCTCGAAGGCGCATAATTGGTTGGATATGACTATCCTGAGGAGGGCTGGTGGCCTTGCCGTCCTTGGGATCTCTGCTCTCCTCTCTGCTGCCTTCCTCGGGAGCGTGGCGGACGAGGTCTACGAGGAGTCGGGGATCGGCTACGAGGAGGGCCACCCCACCGCCTACGGCGGGGTCCAGGGCTGGAACCCCCTGAGGTCCCTCGGGGTCTCGCGAGGAAGATCGCCTTCGGATATCTTGAGAGACTGCTGAAACTCTGACCGCCCGAAGAGGTGATGACGTCATGGGCAACATATGCGGCTGCTCGATAGACCCCGCCGAGGCCTCCTTCTTTAAGAAGCATCTCCGATGCCTCAGCTGCGGGGGCGGCTTTGAGGCCTCCGGGGTCGTCCTCTTCTGCCCCTCCTGCCGGTCGAGGAAGATCGAGCGGATGGGGTGACAGTTCCATGGTCGACGACCGCCCCGGGAGGCTACGCATTTTATATCGTCTCATGGCGATATGTATATATACAAATGGTTCGTTTCTAGCCTCGATACGATGAGACGATCTGCAACAAACTGGCGGGTTAAGATCCTCGCCGCCCTCTCCGACCCCATCAGGCTCGAGATCATAGAGTTCCTCGGGGGAGAGGAGCGGTGCGTCTGCGAGATCGTCCCCGCCTTCGGCCGGGCCCAGTCCACCATCTCCAAGCACCTATCGATCCTGAACGAGGCGGGGATATTGGAGAGGAGGATCGACGGGAAGCGGACCCTATACAGGGTCAAAAACCCCAGGCTCTTCGACCTCTTACGAGTGGTGGACTCCCTAGCCCTGGAGGAGATATCTGAGCTGAAGAAGGCGGAATCGATCCTAATGGACTGTGTAAAATGAGATATAAATTTAAGGGGTTGGCATAAATTAACGCAGCTTTCACTCGCCGAAGATCTCAGGGAGTGATCCTCTGAATCCGGAGCTCTTTCCCGCCCTGGAGGCGGGGTTTTCTGCCCTGATGGAGTACCTCTCGGCCCACGTCCTCACCTGCCTCGTCCCCGCCTTCTTCATAGCCGGGGCTATAGCCGCCCTCCTTCAGAGGGAGGCGGTCCTGAAGTACTTCGGAAAGGACGCCCCCAAGTGGCTCTGCTACTCCGTCGCCTCCACCTCCGGCACCATTCTGGCGGTCTGCAGCTGTACGATCTTACCGATGTTCGCGGGGATCCACCGCCGGGGCGCCGGCATAGGTCCCGCCACGGCCTTCCTCTTCGCAGGCCCCGCCATAAACCTCCTGGCCGTCGTTCTGACGGCCCGGGTCCTGGGGCTGGAGCTGGGGGCTGCCCGGATCATCGCCGCCGTCTCTATCTCTGTTCTCATCGGCCTCATCATGGCCGCCATCTTCGATAGAGGATCCGAGGACGAAGAGGCGGCCTCCTGTTCGAGTCCGTCCGCATCATCCGAGGCCGGGTTGGAGAGGCCCGGGTACATACCCCCGATCTTCGTCGGGCTTCTCGTCGCCGTCCTCCTCGCCGCCACCTCTGGCCTCGCCCTCGGGCCCAAGGCGGCGATCGTCTCCATCCTGGTCCTGGCTTCGGCGTGGCTATTGAACGCCCGCTTCACCGATCTGGAGAAGGCCTCCTTCTTCGGGGAGACCTGGTGGCTCGCCAAGAGGATCTTCCCCCTTTTGCTCGTCGGGACCTTCATCACCGGGGTCATAGGCTACTATCTGCCCGTAGAACTGATACGGATCTTCTTTGGGGCCAGCGACTTTGCTGCCTGCTTCGTAGCCTCACTGATAGGGGCCCTCCTATACATGCCGACCCTTCTCGAGGTTCCGATCGTCGGCACCATGTTCGGCTATTCCTCAGGGGCGATGGCCCCCGGCCCCGCCCTCTCCCTCCTCCTCGCCGGCCCCTCCATGAGCCTGCCGAATATGATCGTCATCTGGAGGATCATCGGATCGAAGAGGGCGTCCGTCTACATCTCCCTTGTCATCCTCCTCTCGACGCTGATGGGGATGATTTATGGGATGTTGGCGTCGTGATTCAGTTTCATAACTGCTTGGAGATAAAAATCCGACCGCCGCTTAAGTTGGCATTGATAAATGTACCGCCCCTCTCCCTGAATCAATGGGCGGGGGATAGGATAAATTCGTCTGGAGTGGGAAAAATGGAGATAAAAAGCTTTGGATTTGGAGGGCTTCTGGCAGCCGCCCTCGTCGTCATGCTGGCAGGGATCGCGGCGGCGGGGACCTTCTCCCCGGCCCTGGTACTGGACACTTATATGGACGCCGACGAGGAGGACGAGGCCTTCGCCGACGGAGATCCTTTGTGGGCCACCTCCGATGACGGCGATCCGGTGAGGATAACCTTCCTCGTATTCAAAGAGATGGTGATGCTGGCAGACCAGATCGAATCCGGGGAGCTCAAGGTCCGCGTCACCGAGGTCGAGACCCCGGGAGAGGTGACCCTTTACTTCTACGATTTGGCAGTTCTCGATTCGGAGACCTGGGCCGACCTACCCTTGTATGACGAGGAGCCCCTCTTCACCATCGAGATCGAGGCGGAGGGGTGGGCATCCTGGGACGCCACGTCTCTTGTGAAGAAGGCGGCCGAAGAGTGCAGCGAGGGCTGCCCCTTCACCGCGGTGCTGGTGGCGGAAGGCGACGCCTCCATAGGGTTTGCCTCGATGGAAGGGTCCGAAGACGATAAGGCGGTTCTGGAGTACATCGCCTGAAGCCCCTCGGCCAGGATCCCAGTGGTAAAATCATAGAGCGAGATGGCGGGCCATCACCCTCCCTCCCGCCATCTAAAATTTATTTATTATCGAGGATTAATGTCTCCAATCCGCTTTCTCCGGTGGGGGAAGGGCGCCCTTCTTGCCCTGGCCTTATACCTCATCATAACATCTGCGGCCGCGGCCAGCGGAAGCTCCGAGGCTATCCTGATAACCTCCCCCGGGTGCAGCAAGTGCGCCGCCGCGGGGAAGGTCCTCGATGAGGTCATCAGCGATTACCCTGGCTACACCATCAGGGAGGAGATCTTCTACAGCGAAGAGGGGCGGCGGATCATCAGGGAGACGAAGGCCAAGGATATGCCCTCGATCGTCATCGGCTCCCACGTCATCGGCTATCGAGACTACGAAGGAGATGAGCGGAAGCTCGTGGAGATGATCAGGTCGGCTCTGGACGGCGAGGCGGCCTCCGCCCCCGCAAAGGAGGATCACGACCTAATATCCCTCGAGGGCGTCTCGATCTCGTCGTCGTTGGCGGTCCTGGCGGCGGGGCTGATCGCAGGATTCAATCCCTGCCTCCTGGCGGTCCTGGTGTTCCTCGCCAGCATGACCCTCTCGCGATCTGGAAGGAAGCGAGATCTGGCGGTGATGGTCGGGTTCTTCTGCCTCGGCATCTTCGTAATGTACTACCTCTTCGGCCTGGGGCTCTTCAGGCTCTTCTCGATTCCGAGCTTTGAATCGAGCTTCCGGCTGATTCTCACCCTCCTCCTCCTCTTCTTGGGAGCCACCCAGATCGAGGACGCAAGGAGGCTCCGCCGGGGTGGGATCTCCCTCTTCAAGGCCGAGTGGGCCCTGGGATACTTCAAAAAGTCCCTGGAGAGGTACAGCATCCTCTCCTACTTCCTCATTGGGGCCCTCTTCTCCCTCGTAAAGGCTCCCTGCGTGGGGGCGGTCTACATCGCCATCATCGGCATCATCCAGTCCCAGGGGTACGCCTCGGCTGGGGCCGTCTACCTCCTATTCTACAACCTGGGGGTGGTGCTCCCGGTGCTGATTCTGGGGATGATCATAGCCCTCGGCATGTCTCCCCAGGAGGTGGACAGGTTCAGGCACGAGCACCGGGTGGCGATCCGGCTCGTGACCGGCCTGACGCTGGTCGGCCTGGCGCCCTTGATCTGGATGCAAATGATATGATCTCTGTTACGATTTATATGAGCGATCTTCTGGAGAAAGGATGGTTTGTTATGATGCAGCTTCCGTATACAGCATTTAAAGGTGTGCCTCTAAGAGGAGCCTCTTTCGCCCTGGTCATCTGCATGGCGGCCTTGAGCTGGTCGGTCAGTCCTGCGGCGGCCGGCACCGAGACCGGCGAGTGGTGTCTTACCTGCCCCGACTGGAATAACTACGAAGCTTGGTCGAAGTGGGCCGAATCTCAGAGCTCGACAAGCTCAGCTCCGCCTGCTGGCTCGGAAAAACCAACGAATAACCAGACCATAGAATACTACCCGAAAGAAGCGGATCCCGGATCCGATGGACGATCGGAGTTTCTGGCCCCGATAGAAAGCGTCACCGCATCTGACGTCATCCTGGACATCAGCCCAGAGGCCGACGAGTACATCGAGGGGGCGATCAACGTCGACTACGAGGTCTTCCTGGAGGACGACGCTCGCTCCAAGCCCGTATCCGATGTCGTCGAGATCCTCGGCGGGGCGGGGATATCTCGGGACGATTCGGTGGTCATATATGGCGAGTGCCTCCCCTGCGGCGGCGGACCGGTCCCGGCTACCTACACATACTGGCTCTTGAAGTATCTCGGCCACGAGAGGGTCCGGATCCTCGACGGCAACATCGATGACTGGAAAGCTGCAGGCCTTCCCACCAGCGAGGCTCCTGCGATGAGGCCTGCGACGGATTACGCCCCCCAGGCGAACCCCGATCTCCTCGCCACATACGACTACGTCAAGAGCGGCAGAGCCCAGATCGTGGATGCTAGGGTCGCCGAGGCGGCAGACCCAGCATCGATACCAGGCTCCGTCAACATCCCCGTCGAGACGATCCTCGAGGGCGAGAAGATAAAAGGTGCGGAGGATCTGGAGGCGATCTTCAACGATCTGAGGAAGGATCAGCCAGTGGTGGTCTACACCAACACCGGGGTGAACGGGGCCGTCGTCTGGTTCGCCCTGGAGATGACGGGCTACGACGCCATACTATACTCATGGAGGGATTGGCTGGAGAAACAGCCCGCCCTGGAGATCGACCTGCTGGATGCAGCGGCCGATCCGAATCCTGCTGGTTTTGGTGAGTCCGTAAGGATCAACGCATCTTTCAAGGGTCCTGTTGCCCAGCCCGTCGAAGATGGATCAGGTCTCTTCGATGCCTGGCTTGCCGGTGATGGGCGCCCATCCTCGAGCACCGGATCTCCTCGGGGCTCCGCGAGCCTCGACGCCGCTAGCCGTACCGTCAGGATCAGCTCGTCGGCCACCAAAACCTCTGAGGCGATCCCTGACGAGTTGAAGTGCACCGCCATCATCACCGGTCGCGACGGGACGGAGGTTGGGAGAGCAAGTCTCCTGCAGACGACGGAGGGGGATTACGCCGGGGTTTGGGTGGCGGATGTGGATCCCGGAGCCTACAGCCTGAGCATCCTGGCTTCGCGGTCCGGCTCCGCCAGATACTTCGAGAGGGTCTTGGATCTGGTGGTCACCGACGGATAAATAGGATCAGGTACGATATCTCATGAAAAGTATGGGGTCGAGGATGGAGGAAGCTATGATGAAGATCGAAGTATTGGGAACGGGCTGTGCCAAGTGCAAGTCCCTCGCAAAGAATGTCGAGAAGGCGGTGGCGGAGGCTGGGGTCGAGGCGGAGATCGTGAAGGTGGAGAGCCTTCAAGAGATCATGAACCGGGGGGTGATGATGACCCCCGCCCTCTTCATCGACGGCGAGGCCGTCGCCGTGGGGAGGGCCCCGTCGGTGGCGGAGATAAAGGGGATGCTGAAGAGGTGAGAGTTCGTGCTTGGGAAAGAGGATGAAAAAAAGGAGGAGGGTTGCCTCTGCGCTACCGGCGACCTCCTCTTTTTGGCATGTGCCGGCGGCTCCAACGTCGGCCAGATATCCAACCAGGCGGCGGTGGAGCTCGTGAGGGAGGGGAGAGGCCGGCTCTTCTGCCTCGCCGGGATCAGCGCTCACCTGGAGACCATGATCTTGCCGGCCAAGGAGAGGAATCTGGTGACGATAGACGGCTGTCCCGTCCAGTGTGCTAAAAAGATCCTCGATCACGCAGGCTTGGAATCAGCCTTATCGGTGGTGGTGACGGACCTTGGGATAGAGAAGTCTCCAAGCCTCGAAGTCGACGCTTCCGACTGTGCGAAAGTGGTGAAGAAGATCAAGGAGGGGTTGAGGGTTCAGCCTTAGGACTCATTACATCCGGTAAGGGGCTTCTTCTGGTCCTGCCCCCTTGATTCTTCCCCCTCTTCTTACGCCTCACCGGGCTTGATGGCACCGACTTTAATGCTGACGATCGCTCTCTCGACCACCCTCGGCTCTTCTCCCTCAGTCTTGAGGCGGTCCAGGACCGCCCGGCCCGTCGGGTCGCTGGTCACGCAATCCAGAGAGAAGGCCGATTCATCTATCACCTTGACCCCCCCAAATCCCGCAGACGATATCGCGTCCAGATATTCGTCTTTCAGGGCAGCACCGGCGACGCAGCCGACGTAGGCCTCGACCGACTCTCGGATGGACTTCGGCAACTCTCCCAGCAGAACGATGTCCGAGACGACGAGCCTTCCGCCGGGCCTGAGGACCCGATAGGCCTCTCTGAAGGCAGCCTCTTTGTCGGGGACGAGGTTGATGACGCAGTTTGATATCACCAGGTCGACGGATTCGTCGTCGATGGGCAGCCTCTCGATCTCGCCGAGCCTGAACTCCACGTTCTTGCGGCCACCGGCGGCGGCGTTGGCCCGAGCCCTCTCCACCATCTCACAGGTCATGTCCACGCCGATGACCTTCCCCTTCGGCCCGACCTTCTCGGAGGCTAAGAAGCAGTCGAACCCGGCGCCGGATCCCAGGTCCAGGACCGTCTCTCCCTCCCGGATCGACGCGAGAGCGATGGGATTTCCGCAGCCGAGGCCCAGGTTTGATCCCTGGGGGACAAAAGCCAGCTCCTCCTCGGAGTAGCCGATCTTCCTTCCGATCTCCTGAGGCTTTTCGGCCCCGCAGCAGCTGGACGAGCAGCAGCAAGATCCGGCCTCTCTTGCAACACGGCCGTACCTCTCCTTCACGACCCTTTTGACTTCCTGATCTTCCAAACTCTCACCTTCGGCTTAAACTTCTGAAATTTGTTCGCATCCTCTCTGTCTCTGGCTCATCGGAACCTCTCGATGATCCATTCTTTTATCTCGTCTCTCACCTGCCGGAAGGCGCGAAGCTGCACCTCTTCCGTTCCCGACGCCGAGGCCGGATCGTCGAAGCATTTGTGGACGACCTCACGGGCTTTCGGGGCCCTCGACGGAAGGTCGAGGTCGGTGCTGCAGACGGGGCAGGCTTCTTTTGCTCTGTCGCAGACGGTGACGGCCAGGTCGAATACGACATCACCGAGCTCCTCAGCGCTCTTGGAGCGCTGGCCGGAGATATCAATTCCCAACTCCGTCATGACGGAGACGGCCCGGGGGTCGACGGCTGTCGCCTCGATCCCGGCGCTGTAGGCCTCGTACCTATCCCCATACAAGGCCCTCAGGAGCCCCTCCGCCATCTGAGATCGAGCTGAGTTGGATGTGCAGAGGAAGAGGACCTTCTTCTTTCCCGTCTTCTCCTCCCCTCTATTGCCCTCTTCCAGATAAACATCATCTGAAACCGTATAGACCACCCCATCAATCGAAGCTCGGCGAGGGAGGGCTGATCCGGATCACCTCAGCGGGGCAGGCCTCCTCGGCCTCTTTGAGGCACGCCTCAAATTGGTCTGGGGCTGACCCCTCATCCACCTTTCCAGCGATCCTGTACCTCTCTCTTATCGAGCTCAGTCCGTCCTCGGGATCCTCGATGAAGAGCTCAGGGCAGCTTCCCCAGCACTCGCCACAGCTGATGCAGCCATCTCGATCAATTTTCACGATTATCATCAGATCCTCTCCAGTCGATGGGCCTTTCAAAACGAGAAGAACCTGCCCGTCGACTCCATGACCTCCTCGACGAGGTTATCATAGAACTCATCCAGGACCTCGGCCCGTCCCGACGGCACGACCCCCCGGGCGGCTACGTCCTCTTTGCAGGCGAGGACATCACAAGATGGCGGAATCTCTCCGGCCTGGCTCAGAAGATGGTAGACCCCGTCCCCGGCAAGGTAGAGCCTCGACCTCTCCGACCTTACCAGGAGCTTCAGGCAGAGTTCCGACCTCTCGCTTTTGGGCGGCTTTGTCAGGAGAAATACGTCCATCCATCATCACCTCTTCCCCATTCACCCTCAAAGCGGGATCAGACAGTCTGAGCCCTCCATCGCCTCCAGGAAGGCCTCCTCGTCGACGAGCTCCACCGTCTCCACCAATCCCTCAGAAAAGAGACCCCTATCTGCCAACGAAGGCTCATGGGCGACGACCCTCATCTCTCCGTAGGCGTAGAGGATCTCAGCGAGGTTGGGAACGCCGAGCCCCTTTGAATCCTGACCTCTCAGGGCGAGGTAGACCGCGTCCCCGTAGAGTCCCACCGTGACCTCCATCTTCCCGAGGCTCGCGGCCGCGGCGTTCAGGAGGCCGAAGGCCTTCTCGCTCCCGTAAGGGGCGGAGTCGAGGAGGTAGAAGACCGACCTCATCGGCACAGGGAGATCACCCCATCGCTTTCTGAGATCATATCGGGGAGGTCGTAGAGGCTTGAAATCTTTATCCCTTCGTGGTAGTCCCGAGAGGTCCCGTCCTCCTCTGCCAGATCGCCCCTGGCGGCGGCACACCGGGAGCAGGCCCTTATGACCGCTCCCCTCTCAGCGAGGTCGGCGAAGAGCTCGCCTTCGTTGGCGAAGATGGCGGGGTCCTGCCCCCGGCGGGGGATGTGGACGGCATCCAGATAGAGGAATATGTTCACATGATATCGATTCAGGGCAGCGTCGGCGATTTTGTAGGCCATCATCGCATCCTCGGATATGTAGGGGCCGCCGGCGAGGATGATAGTCAGGGTCTTCAATGCCGCCACCAGATCAGATGTACTCGACCAGGACCTGCAGATGCTCTCGGTTCTGCCTGTACTTCGAATCTCTGAGAGGCTTGCATAGGTCCAGGGACACCTCTCCAGCCATCAGCCTTATGGCGAAGGTGTAGCAGCTCTGCTCGCCGCACTCGCCGCAGTCCGTCTGGGGGAGGTATTTGTAGATCTCCATCGGCTCGACCCTCACCTTCTCCCGGGGGGCCGGAGCCACGCCTTTGGCTATCGCCTCGTTTATCTTCTCCCTCAGCTCGGCGAGGACCCCTCTCGCCTCCGCCTCGCCCTTTATCATCGTCATGGTGACGTTACCCGTCCCGTAGATGGTGATGAGAACGTCCCCCCGCTGGATTATCAGGGCGCCTATCCTCTCGGAGTACCTCCCCTTCGGAAATAGCGGCTCCAGGGGCTTCAGGGCGCCGCCCAGGGGCGGGGCCATCTGGGCGATGATCCGAAACTTCGTCGAGTCGGCGATGCAAGGGAGGAGCTGCCTCACCTCCGTGATCTCGACGGGCTTCGCCCCCGAGAGGTCGGCTACCGCCTCCTTGGGCTCCTCGGCCTTTCCCTCCATGAAGTTCTTGCCAAACTCGGAGAGGCGGATCTTGCTGTCACCGATCTCGATCAGCCCCGCTTGTTCCAGGATCTTGAGGTGGTAGTCTAGCATGGACTTGCCCACCGCCTCCCCGATCTCCTCCGACGTCCTCTCACCACCGGCGAGGAAGGCCATCATCTTCCTCCTGGGGACGTTGGCCATGGCGTTGCTCACCATCTTGATCTCTTCTGGCTTTCCCGGCATATCAACACCTGCTAGATATTCAGCTGCCGAAATTATAATTAATTCGGCCGCTACCAGAGCTTGTAGCCGAAGTATCGGGCCGCATAGACGAGGCCTGTTATTATTATCATGATCCCGAAGGCCTTGACGATCGCCGATCCGACGGCCAGGTACTCCTCGCCGAGCTTCCCGCCGAAGGACCTGCTGAAGGTGGCTATCGGGATTATCGGGACCCCATGGCCCACCCCGAAGACGAAGAGCATCAGCCCTCCTGTCAGGGCGGAGATATCCTGGGAGACCAGCCATATCAGGGCGGGAAATACCAGGGATATGGCGCAAGGCGCCCAGCCGAGGGCGAAGAAGACCCCGAGGGCGAAGGCCCCGATGAAGACGGAGTGCTTGAAGAGGCCGATGGAGAGGTTCACCGCCCTCTCCATCAGACCTTTCTTCTCCCTGAACTCCTCCTCCCGCTGAGGGAGGCGGGCCTTGATCGGCTCCAGGACCTCGCCGATGGGCTTGAAGACGTTGATCCCCAGAACCACCAGGAGGACCCCGGCAGCCAGGTCGAAGAACCGCGAGTCCCGGACGAAGATCCCCAGGTTCGATATGAAGAGGCCGACGACGAAGAAGACGATCGCCATGCCGAGGGTGAAGGCGATCCCGATCCAGAGCCCCTCCCTCGCCGAGGAGCCGTAATCCTCGTCGTCGGAGAGGACCTTCCTCCTTCTGGAGGTCATGATGTAGGAGAACATGGCTATGAGGAGGGCGAGGGAGCAGGGGGAGAAGGAGGTGATGATCCCCAGGCCGAACATCCCGATGAGGGTGACCCTCTGGAGGGAGACCATCCCCTCCATCCCCTCCCATTCGCCCCGCTCCAGGGCCTCGACCTTCGCCTGGAGGTCCGAAGCGTCCTGGATCCCGTCGATCTCTCCTCGGCCCAGCTGGTAGACGTGGTAGACCCCCACCACCATCCCCTCCCGATCGATCAGGAGGATGGTGGGGTTGGAGAAGCCTCCTTCGAAGTTGGTGAAGTCGACGTACTTGCCGGCGATCCTGTAGGGCTCGAAATCCTCGGCCCAGATCCAGCCGACTTCGGCGTCCCACCAGCTCTCGGAGAGGGTCATGCCATCTTTTGAGTAGGGGTTCTTCCGGACGTTCAGGGTTATGATGGTAACGTCGGGCTTATTCTCCACCAGCCGTTGAAGCTCGCCGATCTGGGCTGCCAGGGCTTTCTCGCACTCGATGCAGAGGGGGCTCTCTATGTTCGTTATGTGGAGGACCACCACCTCCCCCTCGAAGTCGCTGAGGGAGAAGTTCTGGCCGTCCTGGGTTGTGCAGGAAAAGTCAGGAGCCCGGATCGGCTCCTGATCAGATCCCAGGGTGGAATTTAAGGAGAAGAGGGCGACGAGGACGACGATAAGGGTTATTGCACCTACAATGAAAAAATGTTTGTGATCAGACCTCATCTCCGATCACGCGTCCCAGTCACCGACGTTCTCTTCATGAAGGTTGATGGCATCCTCAACGCGCTCATCAATCCAATCCTTGCCCGTTACCTTCTCTGTGCTGTGCCAGGCCACCTCAGCTCTGCCGTCCTCTCCAGGCACCAGGGTTATAATGACCGTCAGGGGGACGTTGGAGGTACCGCCATCGGGATCATAGGCTTCGAAGGCCTCTGCGATCCTTTCGTCGCTACCGTCGGCAGGTATCTCATAGAACTCGATCTCGTCTCCGTATTCGTCCAATATCTCTTTTATGGCCTCAGTCTGAGGAACGCAATAGTCGCATTCCAGATGGGCGTAGATCAGGACGGACTTATCCTGGAGGGCATCCAAGACCCAGTCGGGGTAGTTCACATCGGAGCCTGAGGCCGGGGATTGATCAGGATACGTTATCCACCAGTCGTCAGGCCCAGAGCCGACAGGGTATTCTGCTGCCGAGACGACGGCGACGAGGCCTGCCGCGAGGACGACCCACGCCGCCAGGGCCACAACCTTATTCTTGACCAGATCTGAAATGTCTACCAACTCCCACTATCGTTTTCTTTACCCCACTCTGTTTCTCACACCATTTACCCACAGGTTCAGCCTGGCATATCCGGTGTGGTTCGGAATATCTGATATCCACAAAGATGGATTTATACCACCCATTCCTTTAACGCCTATGGCTGAATTGCTCACGAGGTAGATTTGGCTCGTATATATAACTGTTGGATCAAGATCACAATTGTCCACAAAAACCCAATTGAAACCACCCGTTTAGGCTGGTAATGCTTCGTCTCAATTTAAAATAACATCTTAACAGATCATCCCAGCTCGGCTATAAGTTGACAGTCCGAGATAGTCGATATACTTATATATCGAATTAGCTTGATACGAATATTGGAATGCCCGGAGAAGGTATGAGATGCGATATCTGCGGCAGGGAATCGGAGACGCTATACAAAGCGAGGCATCGGGATAGGGGCGGCGTGAAGATCTGCGAAGGATGTCTGAGACGGGAAGGGGACCGGCTCGTCTCCTCCACCGGGTGCTCATGCTGTTGAGCCGATCGATATGAGCTATATCGTCGAACCCCAGGACCCCTGCGTTGAAAGGCTGGCGAGGCTGACGGGAGACCGCTGTAAGGCCAAGAACGCGGCCCGGAGGCTACAGGCCCTCACCGCCACCTTAGACGATCTGGAGCTCGCGGCCGAGGCTGAGGTATCCAAGGCGATGGGCGACCCCTTCAGGCTCGCGATCCTCCAGCTCCTCAGAGACGGCGAGCTCTGCGTCTGCGAGATCATGACCGCCTTGGACAACCCTCAGTCCTCCACCTCCTACCATTTATCCATTCTGAAGAGGGCAGGGCTGGTGAAGGAGAGGAAGGAGGGGAAGTGGTCCCGATACCGCCTCTCAGAGGGGGAGGTTATCGAGATGATGAAGCTGGCAGACCTGATGATGGGAGACGGATGGCTGCCAAAGAAGCGATCGGGAAGCAGATATATATGAGCGAGAGAGGCCGGGGCAGGCTTCCGGCTTTGAGCAGGTTCCTCACCGTATGGATCTTCGCAGCGATGATCCTGGGGATCGGCATGGGCTATTTCTTCCCAGGAATCTCGGAATCGATAACGGGATTTCAGGTGGGGAGCACATCGATCCCCATCGCCGTCGGCCTGATATTGATGATGTATCCGCCCCTGGCCAAGGTGAAGTACGAGGAGCTGGGGGAGGTCTTTCGGGACACCAAGGTTCTGGGCCTATCCCTATTTCTTAACTGGGTCGTAGGGCCGGTGCTGATGTTCGGGTTGGCCATTCTATTCCTGCGAGGCCACCCCCACCTCATGGTGGGGCTTATCCTGATAGGGATCGCCCGTTGCATCGCCATGGTGATCGTCTGGAACGAGCTTGCCTGCGGCTGCCCCGAGTACTGTGCGGGGCTCGTTGGCTTCAACTCGATCTTCCAGGTTTTCTTCTACTCCGTCTACGCTTATGTATTCGTCACGGTGCTGCCGCCGATCCTCGGCATAGCCGAGGGTTTGGTGGTGGCGATAACCATGGACGAGATCGCAAAGAGCGTCTTTGTCTATCTCGGGATACCCTTCCTGGCGGGGATCATCACCCGTTTCTTTCTGATCAGGAGGCGAGGGAAGGCCTGGTACGAGGAGAGGTTCATCCCCAAGATCTCTCCTCTGACCCTGATCGCCCTCCTCTTCACCATCGTCATCATGTTCTCTCTCAAGGGGGAGTACATCGTCGAGCTCCCCTTCGACGTGGTGAGGGTCGCGATACCTCTAATTATATACTTTCTTCTGATGTTCTTCCTCGCCTTCTACATATCCTACAAGATGGGCGTTGGCTACGAGAACACCGCCGCCCTCTCCTTCACCGCTGCCAGCAACAACTTCGAGCTGGCCATCGCCGTGGCCGTCGCCGTCTTTGGGATCAACTCAGGCGAGGCCTTCGCGGCGGTGATAGGCCCCTTGGTGGAGGTTCCAGTGCTTATAAGTCTGGTGAACGTGGCGCTTTATTTCAAAGATAGATATTTTCAAGGAGTGTACACCGAATGCGAAGCAAACTAGCGATTTATGGATCCGTTCTACTGATCGCAACGGCCCTCCTCGGCGGTGCAGAGGCGGGATGCAGCTGCAGCGTGGGAAGCAGCAGCTCCTGGAGCGGAGCCGACTGGATAGATTCGACCCTGAGCGGATCCTCTCCGGAGCCACTCCCGTCGAACGGCTCGGCTGCTGAAACCGTTGACGAAGGAAATCCGGCCGAAGAATCGGAGGGGGATGAGAATGAAAAGATCGGCATCTCGTTCATATACGCCCAGGAGCTGGGCGAGAAGCTCAGCACCGAGCCAAAGCCCGTGATCGCCTACGTCAGCAACAGCCCCCCCTCGAGCGGCTCGTACATCGGAGGATCGATCTCGCTTCCCTCAAAGGGGTTCATCCATGCCGATGGCTCCCTCAAGTCCGTGGATGAGCTGGCGGGAGTCCTCGGGAGGTCCGGTGTCACCTCGGAGGACGAGATGGTCCTCTACGGGGACTGCTTCTCCTGCGGCGATTTCACCTTCGTCTATTGGATCATGAAGTACTTGGGCCACCAGAAGGTCGAGATCCTCCGGGGGCCGGCGGCGGGGCTGCCCACGGCCGGGTCTGTGGCGACGAGGCCCGCCGCTAACTACTCCCCCTCCCCCCGTCCCGAGCTTCTCGCAGACTACGAATCCGTCGCCTCCGGCCAGTTTGTGGTCGTCGACGCGAGGACCCCCGACCAGTTCGGAGCAGGTCACATCGTCGGAGCGATCAACATAGACTACAACAGGGTGATGGCCGGAAGCTGGATCAGGGAAGATGCCGCCCTGGAAGAGATCTTCGCCAGCCTGGGAGCCGATCGGCCCGTCGTCGTCTACTCCAAAAACGGTGGCACGGCATCCATCGTCTGGTACGCCCTGACCCTCCAGGGGCGAGACGTTAAGCTCTATACCTGGAACGACTGGCTGATACATAAATGAGCCAGTCGATTAAAAATAAACGGAATAAAATTAATTTTTTGTGATCAGATGTGATATCCGATCAAGCGACCCAGTCGCCGACGTTCTCCTCATGATATTCTATGGCGTCCTCGACGTAAGATAGGAGCCAGTCCTCCCCCGTCTCGCCCTCGCCGCTGTGCCAGCCGACGACGACGTTCCCGTCCTCCCTCAAAAGGGTGATTATGACCGTCAGGGGGATGTACCACTTCCCTGCGTTGGGATCGTAGACCTCAAAGAGGGCGTTGGCTCTTTCATTCTCCGGGTCTGCGATCAGGTTCTCGAAGGCTATGGCGTCTTCACCGACCTCCTCCAGGGCGGCGTTGGCGGCATCCTCCTGCTTTATGCAGGCTTCGCAGTTGGTGCTGTGATCGAGGATGAGGATCGGCCCATCTTCCAGGAGGTCGAGGACCCACGAGGGGTGGTCGACCTCGGAGCCAGCGCCGGGATGCTGGTCGGGGTAGGCGGTCCACCAGTCGTCGGGGCCGGAGCCGACGGGGTATTCTGCTGCCGAGACGGCGCCGATGAGGCCGGCAGCGATAACGATCTCTGTCACCAGGGCTGCAAGCTTATAATTGAGCGGATGAGAAATATCTACCAACTCCCACTATCGCTTTCTTATCCCCACTTCGCTTCTCACACCGTGAATCTCCAGCTTCAATCATCTGCAGATGTTAAATCCACAATCATGGATTTCTGTTTCGCCTAGTATGGCGTTCATGGCTGGATTAATCCCCCGGTGGACTATGTTGATATATAAAGCTGTTGGATATTTTATGATATTATCTTCAATAATCAAATTGAAGGCGCACACTTCACCATTTTAATCTCCCATATGGCTTCTAAATGTCATCATAACCGATCCTCTCCCATCGACTGAGGGAAGAGGCTCCAAGAGTATCGATATACTTATATATCGAATTAGCTTGATACGAGTGTTGCAAGGCCCGAGGAAGTTATGAGATGCGATATCTGCGCCAGGGAATCGGAGACGCTCTTTAAAGCGAGGCACCGGGATAGGGGCGGGGTGAAGATCTGCGAAGGATGTTTGAGACGGGAGATGGACCGGCTCGTCTCCTCCTCCGGGGGCTCATGCTGTTGAGCCGATCGATATGAGCGATATCGTCGAACCCCAGGACCCATGCGTAGAGAGGCTGGCAAAGCTTACAGGAGACCGCTGTAAAGCCAAGAACGCGGCCCGTAGGCTCAAGACCCTCACCGAGAAGATAGACGAGGCTGAGCTGGCGGCGGAGGCCGATGTCTTCAGGGCGATGGCCGATCCCTTCAGGCTGGCGATCCTCCAGCTCCTCAGAGATGGCGAGCTCTGCGTCTGCGAGATCATGACCGCCCTCGAAAGGCCCCAGTCCTCCACATCTCATCATCTGTCCATTCTGAAGAGGGCGGGGCTGGTGAAGGAGAGGAGGGAGGGGAAGTGGTCTCGATACCGTCTCTCCGAGGGGGCGGTTATCGAGATGATGAACCTGGCGGGGCTGATGACGGATGGTCGAGAGGGATGAAATGACCGGATATCGAGGGAGAACGGCTCTCGGGAAGGTATAAAAGATGAGAATCGATCACTTGAAGTGGGGATCTCTTCTGATGGTGTTGATGGCCATCGTCGGCGGCGCTGAGGAGGGATGCTCCAGCTGCCGCGGGGGTGGATACGCCTCCTGGGGGGGCGAAGAATGGATAGCTGCGACCCTGGGCGGATCGGCGAACGGGTCCGTCACTTCGAACCTTACGGATCCGGAGGCAGGGGACGGGTTGGTGGTGGACGGATCGGTCGCTGAGACCTTCCCATCCTTCATAACCGCCACCGAGCTCCGGGAGAGGCTCGGCACCGAGCCAAAGCCCGTGATCGCCTACGTCAGCAACAGCCCCCCCTCGAGCGGCTCGTACATCGGAGGATCGATCTCGCTTCCCTCAAAGGGGTTCATCCATGCCGATGGCTCCCTCAAGTCCGTGGATGAGCTGGCGGGGGTCCTCGGGAGGTCCGGTGTCACCTCGGAGGACGAGGTGGTCCTCTACGGAGACTGCTTCTCCTGCGGCGATTTCACCTTCGTCTATTGGATCATGAAGTACCTGGGCCACCAGAAGGTCGAGATCCTCCGGGGGCCGGCGGCGGGGCTGCCCACGGCCGGGTCCGCGGTGACGGGGCCTATGGCTAACTACTCCCCCTCCCCCCGTCCCGAGCTTCTCGCAGACTACGAATCCGTCGCCTCCGGCCAGTTTGTGGTCGTCGACGCGAGGACTCCCGACCAGTTCGGAGCAGGTCACATCGACGGAGCGATCAACATAGACTACAACAGGGTGATGGCCGATAGCTGGATCAGGGACGATGCCGCCCTCGCCGAGATCTTCGGCGCCCTCGATCCCGATCGGCCCGTCGTCGTCTACTCCAAGAACGGTGGCACGGCATCCATCGTCTGGTACGCCCTGACCTCCCAGGGGCGAGACGCCAAGCTCTACACCTGGAACGACTGGCTCGGACGCCGGAGTTGAAGGGGGGAGATCCTCCAGTCAGGGGGAGGAGCCTTCTTCTTTGCTTCCGGAGGGCAGATCAGCAGGAAATCCTGGCGTGGTGAAGGCATCTTCGATCGGCCGGAGCAGACGAGGATCTGAGACCCGGTCCGGTATAGGCGAGGCTGGAGGCGAAGCGGCCGGGTATGTCCTCTCCGAGGTCCTTTCGGAGGGGTCGAGGGGCGCTGATCCGACGAGATCCGTCGGCAAATCTCACCTTCTATCGGGGCTCGATCCATTCGATGGAGATATCGCCCTCGAGATCTATGATGGCGGCGTATCCTTTTCGCATCTCTCCGACGTTGGCGACCTTTGTGGAGCCGATCTCAGCCTCGCCCCGGTCCTCGTGGATGTGGCCGCAGAGGAGGAGTTCAGGCTCCCGCTCCTCGACGAAGCGGCGGATGCCTACGGAGCCCGCCCTATCGCCGTTGTATAAACGGTCCCTGGTGGATTGAGGAGGCTGGTGGGTGAGGACGATCCGGATACTGCAGTCGGATATCTGATCGAAAGCCTTAGAGAGGGATTCGAAGACCTCCTCCTCGTCGAAGAAGAACCGGTTCGGGTCTGAAAGCCTTCTTTTATCCCGGACCACGATCCCGCCAACGCCGACGAAGCCGTATTCACCATGCCGGTGAGATCTGCCGTGGATCATCCACAGGCCGGCGTTCTTCCAGATCCTCGGGGCGACCGTCTTGGGGTCCATGTTCCCGGGGACGATCAGCACCGGAGGGCCAAGGCTGGCGAGAGCCTCGGCTACGAGCCTCGCCCTTTCGGCGGCCTCGAGGTTGTGGAGGTCTCCCGAAAAGGCGACGAGATCGACGTCGATACCCTTCAGGGGAGCGAGGGCCCCGGCAGCGCCGTGGAGGTCGGCCATGGCAAGGATCTTCAGACCATCACCATCTCATCCTCCATCCTGCCCCTTCGGACTCAAAACTTTTTGATCGTCCTTCATGCCCGGAGATGCCCCAGGACCTCCTCCAAAATCGATGGTCTTTCCCGTCGCTGGCGGGGCGCCGTCCACCCCCGAAGCCGTCATTCGAGGAGGCCCACCAGTCTCTTGGTAAACGCCGCAAGCGTCCTCTCTAACAAATTTCTGTAGAGCATGTTCACCTCGTCGCGGCTCTTTTTATCCGAAACAAACGGCCTATCGGCGATCCAGGGGACGTACTCCCACTTCCAGAGGTCTGGGTTTGTGTCGTGCTCGGCCATGGCGTGGTTTGAGGTGTTGACAAATATTATGGGATGTCGGTACCCATCTGCGTAATATCTCACCCGGTGAGGGGGAAGATCCGGTTTGGGGTCCCCATGGATCGTGTCCTCCTCGAGGTTGTTATCTCCGCTGTAGATCTTGGTGAACCGGAGCCCGTTGGCATTCCCGTCCCCGAGGTCTGCGAGCACGACGAAGCTCTCGACGTCCTTCAGGCGACCGTATTTGGCGAGTCTTAAGTTCTCATATATCTTATTGAGGATCTTGTGCTTCCGAAGCTCCTCGTTATTGAATATGAGGGTGACCTCCAGCTCCCTCTTTCCATCCTCATCGGGCTTGGTCCAGCAGTGGATCTCGCGGATGAAGTTCTTCATCCCATCCACCGCCGGCTGGTATATTACCGGAAAGCATTCGTCGTTTTTTTCTACGGCAAGGTCGAATATGTTGGTGTAGATCAGATCCTTCGAGGAGAATCTTTCTTTTATATATTTGTTAACTTCTCCGATCTTGGCGTCTTCGGGACGGCCCGTCCCTCCAGTTCCCTCATCCGCCCACTGCCAGAGCCAGCCTTCATCTCCGATCGAAAAGGACCACCTCTTCTTTGGACCGATCAGGCTCCAGGTATTTTTGCTATGATCGAAGACCTTCGCGGTGTAATAGTCGGTCTCGATATCCCCTACGTTGTGATCGATATCGATTCCCAGCATGTACCTCAAACTTGCGTCAACAGCCTCTTCTCTTCCCAGATCCGGTCTCCCGTATCGAGTCTTGATCTCTCCCTTCCTTCTCAGTATCAGCTTTTTTGATCCATCCTTGGTCCGGACGAGTTCCACCGTGGTGAGTCTCCTCCAGTCCCAAGTCCTCTGCTCGTCCGTCCATCGAAACTCTCCCAAATCTGCAGAATATTCGCGCTCGATTTTGGAGAACCACAGACCTTCAGCATCCATAAAACTCACCACAGGTATGTTAATCGTTTTATCAAGTTAAATGTTTTGATTGTTCTCCAGAATCCAAAAAATTTCTGCATATTCATAAAAATATCGCAATCTTATTCTCCGGATGAGGGACGGAAAGCCCGTCTCTAAGGCCACCCGTCCGGCCATCCACGGCTGGAATATGGGTCCATGCTGAAATATCTGGTCACCGTAATCGGCGTCCCCAACCCCTCATTAACAGCCCAAAATCGCAGGTCCTCCATGATAAACCATGGCGGCCCAGAGGAGGGTTTGATCCCCCTCGTTCTAATTCACCTGACAAACTTCTTAACCTAACAGCTCCCACCACTCCACGTCTTGGGGGCCGTTGTCTCCTCGAAATAAAGGAGGGCGATGATCACGCCGTTGGAAGAATCCAGAGGGAAGGAGCTATTGAGATACCGATTGGCAGTCTTCGGGATCTTGGCCCTGGCCTACTCCATCGTATACTTCCACCGGGTCTCCACAGCCGTCGTCTCTTCAGACCTGGAGGCCACCTTCGGGGTGGACGCCGGCTCCATAGCCCTTTTGAGCTCCGCATACTTCTACGCCTACACCATCATGCAGCTGCCTTCGGGGCTGCTGACCGACAGTTTGGGGCCTCGCAGAACGGTGAGCGCCTTCACGCTGGTGGCGGCAGCGGGAGCGATCCTCATGGGCCTGGCCTCCACCTTCGAGGAGGTCATGGCCGGACGGCTGTTGATCGGGGTGGGCGTCGCCATGGTTTACATCCCCACCATGAAGATCCTGTCCACCTGGTACCGGAAGGACGAGTTCGCCTCTCTCACCGGGATACTCATAGCGGTGGGCAACGTCGGCGCCCTGAGTGCCGCGGGCCCCCTCGCCCTGATCTCCGACGCCCTGGGATGGCAGCGGGTATTCCTCATCCTCGGCATCGTAACCCTCTTTTTGGCGGCGGCGGTCTGGATGATCGCTCGGGACCAGCCTGGGGAGAAGGGCCTCCCCAGCGTCCCGGAGATCGAGGCGGAGGAGGGGGAGGCGCTCCCGGAGTCCGAGGCTTCCGGGAAGATCTCCGCGGCCGAGGCCCTGAAGGCGACCTTCGGCTCTGGGATGAAGTTCTGGCCCCTGGCGACGTGGTTCTTCTTCATGTATGGGAGCATGATGGTCTATCAGGGTCTCTGGGGCGGCCCATTCTTCCACGACGTCTTGGGATGGGAGAAGGCGACCTACGGCCTCGTCCTCACCTTCGTCGGAATCGGCATGATATGCGGCTGCCCCATCGCTGGCTACATCTCCGACAAGGTCCTGAGATCCCGCAAGAAGGTGCTGATGATAGGGACGGTGGTCTACACCATAACCTGGGCGGTGATATGGATGACGGCGGGGAAGATCGGCAGCGTTGAGGCCTATATGGCCATAAACTTCGTCTTCGGCTTCTTCGGCGGCTTCCTGGTGGTGAGCTTTGCTCAGGTCAAGGAGCTGTTCCCCCTGGCGATGGCGGGAACTGCCACCGCTGCCCTCAACTTATTCCCCTTCGCCGGCGGGGCGATCCTCCAGCACCTATCCGGTCTGATCCTCACCACCAGGTCCCTGGAGTCTTATCAGGATTTATGGCGATTGATGCTGATATGCATGATCATCGCTACGGTGGCGGCTTTCCTCTCGAAGGAGGGGGCTGATAAGGGCTAGGGATAGATCGGCGTCTTCAGCCTGGATTAGGGACATCCTAGGGTTCAATAGTCGTTGATTATCCCGGGGAATGATGGGACGATCGACGGAAGATCCGCACCTCAGCCGGGAGGGGCCCAGGGAGATGCCCATCGGCTTCGAACCTCCCGACGGCCCGAAATCTATATATGATAATGATGACAAAAGAAGTCTTTTGCCGCGTTCTAGGCGGATGTGTCGTGGTATAAGCGCCGACGGAGCTCCCTGGCAGGAGATGCTCGCCCCCGCTGGCGAAGCATGCGGCCGTCTTTTGAGACGCGCCGGCGAAATCCAGGGGGAAGAGGCCTCGAAGGAGGCAGAAGGTGCGGCGCCCAAAGGGCCGAACCGCAAAAGATGCACGCCGTAACTGGCGTAGTATGGGTCCGGTCCGCATGAACCTGGGGGAGAACCCCAGAAGGCCCAGGACGCGGCGCAAGATCTATTTTCGAAAAATCAATTAAGTTGCTCCGGCCGTTTTCATTTGAGACGGACCGTAGCGGCTCTTGCCTTCGGGACTGGCGCGCAAGACGTGCGGACCTGCGGGAGGATCAGCCCTCCCGAATCTGTCAGTGAAGAATCCGAGGCCGTTAGACGAAGAACGGAGCGCTCAAATCCTCAGGCGCCCGCCGTCTTGCTCGCGGCCAGCTCGGCGAGGAGGGCTTTTCCCAGGGGCGGAGGAACCTCTCGCCCCCCCCTTCTCCGCCGTTTCGAGCCAGAGCTCTATGGCGATCAACACTTCGTTTGGGGCCTCCCTTTCGGTCTTGCCTGACGCTTTCGGCAATAAGTGTTTACAAACCTGTATACAAAGTGTTTACTATTTGTAAACAACCGGCAAATTTTGCACACCCCTTGTACTCCCCGCCCACCAGCTCCCGGATCCTCTCGGCGGTCTTCGGCCCCACGAGGGCGACAGCCTTCAGCTCCTCCTCCGACGCGGCAAAACCCGCTCGACGGACCCGAAGTGGCGGAGGAGGTTCTTCGCCAAGGCGTTCCCGACGCCGGGGATCGAGGAGACCAGGCGCTCCTGCTGCTCTTTCGCCATCCTGTGGGTCTTCTTGCCGCGGGCCTGCTGCTCGCGCCGAGCGATGGCGGCGATCACCGAGATCGTCTCCTCATCGTCGGCCCTCGGGATTATGGCGACTCCCAGGTCTTTCCACTCCGACCTGATTTCCGCGCCTTAGGCCACCGCTGAAGGATGGGGCCGGAGCAGCCCACGACATCCTGGGGGCTGCGGGGGCTTGTCACGCGCGTTTACGAATCGTAAACAAATCGTTTATGATCCGTAAACAAAACGTTTATGTATCGTAAACACAATATACAAGCTATGCTCTCAGAACTCCTCAGCTCGGAGGAGCGGATCAGGCTCCTCCGATACGCCCTCACCACTGCGCCCGTCACCGTCACCGAGGCAGCCCGAGCGGTTGCTGTAAACAAGGGTCTCGCCTCCCGGTACCTCGCCCTCCTAGTCGAAGAGGGCTACCTAAAGAGGGCTGGGAGGGATTTCTACACCATCGACGACCCCAAGACCCGATCCCTGAAGGCCTTCCTGAACATCGAGGCCCTGGATGATAAGGTACATCAGCCTGACTGGGCGATCGGCATCGGCCTCTACGGCAGCTGGTCCACGGGGACGAACACCTCCGAAAGCGACCTCGACCTCTGGCTCCTGGTGGAAGAGATCGGCCCGGAGACGGAGCCTGAGGTGGCGAGGCTGGAGAGAGACCTGAGCGCGGCCATGGGGTGCGAGGCCACCATCCTGGTGCTGACAATGGATAAGCTCGCGGCGCTTAGGGAGGAGGACTTCCCATTTTATATGAGCCTGATGAGAGAGGCTAAGACGTTGGCAGGTGAGAGCCTTGAACCTTGAAGACTGCTTCGAAAAGAGCCTTCTTCGGAAGACCGACCCCTCCGACGCGAAGGCCAAAAGGTCGCTGGAGCAGGCTCGCGTCTGGGTTGATGAAGAGAAACAGACCCTCGATGCTGGAGCGTATCGATCGGGACTGATGGCCGTCTACATGGGCTACTTTCACGCAGCTCGAGCGGTCCTCTTCAGGGACGGCCTCAGGGAGAAGAGCCACATCTGCATCGAGCTCTACCTGGAGGATTACGTCCGGAGGGGAGAGCTCGAAGAGGAATGGACCCTCCTTTATAGGAGGCTGAGAAGCGCTCGCCACCTAGACCAGTACTCCTTCAGCACTCCTCCGACCGAAGACGAGGTCGAGTTTGCCATCGGCCACGCTGAGGCCTTCATCGACAGGATAGAGGGTCTGCTCTGGGAGACGGATAGCCCCTAAAAGCCGATACATCACCCTCGGTTCAGCTTCACCCCTTGTACTCCCCGCCCACCAGCTCCCGGATCCTTTCTGCGGTCTTCGGCCCCACGAGGGCGACAGCCTTCAGCTCCTCCTCCGTCGCTGCGAAGACCCTCTCGACGGACCCGAAGTGGCGGAGGAGGTTTCTTGCCACCGCATTTCCGACGCCGGGGATCGAGGAGACGAGGTACTCCTGCTGCTCCTTCAGCGTCCGGTGGGTCTTCTTGCCGTGGGCCTGGGGGCCTGCGCCGCGGGCCTGCTGCTCGCGCCGCGCGATGGCGGCGATCACCGAGACGGTCTCCTCATCGTCGGCCGTCGGGATGATGGCGACGCCGAAGTCGACAGCTATCGACGCGAGAGCGCCCCGGATGGCGTTCGGGTGGACCTGCCGGGCGTAGAGATCCCGCCCCTCCAGGATCAGGATAGGCCGCTCATAGGATCGGGCGAGGTCCTTCAGCTGGGCGAAGATGTTCCTCTCCGCGCCGACGAGGGAGTCGACGAAGTCTTCGGCGGTCTTCCTCTCGATCCCGACCCGGTCGCTGACGACGTAGTCTCCCACCTCCAGGACCCGCAGGGTCACCCCCACCCCCATCGACTCCAGCATCCGGGCGAGGCTCCTCTCCCTCGGGTCGACGATGACGAGGGCGGAGGCCTCCTCCTCGGGGAGGCCGGATGGACCGAAGGGGCCGAAGGGCCTGGGCTCTCCGGGCTCGCCCTCCGGCCCTGGCCCCACCTCGCCGATGACGAGCTGCCTTCCGCCCCGAGGGCCGGGAGGGATGCCAGGGATCTCTCCTCCCCCTGCTCCGCCGGCGGCAGAGCCAGCTCCACGCCTCGCTCCCCCCGTCTCCCCTCGACCTCGCCGATCCGGCCAGCTCATCTCCCGGATCTGCTGGCGCATGCTCTTCTCTTTCCTGTCGCTGATCCAGCGATACGCCTCGTCCCTCGTCCCCCTGGCGACGAGGACGACGACCCGGCCGGCCCTCGCTCGGCCCGTCCTCCCCTTCCTCTGGATCGACCTGATCTCGCTGGGGACCGGCTCGTAGAATAGGACCAGGTCCGTCGCCGGGATGTCAATCCCCTCCTCCCCGACGGATGTTGCGATCAGGACGTTGTAGACGCCGTTTCGGAAGTTTTGGAGGATCTCTGCCTGCCTCTTCTGGCTAAGCCCCTCGTCGGAGGCCCGGCTCGCCTGGCCGACGAACCGCACGGGCCTTATGATCTCATCTCCCGCCTCCTTGAGGTAGTCGAGGACGGAGCTCGCCGTGTCCCGGTAGTTGGTGAAGACCATGATCCTCGAGTCGGCCTTGGCGGTGAGCTGCTCCTCCACGAGCTCCAGGACGGCCCGGAGCTTCGGGTGGTCGACGTCCATCCTGGCGAGGTCGCCGACCGCCTCCTCCACCCTCGGGTCCTCCATGATCCTCTTAGCCGCCTTGCTACCCCCCCTCGACTCCGCCTCCGAGGCGAGCCGCTCCAGGTACCGGGAGAGGGAGTCGACCCCTTGCGTCTCGGCGAGCTCGACGGCGTGCTTCAGCTTCAGGACCTCCGCCAGGACCGAGACCGCCTGGTAGAGGCTAGGCGACGGGTTCTTTGCGATAAAGCCCCGGAGCCGCTTCTGCAGGTCTAGAAGCTCCTTCTTCGAGGTCCGGTCCATCTTCTTCGGCATCCGGAGGCCATCGGACCCGCTGAGGCGGTCGAGGGCCTCGCCCCGCTCCTCCAGCACCTCCTCCAGGAGGGACCGGACCCTCAGGATCTCCGGTGGGACCGCCACCTTGACGACCTCGATCTCCCGCGGGTGGACGAAGGGGGAGACGTCGGGGTCCGCCTCCGTCTTCGTCTCGACCTTCGCGGCTCCGATGTTCTGGCAGACCTCCTCGATCCGGTCGAGGCTGCTTCCCGGACTCGCCGTGATCCCGAGGACGAGCCGATCGCTCCTTTCCCGCTGGTACCTCTCGGCTATGTAGACGTAGGCGTAGTTTCCGACGGCCCGATGGGCCTCGTCGAAGATGACGAGAGAGACGTCCCGGAGGGATATCCTCCGGGATAAGAGGTCGTTTTCGATCACCTGGGGGGTCGATACGACGATCTTCGCCTCCTCCCACAATTCCCTTCGCCGCTCCGGCAAAATCTCGCCGGTGAAGGTGGCGACGATGGTGCTGTCGGCGAGGACGTTCTCAAGAAATGAGGCGTGCTGCTCCACCAGGGGCTTCGTCGGGGCGAGGAAGAGGACTTTGCCCCGGTTTAGCCTGGCGATGAGGACCATCAGGGCGATGACGGTCTTCCCCAGGCCCGTCGGCAGGACCACCAGGGTCGAGGCCTGGAGGGCGGAGGCCGCAAGCTCCAGCTGGAAGAGCCGCCGCTCCACCGCCTTCTCCTTCAGCAGAGGATGCTGGATGTAGGAGGTCATACGCCTCCCTTCACGTCATGATCTCATAAAAGTCCTTGTGGGGGTTTATCAGGAGCCCCTCGGCGATCTCCTCCGCCGTCCTTTGGGGGTCGGGGGAGCTGAGGGCCAGCTTCCAGACGACGGACCTCTCCACCCCCCTCACCATCTCGAAGCCGAGCCGATCTCGGAGCCTCTTCAGGGCGGAGACCGCCTCGCCGTCCTCGATGTGTAGCCCCACCCTGACGGGGACGTACCCTCCCTCGAACTCCACCGAGCCAACGGAGGCTCGATAGCTCTCCTTGTTCTCGTTCACCAGATCCCTCGCCAGCCGCCGCGCAAGGTCCATGGGGTCATCGACTCCGTCATCGACATCGATCGACCAGAGCCTCTCCCGGCCGAGGTCCTCCAGGACGGACTCATAGCCCATCCTCCGGCGGAGGGTGTTTTTGACGGTGGCGGCCTCGGCGTCGGGGATCTTCAGCCAGACCCTGAGTTTTATCTTCATCTCCTCACCTCTATGTACCGCTTCATCGACTCGAATATCCTTCTCCCGGGTCCGGGGGCCTCCATATCCCCGACGCTCTTCCCAGGATCGGTAGGCTGGAGCTGCCAGGCGAAGGAAGACCTCTCGGGGTGGGGCATCATCCCCAGGACGTTCCCCTCGGGGTTGCAGATCCCGGCGACGTTCTCGAGGCTCCCATTGATGTTGACGGGATACTCGGGGTCCACCTCCCCCGCCTCGTTGCAGTACCGGAATACCACCTGGTGGTCCTCGTTCAGCCTCGCCATCAGGTCCGGGTCGACGGTGACGAGGTTCCCCTCGGCGTGGGCGAGGGGCATCCGGACGAGCTCCCCCACCTCCAGGAGGAAGCTCCCGCTGCACCTCCTCGGCGGCGCCTCGTGCCGCAGCGTCGTCCAGGCGCAGTAGAATCCGCGCCTCACGATCTCCCCCTTCGAGACCATCACGTTCGAGGCGAGGGCGGCGTCTACGCCTCCGAGGCCCGGAAGGAGCCCCGCCTCCACCAGGATCTGAAAGCCGTTGCAGATCCCGATGATCGGTTTGCCCTCCTCCGCCTCCTCCCGGAGGGCGTCCATCACCGGCTCCTTCGAGGCGATCGCCCCGGCCCGGAGCCTGTCCTGGTAGGAGAATCCTCCTGGGATGATGTACCCGTCGAAGGAGGAGAGCTCCTCCGCCGGCCTGTTCCACCGAAAGATCTCCCCGGAAAGGCCGGCGCTCCTCGCGGCGACGAGGGTCTCGTGCTCGCAGTTCGTCCCCGGGAACTGGACTACAGCTATCTTCATCTCATCGCCTCCCCGAGGCCACCGGTCCAGGCCTTCTTCGCCGTCTCCAGATCCACCCGAAGGACGGTCTTCCCATGGTGGGTCATCCGAAGCTCCCGGGACCCGGTCACCTCCCCGAGGCGCATGATCTCAAGGCCGTATCCCTTCAGAATCCGCTCCAGATCCTCCTCGGACCCCGCCTTGCATTCCAAAAGGAAGCCCGAGGACTCGCTGAATATGAGCCGGTCGGCGGGGAGGTCCGATCCGGCGGCGTCGAGGTCCAGATCGATGCCCAGGTCGCCCCTGCCCACCAGGGCCATCTCGGCGGCGGTCGCCGCAAGGCCCCCGTTGGATATGTCGTGGGCTGCGACGACATTTTTTTCGGCTATCGAGTCGATGGCGGCGTAGATCATGCTCCTCTCCAGGTCGAACCTGACCACCGGTACGTTCCTGCCCGTAGCTCTCCAGACCGTCCGATAATACTCGGATCCCCCCAGCTCGTCGAACCGGGGCCCGATGAGGTAGATCGGGTCGCCGGCCCTCTTGAGGTCCATGGTGACGGCGTCCCTGACGTCGTCGATGAGGCCGACGCAGGCGATGATCGGCGAGGGGTCGACCGTCCCCTCGGGGGACTCGTTGTAGAAGCTGACGTTCCCGGAGACGATAGGGACGGGGGTATCCTCGTAACCCTTCAGCCAGAGGGCTTTCGCGGCGTCGGCGAGGCCTCGGACGCATTCCCTGAACTCCCAGAAGGCCTCGGGCTTCTCGGGGTTTCCGAAGTTGAGGCAGTCGGTGAGGGTGGCGGGGGTGGCGCCGATGGCGGCGACGTTCCTCATCGCCTCGGCGACGGCCGTCGCCCCTGCCCAGTAGGGGCTGATCCTCCCGTAGAAGGGGTTTGCGTCCACCGATAGGGCGATCCCGAACTTCTTCCCCCGGACGGGGGCTATGAGGCCGGCGTCCGCCTCCCCGGGCCTGATCACCGCGTTCCCCTGGACCTCGGTGTCGTAGTACCGGTAGATGTGCTCCCTGGAGGAGACGTTCGGCGACCCCAGGACCTTCAGGAGGGCGTCAGTCAGGTCCTCCGGAGTGGCTATGGCCGGCTCCTCGAAGCTCGTCATCCGGGGTCGCTCCTCCCTCTGGTAGCGGATACCCCCCGTGAGATGCCGGATCGGGACGTCGCAGGTCACCTCTCCCCGGTACCGGGTGATGTACCTGCCGTTCGTCGTCACCTTCCCGACGACGGAGGCCCTCGCCCCCTCGTAGACGTTCGGCAGGTCCCAGTCCTCGTTGTAGATCTTGAGGGCCCGCTCGGTCACCTCCGGCGGGCAGATGAGCATGAACCTCTCCTGGGTCTCGGCGCAGGCGACGACCTCGGGGGGGAGGCCATCGCTCACCTTGTGGAGCAGGTCTAGGTCCAGGTCCATCCCGTACCCGGCGCTCGCCCCCATCTCCGAGGAGGCGCAGGTGAACCCGCCCCCACCCAGGTCCTTGAAGCCTATGGTGATCCCCTCCTCCCGGGTGAGCTTGAAGAGAGCCTCGTTAGCCTTGAAGAGGACGTTCTTGAGGAAGGGGTCGGGGATCTGGATCGCCCCCCGGTTCGCCTCCTCGTCCTCCTCCCGGAGCTGTTCGGAGGCGAAGGTGACGCCGCCAAAGCCGCTGGAGTCGGTCGGCTTTCCGACGACGATGACGTCGTAGCCTCCCTCCCCCGCACCCGCGGGGGCTCGGCTCTTGATGATCTCCCCCCTCCTGACGACTCCGATGGCGACGACGTTGACGAGGCAGTTGGTGTCGAAGCTCCCGTCGAAGACGACGTCTCCGGCGATGATGGGAACCCCCAGGGCGTTTCCGTACTGCCAGATCCCGTCGACGACCCCCTCGGCCACCCAGCGGACGTGGTTTCTGTCGCCGCCGTAGGGGTCGCCGAACCGGAGGGGGTCGGCGGTGGCGACGACTTTGGCGCCCATGCAGTTGACGTCTCTTACGATCCCACCGATCCCGGTGGCTGCGCCTTCGTTCGGCAGAATCTGGCTCGGGTGGTTGTGGCTCTCGTGGGCGATGACGACGCACCACTCGTCGTCGATGGCCACGATCCCGGCGTCCTCTTCGGGGCCCTGGACGACGTTGGGGCCGGAGGTGCAGAGGAACTCCTTGAGGGTGGCTCGGCTGCTCTTGTAGGAGCAGTGCTCGCTCCACATGGTATCGTAGTTGAAGAGCTCCGGGATGGTGGGGTCCCTCCCCAGCGCCTCGGCGACGGAGCGCGCCTCTGAAACCGATAGGCCCAGGCCGGCGCTCCGGAGGCTGGCCTCGACCTCCTGGTCTTCAAGACCGATTATTTTCAACGATGGACACCTCGTTCTATGGGATACCATCCCCGAAGGCCGTTATGTATCTATCGATCCGGGGATCGACGGCCCATCGGTGGGACTGGAGGCGTCTTCTGCCTCCGGTCAGAATCTTCGAGGTCGGCGGCCGTCTTTGGCCTCCAACGAGCCCGCTCTTCTTCGCCCCCCTTAAAGACTTCCCGGACGGAGAGAGGGATATACGGCGGCAAAACCTTTAAAACTGGAGGCGCTATATCCGGTCATGGCCGTGGTAGTGATCTGCGACGACTCGGAGATCGAGGTCCCCGAGGGGGAGAGGTGCGCGATCTGCGGTCGCCTGCTGGAGGAGTACGACGAGGTGACGGGGACGGGCGTCCTCGGATACTACCACTGGACCTGCGTCACTCACTTCGAATAGGGCGGGGGTAACCAAGCCAGGTCAACGGTGATAGACTCAAGATCTATTCTCGCAGGAGTTCAAGGGTTCGAATCCCTTCCCCCGCACTTATTTACCAGTAATATTTAACTAACACGATGTCCAATCCGGCATTTCGCATTAACGGTTTGAACGCTCATTAATTTTCCTGCTATCGATTTTTTGAGAATCGATACCCTTAGATGCATTATCAAGGTCTGATTAGGCCAGCGGCATAAATACTTCGAATATAATAGATACATTTTTATAAGAACCTGAATCGTTGACACCGTTTAAACAGATTATACTAAAATTATTATTAACAATAATTGAGCATTAGGTTTGATTTTATGCACATTGAGATAAGCCAAAAATTCTCAATTATGCATAGCCTAACTGCGGAACGCCCATCCAATTATATTCTTGCTGGGCATCTTGGTTTAACCTGACAAATCTCGCTACGTCTACCTCTATCTTCCCTCCGCCGATGATAAGAAGCGTTGGGATGACCTTGCATCTGAAGCGGGAGTCCCTCTCTCGAAGTTCGTCATAGAGATTGTAGTGAACGCATTGGCCGAAGAGTCTAATCTTAAGCCTCATGCTGAACTTGTTAAACAGTTGGGCTCGTTGAAGGACGAGATCAGAATGCTTCAGGAGAGTCGGAAGACGTAGACCTCCCAGAAGGGCTTCTCCATCTCCAGGCCCTTGAGACGAAGACTAGACCTATATAGAGCCGTCCTGATCCCCAAGAGGCGCCTCCTCCCACCCCTCAGGGAGTGGATCGAAGGCTGAGATGGAGAGGGGACGGAGGAGGCAACGTTATTTCCACACAAATTGTGAACGTCAGGAGGACTCATCGCCTATCTCTCTCCCACTTCCCCAAATTTACAGCTAATCCAGGTACTCCCTCGGCCATACCAGGTCGTTTGCGTAATCCGTGAAAACTCCGTCAACCCCGACGAACGCCTTCATGATCTCGTTACCCTCCTTCTCCAAGTCGATATCTGCAAATTCGTCCGGATAGAGGATCTTGGCTATGAGCAAGACGTTCAGGAGGCTCTTGTCATGCGGGTATCCATAGGAATACACGGGAAAGATGGTGTAGACCCGGCCTTCCTGGACTGCTTTTACCGACTGGAGCTCCGGCAAATTCAGGATGAAGTCCACATCGCTACCAGCGAGGAGGATGACGTCGGGGTCCCAGGCGATGATCTGCTCCAGGGCGACATTCAGGTCATCATCCCCGCCGGGGCAGTCTTTTGCGACGTTGATCCCACCTGCCATGATGAGGGGATAGTAGGTATTGACCGTTCGAGTGAAATCTCGCCCCAGCTTGGGGTCGTATAACGTTTTTCCACCGCGCGGAGCGAAGTAGACCGTCGGCTTCTCGCTCTCCGGGATGGTATCGGTGACATCAGTCACCATCTTCACCTTGCTATCTATGAGGGCGATGAAGTCCTCGGCTTCTTGCTCTCTCGAGAGGACCGCTCCTACAGTGAGGGCATCGTTTATTAGCGATTCGTAGGTAAAATTGGGGCCTGCGACGAAGACGGGCGCACCCACGCGCTCTTCTATGTCGTCTGCCTCCAATGCGGACCAGATAGGTGGTAAGATCAGGTCGGGCCTGAGCTGTGCCATCAGTTCATAGTTTGGTGCTCCACTCGGGCCAGAGGAAGCCACCACTGGAAGGTTTTTGAGTCCGCCCGGAACGACCGTTTCCCAGCATTCTTTGCAGGCGGGCTGTTCTTCTTCGGTCGATTCGTTGATCGTCGGGCAGATGCCGCCCCAAGTTGCACTAGCCGAGTCGGTTCCTACAATAAGGTCTCCTGCACCGAGGGCGATCACCATCCGGGTGCCGTCGGGATTAGTGGTGATGATCCGTTCCACGGGCTTATATAGGGTCACCTCTCGGCCTGCCATGTCGATGATCGTCCTCGGGTAATCTTCGTTGATCTGCTCGATCTTCTCCAGCTCCTCGGAGGTGATGTCCCCATCTTCGTGTGAGCTTTGGGCTGCCTCCAGCTCTCCATCTGAAACTATTAAGTCGCCGTCCAAGTCTCCAGGAACCTCCACATCGTAGGTGAAAGCCGACACGATCGCCAGGGAAACCGTGATCGCCAAAAGGAGAATAACATGCGATCTTATGATTCTCCTTGCTATTTCGGATATTTTTTTCATATTTATACACCGTTATTTATAACTTAGTGTTATGATAATATATGAAGTAACAATTATTTATAATTATCTGAAATGAAATGTGGGAATTTGCTGGAAGTTCGGTCACTCCCTCGTCCATACCAGGTAGTTGGCATATTTGATGAATACGCCGTCAATTCCAAGGACAGCCTCAAAGATCTCGTTTCCCTCCATCCCCAGATCTACATCCTGGATCGTTGCTAACGAACCCCGGCCCCAGGAGCGGCCTCAGATCTCTCCACCGGGTCTCCAGCTCACCCGAGATGAGGATGAAGACCAAGGCCGCCGTCCCCCAGCAGGGACCCGGGAGGCCGAGGGTCGTCGACGTTGAAGGTCTGGCGGTTTCACCCCCGACTGAATGTGGGGTTGATGGGGCAAAAGAGTAATTAAGGATCAAAAGATAATGGTATATAACTCTATAATCGAACCGAAAGTCTCCTGGGGGGCAGTCGAGACGATTTTACCATGGCATCGATGACTCCACCAATAGCACCCATCCCCCTGGGGACCGGTTTCCTGCTCCGAAAGCCTCACGAGGTTTTCTTCGAAGCATCGACCTGGCTGAAGTCACAGAACCTCGGAGGCCGGATAGGCGGGCCAACACCGGAGCCATGCGGCTGAATGGTCTCCCGGGGATTTTCTCCCTTTTTACGAGACGCTGTTCCGGCAACGCATCCCCGGAGATCGGAAATCGTATGTCGGTGGGTATCCTGCAGAAGCTAAGGTGAGGTGATGAGAAATGAGGGCAAAGGAATTTGAGAAAGATCTTCGAGGTCGTTTGATCTGTCCTTTGTGCGGGGTTCGGTTCTGGATGAGCAGCCGGAAATCTGGAAGTCCGGTAGTTAAGGCCGACGCCTGGAACTGTCCCTGTTGTGGCGAGAAGTTGAGACTACCTGAGGAGGTCCTGGTGTGACCTGCGAGGGCGTGCCGCTGATGATAACCCCATCCGAGGCAGAAGAGCTCGAACGGCTTTACTGCCATTTTGACAGACTTTCAGCAGAAATGGATCTTGTTCTTAATCGCATTCGCCCATTAACGGATGCGGGTCGATCGGACCTATCTCCGATGGGGGCGAAGAGGTGATCTTCGCCCCACCTCGGTATATCAGGGCCGGCGAGACGACAGGTATAAACTGATCGAAGTCGATTATCATTTATCAAGGCTTACAAAAATATCATGAGTTATGGCGGCGTAAGTCCGAAGATGACCTACGAGGAGATCGTGGAGTGGATGGTGGTGGTTCTGCTGACGGCTTTCGTGGCGGTGATCCTCCTATGAACCTTAACCGCCAGCGACAACGTCAGATGAGGCGGAGGGGCATGGCCTTATGGCTGAGGACTCGGGGACCCTCTCCAATCCCTCGCTGAACTGCCCGATTTGTGGCGGCGAGGGCTATCTTTTGGGCCGGCTGGGTTCCAAGTTCCACTGTCGGTGTCGAGATTGCGGGATAGAATGGAGCGGCGAGGTTCCGGCTGATTATGTGCAGTTGTACTTGGAAGAGTGACTGCTACCTACATTTCCCGTCTCTCTTTATTTGACCTCGATATTTTAAGCTCTCCTGCGATCGGATAACGAGTTGCTGCGCAGAAAGCCCTAACAAGCCATCCCTTCCAAAATGGTGGTACTTATTGGAGACAATCCGATGCAATCGACCATCTTCTTTCAACTACATGGCTATAGATGGTGAGATCAACCCAACTGCGGTAGACTACCTGAGGTTGACCTGCTTTTTATTCGATAGCATGATACGATAAATGGCTATCTGTTACCCACATGGAATCGCGAAGAGCCGAGAAATTAGAATTAGAATTAGAATGCAGACCGGCTTAAACGAACCATACGTAGGAGGCAGAGGTACTAACTCGCTCTCAGCTTATCCAGCGCTCCTGCAGCCGTCTTTCGGACGGCCTCGGATTCATCCTTCGAAGCCAGATGAGTAAGGGGCTCAATTGCTCTTGGATCACCTATCTCACCGAGGGCTTGGGCTGCTCTCCATCGGACGCCGTAATGGTCATCTTTGAGGGCCTCAATTAGATGATCAACTGCATGCGGATCTCCGATCCTTCCAAGCGACTCAGCAGCCGCCTCTCTAACCCACCTGTCCTCATCCTTCGAAGCCAGATCAGTTAACTGCTCCGTTGTCCTAATATCTGATATTCTCCCGAGGGCTAGGGCTGCTTGACGTCGAACCATTACATCCTCGTCTTTGAGAGCTTCGGTCAGAGCTTCTAGCGCCCTTGAATCACCTATGCTGCCGAGAGCAGGAGCGGCTTGCCATCTTACGCTCCAGTCTTTATCTTTGAGAGCTACAGTAAGAGCTTCTACTGCTCTAGGATCGCCGATATGGCCAAGAGCTGAAGCTGCAGCCTGGCGGACCATCACGTCCTCATCCTTGAGCGCCTCGATGAGCGGATCGATCGCCCTGGGATCGCCCATATTGCCAAGAGCCGACGCGGCTACCTGCCGGACCCGTGGGGACTCGTCCTTCAAAGCTCTAATGTGGTCATTAATTATCGGCATTTTAAGCTACCTCGCCAGGAACCGATTTTCGTCTCCCTTTGACTTACCAGATATTATATGCTACTAACAACGAAAAGCGTTTCGGTGCCTCTTGGGATAGAGCCTCACGTACCCGAATATCTAGATAGGGGTAGAGGTATGAGCAAGGTGCTTGAATCTCCTAAAAATAGAAAGCAGAGAAGATTGCACTTCTGCCCAGAAGCGTGTAGGGCGCCATGCAATCTTCGAATCCTCTAAGATATCAATGGAGAGGCTATTATTAATACACGATCCATGCACGGCGAAAGTATTTTGCCGCCACTAGCTATTTAGGGACATGAATGTCACCTTGAGGACGAAAGGAGGAAGGAGTCTGCTGAGGCGATGAAAAGCATACAGAAGCTGAAAGATCTTGCATCCATCTGATGGAGGATCCATTCGGATGGAGCCTCTGTGATATTATGATCAAGGATCCGAAATCTTTATAAGATCCGAACTCCTAAAAATTAGATAAAGATTTTTCTCGATTGTTGTCCCGTAAACGGGGAGGGATAATCCTTGGACCTAAAAGAGAAAATTCTAAACGTAATAAGGGGAGAACACGTAGCAGCAATGGCCACAGTCTCCGAGGGCGAGCCAGCTGTGAGGTTCATGGGCCTATTTGGAAAAGACGACCTGACCCTGGTGGGGGCGACTATGAAGAGCTCCCGGAAGGTACAGCATATTAGAGAGAAACCTGTCGTGGCCATCTCGATATGGTCCGGCGAGAACATCTCGGACCCCTACGTCACGATCGTGAGCATGGCCAAGGTCTACGAGGACCTTGAGACGAAAAGGGGCTTCTGGAAACCGACGCTTGAGCCGTACTTTCAGACGCCGGAGAATCCGGAGTACGTGGTCTTAGAGTTCATCCCCCAGAGGATCGAGTATTACTCGGGAGCAGTGATGGAGGTCTGGGAGCGCTAGGGGGACCTATCTCTATAGAGAAGGCAGCATATACAGAAGACGGAGATCGAAGATAGTTAAGGAGGTCAAGAGGGGCAGCGGAGTGAGGTAGGGCCTCTTTAGTTGCAGAGGGGCTCGTGGCATTCTCGTCGCCCATCAGAGCCGAAGTTGTCTTGTCCTTGGATGCTCAGATCTCTCGTAGCTGGCGAAGGTGCCATAAGCGGTATCGAAGCTCCAATATTGGACCTTAAACCGGTTTGCCATCCCCACGATCATCTCCCAGTGAGCATGGGGGTCCTCTCACTGAGGTTCCAAGACCATCCCCGGTCCAGTGATCCTTCGCAGGCGGTCGCGCTGCGGGTCATGTCGGATTCCGGGGGGATCTTCTCGGTGGATATCTCCTCCTTGTGTATGCCATTTTCGAAAATTTGGGTCTTTTTGACAAATGCGATTGAGCCTGATTTGTTGCGGCACGTGCCGTGCTGGACTCCGGAGAGATTGTGGTGAAGGCAGCGATCGAGGCAGAGGCCCCGCCCGGGTTGGTGAATCTCATCTTAGGATGATAAATTCCTAATAGTAGATGGGATGACATATAAGGGGCGGAGGCTTGAGATGAGGTTGAAATTTATTCTGTTTGTGCTAGCGTTGGTGGCAACGCTGGCGTCACTGGGGTGTGGTCAGACGGCTCTCGATGGGCCAACAATTTTAGCAGAAGACATTTACTTTTTAAATAAAGGGAATATGATCCTCGGCCAGATATTGTACGATATGGGATCTGTGCCGATGGATGATGACCAGATCTTGGATGACCTGAGCTATGCCCTTAATCTCTACCTCGTTTGGAATCCTGATGAGGATATAACCACCGAGACTATTGAAGCCTACGATGAAGCAATCCGTGCAAATCCCCTGAATGCTCAGGCGTGGAATAACAAAGGGGTTGTCTTATGGAATCTTGCTAAATCTGCCGTCTGTTATGAGGATGCATCTTGCACAAGGAATTTTTACGAAGAGGCTATAGCCGCTTATGACGAAGCGATCAGGATCGATCCTGGATACGCCCTAGCCTGGCTGAACAAGGCTTTCGCCCACCGAGACCTCCGTGAAAATTTGGTCCACGAATACCCCGTTTGGTGCGAGGAAGCGGAGGAAGAGAGCGCCCTTCATGAAAGCATTTTTCTGGATACTCTCAGCGAGGCGACCCGGTTAGATCCGGAATTTCTGTTGATAGAGGAGGTACCTTGGGCGCAGATAGATGAGAGGGGACCACCGGAAGTGGCGACGGATGAGGTGAGAGAGCTGGCCCAGTGGGCGATCGGGGCCACCGCGAGCAGCGAGCGCTCGACCGGGGACTGGTCCTCAGCGCAGGCTTGCGGTGAGCCAGATACATATCCCTTCCAAGGAGATATCGGGACCGCCTGGGCCCCAGAGCTAGAGGACGGCGGGTTCGAGTGGCTTGATCTCGAGTATGAGGTGCCGGTCTTGATAAGTCGAGTTGAGATCTACGAGTCCTTAAACCCCGGCGCCATCACGGGTTTGGAGATATACAATCAGAACGGAGGGAGGCATCTGGCGTGGGATGGAACGACACAGCCCGACGCAGCATCCTCCATCACAGTTATCCAGGTCGGGGCTGCTCTTCCGTCTGACCAGATCAGGATAATCCTGGACACGGAAACGGTCTCGGGCTGGAATGAGATCGATGCGGTTGCCATCATCGGCTCTCGGACCAGCTCATCTGAGTCGCAAGAGGCGTTGGCCGAAGCCTCAGAGCTTGAAAGACACATCAAAGACCTACAAGACCCAAATAGCACTATTCGCTCCAATGCGGCAGGCTCACTCTTTGAGCTTCGCGATCCGAGGGCGGTGGTGCCTCTGATTGAGGCTCTCAACGATCCAGATCCAGAGGTCAGAGCCAACGTCGCAAGCGCTCTCGGATGGATCGGAGACGAAAGAGCGGTTGAACCGCTGATCGAGAAGCTGAACGACGAGGATGGCGTTGTGAGGGGCATTGCAGCCGTATCCCTCGGAGCTCTCGGAGATCACAGGGCTGTTGGTCCTTTAATTCAGGCCCTCGATGATGAGGATCCCATCGTCAGGATAAACGCCGCCGTCTCTCTGGGAATGTACCTAAAAGATCCCAGCTCAGTGGAGCCGCTGATCCAGGCCTTGGAGGACCCTGATGGGTTCACCAGATCGAGAGTTGCTTTCGCTCTTGGAGAGCTCGGAGACCCCAGAGCCATCGGTCCACTTACCGAGGCCCTAGATGATGAAGAGAAAGACGTCAGAGAGGAGGCTGCTCTGGCACTGCAGAAGCTCGGTGCCAGGCCCGATAATGCCGTCCCTCCAGAGGACAAGTTGGATGCTGAAGACGAGAAGATCTTCAGCAGCACGAAGGCCTCATCCACCCCTGTCACCGATGAACAGATTGGTGGGACCTCCATCGAGGCTACGAAATATGGGGACGAGGTGGACGATACAATTCTGGAGCTGGAGGATAAATCTGAGTGGGTTAGAGTATATGCTGCCCAGATTCTCGGCGATATCGGTGATCCCAGGGCCGTCGATCCACTCATCCAGGTGCTCCTCAGTGATGAGAGTTTTTTTGTCCGAGAGTATGCTGCCATTGCTCTCGGCGATATCGGTGATCCCCGAGCGGTCGATCCTCTCATCAAGGCCTTGAAGGATGAGGACTCGCTTGTCCGGTCCTACGCTTCCACGGCTCTCGGCAATATCGGTGACCCCCGAGCGGTCGATCCTCTGATCGAGGTATTTAATGACGAATACTGGTTTATCCGCGCCGATGCAGCCCGCGCTCTTGGAAATATCGGCGATACCAGAGCCGTCGATCCTCTGAATCGTCTGGCTTCGATGGACGAGGACGATCGGGTTCGAAGTGCTGCTCAAGAAGCATTGGAGAAGATCCAAGCTGAGTAGCAGGGGCGAAGCTAGAGCGATGCGACGAGCCTCCTCCCCGTATCTCATTTTTATTGCCGAAAATGGGTTTCATCAATATTGATGGAGCTGTAGTCTGCGAAATATGATCCGGAGGCGGGCTTCGTCTTCGAGTTCGTGGAGGGAAGGTGAAGCTGGCGAAGGTCTGCATGAATACTTTCGCTCCCCGAGGTTCTTCCTTTTCTACTATGCGGGGAATGTATCATCTGTAAGGCTTGAGGTGGAGGATGGAGAGTTCCTCCGACCCCAGGCCTAGCCGACGATCGGCGCCCGGGTCGGGAGAGGTCTCCAAAATATAGCCCCCTTCATTTCCCTCTCCCGGCCCCCCCCTTCAACTGCATCTCCAAGCCCTTTGGAGCCGTCAGCTCCATGGAACCCTTGATCGAAGGTACCGGAAGGGAGATCGGCCGGGGGATGATGGCGAGGACCAAGCTCATATCCGCTTAGCGGTCCCCCTGATGGGGGCTCTGGGTGGGTGGCCACTCCGGCGCACTTTGAGGGGTGAGCCGGGTCGGAGGCATCTGATTCAAGACCTCGACTTCAGCTTAATCTCGATCTCAAGCTCGCCATTCTCCAATTCAACTTCCAGCTCGATGGGGGGCTTGCTATCGACGGAGATGGAGACGTCGCCATAGGCCACTTCTACCGCCCCCCCCGCTTCGATCTCCTGGGCAAGATCCCTCAGAAATGCTGACGCCTCGGAGTTGGTCATGGAGAACTTCTGTTTGAACTCGTCGAAACCTTTGTCAGAGCTGAATTTCATGGAGCTTTTTCCCGGCTCGCCTGATAATTTCGCCATGATGATCGTTTGATATGTTTCTGCTCCACCCATTAAAGAGTTTTGGGCATGGTCCCACTATTGGCGTTTGGGCGGAGCGGATCGATTCTCAAACCCCCTCTGAGGATGGGTGAAGCTGTCGTATCGACCTCTCCCCTCGAAACTGGGATAGCCGGGTAGCCGGTCTCAGCCCGTCGAAAGAAGTGCTGAAATGCCAAGTCAATCCGCCGCTGACATATCAACGGCCATGACGGGAACGGGCCTCAATGTGTCCTCGGATCACCTCGCTTGGCCTTCCCCGATAACCCGGCTCGATCACCGTCCCCGGATATACGGACGAATTGATCCCGGTCTTGACGTCGTCGCCTACGATGGCACCCAGTTTCCGTCGGCCGCTATCGACCTTCTCTCCTTTGATGAAGGACTTGATGTTGGCGTCGTCGTGGCGGAGGTTCGCCACGATCGTCCCGGCGCCGAAGTTGCATTTGGACCCTATGACGCTATCTCCGACGTAGCTGAGGTGGGCGACGTTGGTATTGTCCATGATAGCAGAATTTTTGATCTCGACGGCATTTCCGATCCGGACGCGGTCACCGATGCAGGTGTGAGCCCGAATGAAACAGTTCGGTCCGATATCGCAGTCTTTTCCTATCACCACCGGACCGACGATGTAGGATCCGGATCTGACCCTCGACCCCTCGCCTATGATAACGTTTCCGGATAGAGTGGCCCCCGGCTCCACATTCCCCTCGATCCTCCGATCGATCTCCGAGAGGAGGATCTTGTTCGCCTCGAGGACGTCCCAGGGCCTTCCCACCTCGATCCAGTCCTCGATCTCGACGACGCGAACCTCCTCGCCTCGGGATACGAGGACGTTTATCCCGTCGGTCAGCTCGACCTCCCCCCTGACGGACTTATTGACGCCCCTCAGCGCCTCGAATATCGTCTTGCGAAATAGATAGATACCGGCGTTGGCCAAGTCCGACGGCGGGGATCGACTCTTCTCGACGACTGACCTGAGACGATCGCCATCGACCTCGAAGACGCCATACCTCGAGGGGTCCGCCACCCTCTTGGCGGCGACGGCATCGCCTTTAATCTCCAGGAACCTCTTCAAAGATGGCAGATCTGCCAGAACGTCGCCGTTCAGGACCAGGAACCGATCTGTGGCCATATCTTCGGCCATCATCAAGGCGTGGCCCGTCCCCAGCTGCTCACTCTGGACGACGTATTCTATATCTGCACCGAACTCGTTCCCATCGCCGAAGTGGTCGATGATGACTTCAGATCGATAGCCTACAACGAAGACGAATCGGATGACACCTGCCTCCATCGCCCTGTCGACCACATGGTCCAGAAACGGTCTGCCCCCGATCGGGACCATCACCTTGGGCCGGGAGAGGGTGAGCGGCCTCATCCTGCTCCCCTCGCCCGCCGCTAGAACTATCGCTTGCATCCGAATATTCTCCCTATTATCATATCAATCTGAACCGTTCGGCCAGGGACTCTCCAGCCAAGCCAGCCGAGGATACGTCAACCCAAAGGTGGAGATCTCTATAAGGTTCCGTGAAGTTGCCGCCCCGGTAAAGGAGAAACTCCAGCTTCTGGTCGTCGCCAGGATCGGTCAATTTGTAGCTTATCGGCCGCTCCCATGTCTCGTTATGGTCTAACGTCGCCTCCAGCTCCATCATCGTCGTGTTGTTGATGAGAAGGACGATTGAGTAATTCACGAGCTGGTATTCGTGGTTGACTATCCCCACTATCACGGTGCTGTTCTCGCCGGAGGCCACCGATGTAGGATAATCGTAAGCCATCCCCCCGGGCCCCAATATGTAGAACTCGGTGAACTTCTCGCCCTCTTTGGGGGTGACGATCACGTAGACCAGGGCCGATATCGAGCTTATTATGGCTATCACCAGTACGATGGTCAGAATTTTGTCGACCCTGCTCGTCTGGTCCGTCGTCATCTCCTCTTTGAGAGAGTCGAGGGTTTTCTGGAAGGGGACTGAAAATCTATCATCTGCCGGAAGCATCGCCCTCCTCAGGTGGGCTGCGGCCAGAAGGGCGATGGTGAAGACCGATAGGGATACGACCACTGGGACTAGCCTGATCCCCCATGGCGTATAGTTCAGCCCAAGTCCGATCAGGGGGACGACGGCGATGCTCAGACCGAAGCTCAAAGCAGCCCGTTCGATCCCGTCCAGGTCGTCGTCCCGGGGGAAGAGGGCTGCGATCAGGGCGTACCCCGGCAGAAAGAGGACCATGACGAGGCCGACGGGGACTCGGAGCGGCAGATCCGATAGGTGAGGCACCAGGGTCAATAGAAGGGTCAGAACGACGAGGATTGCAGCTGCCGACAGATCTGCGGGCACCCGAATCAGATCGCTGCTTTTTTTAAGTCCATCCAGCTCTTCCACCCCATCTTTATAGGTTATCCACCGCTGAGATAAAGATAAGTACTCTCGATAATCTATCCCAGCTTCATGGGTTTCGCGAAAATGATGCTTATATGCCTTTCCCTAGTTGTGGCAGGGGTTGGCCAAGCCCAAACCTTCGAATCAACGCATCATACAAGCCACCCCGCTGACGGAAACTGGGTAGAGCTCCAGGGAGATGCGGACGTGATGATCCCGGCCGTCAACCTCGCCAGGATCGACGCCTGCTGGACCTACCCCTACTCCATCCATCCCGTCTATATCGAGAACCAGACGATCCGCGGCACCTTCTTCGGCGATCCGTCGCAGGCAGACGGCTGGATCAGAATAATTCCTGCCATCCTCCATTATTCGAGCTTCATGTCGGCGGTCGGAGCCCTCGACGGCACCTTTAACATAACGGATTCGGACGGGGTGGTCGGAGCTTTCTCCTCCAACGCCACCGGTGACGCTTCCTTTTCCATCCCTGGAATGGCGGCTGGGCTGTACGCTCTGTACATCGTTGATGAAACGTCGTCGACCGTTCTCGCAGCCTCTCCTCTTCTCGTGACGGAGAAGGTGATGGAGGTCGCAGCTCCTTCAGAGATCTCTGCTGGCGACCTCTTGCCCGTGAAAGTCCAGGTTGCGAACTGGTCGGAAGGCCGGCCCCTCGTCTTCGGGGCGATCATGCTATCTGACCGAGATTATAGAGGTCTGGACCTGAACATAACCGGCGATGGAACTATAAGCGGGACCCAGATCGCCGTCGCCTGGAAAGATGATGAGTTCGAGATCCAGGGCGATTTTCATCCGGAGTGGGAACTATTCGCGGAGCTATTGATGATATTCCCCGAGAATAGCGCAGCAGCGGTGCAGGATTCTCCCGATGGCGAGGTCGACCTCAACCTGATCACCGAGGAGAGCTGGGTCCCGGGGCCTTACGTTCTTACATGCTGCTCCATCTCTGAAGGGACGGTGGTGGGGATCAACCAGACGGCGGTACTGATATTATGAGTTTGAGGTTCTCAGTCCTTGTTCTGATATTCGTGGTGATGCCGACGGTGGCGGCCTTTGACGTCTCGCCCGCCAACCCAAGTCCCGGAGATGAGCTGACCATCACGGGCACCGCCGCCCCCGGCGAAGAGGTGAGGCTCCGGTCAAGCTTCGAGATGACCATCCCCGTCGAGGGCGGCAGGTACGAGTACGTCGTCGAGGGGGTGGAAGTACCCCAAAAGCCGAACCGGCTTTCGGTCGTCGCGACGAACGTCGATACCCTCACCGCAGGGGTCAAGATGGGGATATGGATCACGATGCCCGTGACGACGAGCGGTGGCACCGCGTCGGTATCCAAATCTGACGTTCCGCCGGGGAGGTACACCCTCAAGATATATGGTGACGCGGTCCCTGGCGCCCCCACCGTCTCGATCAAGGTCGATGCCGAGACCGCCGCCGTAGCCGACTCGGCCGGCGAGTACGAGCTGGCCATGGACACCTCCGGGGTTCCTGCCGGGGAGTACAGGATCCGGGCTGCAGGCGAGGAGAGGGTGATTACCATAGGTGGGACAACGGCCGAACCGAGCCCATCGGATCCAGCGGGCGCCAGCGGCCGCCTAACTTCATCAATGACGAGAGATAAAAGCACCTCGACGGATGGAATCGGCGAAGAGGAAGCTCGAGCCCCTGAAATCCCCGATCCATACTATCGGCAGTTCAAGAAGGCCGACGTCGACAACGTCGATGATATCGTAAGGTACATCGGCACCTCCAGGAATAGGGCGGCGGGCCTGGACGTCTTCGAGAAGGCAGCCTTCTACGAGCATTATCTTACAGGCGTTGGCTTCAACGTCTCCTTTGCCTACACCGAGGAGTTCGGCCGGACCGGAGCCGATCACCTCTGGCTTTTGGTGACGACCAAGAAGGGCGAGGTGATCGAGGTCGACCCCTCTTATGCGAACGTCGGATCTCCGTCCCTCCTTCCCCTGGGGCCGGAGTACGCCCACTACGATCAGAGGTTCGAGGACATCTACGAGGCTAGTGACGGCCTGGGCATCGAGAGGCTCGCCTGGTGGACCGACGAGACCGCCTGGGGCTCCCCAGCGCCATCGAACGCCGTTGAAGAGGTGGTCTCGGTCGCTGCCGGGTCCGAAGGAGAGACTCCCAAGGAAGATAAGGGCTTGATCTCTTGGATTCGCAACCTTCTTTTAGGTTGAACCCCAGATGGTACGGCCTTCAGACGATGGTGTGATGGAACTGAACGAAATCGAGGTCGTCTCGGGGAGAAGAGCCCGGGAACCGCTGCCTTCCGACCTGGTCGCAGTGATGGCCATGCTGGCTCTAGCACTGGCATTCATCCTGGTGATGCCCCTGGCCGACCTCCCCCTCCGCGCCCCCATCGGCCTAGTCCTCGTCCTGGTCCTCCCCGGATACTCCCTCGTCTCTGCTCTATTTCCCCGCGGAGACGGCTTGAACAGAACCTTCCGGGCGCTTCTCAGCATCGTCTCCAGCCTGATCTTGGCCCTAATCGTAGGCCTCGTCCTCAACTTCTCTCCCTGGGGCCTGAAGCTAGGCCCCATCGTGGCGTCCCTCGCCATCACCACCATCTCCTTCGTCTTCCTCGCCCATCTCAGGCGCCTCCAGCTCCCCGCCGAGGATCGGTTCGGCACCGGGTTTGATTGGGACTACAGATCCTTCTTCACATACAGAGACCCGATCCTTCCCGCCTCGATGATAGTGGTCGCTGAAATGTTGATATTCCGGGGCCACCTCGAGGCGGGGATGGTCGTCCATGGCACAAACCTCCTAGCCCTGGTTTTATCCTCAGCCTACGTCGCTGACAGAACCCACCAAGCTCTGATGCTCCTGCCTCTCTTCAGGCTCCTCAACGCCGCAATCCCCATCTTCTTTCAGCTGACCCTCTACTCCTACGCCCTCGTCTATGCGCCGATGTTCATCCCCATCTACCTGATCTTGAAAAACAGCAGTTTTAGCCGCGACGAGATCGGCATAACGTTCCGAAACTTCTGGAAGTACTTGCCCCTGGCGGTGGCCGTCGGCCTCCTGCTGGGCTTTGGCGAGTACAAGGTGATCAGCCCGGAGATGCTCCTCCCCGAAATAAACGTGAAGACCGTCATACAGCTCTCTTTGATCATGATATTTTTTGTGGGGGTGGTCGAGGAGTTCATATTCAGGTCCGTCCTCCAGACGGCCCTCGTCGACTGGGCCGGATCGGCGAAGGGCCTCGTGGCCGCAAGCCTCCTCTTCGGCTTCATGCACAGCGGTTACGGCCTCTACACCGAGATCGCCTACGTCTCGGCGGCGGGCTTGGTATTTGGCATATTCTTCATGAAGACCAAGAGCCTTCCTCTGGTATCATTTCTCCACGGAGTGACCAACATCTCCCTCTTCCTGATAGTGCCGTCCCTATTGAAGTAGGGCGAAAAATGGCAACATAATTATTAAAAATGAAAAAAGAGAGGGACATTCAGAGAATCTCTGCGACCTTGTACAGCACCACAGCGCAGAAAGCCAAGACCAGCGGCAAGATCGTCAGGTTGAAGGACAACTTCAGCCGCTCGTTCCAGAGCTTCGATGCGGATAGTATCTCAGACATGCTGAGAAGGACTATCAGGCATATCACCGATGCTACGCTGATCTCCGCTAGCCCGACGGTGCTGAACATGGTTATCGTTGAAGACATCGTTGAAGACATCGTTGAAGACATCGTTGAAGACATCGTTGAAGACATCGTTGAAGACATCATCGATGACAGCATGGTATCTCTGCACTCCTGATCGGGTTACACCCTCTCATTATTTGATATAGCTCTTGGTTGAAAGGCAAAGTATTAATACTTTTTGAAGCAACGACTTATGTAGGTCCAGGAGGGATTTCGAATTGGCATTAGCTCGAGAATTAGCCACAGTATTTATCCTCACCATATTCGCGGCTGCGCCTGTCTGGGCCGCGGATAACCCCGAGGGTTATTACATAAAAAACGAGCAGAAGCTGGAGCAGGACGTGGCGGGAGAGGGCTTCGTGATGGTCTACCAGAAGGTGAACACCGAGTCCCTGCAGCTCAAAAATTACCTGCACGGCAGCGGGACCATGGACGCCGCGTTCCTGATCAGCTCAAACCAGAGCAGCTCAGGAGGAACGTGCACTCAGGACCAGAATACGCTCGCTTACATAAAAACTGGGAAGGATAGTGACGCATATGCTGGAAATGTATCGTTCCTGGAGCAGAACGAGATGGTCTACTCCCCCGTGGCGATGGCTTACGGGACGGGATATTACGCTGAAAACCCCATAGTCTACAACTCCAAGCTGAAGGAGAGGACCGAGGCCAAGAACTACAATACTGCAGCTTGTGGCGATGGTCAGGGGGTTTCGATGCTCCACCAGATCGAGTACGCCTCTGCTTTCGTGAAGGATATAGGCGTAGAGCTCAAGAACCAAGAGAAGTGGCCACAAAAAGGTTACAGCTCCACGCCCATAAATGGATTCAGCAGCACCAAGATGAAGATCGAGGAAGATGTTACTGAGGGGTCGGTCCACATCGGCCAGCTGATGACCAGAGCAGGTGTCGACTGCAAATCAGGCGATGCGTGGAAGAACCCCCTCATCGAGATCGATGAGAACTACATCGGGACCTTCAAGATCACCAAGAACATGGAGATCTGCACCAGCTGCAAGGGATCAAAGCCGAGGGCTGACTGGCTCACCTGCTGCATAGGCGGCTATGGCACCATGGAGGATTACGACAGGCTCTGGGGGGAGGAGGAGATCTTCGACTGCACCTGTCGCGATAAGGCGTGGGGAGAAGCCTGGAACGACACCTCCAAGGCCCAGTACTGCCCCGAATGCTGATGATAAAAATTGCGTTGGTATTTGAGTGGGCGCTTGTAGCCGTAAGGCCAAGCGCCACTCCCTCCAATTAAACTTCGGGGTCGCGGATGCAGGCAATTCAAATAGATATATAGATCCGATACTATGTAATTGATTTGGCGGATCTCAACTCTTCAATGGTCCTCAGGCACGACCAACCTTGAATGGCCGAATCGTCATTTGAGCTCTGTCGATGACGGCTCGAACCAAGCCTGACCATCTTGCGCCGTTCCTACCAAAAGTTAAAATATATCGGCATCAAACCAAAACTCAAGATGCATCAGATGTTTTAGGGGGAATGAAGCTGAAATCTTACGTTTTGCTGGGATTCTGCGCCCTGGTCTTGGGCGGATTCTTGCTATCGCCCATATCAACCGCGGAGGAGGTGGAGACCGACTATCTTCACTGGAAAGGGACGAAGCTCTATTCTGAGCGGAACTACGAGGAAGCCCTCGGGTATTTTGAGAGGGCTGTAGCCCAGGACTCCAACTATACAAACTCTTGGCTCTACATGGGCCATACGCAGAAAGCGCTCAAAAATTACACCGAGGCCATCGAGTCCTACGAGAGGGCTCTCATCCTCGATCCCAACAGCTCTGGGGCGTGGGACGGCAAGGCGGGAGCTTATGCGGCGATGAACGACTACGAGAACGCCACCCTCGCCGAGACGGAGGCGGCGAGGCTGAGCCCGAGCAGCAAGGGGTACTGGTACAACCTAGGCAATTTCCAGCAGCGATCGGGAAAGTTCAGCGAGTCGTTGAATTCCTTTGACAATGCTACCGCCTTGGATCCGAGCTACAAATACGCGATATACTGGAAAGGCATCTCCGTCATCGCCACCGGCGATCCAGCAGGCTCGATAAAGTACTTCGACGCCGTGATCAAGATCGATCCAGAATTTTATTTGGCCTACAACGCCAAGGGACTAGCTCTGGAGGCCTCCGGCCAATATGATTCAGCTCTCGAAAACTACGATAAGGCTATCGAGCTCAATCCGAACTACTCCCAGGCCAGGAACAATCGGGTTCACGCCCTCATGAGGCTGAAGGATTACCGGGGCGCCATGGAATCGTTCTTGACGCTGTAGAACGGGGAAGGCAGAGGGGTAGAGGGATCTCCTCCGCCCCCCCATCTTCAGTCTTCCATCGACAGGCCGCCTATTTTGAGCTCATCGAGGGTGAAGGTGCCGTTCACCGCTCTCGCGTCCACCGAATAGTTCCCCGATGGAAATCCAGTGGTGTTGATCCCTAGGCTGAACCTGCCGTCGATGATAAGCTTCTTTTCCATCGTCATGGTGAGGTTCACCTGGGTCGCGCCCTCTGCCGCGTCGCCGAAGATCTTGACGTGGTAGCTGCCGGGGGATATCAGGTCGGTCTCCGCCTTTGCCACGCCATCCTCGGTCGCCTCGACCAAGGTGGTGACCCAGGTCCTGATCCGTTCCCCCTGGGGCTTTTTGAGGCCGATGTTGAGGTTTCTCGCGCCCTCGGCGGTGACGGTGAAGTTATTCGGCTTGTTCGGCATGAAGACCCCGGGAAGGTCGAAGGCGTATCCGGTCTTCGAGCCCTTAACGGTCATAGGCGAGGCTATTGGAGGGATGCTGATTCCGACGATATCGTAGCTGTACCTTCCAGAGTGGACGGGCGTCGTAGACTCGACGGTGAACGTCACCAGAATCTCGCCACGGCCCGTCCCCGAAATCGTCTTCACCGAGGGCGAGGGGTATGTGAACTCCGACGATTCGTAATGCGAAGTCCTGTAGGCCGTCGTCGCATAATCGCATATCTTCTGGCCTGATGGGGACGAGCCCGAGGATAGGACTACCTTCTTTAGGATGTAGGGGCCATCCTTGCCGCTCTTCTCGATCGTCCCGCCGTCGAACTCCAGGAGCATGGAATGGCGTCCAGGGTCGAACATTCCATGGTCTATCGACCAGACGACCTCTTCGTCATGGAGGGTGTATAAAAAACCCATCAGACTGTACTCGCCGGAGGTCAGCACCTCTACCTCCGCTTCGACTATCAGAACGTCGTAGAGGCCGTCGCCGTCTATGTCGATGCTTCGATCGGAGTAGTTGCCGGCGAGTTTCGCTTCGCCGGCGATCTCATGGCAGTAAGCCAGTGGAACGAGGAGGATCGAAACGGCGAGGAGGGCAAGAACGGTGGAGACTGTTTTTGATATCTCTTCTTTAGACATTATGTTCACCAGAAAGGGCGCGGCGGACCAAAGGACTCCTCCCTTGAGTACCGTTGTCGCGAGGCATGGGCTAGTTTTTGCTGCAGTGCCGCCCTACCATCAGGTTGGGCGGCATTGAGCGGGGTCGGAGATCCAGAGGAACTTCAATTTCATTGACGGGCCGGGGCCAGCTTCAGACGACGATCTCCGACTGGCCAGTGTTGGGACAGGTACTCTCAGATGGCGGTCTTGGCATCCCCGGCTGGGTCGCCACCGTCATGCTGATGATGTCATCTCTGTTGGCTATATCCCCACCGGCTCTGACCAACGCTGTTATCTTGTTATCGGAGCTCTCAGTGTAATCTATCATCGTATACGTCTTTGTGCCGTCGGTGTTGTACTGGATGGTGGTGGACCTCCAGACTGAGCCATCCTCGGTGGTCGTCATGATGGTTTGAGCAACTGCGTTGCCGTTCTCGTCATATTCCGTCGTCAGGGTGATCCCAGTATTCTGGTCTGACAACTCTGATTTTACAAGCTGTCCATCCGTCGTGTAGATCATCTTCAGGATCTTGCCGGTCACTGGGTCCTGGTACTCGACTACGTTATATTCTATCCCGTCTATTGTCTGGACGCCCTCGGCAGGCTCGATCGTTCCCATCATCGTCTCCATCTCGATCTGGAGATCTGGAAGCAAACCCTCAGCTTCTACTGCCATATTTATTGCGTCTTCTGCAGTCAAGGCCAAGGCTGGAGCAGCCCAAGCGAGCATCGCAAAAGATACGAATGCGACCTTCAACTGTCTCATCATTCTGTTACCTCCCTAAATCAAATTTCATTTACGCGAATTATATCCTCGCCTCTGATATAAGTAAATATCCCCAAAAGTGCAAACCAAAAACTGTTCGGATGTCGGGAGCAGAGCGGGTCCCTCCTGCTCCTCATCTGATGGAGGGTCGGGGAGGGCCTTTTGCAGAGTTTCCGCCCATCTTTCGGTCGGACGGTGGCGGAAGGCCGAAGAATGGAGGCGGATGAGGGGTTTTTTTCGGGTCGGGGGAGTTTGGGCGTCATCGCCCTCCGGGCCGCCGCAGTTTCAGCTCCAGGCCCTCGAGATTCTTTCTCCGATCCTCCTAGCTTTCGCAGCGGCTATCGTAGACCGTTGGATGGCGAAGTACGAGAGGTAGGCGAGGCCGAGGAGCTCGGGGATGAGGATGCCTGGGTTCTCCAGGCCTCTCATCAGCATCTCGAGGTAGCCGAGGACGGTCATATGGGTTTTGACGGGGAAGTCGCCGAGGAGGGGCCAGAGGAAGATGACGGGAGTCGTCCAGATGGTGTCGAGGGCCTGGTGGGCTAGGACGCCGAAGGCGAGGGAGCCGAGGGGCCGGCTCTTCAGGATTGCGGCGATGGCGACGAGGACGAGGAGGAAGAGGAGGGTATGGGCGAAGATCCGGCCCGACCCCATGCTCCCGTAGATGAGGTAGCCGAGGGGTTTGTCGATGAGGTCGGGGAGGATCGACCCCAGGAGGACGAAGGCGAGGTCGGGGCGGAGGCCGAATTTACGGGCAAAGCTTGCCGCGGCGAGGGTGAGCCCCAGGTGGGCGAAGAGGAGCATCGGTATGAATGAGTCTGGGGGTGTAGTTAACTTTTGCTGTTATATACGCAGTTGGCCGAGATGGGGGGGGGTGGGAGGCGAAAAGACTGAAATACAAATGAGTTTAACCTGCGGGAGCGGAGAGGACGGAGCGGGAAGTCCCCATCCTTTAGGGTGGGGATGAAAGCGGAATCCTCCCCTTCATTTCGGCCTACCAATAACTATTTAAGGGAATAATGGGATATACACATTCTGGTAAATCCGATGAAATACAAGCTCAACCGATCTGCACATTCTGTGTACTCACTTCACTATCACTTGGTGGTAGTCATCAAGTACCGAAGGAAAGCACTCTATGACGAAGCGATTCGTGAGAGACTAAAGCAGATCATTTGGAGTTTGTCGGACGAACTTGGAATAGAAATACTCGCACAGGAACCTGCTGAAGATCACCATCATATATTGTTCACAGCGACGCCCACAACCAACTTATCTAACGTCGTGAACGTCATCAAGGGCGTCACATCCCGACGGCTTCGACAAGAATTCCCTCAAACCAAGGAATTTCTTTGGGGCGACTCCTTTTGGTCGAACTCCTACTTCATAGCTAGCACCGGACAGGTGGGCCTCGATGTTCTGATGAGCTATGTAGAATCTCAGATGAAGAGGGAGAAATGATTATCAGCTACCGGTATCCTATATTTCCCAGTAGGGAAGTAGAGCAGAAGTTGGTCGAGGCTCTGGATACCTGTAGATGGCTCTACAACCGTCTCCTGGAGGAGATAAATAAGGCAAGGGAAAGCGGTAAGACGCTCAGAACGTATGATACCCAAAACCTCATTCCTCTCCTGAAGACCGAGAATCCCAACCTCAACAAGGTCTATTCAAAGGTCCTCCAGATGGTTAACTATACCCTCTGGTCCAACATCAAGGGCCTCTCTGCTCTGAAGAAGAATGGTAGAAAGGTAGGGCATCTTAGATTCAAGGGTAAAGGGTGGTACAATACTCTGAACTATAATCAGTCGGGGTTCAAGCTCGATCAGGACCATAGTATACTGAAGCTCTCCAAGATTGGAGAGATAAAGATCAAGCTCCATCGGAAGGTTGAAGGCAATATCAAGGCGGCCCTCATCAAGCGTGCAGGCGATAGATGGTTTGCTTTGATTCAGGCAGAGCAAGAACCAAAGCAATTATCTGAAACAGGTAACGTTGTAGGTCTGGATGTTGGTTTGACATCCTTTGTCGTGGATAGCGATGGAAATTCGGTGGAGAATCCGAGGTTCGCAGAGAAGGCTGCTACAAAGGTCAAGAATATCCAGAGAAAGCTTTCCAGAGCTCAAAAAGGCTCCAATAACCGCCGAAAACTCGTGGATAAGCTGGACAAGGCCCATGAACGGATCAATAACCAGAGGTCCGATTTCCTCCATAAGCTCTCCAGGATGTATGTCAACAGATATGATATCATCTGTGCTGAGGATCTGGATGTCATGGGCTTGAAGGAAAAGGGCAACAATAAAGTCATTCATAGAAACATCCACGATGCCTCCTGGTCAAGGTTCATGTCCATGCTTTCGTACAAGGCTCAAAGTGCTGGTCGAAAGCTGATAGTGGTAGACTCACGCAACACTTCGCAGAGGTGTTCCTTCTGCGGTAGCATTGTGAGAAAGGAACTGTCAGATAGAGTCCACGAATGCCCATATTGTGGTTTCTCATCCAACCGCGACTACAATGCAGCAGTAAACATTCTCTCCACAGGGATGGAACAGCCCGTAGCGCCCATAGAGTCAAAACCTCTACATCACGTTTCTGTGAAGCAAGTCTTGGCGATGAAGTGGGAAGCCCTACCCTTTAGGGTAGGGTAGTTCACAGTTCTTTCAGGATGAGAAAGATCGAGATCGATATTAGAGGGCCGAAGGTGGTGGGTGTGGGCTCCAGGCCCTTTCTCTTTTTGAACGCCATTAACCTCGGCATTGGAAGGTTTTTCGCCTCCAACGCGACCGACGGTGTAGTCGTCCGCGTCGATGGTGATGATGCCGATATCGATCGATACGTCGAGCTTGTCAGATCCGCCTTTCCGGACCACGCCGAGGTCGATGGGATTGAGGTGGCGGACTACGAAGGGAAGGTGATGGAGGCTTCGTTGTTCCTGCAGCTCCTTCAGCTTGAGATGATAGAAATATGCACTTCAGCTCTTCTGAGAAGAAGGGAGCAAGAACCCTCGTCTCCCTGATCTTTGGTTGGCAATAGCCCGTCATCCAGGCATCCAGCGATTCTCACTGCCGACAGGACGGTTTTACGCAAGAGAAGGTCGGTGGCCAGAGGCTCGCGAAGGACTCAGAGATCCCCTTCCCAATCGAAACCCGCCTCTCGGAGGACCTCCTCCAGAGTCCCCATCGCCTCGCACTCCTCTACAAAGGCTTGCGCCGCCTCTTCCAGGGACCGTTTTGCCTCTTCGAGACTCTCCCCAAAGCTGGAGACGTCAAGCTCCGGGGCGAGACCTACAAAAAGATCGTCTTCGCGGAAGAACTCCGCGCGCAATACTATTCGTCGGGCCATTCAATCATATCCGTCCTGTTCTTTAAGATAAGCGCGTTTTGGAAGGAGGGGGGGAAGCGGCCTTGCGAGCCGATAGCGTGCTGGCGGGGCCGGGGGTTCGCAGGCAATGCGCCGCCCTCCCTTGCGGTCGGGCGGTTTTGCGGGGATCGTGGCCTGGCCAGACAGGATGTAGGGCGCAAAACGACCGCACCGCCCAAGGGGGGAGCGCACCCGTCTTCAGGTGAGATCCCGGCTCCCGTTCTTGGCTGCCATATCCCGGGCCGCCCGGCCCGCCGCCTCGTAAGCTTTGGGGAGATAAGATGCGAGGTTGGCGCCGTCGATGGAAATGGGCGCGTCGCCGAGCCGTTTGAGGACGGCTCCCGGGACCTCTGGTGGTCGAGGGCGGGGAGCCACCAGATCCAGATCGTCGCCGGACTCCCAGAACTGGTCGAGCCGTTCTTCGAGGGGCCCCCTATCCAGATCTGGGGGGACGGTCTCGACGGCTTCGACTTGGTCCTGTGGCATGGTCGATGCGCGGCTCTCTCGGAGGGCTTCGATGATCTCGTCTTTCGTCCTACCCCGGAGCTTGAATAAAAGAAACGGGTCCTCGTCGAACTTCTCTGCCATGATGTAATAGACCGCAGCGATGTGTTTGCAGGGGTCTGCCCAGTCCGGGCAGGAGCAATTGGTCTTGATATCCTTTTTACCTGGAAAGAGGGAGCAACCCGCATCGACGAAGGCCTCCTCGATATCCTTCGGCATCTCTCCGGAGAGGAGTTTTGCCGCGAAGACCGCCTTCGAGGCCATGGCATCGATCGCCTTCTTCCAGTCGTCGTCGGAGATCTGCGTCAGCCGGATCTCGAGATCGTAAGGTTTCGACCGGGCTCCCTGAACTTTGGATCTGACGACTCCTTTCCTGACGTCGATGGATATGACCTGGCCTTTTCGGGCGTAGGAGCGGCCCCGGCCGAGCCTCGCCCCCATCTTGAAGGATTCGAGGAGGGCGACCCACCTTTTCGACCACCACTTCTCCCCGATGGCGCCCCGTCTGCTCTTCGCCTTGATGCCGTCTTCGACCTCTTTCGGACTTCTTGGCTCATAATATCCCCAGTAGCCGGGCATCATCGATCATCTCCCTCGATGGCATCCCGGCTCAGGGCCAGGACCTCTCGGAGGTCTTCTGTAGAGAGCTCCGTCAGCCACGCCTCGCCGGCGCCGACCACCGCCTCCGCGAGCTCCTTCTTCTCTTCGATCATCTTATCGATCCGGTCCTCCAGGGTGCCCAAACAGACGAACTTGTGGACGAAGACGTTCTTCTGCTGGCCGATCCGGAAGGCTCGGTCGGTGGCCTGGTTCTCCACCGCCGGGTTCCACCACCGGTCGAAGTGGAATACGCGGTTCGCCGCCGTAAGGTTCAGGCCGAAGCCTCCTGCCTTGAGGGAGAGGACGAAGAGGGGCGGTCCTCCTTCTTCGGACTGGAACCGCTCGATCATCGCATCTCGCCCTCCCTTAGGCGTCCCGCCGTGGAGGAAGAGGACCTCGCAGCCGAGCTTCTCCTGGAGGTGGTGCCTCAGCATGGCGCCCATCCCCGCGAACTGGGTGAATATAAGAGCCTTGTCTCCTTCCGACAAAACCTCGTCCAGCATCTCCTCGAGGCGGGTCAGCTTCCCGGATCGGCCGTCGAGAGGGCTCCCGTCCTGGAGGAAGAGGGCGGGGTGGTTACAGATCTGTTTGAGCTTGGTGAGGGCTGCGAGGATCTGACCTCTCCGGTCGATCCCCGCCGAGGACTCGATCTTTGCCAGCATGTCTTCGACGACGGCGCCGTAGAGGGTCGCCTGTTCTGGGGTGAGGTGGTAGTAGACCTTCGACTCGACCTTATCGGGCAGGTCCTTGATGATGGCCGGATCTGTCTTGAGCCGCCGGAGGATGAAGGGTTGGGTCATCCGCCGGAGGCGTTCGGCTCGGTCGAGGTCCCGGTACCTCTCGATCGGGAGGGCAAAGGTCTCGTGGAACTTCTTGGCCGGGCCCAGGTAGCCGGGGTTTAAAAAGTCCATGATCGACCAGAGCTCTGAGAGGCGGTTTTCGACCGGGGTGCCGGTGAGGGCGATCCGCTGGGCGGCCTTGAGCCTCTTCGCCGTCTTCGTCTGTTTGGCTTGGGGATTTTTGATGTTCTGGGCCTCGTCGAGGACGAGGTTCTCCCAGGATACGGCCGATAGGGCTTCTTCGTCCCGGTAAGCTGTGGCGTAGGTGGTGATGACGAGGTCGTGGCGTTTCGCTTCTTCGCCAACGTTCTTCTCCGATAGCCGGTCGGCGCCGTGGTGGACCATGACCTGGAGGGATGGCGCGAAACGGTCCAGTTCCCGTTGCCAGTTTCCCACCACCGACATGGGGCAGATCAATAGAGACGGCTTCCGGATGTCGCCGGTGGCCCGTTGGTGGAGGAGGAAGGCGATCAGCTCTACGGTCTTGCCGAGGCCCATATCGTCGGCGAGGCACGCCCCAAACCCGAACTGGTGTAGATAGCTGAGCCAGGAGAGGCCCTTGGCCTGATACGGGCGGAGGGTTCCCCTGAAGCTTTCGGGGACGTCGACCGCTTCGATCTCGCCCTTTCCGGTGAGGCGCGTCAGCATATCCCGGATCCTGCCCTCGGCCTCGACCTCCAGGACGGGAAGGTCGCCCTCGATCGCCAGTTCTGCGCCCAAGCCCAGGCGGATCGCCTCCTCCAGGGATATGGGGTCTCGCCGCCTCTTCTCGAAGAACCTTATGGCGGTCTCTATCTCCTCTGGAGGCAGCTCCACCCATTCGCCCCGGACCTGGACGAGGGGCACCTTGAGTTTGATCAGGTTATTGAGCTCCGCCTCGGTGAGGGCGGAGTTGCCGAGGGCGAGCTTCCAGTCGTACTTGACGACGGAGTTCAGGCCGAAGAGGCCCCGGCTAATCTCTAGGTCGGGTTCGGTCTCGTCCTCGAGATCTATGAGCCTCAGCTTCAGGCCGAGGCGCCCTTCCCGCCTCTCCCACCACGACGGGAGGAGGACAGAAAACCCGTTCTGTTCCAGGAGGGGTGCCGATTCTCGGAGGAACCTGTAGGCCTCCTGGGTTTCGAGCTCAAGGCTCGAGGGGCGGGCGGCTTGTAGGCACCGTTCGATCTGGGGGGAGATCCGGGATGCGGTGCCGAGGTCTGCCAGGAGCTGTTCCTGGGGGTTATGGATCTTTCTTTTTAGGAAGGTGGCGGTCTCGGACCGGGCTTTCCAGACCTCCTCAGCCGGGACGAGGAGGCTTTTATCGTCTTTTGCCTGGAAAAATATGCGCAGGTGCCACGATTCGTCGTCGCCATCTCCGGTGGCCGGAGGTGAGTCCAGCCTGAAACAGGTCCGGAAGGGCGCGTCGGGGAAGGGGGGCTTCAGCGAGGATAGCCAGCGGTCGATCTTCTTATAGAAGGCGTTCAGCTCTGGGACGGCTGCTTTCAGTTCGGGGTCTTCGCCTGCTAGCGCCCGGAGGAACTGGTGGGGGAGGGGCGCGGTTTTGGTTGGTCGGCCGCCGAGTTTGGGCTCGAGATCGATCCCTTCGGCGATGAGGGACCGGCGGACGAAGGCGTCGGTCGTCTCGTCGATGAAGCTTGTCACCAGCTGGAGGGGTTTTGGTCCGCCTCTTCCAGGCCTCTTCCTCGACGAGCTCTCCTCCTCGAAGGCGAGGCAGGTTGGTGGAAGGGCTTTTGCCAGGGTTTGAAGCCGGGATTGGTCGTCCTCGTCGATGATCGGCCTCCATCGAGCTTTGCCTTCCTTTGCGATGGGAGCAAACTGTTCGCGGGCGATCATCTCCAGGGAGAGCCTCGCCGCCACGATCCAGAGCCGGAGGGAGCTCGCGAAGGCTATGCCCGGGGGCGGGTGGACGGGCAGATCGAGGAGGATATCGAGGGCAGAATAGGGGTCGAAGGCGAGGGAGTCTATGCGCCACGGGGATAGGCCCGAGGGCTCTTGGTCGATCCGATCTTCCCTGATGAGCCAAGGGGATGGGAGCGGCCCCCTCTTGGTGGCGGGCAGCTTGCATATTATCGGCTCGGCGCCGGAGGGGTTCATCCCGAAGATCGTCGCCATCTCGTCAGTGAGCATCTCTATTGGGACGGCGAAGGGGTGGGGCCTCGTTTTCTTCTTGGATGCTCTTCCCCTCGACGGCTTGACCTCTGCTGGAAGGGCTGACGATTCTGCCCAGAGGTGGAAGCAGGAGCGATCCCAGATCCCGTGCAAGACCAACATTCAGAGGAAGGGGTTTGATGCTTGCCTGGTATAATTATGCTTTTGTGGAGGGGGTAAAGGGCCCGGTTCTTGGATAGCTTGCTGGCGGGGCCTGCGTTCGCAGGCAATGCGCCGCCCGCCCTTCCGGTCGGGCGAAAGATCGTCACCACGGTTCCGTGTAAGCCTGTTCCATCCTCAGGCTGCAGAAAACCATTCTTCGCGGCTTATCTTGGCTTTCCTCAGAATCTCTACCAGTAGGCTTGCTCCTATCACCTCGCCGTGGTGGGGGTTGGGTATTGTAACGTAAAGATGGTTCCGTAAGCATGACCGGATCCTGAATAGGGCCCATCGAAGCCCAGTTTACTCAGCCTCCGGATGAGCCTCGGCTCTGGAGACAGGAACGAGCCTGGACCATGGCCATCGGCTCCGTGGAGACTATTATGGCAGCGTCTCCGATCACCGGGATGGAGTCGCCCATCGCAAGGCGCAGCGCAATCCAGCCTTCGATGACGGATATCAGCTCCTTTCGGCACTCTTCGACCGTCGCACCTGCGGCCCAGACGCCCTCTAGCTCCGGTACCTCTCCAAAGACCGGCAACGTGTCTTCTATTAGCTTGTACTCCGCCTTATCCAGGGCTGCCTGGATGTATTCTGCGAACGTGACTGCTCCCTACCCCTGAAGGGGTAAGGCTTCCATCGATTCGATACGAAGAGATTGCAGCCCCAATCTCAGAATGTTGATCGCCGCGTTCTCGTCTCGGTCCATGACAAGCCCGCACTGAGGACATTCATGGACCCGATCAGAGAGCGACTTAGGCACCTTAAGACCACACCTAGAGCACATCTGACTTGTGTTCCTGGGATCTACCAGCACCACCACAGAACCAGCTTCTACCGCTTTGTTTTGGGTGGTTGTTACCAGCATCCTCCAGGCTGCATCTGAGATGCTCTTAGCCAGACGGTGGTTTTGAAGCATATTTTTGATGTTTAAATCTTCAAAGGCTATTACTCCAAATCTATCAACCAGAGTTTTGCTGAGTTGGTGAGCAAAATCCGACCGCTTGTTCGCGATACGTTCATGGACTCGGTGGACCGCCTTAAGCGCCTTCCTTCTCTCAGGAGTATCGTTAGCACATTTCGATAGCCGCCTTTGCGCTTTAGCCAAAGCTCGCTCTTCAGATCTGAAGAATCGGGGGTTATCGATCTTTTCCCCGGTGGACATGGTGATGAAACTGGAGAGACCGACATCCACTCCCACAACCGATCCGTCATTGAAGGGCACATCCGGATCGGGGAGTTCGACGGTCAGACATATGAACCATTTTCCTGTCGGGTATCGATGGACGGTACACCGCTTGATCTTCCCTTCGATCGCTCGGTGAAGCTTGATCTTGACATCGCCTATCTTGGAGAGGTATAGCTTGCCTGATTTGAGCTTAAATCCCATCTGAGGATAGGTGAAGCTGTCGTATCGGCCTTTCCCCTTGAACCTGGGATAGCCGGGTTTCTCACCGTTCTTAACCCGTCTGAAGAAGTGCTGAAATGCCAGGTCTACACGTTGCTGGCATTCCTGTAGGACTTGCGAGAACACCTCTTTAAGTTCTGACCGATCCCGTTTCCAATCGGGGAGGAGCTGATGGGTCTCATATTTAGAAACCGATTTGCCATCTTTTTCCCAAGCGTCTTTTCGGTATGCTAAGGTTCTGTTATAGACCTGCCTACACAGTTCTAACGTATCCTCCAGCTTTCGCTTTTGGGATTTAGTCGGGTATATGCGGAACTTGTAGGCTTTGATCATCGTTTCTATCCTTATGTGGTTGTGGCTATATATAGATTGTCGCATAAGAGCTGAGGTTATTGGACGGCATTCATCCCCTCCCTTAAAAGGGAGGTGTCTTCTGCCTGCTTTTCTATAACGGAATATTGTTGGCTGGTGATGGATTTAACCCTATCCCGAATCGATGCTAGCTATCTTGCTCCGAGAGATCGAACGGATGCGCGTCATCTCCGGAGGGGGACCCAGAGTTCGATGCTCCGGGTGACAGGGGTGGGATTTGAGGAGCCTGCGGCCAGGATGACGGCTTTGACGTCGCGATCCAAGTCAACAATATAGGAAGGTAGGAAGGGTCTTGCAGGCGATGGGCGACCTGAATGGAGCTAAAGAACAATACGAGGGCGCTCTTCCGATATTCCAGAATCGTCTGGGAGAAAACCACCCTCGTACTAAAGCCGTGCAGGGTCAGTTGGAGAAAGTTATGATCTCCTGAAATCAGAGCGCTTTGGGTCCGTATCTCGATCATCAGACCTGGAAGCCGGAAGAATCGATCGCAATATGCGATTGACCGTCTTTTGGCGATTCTCAGCGTCCTCTGCCGCCACTTTCAGCAGAGATTCTCCGTCAATCTCTAAGTCCTTGCTCTTGAAAGATACATCCAGCATGTACTCTTCGCCGTCATCATCGACGGCAAAAAGGTGGCAAGCTGGGTGATAATGCTCGTCAGCGTGCATGACCCAACCTCCGCAATTATAGATGCGGATCCTCTCCGGCATTTCTTCAGTCGGCGGATGCGCTCCCCAGCCGCCATGGTGCGTATCCCCATAAACAAAGGTCATGTCTCCCGTGAGCATTCCATTCTGCTCAAGGTAGCTCCTCATATGGGGGAGGAAGTAGTCCTTCCATCTTCGAACGGAGTCGTCCTGATCGCTGATCTTCCAGATCCGATTCTTGTTAGATGGAAGCTGCAGCTCGTCCCAAGAGAGGAGGACGCTTTCGTCGGTGATCCTTCGCCTTTTCCGATCTTCAAGGGGGACGCTGCTCAGTCTAGCCCGGAGCATTGTGAGCAGATACCAGAAGTCATCGGATTTTGAAGTAGGGTTGTTCTTCGAGCTGACCCATAACGAGTCCACAAAGGGTGCTACAGCCTCTTCAAGCCCCTCCAGGTCTCTGGCCTTGGTCACATCGCAATCCGATTCGATATTGATGTGACCCAAAATACTGTCTAGCCCCGAATAATCAACGATCCTCTTCATCTTATCGGGGAGGCAGACATCCCGCCTGAAATGGGTGCCATGTGTAAAAATATATGTTCTGTCTTCGCGAGATCGATTTTTAATCTGGGTTGCATACAATGGATTAGCGACGATAAAATCGAAGCTATCCGGCATATTCCTCATGGAGCTGCCATGGGGGTAACCAAAAAATATAGATAACAGTTCTTCGGCCCAGGGCTTATATCTCTCGTCGTCGCAACGTTTGCCATCCTTGATGACGAACTCTCCGGAGGGCTTGGTGTAACCACTTTGATGTTTTTTCGAAGAAAATCGTTTTCTCATGAGATAGCTCGTCCACAAGGTATGATCGTGATTTCCTGGAATGTATACCCCTCTTCTGATATCTGCCGCGCTCCCCAAAGTTCTGATCAATGCGCCAGTATGAGTTATAATCTGAGATGTGGATGCGAGGGCTCGATCGGGAATATCCCCCAGGAGGATCATCTCCTCAACCTCAAACCTCCGTTCAGGGTCGTCAGGGCTGAAGCTCTTCCGAAGAACCCGCCATAAGTGCTGGAGGCCGATGGGATACGAGAGGAGGGAGGTATCCTCTCCTACGTGAGTGTCCGAGATGGCAAGAATCTTCAGTTTCATCATCATAAATTTCTCGTCTTAAAACTTATAAGGCTATGCAATTTGAGAGATGGTCCCTGCGGCCCTCTCACCCATCTAGCCAATTCGGCCAGACTATCTCAAGCTCTTAAGGATGGTGTCGGGTCCACGACGGATTGGGAGAAGGGGCCGGCCCCTCCGGGCGGTGGTCGGAGGAGAAGAGCCCGAGCTTTGCCGACTATCCTCCGGATATCGGCGTTCTCCGGGGAGCGTTCGTCGGCTCAGCTGCGGACCTCACGCCTTCGTCAACGTGACGAGACCGCCGCCAGCCGTCCGACCGTCTGACCATCCATCGTCCATCGTCCATGACCGCTTCATCAAGGGGCAGAACGCTGGGATCACGCAGATTACTCCGTTGGGCGCCATGCCACCGACTCGGCGGCACCCTCGGTTCAGAGCTGCAGCCACCTCTACGACCCTTCAACCCTTCAGACGGCCGATATCAGTTTCGGGCCGAGGGTCTTCGGGGGGGGAGGCGCGTTTTTTGCTGCGGGTGGTCTATCAAGCTGGCTAGGCCGGAAGCCAAAAGATTTATTATACCTTAACTCCTCAGAGGGGCGGGGAACAGTATCAGATCCGAGCGTATCTGATCCCCGCCGGAGAAGGCGCCTTGCGTCCGAATTGATCTGATGATAGGAGGGTGCTAGGCGGATGGGGCGGAGGCCATCTTCCGGAAAGCGTTTTGAGCTTATATTCTCATAAGTGTATTTAATTAACGGGCCTCAACTCCCTCAACTCTCTCCCAGCGAATAACTCCATCTCGATCGAGGGATCCATCGGCCATGACCAGGAAGTACGCGATAACGGGGGGAGCCGGGTTCATCGGCTCGAACCTGGCGGAGGCCCTGGCCGACGGAAATGAGGTGGTGGTCGTCGACGACCTCTCGGCCGGGAGAAAAGAGAACCTGGCGGGGCAGAACGTTGACCTTGTCGAGGGGAGCATCCTCGACCTCGATCTCCTGAAAGAGGCCTTCGAGGGGTGCGCCTGCGTCTTCCACGAGGCGGCGATCGCCTCGGTCCAGAGGTCGGTCGAGGACCCGATATTTACGAGCCGGGTGGGAGTCGAGGGGACGCTGAACGTCCTCGTCGCCGCCCGGGATGCAGGAGCCGAGAAAGTCATCTTCGCCTCTTCGGCGGCGGTCTACGGCGACACGCCAGCTCTTCCCAAGAGGGAGGATATGAGGCCGGAGCCGAAGTCCCCCTACGCCGCCGGAAAGCTCGCGGGAGAGGGGTTCTGCATCGCCTTCAACGAGGTCTACGGGATGAGAAACGTCGTTCTTCGCTACTTCAACGTCTACGGGCCGCGGCAGGACCCCAACTCGGAGTACGCCGCCGTCATCCCCAAGTTCGTCTCTGCATACCTCGCAGGAGATGCGCCGTTGATCTTCGGGGATGGGGAGCAGACGAGGGACTTCGTCTACGTTAAGGACGTGGTGAGGGCGAATATCCTGGCGAGCAAGGGTTGCGTCCCGGGGGTCTACAACATCGCCAGCGGGACGAGGACGAGCCTCAATGAGCTCTCCCGGCTTGTAAAAGAGATCACTGGGTCGAAGGTCGAGGCGGCCTATTCGAAGGCGAGGGCCGGGGATATCAGGGATTCGGTGGCGGATATAGGGCTTGCAGAGGAGATCGGGTATTCTCCAAGTTACACCATGGAAGAAGGACTTCGAGACGCAATTCGATGGTATCGGCTATTGGATTGGGGTAATCATGTATAAGAATCGTACAATAGCAGTTGTAGTTCCATCATATAACGAAGAAGACTTAATTTCAGATACACTAAAATCGATTCCACAGTTCGTAGATAGAATTTTTGTCGTGAATGACGGATCTGAAGACTCCACAGGAACCAAAATAGATGAATTATCTCAAAATGATCCTAGAATCTCACATATATTGCATGAAAGAAATAAAGGTGTAGGTGCTGCAGTAATTTCTGGTTATAAGAGCTCTCTCGCAGAAGAGTTTGATATCACTGTCGTTATGGATGGCGATAATCAAATGGATCCAAAGTATGTCGCTGCCCTTTTAGATCCTATAGTGGATGGAAAAGCAGATTATACAAAAGGTAACAGGCTCCTGAATCCAGACTACCGAAAAGGTATGAGCAAATGGAGATTATTTGGAAATTCTATACTTACAATTTTAACTAAATTCTCATCGGGATACTGGCAATTAATGGATCCTCAGAACGCATTTACCGCGATATCAAGAGACGTATTGGAGAGAATCGATCTAGATTCAGTTTACCCTCGGTACGGTTACCCGAATGATTTGCTTGCTAAGATGAACGTATTTGGATTCAGAGTTATAAATATACCTCATCCTGCTAGGTATGGCAAGGAGAAATCGAAGATCAAGTATGGAAGGTATATTCTCAAAGTATCCAATCTGCTCTTGATGAACTTTTTTTGGAGACTCAAAACGAAGTACATTTTGATAAACTTCCATCCATTGATATTCTTCTATATATTTGGCATATTAATGGTGCCTTTAGGCGTTATTGGGGGGATATATACTATACATAATAAATTGTTGTTCGGAGAGGCATTATTTATTCGAGGTGTCTTATCAGCATTACTGGCTATAATTGGCATACAGTTATTTCTTTTCGCCATGCTGTTTGATATGCAGATGGAGAATTACCGCATATAGATATTAATTAATCTGATGGTGTGATTCCTATGAAAGATTTGATTCAAAAAGTAGAATCGAGAAACGCGGTAATTGGGGTACTCGGCATGGGGTACGTAGGACTGCCTTTGGCCATATCCTTTGCTAAGAGGTTTAATGTAATTGGGTTTGATATTAACCAAGTATTGATCAATAATCTACGGCTTGGGCAGTCACATATATCAGATGTATCTGACGACGAAATCAAGCATGTTTTATGCCGATCATTTTATCCAACATCAGAGTCGTCCGAATTAAAAGAATGCGATATCATGATAATTTGTGTGCCTACCCCCCTAACAAAAGATAAAAAACCCGACCTCAGCTATATCACAGGAGCATGTAAAACAATATCGAGTTTTCTCAGGAAAGGCCAGTTTGTAATTCTTGAGAGTACGACATATCCCGGAACTACGAACGAGATCATGGTTCCAATGCTTGAAACAAGTCACCTCGAAGCAGGAACGGACTTCGGAGTTGCTTTCTCTCCGGAAAGGATAGATCCGGGAAATAAGGATTATACAATCGACAAAATCCCCAAAGTTGTTGGAGGCATAAATGAAGAATGCACAAAGATAGCGGCCTTGATTTATAAATCAATAATAAATGACATAGTATGCGTCAAGGATGCAAAAACAGCGGAAGCTGTTAAGATGGTGGAAAACGTATTTAGAAACGTGAATATCGCATTAGTTAATGAGCTCGCGTTAATTTTCGAGAAGATGGGCATTAATTGCTGGGAAGTTATCAAAGCGGCGTCGACAAAGCCCTATGGATATACTCCGTTCTATCCAGGACCCGGCGTGGGTGGGCACTGCATACCTCTGGACCCGTTTTATCTGTCCTATCAAGCAAAACGGTATGGAATAATTCCTCGATTTATAGAGACGTCTGGAGAAATTAACGAGTTCATGAAGGTCCATGTCATCAATCTGATACGGAAAGGGTTGGATGATAAAAATAAAAAGATCTTCGGTGCGAAAATACTTGTTTTGGGGCTAGGATATAAAAAAAATATAGAAGATGTTCGGGAGTCGCCGTCTAAAGATATCATAGAAGAACTCGTCGTGTCCGGCGCAGATGTTACTGTATTTGATCCATTTGCGAGATCTATAAGGACGGAAGTAGGTGAGTTCTTTTCCCAGGCCAGTATTTGTGATGCGTTTAATGATATCGATTGTGCAGTATTTATGGTAGATCACGATATTTTTAAAAACATAGATCTAGTTAAATTAACTTCAGAAAACAGTTTTCCATTGATTATAGATTGTAAAAATATATTTTATAAATTTAATGGTCATGGATTACTAGGTCTAGGTCGCGGTGATATTAACCGAAATGCAACAATAATCAAGGAGAATGTATGAAGCTGGCTGTCGTTCTCGGGACTCGACCTTTTGGAAGATCAGAGGTGATTTTATTAAAACACTTATTCTAGCTAGCACGTTTCCCAGATGGGAAGAAGATACTATACCCAGATTTATTTATGATTTATCAAAAAATCTCAGTGATAATAAGGTCGATATTTTTGTTTTAGCACCCCACCACGCAGGAGCCGAAATATCTGAAGAGATGGCAGGAGTTAAAGTATATCGATTCCCTTATTTTTATCCAAAGGCACTTCAGTGTTTAGCTTATGGAAATGGGATTGTACCAAATATCAAAAACAATAGATTAGCCAAATTTCAAATTCCTTTCTTATGTTTTTTCGAACTCATTTATACCATGAAGATTGTCAGACGAGAACATATAGATATTGTTAATTCACAATGGTTCGTACCTCAAAGTTTAGCAGGAGCTATATGCAAAAAACTGTTACGAACTACCCACGTTTCAACAATCCATGCTGCAGATATTTTCTGTTTAGAGCGATTGCCATTTAAAAGAATATTCGGTGATTTTATAGTGAAAAATAGCGACACAATTATTGTAGTGAGTTCATATATCCGCGATGTTTTGTTGGGGCTGACGTCAAAAGAATTGAGAGAAGAAGCCAAACAAAAAATTATAGTTATTCCGATGGGTGTTTATACAAATATGTATAAGAACAACGACGCAAGTAAATCGGATCTTAAAAGAAAATATGACATCACTTCAGAATATGTTCTGCTTTTTTTAGGCAGATTAGCCGAAAAGAAGGGTATACCATATTTAATAAATGCTTTGCCTAAAATATTAGATAAATATGAGAATATAAGCCTGCTGATATGCGGAGATGGATTGTTGAAAGCGGATTTAGAGACCCTTGTCAAGGATTTAGGGTTAGAATCTAATGTTAGATTTGCAGGTTTCGTTACAGACGACGAAAAATATGATTATATAAAATTATCAGATATTATTATCATTCCCTCAATAGTAACAGAATCTGGAGACACTGAAGGACTGCCTGTTGTAATCCTCGAAGGATTAGCCGCTGGAAAACCGGTCATTGCAAGCAATGTTAGTGGTATTAAAGATGTTATAAAAAACAGCTGGAATGGAATATTAGTTGAACAAAAAAGTTCAGAGCAAATCGCGACTCAAGTATTAAGACTATTAAATGATGAGGAGCTAAGGATATATCTAGGAGAAAATGCTCTTATTTCTAGCGCCAATTATGATTGGAAAACAATCTCTGACATGTATATAGACATATTTAAGAGATCTATGTGATGAAATCTATCAATAGCAACTCTTCGCAAGTCTCGATGAGGGCAATAAAATGAGGTTAGGATCTTATTACAGATATCTAGTTGTTGACAAATTGAATTTGCCGCTATCAGGAAATAGAATTCTTGACGTAGGTTGTAATGATGGATTTATGTTATCACACGTCAATTCGAAGAATAAAATCGGCATCGATATTAATCCAGTTATGCGATATAATGATATATTTTATATTAACTCTGATTTCATAATATATGACTTCGAAGGAACGAGATTTAATAAAATTTTTGCATTCGATGTTATAGAACATATTAAGGATGATGAAAAATTTATAAAAAAAATTGTTCATTTATTGGAGCCGAATGGTCAAGCTATGCTAAGTACTCCAACTAAAGAAATTAGCATATTTCCAAAATTTCTCCAGAATTGGATAGATGAAAGATGGGAACATAACTACAGGAGGGGATATGAACCAGAAGAAATTGAACAATTTCTAATTGAGGAAATTTCAAACGGTATTATTAACCTTAATATAATGTATTGGAATTGTCCATATTTCAGATTTTTTTACTTGCCCCTAAGTTTGCTGTGGAGGATATCTTCTAACACCGCAATGAAATTATTAAGTTATATTATAATATTAGATGAAAAATACAAAAACGGAACGCAGGGATACATATTTATATTTATATTAAAGCGTCTTTAAGATAACAAAGGTTGGGCTATAATGAGTAAACTTTTCATGCTGATTACATCACTAGAGGGCGGTGGAGCACAACGAGTTGTATCGCTATTAAGTATGAATTTAAATCACGATATTGAGCGTGAGGTGATATTATTATCATCGAATAATATTGCTTATCCGACAATCTTTCCTCCTGTGTCACTGGATGTAATAACGCCGAATGGCAATAGGAGTATTATCTGTTATACGAAATATCTAATAGTTGGGTTATTTAGATATAAGCGACTTATAAAAAACTATAATCCGGACTGTTCAATAAGTTTTTTGGTTTTAGATAATTTTATAAATATACTTTCCAGTTTTAAAAATAATAAAATAAAAACTGTTATATCTGCGCATATCGCTCTTTCAATGAAGTTTCAGGGGTCTTTAACGGGAAAGTTATGTAATAATATTATTAAATTATTGTACAATCGTTCCGATATTATAATAGCTGTTTCGGAAGGGGTGAAACAGGAGCTAATTGATCAATATGATATATCTAAGGATAAAATTTCTGTTATGTATAATCCCGTTGATCGAAATAATATTCAACGACTATCATTAGAAACCATTGAAGATGAACCATGGTTTAATGAAGACATTCCTATTATAATCACGGTGGGTAGATTAGCGAAACAAAAGGGACATTGGCATTTAATAAGAGCTTTTAGGAAAGTTGTAAATGAATCAAAATGCAGGTTGTTGATACGAGGTGATGGTGAGCTTAAGCAATATCTAGAAAAATTAATCCAAGAGCTAGATATGGGAAATTATATAAAGATTCTTGGTTGGAAAACAAATCCTTATAAATATATGTCACGGTCACATATTTATGTATCTCCCTCGTTATGGGAAGCTTTGCCTTATGTGCTCATTGAGGCAATGACATGTGGATGCCCAATTATTTCTACTGATTGTAAATACGGGCCGTCAGAAATTTTAAATAATGGAGAATATGGTATACTTATCCCACCACCAGATGGATTGTTTTATAATTTTGATGCACCATTAACCATTGAAGAAGAAGCTATGGCGAATTCTATCCTGGATCTTTTAAATGATCCGTTTTTGCGTGAATATTACTCAAATAAGTCAAAACTAAGGAGCAAAGATTTTGATTTAGATGAATCATTAAAAAAATACGAGACTTTGATCACTTCATAGTTATGGCAGTATGCTTGGACGAGAGCACTAGTCCCCAGATAGTTTGGTGATTTTATTGAAAAAGGAAAATTCGATAATAAAAATTGCTAGATCAGGGCTTTGTATCGGATGCGGTATGTGTATCGCAGTTTGCCCTAATAACGCCATTGAATTGATGATCGACGGTAGAAAAGGGATTTACCTACCTATTATATCAACCCAAAAGTGTAATGATTGTGGTGCATGTGTTAAAAGTTGTCCAGGAATGGGTATAGATTTTAAAAAATATAATTTAAATATATTCGGAGAATTCCCAGACGATTTACTTTTAGGAAATCACATAAAAAGCTACAGTGGTTTTGCTTGCGATAAAACTGTTAGGATTAATTCGTCGTCAGGTGGTTTAATTACTGCTTTATTAATTCATGCATTAGAGCATAATTTGATCGATGGGGCCCTTGTCACCAGAATGAAAAGAGAATCTCCGTTGGAGCCCGAATCATTTATAGCGAGAACTCCTAAAGAAATTATTGACTCTTCTAAATCAAAATATTGCCCTGTGCCTTTTAATGCTGGCATAAGGGAAATATTAAACTCTGAAAAAGATGAACGATTTGCGGTTGTTGGGTTGCCATGCCATATACATGGCATCCGAAAGCTGGAGGATCAGAGTAAAATAGTCAGGAATAAAATACCGTTTCATTTGGGATTATTCTGTACGCATACGCCAACTTTTGCGGGGACAGAATTTTTATTAGATAAAATACTTACTTTAAAAAAGTCGGATATAAAAAATATGCATTATCGAGGAAGTGGGTGGCCTGGGCTCATGAAGATACAAACAAAAAACGACCGAACAATAGAATTTCAATATTCGGGAATATGGGATAAGGAATTAGTAAGTGTAGGTAATATAGTAATGTCTTTTATTCATCCAAGATGTTGTCAATGCATAGATGGTAGTAATGAGCTGGCAGATATCTCTTTTGCAGACGCTTGGAATGATAAATATAGAAATGACGTATTGGGTAGGTCTTTCATAATATCTAGAAATAAAATCGGCCAGGATATTTTGCGGTCAGCAGCAGAATCCGGTAAAATAGAAATAAACGAAATTGACAGTAAAGAAATAAAAGAATCGCAAAAAATGCTAGAATTTAAAAAAAGAAGATTTCATTCATTGAGACGGTTATATAAGACAATAGGGAAAAGTTATCCTGAGTACAATTACGAATTTAAAATAAGTGATCCAAGATCATTATATCGTTCAGTTTTATTTGAGCACATGTGGAGGAACATTGTAAGATATCACCCTTCTCTATGGTCTTTTCATAAACTTTATTTATTTAAAAAGCTCAATTATAGTGCTCAGGAACTGTCTCATCTACGAAAGCAGGCCACCCAACAACAAACAGAAACAGTATTGAGAACTCAATAAAAGTCAAACAGCACACCTCCCAGCAAGCTGCGAGGTATTCATTTAGAGCCTATTTCAAAATGGTGTTGCTTACTGGTTTTCTCCAATTGGACCCGCATAAGCAAAAATCACCCCCCTTGGCCTCAAATGGCCTGCAAAATTTGATTCGCGATGGCGGTGAAGGCTAGTATAAATAGTTCTGAAACAGCCTCTTAAAAAGAAGGCTCTTCGCTATCCAGTGTGGATACAGATCATGCAAATGCTGCCATGGAGCCCATGATACATCTCATGATCGTCCGAAATCTCAGAAGAACAGCTAGATGCCAAAAATAACTTCGTATTGAGCAGATATTTACGATTTGATATTTATGATTCAGTATTTTAATGATTCATTGTATAAAAATACATTTTTCATTGTATTAACAAGAATGTTCAATGAGGCCTGTGGATTCTTCTTTTGGATGGCGGCTGCTAAGATATATTCTGTAGAAGATGTAGGAATTGCAGTAGCTTTAATATCTGTCCAAGGATTATTGATTCTTTTATCAAGACTGGGTTTTGATGTGACTTTGATTCGTTTCTATCCCCTAAACGAAAAAATGAGGGTATTGAGCTCAGTTTTAATTATTACAACTGCATCAACTTTTTTAATTGTAGTATTTTATTTTATTTTATTTTATCAAAACTCAGAGGGCGTTTTAATCCAAAACAAAAGTTATATGATTATCTTTCTATTTGCGACTTTGGCAAACTCTATATCCACCATAATAGGTACGGCTTTTGTATCTGATAGAAAAGGAAACCTCTATTTTTATCAAAATATTCTAATGGGTCTGAGGATTCCTCTTCTTTTTCCACTGGCTTTTTTGGGTAGTTTGGGCATATTCAGCTCTGTAGGGATAAGTTTTGCGATTGCTTCGATTTTTTCATTGGGGATAATGTTGCGTAGAGAATTCTCACTAGGCTTTCGGATGGATAATAGATTTTTGAGGGACTCTTTTAGATTTACGTTTTGGAGCTACCTCTCAAATCTCCTACAAACAGCTCCAACTTTCCTTCTACCAATTATCGTCTTAAATTTGCTTGGGGAAGTTGAAACCGGAAAATATTATATAGCATTTATGATAGGAAGTCTTGGAATGGTAATTCCCACTGCATTAGGAACCTCGCTATTTGTGGAAGGAAGTCATGGTGAGAACCTGAAACGGAATGCGATTAAAGCTGCAAAAACAAGTATTTACATGCTATTTCCTCCAATGGCATTTCTATTTTTCTTTGGTAAATTTATTTTAGGACTCCTCCGACCAGAATATATTGATGCCATTGGGTTGGTTAGAATAATCATCCTCTCAAATTTTTTAGGTGTATTATATGTAATTTTTATTCCAATACAAAAAGTCAGAATGCGAGTTAAAAGCACTGCGATGCTAAACGGTATAAGGTTTATTTTTATTCTTTTATTGAGCTACATTCTCATACCTAATTATGGCATTGTAGGAGTAGGTTATGCGTGGACTGGGACTTACTTGATTGTAGTGGGTGTCATGTTGGTTGTAGCAAGAAGAGATGGATGGTTCTGATACGCATAATACAAGCTCAATGGAAAGATATCGGCAGGTAAACACTGAGCATCGACGACGCGATTGGAATGCTGGCCAAAGCCGGATATGTGGTTCAAAAGAGAAATATGGATGGGAAGGAGGATAGCTCGAAGACTTCCTTTCTATATGTGCTTTCATGGTAAATAAGGGGATAATGAAATGAGGGATGTATTATTTGTCAAAGGTGGCTATCCGCTAAGCGGATCTGTTAATTTATCTGGATCAAAAAATGCGGCACTTCCAATAATCGCAGCATCTTTATTATGTGAGGAACAGGTCAAGCTTCGCAATATTCCCCGTCTTAATGATGTATTAGTATTAATCAATTTAATAAAAAAATTAGGGGCTACTATAGAATGGAACGATAGATTCTTATCTATATGTGTTGAAGATAACTTAAAAACTACGATTGATGAGACTGCTAGGCTGATTAGAGCATCAATTTTGCTCGCAGGACCCATTTTAGCCAAAGAAGGATCAATAAAGATACCTTTTCCAGGAGGATGCAATCTTGGATTAAGGGGCATTGATCTTCATCTAAAGGCTTTTAGAGCACTGGGTGCTAAAATAATAGTGAGAGATGATTATATACAAATGACTTCTTCAGGCCTAAATGGTGCTAGAATTGAATTACCTTTTCCAAGCGTTGGAGCGACTGAAAATATAATCATGGCTTCGGCATTAGCAAGGGGAACTACAATAATATCTAATTGTGCGAAAGAACCTGAAGTAGCAGATTTAGGATTCTTTTTACGACGCATGGGTCTCAATATTAGTGGTATTGGATCGGATATAATAACGATCAAGGGATGTGAGAGGCTAAAAGGATGTGATTATTCGATAATATCAGACAGGATTGAAGCGGGTACGTTTATTAGTGCTGCGTTAGCAACGGGTGGTCATATAAAAATTAATAACATATCTCATAAATACATGCGTTGCATATTAGAGAAAGTTAAAGAGGTAGGCGGAGAAATATCATATAATACTAATTCTTTGGAGGTATCTTCTAATAAACGAATTCATCCAACAAACATGGTGACAGGACCATACCCAGGATTTCCAACTGATCTTCACCCAATATTTGTTCCATTGCTATCTCAAGCTAACGGGGTAAGTAAAATAACAGAAACAATTTATAATAATAGATTTCAATATGTCTTTGAGTTGAATAAACTGGGTATCAATTCTTATATCGATGGTACTACTTTAGTCATAAATGGGCCAAGTAAGATTATAAGTGGAGAATCAACTTGTACTGATTTAAGGGGGGGTGCAGCGATTATTATAACAGCCTTATTAGCAGAAGGAACTACGATAATTAAGAACATTTATCAGATAGATAGAGGATATGAATCTATAGAGAAAAAATTAGAGATATTAGGTGCTGCGATATATAGAAGATCTAGAAAAATGTGAGCTAGTATTGTAGAACTTAAGGTTGGGTCGGAAATGGTATTACGCATGGGGCATATACTAAAAACTAATAATATTAAAGTACTATATGTTTTATTATTCTTTTTATTATCAATTAATATCATATATGTATCATGTAATATCTCTAGCGGATATGAAGTATCTATTTATTCATCGACACCATTTTATATCTGGATTATATTTCTATTAATTTTTCTTATTAATTATGTAATTATCATAATCTACGCCTATTCTGATGAGCTGCTTCCGCGATTTCTTATAATCTGCATGTTCTTAATAAACTTGCTTTCTTTAGCAACCATATTTTTAATTCCTGTTATCCGGAGTTACTTTTTCTATGGATCTGACGATTCTATGACGCATGCAGGATATATCTTGGACATTATGTCGACGGGGAGAATAGGCGAATCTAATTTTTACCCAATGGCACATCTATTAGTAGCTATTTTGACATTTGTATCTGAGATTTCATATGTTGATATTATGAAATGCTTTCCTGCGATGGTTTCCATTCTGCATATAATTATTTTAATAGTATTTACTAGGGCCTTAATTGTTAATCACAAAAAATTACTCCTACTTTTTATTTTATTTAATATACCCCTGCATCTAGGTTTCCATACTTACTTTACTCCGTATGGGTTAACAGCACTTTTAATGCTTCCATTAATATTGTATACATATATCCTCCATCTAACTAGATCATATTTAAATTTTACATTTATTTTTTTAGTTTTTCTAGTATCTATTCCGTTTTTCCATATCTTGATTGGATTCGTTATTATATATCTATTTGTTATGCTGTATTTTTTGGGATTTTTTATAAAACATAAATCATATCTTAATATTAAATTACCAACTAGTTTGGATCTCGATAAATCTTATTTGCCAATTCTAATACTAACAATAACAACATTCTTATGGTTTATTAACTCGACACATTGGGGTGGCTCTGTTAGAAAAGTAGCAAGATTCCTAAGTGAATCTACCGGAATTCTGCCAGTAGACAGAGCTGCTGGACATATTTCGTCTGCTGCGAATTATTATACTTCTTCTGAATTAGCTATCGTCTTTATAAATTGGTTCGGAGCTTATATATTAATTGGTATTGTCGCGTCCTTGTTCGCTATATATGCTCTGAAGGATTTAGAATCTACTACATTTTCAGAAATGTTATTTCTATATATATTCATTATTAGTTTTATACTAGTGCTCATATTATTTTTTATTTTTCCTACTGGTGTTGATCCAAATAGGCCCTTACGACTCCTAGCTTTGCCGATGCAATTATTCGTAGGCATAATGCTTTTTAAAATAAAATATTTAAAATTTCATAAATTAGCTTTTATTTCTATATTAATTTTGATTTTCATCTCTACATATGTTTGTATATTTAACGTCCATTATTCTCCATCGCTATTGAGACCGAATCAGCAAGTTACATATATGGAATATTGTGGGATGGAATGGCTTTTAACTTATAAAGACTTGAAAATATCGCATATTGGCATTACTACTAAAAATCGCTTTCTTGATGCAATTTTAGGCTCGTCTATAGCGTCTGAACGCAAAGACTTTCCGAAATCATATCTAAACGAAAGTTATGTTGGAGATAACTTTAAAAAAATTAGGAATAACGAATTGGAATCAGATAGATATTTAACAATATCTTATTTTGATGAGATCTTACACATAACAATCTGGGAAAAAACGAAACGGTTCAATATCTATGATTTTAAATATATATATTCCAATGCCAACATTCTTAAAATCTATGACAACGGCGAGTTTAAAATTTTGCTACTTTTTAAGCAATAAGGCATAAATGCGTTCTATTTGGGAAGAAACTTCATTAATATCTAACTGCATAGAATGAAACTTACCTCTAATTATGGCGTATTCATATGTCTCTCTATTGCTTAATATTTTCTCTATTTCTTTTGCTATATCTAAAGAACTATAATTATCTTTACATCCTCTACCACTAAAATTATGATATTTAATAATATCCATATTATTCTCTAATGAAAAACTAGAAAGACCTCCTGGGCTTACAAATATTACGGGCTTTCCTGCTGCCATTCCTTCTATTGCTACTCGTCCCGCGCCTATTACAATATCGGATTCATATAAATATCTCTTTATTTTATTAGGCTCTACCTCTCCTATTACATTAATTCTCCGGTTAGATTCTTTTGATAATTTAACTGCAAAGTCTCTCACATATTCTGACTTTTGTCCACTCCCGATTATTGTCAGATCTGCTGATATATCTTTATTAAGATATTTTAAAGATTCGATAACCTTATACGTTGCATCGATCTTATCATCGTCAAGTCGCGAAATATGTAGTAGTTTTTTATCAGCTAATGAGGATTTTATTTTTTTATCATACTCGTCGAGTTTAATTCCATTATATATTACATGAATCTTATCTGACTTTATATTGAAACTATTCATTAAATACGCTCCAATTTCCCCTGAAATTGCAATTATTGCATCGAAATGATTACTTATTAGCTTCAAAGTCAAGAAGTGCAATCTCTTAACCTGTGAAACATGATGAGTGTATATTATCGGTTTTTTCAAAAATCTAGATATTGCATATGACAAAATTGCAGCGGAAGATGGTCCATGCACATGAATAATATCGATATTTTCTTCTTTAATAATCGAGTTTAGCATCATAAAAGATTTAAAATACTTCATTATATTTTTTATATCTACCAATTTTGTTGTAATAAACACAGGAACCACACAGTGCTTTATGCCCTTGATATGTAATAACTCACCTAAATATTTATTTGATGATACGACAACTACCTTATGACGTCTCAATGAGAGTTCTTCAGCAAGCGTAATGACATGAGTCTCAACGCCACCAATACTCCTTGCATTTAATATCATTAGTATATTCATCTATACTACCTCAATATCTGCCGCGTTTGATACGTACGAGAATGGTTACTATCGATCATTGGTAAGCCCACTACTCATCTGTGAAGCACTCTCTACCTTGACTCTCACTCTGTAGGGAATATACCCAACCCAAGTTTTCCTTCTAGGTCTCGAACAACAGATCTGCAGGAGAAATCTTCCTATTCAGCTTCCGCCTTTTTGAGCATTTCTTCAAGCTTGCAGTAAGCGTAGAGGGAAAGGAAGGATATGAACACGTGTCCGAACACGCTTTCGTCATCCTGCAAGTAAAGCCTATCTGCATCAAGAACAATCTTGTAAGCATCAAACAGCTTTTCTACTCGATCTCTTTTCTTGTATAGTTCGTACATTTCCTGCACAGGTATATCCTTGCTGGACAGAATTCCGAATTTGAGAAAGGATAGCTGCACCCATTTCGATCCCGCCAGACTCGGTGGACTTGCTACCAGGAATGCTATTGCATCGAGATTCTTCCCTTAACCGATGACCAATGAATAATTCTCATGTGAAACCATTCGCCCCAACTCCCGTCCCCTTCTCCGCCCCCGGGCGACCTCTTCGCATCCCGCCTATTCCCCGCATACAACCCGATCCCGAAGGGATCGGACGCATACCATCCGAGAAGCCCCCTCCCAAAATAAATCCAACAATTTCGAGAAAGTCAGAAGAAGCGACACAAACGGCAGAATACCCCCCGAGCCTCCTATCATCAGATCAATTCGGCCCGGAGGATTCCACCATCCGAGAGGACGACCGCCCGCCCGGAAGGGTCCTATTTTCAGCAAAAGACCGGTTCGGCCCCACACCTCAAATACCTTTCGATCCCGGAGATCTTCGAGTTTCGATCCCTGAGATCTCCACCATTTGATCTCGGTGGGATTCACTTTCGATCCCCGAGACGTCCGAGTTTCGATCCCGGCGATTCCCGCCCCCCCAGGGCGCGACCCCTCGCCGGCCCCCTCCCGAAAGTCGGCCCTCGAAGGATGGGGGCCGAGATCGCCCGACGATCGCCGACCGCCCCCACCACCACCAGCCGTCCGCAGGCGCGACCCTCTATCGGAAAGCCGCCACCCCCAGAAGCGCCCGACGCCCCCAGCTCTCCCCGCCACCAATCGCCAGCCCAATCCAGAAGTCCTGGATCCGACCAATCGAAAAAGCCCACGCCCCAGGATGATCCAGATCAGAAGAAAATGCCCTCGGGATATCCGTCGGCTCCGCCCCCGCCCCTCCCGGCGGGAGCCGTCCAGGGCGGGAGCCGTCCACAGCAGGATCCGTCCACAGCAGGATCCGTCTACGGTGCCGGAGGGGCCCGCCGATCCTTTGGGCGGAGTCGAAGATGTGGGGGCGTCGAAGCGGTCAGAGGCTGCCCTTCTCCCCCAGGGCCGACAACACTCTCGCCGCGGTCCGCCTCTATCCGGTCGAGGCGAACGTCGAGGGCGGCGCGGCCGGACCGGCTCGCCGGAGGGCTGCGGCGGAGGAGGCTGCGGCCCCCGTTTGCGGAAAGAGCGGTGAAAGCTATCGATTATGCCGTCCCGAGGTCGAAAGGCGGTGAGCAGAGGCGGCCGGTCGGGGTCGAATATGAAAAGAGCCTATGCCCCAGGCCCTCCGAGGATCCCCTTCTTCCCCAGGGCCGACAACACCCTCGCCGCGGTCCCGCCTCCATCCGGCGGAGGCGGACGTCGAGGGCGGAAAGGTCGATGGGCTCCGACCGACATCCTCACATGGCAGAAGAGTCTACTATAGGTGAGATATGCAACGAGTCGAGATCATCGCTTCCGGACGGGTCCAGCGGGTCGGCTTCCGGGACCTGGTCGAAACGATTGCCCAGGACCTCGGCCTCTCGGGGACCGTCGAGAACCAGAAGCCCTACGACGTCAGGATCGTGGCCGAAGGGGAGGAGAGGGCCCTCCAGGCGTTCGTCGAAGGCCTCAAGGTGGAGAGAGGACAGATCCGGGTCAGGGACCTGGAGGTCCGATGGTCGGAGGCGACCGGCGAGTTTCCCTACTTCCAGATCCTGAGAGGAGATTGGCATGAGGAGCTTGGGGAGCGTTTCGACGTGGCGGTGGGCCTGCTCTACAGAAGCATAGAGATCGGCGAGGAGAACCTGGCGCTTGGCAGGGAGAACGTGGCCATAGGAAGGGAAAATCTGGCCATAGGAAGGATGATGCTCGATAAGCAAGACCATATGCTCGATAAGCAAGACCAGATGCTCGATAAGCAAGACCATATGCTCGATAAGCAAGACCATATGCTCGATAAGCAAGACCAGATGCTCGATAAGCAAGACACTACAATATCTATCCTCAAAAATATCAAAGAGGACACCTCCGAGATAGGTGTCATAAAGGAAGAGGTCTCAGCTGCTCGATATGAGGCACGCCGCGAGAGAGAAGAGATCATATCAACCCTCAAGAGCGGCAGCCTGGAGGAGAAGTATGAAGAGCTCAGCCGGGAGATCGCCGAGATCAAGGCGGCCATCGCCGAGATAAGGGCGAAAGTGAGCTGAGCTCGGCGGCGATAAGTCGAGTTGCTCCGGCGCGCCCCAGAACAATCCGCGGGGCATTTGCGCCGCCGTCAGACTTTTTTTTGATTTGAACTTAACCATATTTTGAAAACATCTTCATCTCATGCAGAAAAAGGGGCTCCATACCCCAAAAAATGGCCCTCCTCCCAAATTTTGCCAATCTGAAGATTTCGCCCCTCCTTGCCACCCGGCGAAGAGCCCATCGCTCGATCTCGCTATTTCGAGGGATATTCGCAACCCTTCGATCGAGGCATATCTGCGTCGAGGAGGAATTTTAGATCAGGCATAGGCGCCGATCTCTTCCAAAGCTACGATCTTCGCCGCATATCCCAGGCAGGCCAGTATATCCTCCTTTTCTATATCGTACTCGGACGCTATTTCTGCCGGGTCCATCCCAGCGGCAAGAGCTCCCAGAATCAGATCTACGGGAACCCTGGTCCCTCTTATGATCGGCTTTCCGTGCCTCACTTCGGGATCGATTACTATCCGATCTTCGAACATATCCTACCTCACCGAATTGAAATCCGCAAAGCTTAATCCCTTCTTCTCTTCCATCCATACCTTATCGCGTATCTCTTCCAGATCTTCCAGCTCCTCTCTGCCGATGGCCAGAACTTCTCTGGACTTGTAATAAAGCGCCCATGCCAACCCATCCACCTCACTCTTTTCCAAGATTAATATCTCCCGTCAAATGGTGAGCTCCACCTCGCCCGCGGGGATTGGCCTGGCCAGGAGCTTTCCCTGATGGAACTTCTTCATGACCACGTCAATCTTCCTTGATACCTCGGGGGTGAAATAGGCCTCGCCGCAATCATCACAGATATAGGCAGGGACTTCCTTGATGGAGATGATCTCATCCTCCACCTTGACCAAGAACTCTGTCTTGCCCTTGAGAAGCTTCCCACCGCAGAGGCTGCATTTATCTGGGATCATATTGATCAGAGTCTTCTTTTCTTGTAATTTATCCATTTTTCTTCGTCAGGCATATATATTGTGATTATTCTGGCGTGGTCTTCGCACTCTGCTACGACGAGATGAAATGGAATATGTTCCGAAAACCCTAAGATCAAATAGGAGGGACAAGGGTGATCATCTGCATATTCTTCAATCACCTCTCCATCAACGACCATTTTCCGCATGTCCTCAGTTGATATATTCCTCTGAAACATCCTAGCTCTGGCGTGATTTGATATGAGGAACTGGTCCCGTTCAATTAAGGATCGTATGCGGGTCAGAGTAGAACTCATACTCATTCAAGGTTCTTGAAGGGCTTTGTCGCTGGAGCTATCCCATCGGGCAGAGGATCTCCGTGCGCAATAGACGCGATTCGATGAGATTTCGAGCCACGTCCTGAGCTATCCTCGACGGTATCGGATATCGTCCGTCCCTGGACCACCAGTCCCTGCAGATCGTCGCTGGTAGCAAGATACACCCCTCTTCCAACTTTTCAATCTTCAAAGAGACCAGAT